>Ga0123332_1001208_pt1 | contig 25589 bp, 21 predicted proteins | sample BioC12SIPDNA_4_FD_89958 | JGI IMG/M metagenome (GOLD analysis project Ga0123332, IMG submission 89958) | Anaerobic biogas reactor microbial communites from Washington, USA - Biogas_R2_A C12 SIP DNA | ecosystem: Engineered > Bioreactor > Anaerobic > Unclassified | place: Washington, USA... | reverse complement strand
ACGACATTCAGTGGCTTCCACCAACTTGTCGAATCAACTAACCCTCCACTTGAGACAGTGTTATCATCTGGCTTTGTAAGCAAATTCAGCCTAAGACTCTCATAGGAGGAGGCTGGTACGATAATTTTTGCAACCCATTGAGGATCTATAAAATAATCGGGGTCAAAAAATTGATCCAGTCGGGACTTCTCTGGAAAGGTCAGCCCGGTTTCACGTTCAATCTTGTTCATTTGTTCCTCCACAGATTGTGCCTTTTTATAATCTCGACACGATATCGTGAAAACCAGAACAAGAAGAAGTATTACTCTTGTTAGAAAGTTCATCTTATCGTCCTCCATAATTTATTGATGGAATTCCTACGGCGGCGGGTTGCCTCTGCGAGTTTGCCAAACAGCCAATCGTCACTAAACAATCGTCAATTGAAAGGGTGTCGCCTTCAATCGCGGTTTGTGGGTGGCGGGCGGTTGTGTGATGTCCATTTTCACTTATTCCTGCTGTCTCAAAAAAATCAAGCAGCCAGGAAATTATTGTTCCGAGTGTCTCCATCATCAAGGCTCCTATGGACTCCTTTTTTTTCTCTCTGCCGCATTACCGCCGGCAGCAACTGCCACAATTATAGAACCCCCGTCAACAAACACCAGCAAAATTCGAGTATCGTCCCCAAGGTGGTGGTTATGTCGCCTTTATACTCCAGATTGTTGGTGTGGATTTTCTTTTTATATAGAGGCGGTTCTCTTGGGCACCGAAATCTGTCCGATGAGGCCCGGATGCGAGCTGTTGCGACGATAAGAGGGGTCTTTTTTTGGTGAATTTCGGTGGTTTTGAGTCCGGTATCTAATTGGCGTTCATCCCATTGACAGCCGTTCGTGATTCGTTTATGGTGTTAGTTTTGTGTTTCTTTGAGTAATTGCCAACCTACAAGGATAAGCGGTTTATGAAGATTTCACTGGAATGGCTTCGAGATTATGTGACGTTTGACCAGAGTGCCGAGCAGATCGGGGAACTATTGAGCGACAGGGGGTTCCCGATTGAAAGTATCGAAGAATTGGACGGCGATACGGTTCTGGATGTGGAACTGACCAGCAACCGGGGCGATTGCTTGGGGCATATCGGCATCGCTCGTGAGGTGGCCGCGGCGCTGGGTACGACGCTGACGCTGCCGACGGTCACGTTAGAGGAGGCCGAGCAGGAGGTCAGCGATTTTGTGAATGTGCGGATTGATGAGCCGTCGCTGTGCGGCCGCTACACCGCGCGGGTCATTACCGGCGTAAAAGTCGGTCCGTCGCCGGACTGGATGCGTCGTCGGCTGGAGGCGGTGGGATTGCGCAGCGTCAACAATGTGGTGGATGCGACCAACTATGCGATGATGGAGCACGGCCAGCCGCCGCATGCTTTTGATTATGACACGCTCAAGGGCAAAACGATCATCGTGCGACGGGCGCAGAACGGCGAGCGGATTGTCAGCATCGACGGGACCAAATGCGATCTGAATGAGACGATGCAGGTGATCGCCGATGAAAAGCATCCTGTTGCTGTCGCCGGTGTGATGGGAGGTTTGGAGACCGAAGTTAGTGAGACAACCACAACGATTCTGCTGGAAGAGGCGCACTTCGATCCGGTCGTGACGCGCACCACGGCCCGCCGTCTGGGGCTGAACTCCGAGGCGTCCTATCGTTTTGAGCGGCAGGTGGATCGCGAGAATATCGACTGGGCCTCGCGTCGCTGCGCCCAACTGATCATCCAGACGGCCGGGGGCAGGGTCGTCCGCGGCGTGGCCGACGCCTATCCCGGCAAGCTCGAATCCGAGACCGTCGGGATGCGGCTGTCCCGCGTCAAAACCTTGCTGGGGATCGATGTGCCGAAGGACAAGGTCATGAGCATTTTTGAGTCGCTGGGCTTTTTGCCGGAGGCCAAAACCGAAGACCTGGTCGTCTGCACGGTTCCCACATGGCGGCATGATATTTACCGCGAGGTGGATTTGATCGAAGAAGTCGCCCGCTGCTATGGATTCGATAAAATCCCTGTCGAGCCGAAGATTCATATTGAGGTGGTGCGTCCGGATATGAAGGAAAAGACGACAGAGAAGATCAGCGGCTATTTGACGGGCTGCGGGTTCTTCGAGACGATCAATGTTTCGTTTGTCGATACGAAAACCGCCGAGTTGTTCGGCGAAAGTTTGCCCGATGCGCATCTGTCGGTTCAGGAGGTCGGGCGAACCGACGCCAGCCTGCTGCGTCAGAATCTGATCGGGTCGCTGGTTGCAGTGATGCAGTCCAACGCCAATGCCGGCAACACCGACTGCCGTCTGTTTGAGTTGGCCGATACGTTTATCCCGTCGGCACAGCCGGGCGATTTGCCGCGTGAGCGGCTGCGGCTCGGGCTGACGATGGAAGGCGACTTTCGGCTGCTGCGCGGCGTCATTGAAGGACTGGTGAAGCGGATTTGTCTGGATAAGACCGTTGTGTTCAAACCGGTTGAACTTAAGTGGGCCGCCGCCGGGGCCGCTTTGTTTATAGGCGACGCCGAGATGGGGGTTGCGGGTGTCTTGTCCGACGATACAGCCCGCGCTTACGACCTCGATCGTAAGACGGTCAGTGCGGCCGAGTTGGATGTTGAAACGTTGCTGTCGATGGCAGGGGGGATTCCTGCGGCAAAACCCATCCCGCGGTTTCCGGCGATTGTGCGGGATTTGTCCCTGATTGTCGATGAGGCGGTGCGGTGGGAGCAGATCGAATCGCTGGTTCGCAGCGCCGCCCCGCAGGAACTGGAGAGCGTGGCCTTTAACGGGCTGTACCGCGGAAAACAGATAGCCGAAGGCAAGAAAAGCATTACCCTGTCGCTGCGGTTTCGGGATGAGCAGGGGACTCTCCGGCATGACACTGTTGACGGGTTTGAGGCGGCCGTGTTGAAGGCACTTTCCGAACAACTCTGCGCCGAGCTGCGCACGGCCTAAAACAGTTTGTCCGCGATCTGAAAAAATAATCGATAACTGCTTGTCGTTGCGAAGCTTGCAAAACGACTGGGAATTTGACCGGTGAACCACTTGATTTTTTTCCGATAGTATGATATAGTAGGACTTGTAGGTTGACCCCTGCTGTGTGCGTGATAGGCGCTGCTATTTGGAAGAACCGATGAGATCCCCACGGGAGGCCATGGTCGGTATCGGATCGAATATGCCCGTTCGTCGGGACATTCGGACGACCGCAACGGCTGCCCACGTTGAAATACGGGGTTACTTTCATAAGGCTCCTCACGGCATGTGCGGAGGTCGTGCCTAACAATTGAAGGCCTGCTTCGGCAGGCCTTTTTATTTCCCCTTGATTTCCCCTCTACGCCATGAGGTGTTATTATTTGCGTTTATTCCACGGTAACGCTTTTGGCCAGGTTGCGGGGTTTGTCCACGTCGTGGCCGCGGAGGACGGCGGCGTGATAGGCCATTATCTGGAGCGGTACGGCCGTCAGCATCGGCTGGAAGTAATCGACGGTGTCGGGGACATAGACGATGTGGTCGGCGTAGGGGCCGATGGCATCATCGCCTTCGGTGGCCACGACGATGGTGCGACCGCCGCGGGCGCGCACTTCTTCGATATTGCCGATGATCTTGTCATACTGGGCGCAGCGGGTAGCGACAAAGACCGCGGGCATGCCGTCGGTGATCAGGGCAATGGGGCCGTGTTTCATTTCCGCCGCAGGCAGGCCCTCGGCGTGGATGTAGCTGATTTCTTTGAGCTTGAGCGCCCCTTCGAGCGCGACGGGATAGTTGAAGCCGCGGCCGAGGAACAGCCAGTTATCCTTGTCGATATTGGCGGCGGCGATCTCGCGGATGACGTCGGACTGATCGAGAATCCGTTTGATCTTGCCGGGGATGGCGACCAGTTCTTTGAGCAGATTTTCTGCCACTTCGTTGCTGAGGTGCCGCCGGCGTCCCAACTCGATGGCCAGCATGGACAGCACGGCCACCTGTGCAGTGAAGGCCTTGGTGCTGGCGACGCCGATTTCCGGCCCGACGCGAAGATAGACGCCCGCGTCAGTCATGCGTGCGATGGTCGAGCCGACGACGTTGACGGCGCCCAGCACGATGGCTCCGCGTTCTTTGGCCTGTTCGACCGCGGCCAGCGTGTCGGCGGTTTCGCCGGACTGGCTGATGGCGATGACGATAGTGCCTTCTTCAAGGATCGGGTTGCGATAGCGAAATTCACTGGCGTATTCGACTTCGGCAGGGATGCGGGCCAACTGTTCGAACAGAAACTCGCCGACCAGCCCGGCGTGCCATGCCGTGCCGCAGGCGGTCAGAATGATGCGTTTGGTGCGGGCCAGCTCGCGCAGGCGCGACTGGATACCGCCGAGAACCACCCGGCCGTTTTTCAGATCGATACGGCCGTTGAGGCACGTCTCCAGCGAGGCGGGCTGCTCGGCGATTTCCTTCTGCATATAATGCGTAAAGCCTTCCAGCTCGATCTGGTCGAGGGAGATTTCGATCTCTTTGAGTTCGGCGTCCACCTTCTCGTTGGCGATGGTTTTGGTGGAAAAGCTGTCGCCGCAGATCGTGACCATCTCGCCGTCGGACAGATAGACCGCCTGGCTGGTGTGCTCGATGATGGCGGCGGCGTCGGAGGCGATGATGAATTCGTTTTTGCCGACGCCGAGGATCAGCGGGCTGCCCTTTTTGATTCCGATGAGCGTGTCGGGGCAATCCAGACACAGGATGGCCATGCCGTATGTGCCGTAGATTTCGTTGAGCGCCTGCTGGACGGCCCACTCGAAGCGGTTGCAGTCGGATGGGCAGTTGCGGCCGTCGCGCGTGCGATTCTTTTGATAAAAATAGCCGATCAGATTGGCGGCCACCTCGGTATCGGTCTCGCTCTTGAAGGTGCAGCCCTCTTTGAGGAGCCATTTTTTGAGGGTGGCGTAGTTTTCTATGATGCCGTTATGCACCAATACGATCTTGCCGGTGTAGTCCACGTGCGGGTGGGCGTTGATGGTGTTTGGCAGGCCATGTGTGGCCCAGCGGGTGTGTCCGATGCCTAAGCCGGCATCCGGTGTTACGGCCGGGAGCATCTCTTCGAGGTTGGCGATGCGGCCGCTGGTCTTGAAGACCTCAAAGGCGCCGTTGTGCAGCAGGGCGAGGCCGGCTGAGTCATAGCCGCGATATTCAAGACGCTTAAGCCCCTCTATTAAAATCGGTTGAGCCGACTTCCGTCCGAAATATGCCACAATTCCACACATAAGAAAACCTTTTTTAATCGCAATTCGTTTAGGGATGACGATTTTTCAACCTCCTATTATCGTCAAAATAGGGCATCTGTAAAGGAAAAAACATTAAGAAAAAACATTTAATGATTAGATATACTTATAGTGTTTGTTTCTGAAAACAGCACAACAATAACGATACAGACAGCCAATAGGTAGCAAACTGCCGGGACTGTCGAGGGGGGGGGAGCCGGCTGTTGACGGAGGGTTAATTAGGCTTTTGGTCAATCAGGAAGAAATCCAGGGCAATCGCATGAAATAAATAAGTTGCGAAAAATCTCAAAATGTTAAAATAGGTAATTTGCGCTTTTATGCGCTATGTCTTATACTGCTGTTTTTAGGGCAAGGCCTTGCAAAACAATTGAATATACGCCCTATGACAAGGAGTCCTTCATGGAAGATTCGGCTCATACGCTCTTGCTGCGCCTATTCCGGGATATGCCCGACCAACGGGGCCCCGGCAAAGTGGTCCATCAGCTTCATGATATTCTGGTCATCACGGTCTGTGCCGTGATCGGCGGTCTGGAACACTGGACCCAGATTCAGGATTTTGCCAAAGCCAACCAAGACTGGTTTAAGACCTTTCTGGATTTGCCGGGCGGCATTCCGTCTCACGACACCTTCGGCAAGGTCTTTAGCGTCCTCAATCCGGATGTGTTTGAATTGCGGATTCAGCAATGGATCCATTGCTTGGTCGGTTCGGGTACCCAACAAAAGCACATCGCCATTGACGGCAAGACGCTGCGCAAAAGCTTTGACACCGCCTCCGGCAAAGCGGCCATTCACATGCTCAATGCCTATGTCTATGAGAATTATGCGGTGTTCGGTCAGCTCAAGGTGGACAGCAAAACCAATGAAATCACCGCAATCCCTAAATTGCTGGAAATGCTGGAATTGAAAGAAGCGACGGTCACGATTGATGCGATGGGATGCCAGAAAGAGATTGCTCAAAAGATCATTGACAAGCAAGGCCATTATGTCTTTTCGCTGAAAGGCAACCAAGGGACGCTGCAAGAGGAGGTACGGACATTTATGGATGATCGGATTGCAGCGGGTCCGTCTTCCTCCTACGATTATTATGAAGCCACTGAAAAATCGCATGGCCGTATCGAAATCCGAAAATGCTGGACCTGTGGCGACGTGGCGTGGCTCTCTCAAAAACAGCAATGGGCCGGCCTGTCCTGTCTGGCGGCCGTCGAATGTACCCGCATCATCAACGAAAAACGCAGTACCGAGCGACGCTATTTTATCAGTTCGCATTCGGGCCGACAGGCGCAGAAAATTGCCACGTTAGTCAGAAACCACTGGCGCGTCGAAAATGAACTGCATTGGACGTTGGATGTCTGTTTTAATGAAGACCAGTGCCGCGTACGCACTGAAAATGCCGCTGAAAACCTGTCCCGTATCCGCCGCATCAGCTTAATCCTGCTCAAAAACGATAAAACCTGCAAGCTGGGGATCAAAAGCAAACGCGCCAAAGCCGGATACGACAGAAACTATATGCTAACCCTGCTCGGATTTACGACACAAAAGGACGAAAATCAATGAAAAATACTTTCATGCGATTGCCCTGGGAAGAAATCCTGTTTGTTGGTGATAATTTTAATGATATATTATCACAAAAAACTATTAATTTTCTTAAAAAATGGATAAACTACTTGAACTACCGACTGTAAATGTTATAGGATAAATAAAAACTACTGAAACCCATAGGTTTTTAGGAGAAACAGGTATGAAACTGTCGTCAAGAACGCGGTATGGAATGCGGGCGGTGCTCGAATTATCGATGGAATATGGCAAGAAACCGATGCAGATTAAGGCCATCGCCGATCGCGAAGATATCTCGAATAAGTATCTTGAGCAGCTTATCGCGATGCTCAAGGCCGCCGGTCTCGTGCGGAGTATTCGGGGGCCGCGTGGTGGCTATGTGCTGGCGCGTCCGCCGGCTGAGATAACGCTGCGGGACGTCTTTTTGACGCTCGAAGGGCCAATGACCCCGGCTGACTGCCTGCAGCATCAGGAGTTTTGTCCGAAATGCACCGATTGTGCGACGCGGCAGATCTGGCAGGAGCTTCAGGACTCGATTACGCGGGTGCTGGAGTCGTACACTCTGGCCGATCTGGTTGAAAAGTCCATTCGCCCCAAGAAAGCGGCGCATTACAACATATAGCCGAAAGGTGCGCAGATGGCGCGTGTGTACGAGGATATCACGTCGACCGTCGGGAATACACCTTTAGTTCGGCTCAGGCGTCTGGCTGACACCGATACGACTGTTCTTGCCAAAGTGGAGTCGTTTAATCCCTGCGGCTCGGTGAAAGATCGCATCGCTGTGTCGATGGTCGATGCCGCCGAACGTGAGGGCTTGATCGGCAAAGGGACGGTTTTGATTGAGCCGACCAGCGGCAATACCGGCATCGGGCCGGCGTTTGTGTGTGCGTGGCGTGGGTACAAACTCGTGCTGACGATGCCGGAATCGATGAGCGCCGAACGCTGCAAACTGTTGCAGATGCTTGGCGCCGAGATTGTTCTGATCTCGGCGGCGATGGGTATGAGCGGCGCGGTTGCGGAAGCCGAACGGCTTAGCCGTGAAATACCCGACGCGATTGTGCATCAGCAGTTCAAGAACCCGGCCAACCCGGAGGCCCATCGCAGGACGACCGCCCTTGAGATATGGGATGACACGGACGGGCAGGTCGATGTGTTTGTCGCAGGAGTCGGCACCGGGGGGACGATTACTGGCTGTGGCGAGGTGCTCAAAGACAGAAATCCTGCGATCCAAATTGTCGCGGTTGAACCGGCCGGGGCGGCGGCGTGGGCGGCTTGTTAGCTGTCCCGACGGCCGGAACATAAAGGCAAGACCATCGTGTTTATTATGTGCGATACCGGCGAGCGATATCTCTCTACGGAACTCTATGCGAATGTACATTAAAAATGGATAAAACTGCCAAAAAGCCTGATTTTGATCAACTGACCGACCGGATCGTCCGCACGTATGAGGGTGATTCCGGCATCAACTTTATCGACGTCAAAAACCTGCCCGTGCGGGATAAGGTCATTGAGAATATCCGTCTGATGTTGGAAGTGCTGTTTCCCGGCTACACGGGCAAACGCCGGGTCACCCGCGAAAACGTCGCAGCGACCGTACGCGATTTATTGACGGCGCTGCACGGAAACCTGGCCGAGCAGATTGAACTGGCGCTGCGGCATCAGTGTCGGATGCAGGACTGTCTGACGTGTGATTGTGGAACACTGGCCGAGCAGAATGCGTCCGAATTGCTCCGCCGCATTCCGGATATCCGTGAAACGCTCAAAGGCGACGTGCAGGCGGCATACGACGGCGATCCGGCGGCCAAGTCGTTCGAGGAAATTATTATCAGCTATCCGTATCTGTCGGCGATTGCGATTCATCGGGTGGCACACGAATTGAACCATCTGGATGTGCCGTTGCTCCCGCGGATGATGAGCGAGTTTGCCCATTCCCGAACGGGGATCGATATTCATCCGGCCGCCCATATCGGTCATAATTTCTTTATCGATCACGGCACGGGTGTGGTCATCGGCGAAACGGCGATCATCGGTGATTATGTCAAGATCTATCAGGGCGTCACGCTTGGGGCGTTGAGCTTTCCGCGGGACGAGCGCGGCCAGATCATTCGTGATCGCAAGCGCCATCCGACGATTGAAGACAACGTGACGATCTATGCAGAGGCGACGATTTTGGGCGACATCACCATCGGAGCCGGCTCGGTCATCGGCGGCAACGTGTGGATACGCGATTCCGTGCCGCCGGGAACGATTGTCACGACCGGCAAGCCGGATTTGGTCTATCGGCACAAGAAATGATAAATGTAAAATGTGAAATGTGGGATGTGAGATGGATTGCAAATCTCATATCTCAAATTTGAAATTTCAGATTTCAGATTTCAGATTCCTATTTCAGATATTGGAATTTAAATATCGAGTTCGGTTTCAGATGGAATTGATTGAACGCATACAGCAGATTAAGACAGTCCGCAACGCCGTTATTTTGGCGCACAACTACCAGATCGGACCGGTGCAGGATATCGCCGATTATACGGGCGATTCGCTGGGGTTGAGTATTCAGGCGTCCAAGACCGATGCGGATGTGATTGTGTTTTGCGGGGTGCATTTTATGGCCGAGACGGCGGCGATATTGTCGCCGGACAAGGCTGTGCTGCTGCCGGAAAAGACGGCCGGCTGCCCGATGGCCGATATGATCAACGCCGAACAGCTTGCCGAGATGAAGGCCAAACACCCGGACGCGCTGGTGGTGACGTATGTCAACTCCACCGCCGAGGTCAAGGCGATGAGCGATTATTGCTGCACCAGCGGCAATGCGGTGGAACTGGTCGCTTCGCTGCCCAAAGACCGCGAAATTCTATTTGTGCCCGATCAGAACCTCGGTGCGTTTGTGATGGAACGCACCGGCCGCAAAATGATTCTGTGGCCGGGGTATTGCCCCACACATGTGTGGATTGAACCGGAGGCGGTTGAGGCAATGCGGAAAGAACACCCCGGTGCCGTCGTGCTGGCGCATCCGGAGTGTACGCCGGCGGTGCGGGCGATTTCCGACGAGTTGCTCAGCACCGGCCAGATGCTCAAGTTCGTCCCCAAAAGCGACGCCAAGACCTTTATCATCGCCACCGAGATCGGCATTGTGCATACGCTGAAAAAAATGTATCCGGATCGGGAGTTCGTACCGGTGTCCAATCGGGCGGTGTGTCCGAATATGAAAAAAATCTCGCTCGAAAAAATCCTCTGGTCGCTGGAGGATATGGAGTATCGCATTGCCGTGCCGGAGGATATTGCCGCCAAGGCCAGGCTGTCGCTGGAGCGAATGATTGAAATCGTCCCGTAGCAATAACAATAAGGGGAAACTCTTTGTGAGTAAAGAGTTGAAAATATTTGTTATTTTAATAACTGTTGCCATATTAATCTTTGGCAGTCTTTTTGCCTTGTGGTACAAAGGAGGCAGTGAGTTATCTTCTTTTTTTATTGATATCAATACAATGGAGCCGTCGCCGGCTGGACCCATTTTGCTTTATCGTGGATTGAAAGTTCCCTTTACTGAAGGAGTTTTTGTATTGTTCAGGCGATATTATGCCATTGTATATTATGATCACTATGGCGGTCTGGTACACACTATTGCATATAAACAAGATGGCTATAATCAATATTATTCGTTCTATATGCATAATGGGCAGATAGCCAGTCATGGGTACTGTATGGTTGAAACGCAGTACAACGGACAATTATTGCACCTTGTGGAGGATGTCAAGGATGCGATGTATTATGATCCTGAGGGCAATGTTGTTTCGACTGTAAAAGACGGAACCGGCGTTCAAGTCTTTTTTTATCCAGATGGCACAAAACAGTGGGAGTTGGAATTGGAAAGTTATCGGAAAAGAACACTTAGGAAGTGGCGGAAAGATGGGGAATTGGTTATAGATGACGTATATGAACAGCCAGTAAACGATCCCGGCGTTGGATGTGTATTAGAAATGAAACGGCGGATTTGTAATGTCTGATTCAACTATTGTGAACCTCTTTTGTCTATAAGGAGTATGACTACTATGGCAGAAAAAGAAGATCAATATAAACTGGATACGTTGGCGTTACACGCCGGGCAGACGGTCGATCAGGATACGCTGAGTCGGGCGGTGCCGATTTACCAGACGACCAGCTATGTCTTCAAAGACAGCGAACATGCGGCGAATTTGTTTGCGCTCAAAGAGTTCGGCAATATCTACACGCGGCTGATGAACCCGACGACGGACGTTCTGGAAAAGCGGATTTCGGCACTGGAAGGGGGCATCGGGGCGTGTGCCTTTGCCTCGGGGATGGCGGCGATCACGGCGTCGATTTTGAATATTGCCCCGGCAGGGTCGCATGTGGTGTCGTCCAATTCGCTGTACGGCGGGACGTGTACGCTGTTTACGCATACGCTGCCGAAGATGGGCGTTGAAGTGACGATGGTGGATCCCAACAACCCTGCGAATTTTGCCAAGGCGGTGCGCCCCACTACGCGGGCGATGTATATCGAAACCATCGGCAATCCGAAAAACGATGTGCTGGACTACCCGGCCATCGCCAAGGTCGCTCACGACCACGGTGTGCCGCTGATCTGCGACAATACCGTCGCCTCGCCGATGCTGTTTCGGCCCATCGAACACGGCATTGACATTGTCGTTCATTCCTGCACCAAGATCATCGGCGGACACGGCACAAGCATCGGCGGCATCGTTGTTGATTCCGGCAAGTTTCCGTGGGACAACGGCAAGTTCCCGATGCTGACCGAGCCGGACCCCAGCTATCACGGCCTGAAATATTTTGAGGCGCTGGGCGGATTGGCATATATTATCAAGATTCGCACGAATATCCTGCGCGACACCGGGGCATGTCTGTCGCCGTTCAATGCCTTTCTGCTCTTACAGGGGGTCGAGACGCTGCATCTGCGTGCTCCGCGCCACTGCGAAAACGCGCTCAAGCTGGCGCAGTATCTCGAAAAGCATCCGGCGGTGTCGTGGGTCAATTACCCCGGCCTGCCGTCGCATCCGAATTATACGCTGGCCAAAAAATTTCTGCCGGCCGGACAAGGGGCGATCCTGGGCTTCGGCGTCAAGGGCGGGCTGGCCGCGGGCGTCAAGTTTATCGACAGCGTCAAACTGGCCAGCCATTTGGCCAATGTGCTGGACAGCAAAACGCTGGTCATTCACCCGGCCAGCACCACGCACCAGCAGTTGACCGAAGCAGAACAGCTCCAAGCGGGCGTCACGCCGGATTATGTGCGTGTCTCGGTGGGTACAGAACATATTGATGATATTATTGCGGACTTTGAACAAGCATTGGCGATCAGCCAAATGGCGTAGAAAAATATAAACTCGAAATTCGAATATCGAAATACGAAACAAATTCAAATAACAAAATCCAAATGTTCCAAACGATTTGTTTTGAATTTTTGCTATTATTATTTTGATATTGTTTCGGATTTCGGATTTAGTGCTTCGAATTTAAGGAAACGGATATGTGGGATTATACCGATAATGTAATGGATCATTTTTACAACCCGCGTAATGTCGGGCGGGTGGACGATGCCGACGGCATCGGCGAGGTCGGCTCACTGGCCTGCGGCGACGCCCTGACACTGACGTTCAAGCTCGACGCGGCGGGCAAGATCGCAGATGTCAAGTTCCAGACGTTCGGCTGCGCCAGCGCTGTGGCGTCGTCATCGGTACTGACCGAGATGATCAAGGGAATGACGCTGGAACAGGCCGCGGCCGTGACCAATCAGGACATCGTCAAACGCCTCGGCGGCCTGCCCGATCAGAAGATGCACTGCTCGGTGATGGGGCAGGAAGCGCTCGAAGCGGCGATTGAGGATTACTATCGGCGCAAAGGCGGCAAAGCGCCGGACAAATACAAAGGCGTTATCGTCTGCACCTGTTTTGGCGTCACGGATGAAGAGATTCGCAAGGTCGTCAAAGAAAACAGCCTGACGACGGTTGAGCAGGTGACGAATTTCTGCAAGGCCGGCGGCGGCTGCGGCGGGTGTAAAGGGCGCATCGCCGAGTTGATCGACGAGACGCTTGCCCGCGAGCAGATTACACCGGCCGACCGGCTGCCGAAGCGTCCGGCCAAGCTGACCAACATCCAGAAGATTCAGCTCATTCAGCAGACGATCAATGAGCACATTCGCCCCGCCCTGCGGGCCGACGGCGGCGATATCGAATTGATCGACATCGAAGGCGACAAGGTGATTGTGGCCTTGCGCGGGATGTGTGCCCAGTGCAAGATGGCCGAGTTCACGATGCGCGACGTGGTCGAAGCCCGCCTGCGTGAGTTTGTTTCTGATACACTGACCGTAGAAGAATTGAAAGATTAAATTTACCACAGAGCACACGGAGAAAAGTTCTTAGTTCTTAGTTTAACTCAAAACTCAAAACTAATAACTCAAAGTTCTCTTCGTGATTTAAATAGCTGGAGTCGTCTTATGAATAACGCCATCTATATGGACAACAACGCCACCACGCGGGTGGCCGATGAAGTGGTTGCCGCGATGCTGCCGTATCTCAACGAGCGCTACGGCAATCCGTCGAGTATGCACACCTTCGGCGGCGACGTGGCGCACGATATTGCCCGGGCGCGCGAGCAGGTCGCGACATTACTCGGCTGCCACCCGGAAGAGATCATCTTCACCAGTTGCGGCACCGAAAGCGACAACGCCGCGATCAAGGGCACGCTGACGATGTTTCCTGAAAAGCGCAAGGTCGTTACAACCCGCGTCGAACACCCGGCCGTGCTGACGACCTGCCGCGATCTGGAACGGCACGGCTACAGCGTCTCGGAGATCGGCGTGGACCGAGCCGGGCGGCTGGACATTGACCAGCTCGGCTTTCGTGTGGATGACAACACGGCCATCGTCTCGGTGATGTGGGCCAATAACGAGACCGGCACGATCTTTTCGGTTGATGAGATTGCCGAACTGGTCAAGGCCCGCGGGGCGGTCTTTCATACCGACGCGGTGCAGGTTGTCGGCAAGATTCCGCTGAATCTGCGTGACAGCAATATCGACCTGCTCAGTCTGTCCGGCCACAAGCTGCACGCGCCCAAGGGCGTCGGCGTCCTGTACGTCCGCAAGGGCACGCGGATCGGCACGTTTATGCACGGCGGCCATCAGGAATCGGGGCGCCGCGGCGGCACGGAAAATGTACCCGGCATCATCGCGCTGGGCAAGGCGTGCGAATTGGCGATGCGGCATCTGGACGAGGAAAACACACGGGTCAAGGCGCTGCGCGACCGACTGGAACAGGGCATTTTGAGCACCTGTCCGGATTGTTTTGTCAACGGCGATGTGGACAACCGCCTGCCGAACACCGCCAACATCAGTTTTGAGTACATCGAAGGCGAATCGATCCTGATGATGCTCAACAAGTTCGGCGTTTGTGCCAGTTCCGGCTCGGCCTGCACGTCCGGCTCGCTGGAGCCGTCGCATGTGCTGCGGGCGATGGGCGTACCGTTCACTGCCGCCCACGGCTCGATTCGCTTTAGCCTGAGCCGCTTCAATACCGAGGCCGAAGTGGATTTCGTGATCGAGAAAATCGGTCCCATTATCAATCGCCTGCGGGAACTGAGTCCGTTCGTGCCCAAGGCCGCCGCACGATAGGAAATCGGATGGTCAGACCCTTCCCGGCGTTTTTTTGCGAAAGGGATAATTTTTTTTGAGTGGGGGGTTGCTTTTTGCGGGCAAAGGGTTATAGTAAGGTTTTTCCGCGGGTGTAGCTCAGTGGTAGAGCGTCACGTTGCCAACGTGAATGTCGTCGGTTCAAGTCCGATCACCCGCTGTGGCCGGGGCGGCACAAAGCTTCTTTGCGATTGCACCGTGAGATTTTCCGCCCCAGTCTTGACAAATTGGACATAGCTTTAGCGAGGTATCGGCTGTATCAGCCAGGCGCAGGTCGCTTAAGCGTTTGAAAGAGCCTTCGGGTTTGATTGGATGCTTCGGCTGGCGCTTTGATGCGGCGGCCGTTTTTATTTAAATCGATTCTTTACAAGACGTTAGGAGTTCTTATGGCAGACGAACAGAACACGATAGACGAACAGACGGAACAGGCGAAAGACGAGATCAAGAATATCGTAAATATCTCGGATGCCGGGCCGTGCAAGAAAAAAATCGAGATCGAGATTCCGGAAGAAAAAGTAAAGAGATTTCTCGACAATAAATACCAGGAACTCCGAAAAGAGGCCGTCGTCCCCGGTTTTCGCAAGGGTCGCGCTCCGATGCGGCTTCTCGAAAAGCGGTTCGGCACCGATCTTTCCAAGCAGTCCAAGCTTGAATTGATGGTTTCGGCCGCCGACGAGGCCATCAAGGACAGCAAGCTGGACACCCTTGGCGATCCGGACATCGACCACGAAAAGATCGAACTGCCCGAATCCGGGCCGATGAAGTTTGATTTTGAAGTCGAGGTTCGCCCGGAATTTGAGTTGCCGGAACTGGAAGGTATCGCCATCGAAAAGCCCACCTTCGCCGTGACCGACGACATTATCGATGCCGAGTTGATCGCACTTCGTCGCCGCACTGGCGTCTGGTCGCCGCGTGAGAAGGCTGTCGAGTTGGATGACCAAATCATTGCCGACGTTGTCTTGGTGACCGAAGGCAAGGCCGACCGCGACAAACGCGACAATATCGAAATCTATGTTCGCAAGACAGGGTTTGTCGCCGGGATTCCCGTCGAGGACCTTGACCAGCTTCTCAAGGACGCCACACACGGCGACACCCGCAAGACCACTGTCGAGATTCCCCCGACGTTCTACAACGAAGACTACCGCGGCAAAAAGGTCGAGGTCGAAATCACCGTCAAGGAAGTAAAAGTCCTTGAGCCGGCGGAGTTGAACGAGGAATTTCTGGCCCGCTACGGCGCCGCTGATGAAAATGATCTGAAAGATATGATTCGCGAACAGATGACCCATCAGGCCGAGCGTGAGGCCCGATCCGCCATGAGCGAACAGGTCTTTACATACCTTCGCGACAAAGTCGAACTGGAGCTGCCGGAATCGGTCGTCGCCAGTCAGTCGCTGTCCATTCTCCAGCGTCAGTACTCCAGCCTGCTGATGCGCGGGCTGTCCCGCGAGCAGGTCGATGAGCAGATGGATCAGCTTCGCGCCGGCTCCGAACAGCAAGCCAAAGACCAGCTCAAGATGTTCTTTATTATGGATAAGCTGGCCGACAAACTGGATGTGTCCGTTACCGACGAAGAGATCAACAGCCATATCGCGTATGTGGCCGCGTCGCGCGGGCGTCGGCCTGAAAAGATGCGCGAGGAACTGTCCCGCGACGGGTCGCTGAGCCAGTTTATGGTTCAGGTGCGCGAGCAGAAGTGCATCGAAAAGATTCTCGAAAAGGCCGTCGTCACCGATGTCGCGCCGGATGCTGCAAAATCGGCCGCACCCAAAAAGGCCGCCGCCAAAAAGACGGCCAAGACGCCTAAAAAGACCCAAACGCCCAAAGCCGACAGCGGCGATGCGGAGGGCTCCAATGCCGCCGACGAACGCCGAAAAACGGCCGCTAAACGCACGAAAAAGAAAGACGAATAGCCGTTATCGCAGTGACACGGCGTCTGGCCGGGTTTCTCGGCCAGACGGCATAGCCGGCGGTACACATATTTGGCTGATCGTCTATAATGTTATTTTTGCAGTAAAAGGCCGCGGGCGTTGTCGTAGAGCAGTTTTTGCAGGCGAGGGTCGGGCAGGTTGAGGGCTTGTAGGACCCGGATGGAGGCGGCTTGGTCGGTCCAGGGGCTGTCGGTGCCGAAGAGCAGGTATTCGGCGGGGTGGTTGAGCAGCATCCGGCGGGCCTGTTCGGGCGAGAGGTACTCCAGCGACCACGAGGTTTCCATATACACGGGCTTGCCGATCAGATACCGCTCCACATCGTCCCATTGCTGCCAGCCGCCCAAGTGCGTCGTGATTAGCTTCAGATCGGGAAATTGTGCCATCAGCGCCGCGATCTGGCGGGGCGAGGCCTTTTCTGTCCGCTCAAACGCGATGTCAAAGCCGGTGTGCAGGGTCAGCATCAGGCCGCGGTCGCACAATGCCTTGTAAAGCGGCCATAGGGTGGGGTCGTCGATTTTAAAATCCTGATAATACGGGTGCATTTTTACGCCCACAAATCCCGCATCCGCAATCTGATCGATGCGTTCGACGGCGGCGGGGTCGGCGGGGTGCACCGACGGAAACGGCACGATCTGCGCGGCGGCGATCTGCCGGCACCACTTGAAGATCGGGTTAAACTGTTCCGGTCGCGTCGCAATGCAGCACAGCACGCTGGTTTCAATGTCATTGCCAGCCATTGACTGCAGCAGCGAGGTCAGCCGTCCGTCCAGGTAGGCCGTCACGCCTTCGGCCTCGGAGACCAGTTGTTGCATCGCCCGCTCGGCCAGTGCGTCCGGAAACGCGTGAGTATGAAAATCTATGATTCGCATCGGTATTTCTCGGAGTTTCGCTTTTTTCGTAACGATTTTCCCATATTGTGCATTCCCGCGGTCGCTTTGCAACCCAAAAATCTCTTGTACCGGCTGATTTTAACGAGTACGATGACCGGCACTGAGAATTCATTTTTATTTGAGAGAATCAAATGCCGCAAGAATCGAAAACCCGCTGTATCGGGATCCTGACGTCCGGGGGCGATTGTCCGGGTCTGAATGCCGCCATCCGAGCCGTTGCCAAGTCCGCGATCAGTGAGTATGGAATGACGGTCGTCGGCATTATGGATGGGTTTCGGGGGCTGGTCGAGAACCGGACGATCCACGTTGAGGCCAAGACGGTCAGCGGCATTCTGACACGCGGCGGCACGATCTTGGGCACCAGCCGGGACAAGCCGCACAAGATGCCGATGGGGGGCAAGATTCGCGATATGACGCAAGTGGCGGTCGAGAATATCCAGCGGCATCACATCGATTGTCTGGTTTGTCTGGGCGGGGGCGGGACGCTCAAGAATGCTTTGCGGCTGCATCAGGCCGGCGGCGTGAATGTGATGGCGCTGCCCAAGACCATCGACAATGATGTTGAGGGCACGGATGTGACGTTCGGTTATGATACGGCGATGCAGATTGCGACCGAGGCCATCGACCGCCTGCACACGACGGCGACCAGTCATCACCGGATTATCGTCTGCGAGATCATGGGGCATAAGACCGGCTGGCTGACGCTCAGCGCTGGGCTGGCCGGGGGGGCGGATGTGATTTTGATTCCTGAAATTCCTTATGATTTGGATGTGGTTTGCGAATATCTGTTGCGCCGCCGCCGAAGCGGGAGCCGATTTTCGATCATTGCGGTGGCCGAGGGGGCGACGTCGGTGGCAGAACTCCAAAAATCCGAACAGGCCGCCGGCGACAAGAAAAAAGACAATTCCAAAGACAAGAAGAAAAAAGATGAGAAGGGCAAAAACGGTACATCGGCACTGTCGCAACATCTGGCCCATCTCAAAGAAGAAATCGACCTCGATGCCGAATATATTGAAGTGGACACGTCCGGCCAGTTGCCCGCTTTTCGGATTATTCAGGAGCCGATTTCCAGCCGGATCGCCCGCAAGCTGCAGGAAAAAACAGGCATTGAGGCCCGCGTCACCTCGCTGGGACACGTGCAGCGCGGCGGCACGCCCACCGCGTTTGACCGCTGGCTCTGTACGCGGCTGGGCACCAAGGCGGTGCAGCTTTTGGCGCGCGGCGAGTATAATGTAATGGTGGGTTATGACTCCGGCCTCTGCAAGCCGATTGCCCTTGATCAAGTCGCCGGAAAACGCAAAATCGTCCCGCCCGATCACCCGATGATCACCTCGGCCCGGCTGGTCGGCACGTGTCTGGGGGATTCGATACCCAATTTCTGAAAAAGATTTTCAGGGGGTCAGAAAGACAATATCTTCCGGCAGGGCGGCCACGTCGCGGCGGTCTTGGCCGAGCCGGTCGCGGATTTCGGCGCTGTGTCTGCCGGCCAATTCACGCAGTTCATCGGCGCTGAGGCTGACGACGGCTTTGGCGGCATCGTTGATCATCACTACCGCGCCGACCTCAAAATGTCCTTCTATGCCGGTGATGCCTTTGGGCAGCAGGCTCTTGCGTTTTCGCAGCGCTTCCAGCGCCCCCGCATCGACACGCACCGTCCCTTCGGGCTTGCTGTTGAGGATCCATCGGTTGCGGTTGCTCAACTTGCCTTTGGGCATAAACAGCGTTCCGACGGTTTCGCCCGCCATGATGCGTGTGATGATATCGGGTTCCTGGCCGTGCGCCAGGACGATGCGGCATCCGGCTGTGGCCGCGATCTGTGCGGCGGCCAGTTTGCTCTTCATCCCGCCGGTCGAGTGGAGACTTCCCTTTTTGCCCGCCGCCTTTTCGATGTCGGCGGTGATATCCTCGACGACGCGAATCGGTTTGGCGTTCGGATACTGGCGCGGGTCTTTGTCGTACAGGGCGTCAATATCGGTCAGCATAATCAACAAGTCTGCGTCGATCTTGCTGGCAACCAGGGCGCTGAGTTTGTCGTTATCGCCAAAGGCGGTGCCGATCTCGGCGGTCGAGACGCAGTCGTTTTCATTGACGACCGGCACGACGCCCAGCCGCAGCAGCGTCTCGACAGCATTCTGTAGGTTCAGATAGGTCTTGCGTTTGCTGAGCACCTCGGCGGTCAGCAGCACCTGCGAGACGATGAGGCCGCATTCGCCGAAGGCCTTATAGTATTCGTGCATCAGCAGCGGCTGGCCGATGGCGGCGCAGGCCTGACGGAGTTTCATGTCCACGACCGGCCCGGCCAGCTTGAGGCGTTTGGCGCCCATGCCGATGGCTCCGCTGGTGACGATGACCACCTGCCGCCCCGATTCGCGCAGCGCGGCGACTTGCTCGGCCAGCGTTACGAAATACGCGGGGTTGACGCCGTCGTTAGTACTCAGCGTTGAGGTGCCGATCTTGATGACGACACGACGGGATTTGGAAAAGTTTCGCATAGTCTCTAATCCGTAGGGGCAGACCAACGTGTCTGCAATCTGTACCTGTTTCGCAACGGCGTTTTTCGGAGAAGGGCGAACACATAGGTTCGCCGCTACAAATCCGCTGCTTCGACGTTATTTCATTCAGATTATTAAATGCCATAGGCTTTATTCAATGTCTTGTGGCTGAATTTTTTATTGCCTGCGGCGTAGTCGGCGACAATGTGCCCCTGTCCGATGAGCCGCCATTTGTAGATGAGCAGGCCTTCCATGCCGACGGGGCCACGGGCGTGGATTTTGCTGGTGCTGATGCCGACCTCGGCGCCGAGGCCGAAGCGGAAGCCGTCGGCAAAGCGGGTGCTGGCGTTCCAGAAGACATCCGCGGCATCGACACGATCCATAAACAGCATCGCCGCCTGTCGGTCGCCGGTGACAATCGCGTCGGTATGGCCGGAGCCGTATGTGTTGATATGCTCAATCGCCGCTTCCAGCGAATCGACCACGCGGATCGACAGAATCGCGTCGAGGTATTCGGTCTTCCAGTCCCGCTCGTCGGCACAGGCGCAGTCGATACTCTGTCGGGTTCGCTCACAGCCGCGCAGTTCGACGCCCTTGGCGTCCATTGCCGTCTTGAGTTTGGGCAAAAATGTTGCGGCGATGTCCTGATGCACCAGCAGCGTCTCGGTGGCATTGCAGACGGCGACGTATTGGCACTTGGAATCGACCGCCAGATTGACGGCCATTTCGATCTCCGCCGCCGCATCGACATAGACGTGACAGATGCCGTCGGCGTGTCCCATCACCGGAATCCGCGTGTTATCCATAATATGTCGCACGAATTCATTGCTGCCGCGGGGGATAATCAGGTCGATGTCCCGATCCAACTCAAGCATCTTGGCCACATCCGCCCGCGTCTCCAAATGGCCCAGCCAGCCGTCGGGCAGGCCTGCCGTCGGGGCCGCCCGCGCGATTGTCTCGGCCAGAATCCGGTTTGTCCGGGCCGCCTCCGAGCCGCCCTTGAGCAGGACGGCATTGCCGCTCTTGAGGCACAGCGAGGAAATCTGCACCAGGGCATCCGGCCGCGATTCGAAAATCACGCCGATGACCCCGATCGGACAGGTCACTTTGTACAATTCCAGCCCCGCGTCCAGTTCTGTGGCCGCAAGGGTCTTGCCGACCGGGTCTTCCAGCGTCATCAGGCTGTCCAGCCCCGCGCAGGCCTCGTCGATCTTGGCCTTGTCGAATTTGAGCCGTTTGAGCAGGGGGGCGGCGAGGTTTTCCCGCTGTGCCTGCTCCAGATCGGCCTTGTTGGCCGTGATAATGGCCGCCGACTCCGCCTGCAGGGCGGCACGAATCGCTGCCAGAGCCTGGTTCTTCTGCTCGGCCGAGGCCGCCGCCAGCACGGTCGAAGCCTGACACGCCTGTCGGGCCGTCCGGTCAATCGTCATCGTCAATGTCTCCGGAAAAGGGTCAAACGCCTGTTTCTTGAACGATTTAGTGTATCAGGCGGGGGGGCGGCAGGCCAGCAAAAACTTTTCGAATTACGCTTGCCAGCCGCCCTCATGGGCCTTATAATGCCCCGCGTTTAGTGTGTCGCGGGCGTAGCTTAATGGTAAAGCCCCAGCCTTCCAAGCTGGCCATGTCGGTTCGATTCCGATCGCCCGCTGTTTGTCAGTAACGGACAGCACCTGCTAACAGTTGCCTAACGTGCTGTTTTTTCAACGCTTACGACGACTAATCGGAGTTCAATTATGGTGATCGTAGGACTGCTTTTACTGAGTATTCTCTTTATTGTGTTGTCCACAACACGGTTTCATCTCCATGCCTTTCTGTCGTTGCTGATTGCCGCCCTGTTTTTTGGAATCTGTTCCCGTATGCCGCTGGCCGAAATCATCTCGTCTATCGAAGCGGGATTTGGGGACACACTCGGTAAAATCGGCATTGTGATCATCGCCGGTACGATTATCGGGACATTTCTGGAAAAATCCGGCGGTGTCTATGCACTGGCCGAAAGTATTTTGAAAGTCATCGGCAAAAAGAATGTAACGCCGGCGATGGCCATGATCGGTTTTATTGTCTCCATTCCGGTCTTTGCCGATTCCGGATTTGTCATTCTATCGCCCTTGAATAAGACGCTGACCAAACGCGCAGGCCTTTCGCTGGCAACCACAGCCATCGCCCTGGCTTTTGGACTCATGGTCTCGCACACCCTGGTGCCTCCGACTCCAGGCCCGATTGCCGCTGCCGGCATTCTCGGCGCTGACCTGGCAAAGGTCATTCTACTGTCTATCCCGGTGGGGCTTTTCACACTGTTATTTGCATGGTTCTGGGCATCCAACGTGGCCAGCCGGGTCCATATTGACCCGAATCCGGAATTGACAGAAGAGCAATTTTCAGCACACCTGAAAAATGCACCCTCGGCTTTTCGTTCGTTCCTGCCGATCCTGATCCCGATCTTATTGATCGTCTTGAGATCTGTTGCGAATTATCCTGTTCTTTCCAAAGCCGAAGGTGCGCCGCCCCTTGCCTGGGAAGAAAACAGTTTCTATCATTTCATCATGTTTATCGGACATCCTATTATCGCTCTTCTGATCGGTATCGGGATCGCGATTACGCTTCCGAAGAAATTCGACAAACAAATGCTGTCGTCAACCGGGTGGGTCGGAGAGGGAATGATGGCCGCCGCGATGATTATTATGATCACCGGCGCCGGCGGTGCGTTTGGCGAAGTGCTGCGAAATTCCGAAATTAAAACGGTGATTGGCAGTGCAATGAAATCCGACGCACTCAGATCATTCGGGTTATGGCTGCCTTTTATCGCCTCCGCAATACTTCGGGCATCACAGGGATCATCAACGGTTGCACTGATTACCACCGCTTCAATTGTGAGTCCTTTGCTTGCCGATATGGGACTTGGATCTGATATCGGCAAGGCCCTTGCCGTTCTGGCCATTGGCGCCGGTTCAATGGTTGCGTCCCATGCCAATGACAGCTTTTTCTGGGTCGTCACGCAGATGACCGGAATGGATGTCAAGACCGGGTACAAACTCCAGACCAGCGGTACGACCTTGATGGGCATATTTGCCTGTACAATCATCTGGATAATCGGATTAATCGTGTTATAGAATCAACCAGAAAGACGATAAGGAGTTTTACAGCATGGAATTTACAAAACGCAGACTGTCCAGCGCGCAGATGGGTTACTTTATTACGCACTTGAACATCCTGGGGCAGGATCGGGTTATTGCCGCTCCGGAGGCGAACGGGCCGACGATGGTGTTCGCAGCCCCTGATTATACGCCGCACATTCTGGCTGAGGGACCGGGGGGGTGCATGGGATTTGCCGCAGTTCCCGGACGCGACGACGCATTGTTAATGATCACGGAATTTTACCCCATCTTCAAATCCGAAAAAGCCGGAATCAATTTGTTTTGGGCAGTGGATGGGCTGAACGAACCGTGGCGGCATAAGCGCATTCTGGACCTGCCGTTTGTCCATCGCATTTGTATGGTGGGCAATGGAACCGACCATTATCTGGTTGCGGCCGCAGTGTGCGGCGGCAAGGATTTTCAGGACGACTGGTCGCGCCCGGGGATAACCTCTGCGGCCAAAGTCCCCGACGACCTCGAAGGCCCGTGGGAACTGGTTCCGGTGATGGAAGGCCTTCATCGCAATCACGGTATGCAGGTGGGCAGCTTCGCCGGGCAGCGGTGTGTATTCATCGCCGGAGACGAAGGGCTTTTTGCACTGAAGGTGCCGACCCCCGGTTCAACCGTTTGGGAAAACACGCTCATCATCGAGAAGCCCATCAGTGAAGTATATCCTGCGGACTTGGATCAGGACGGCGAGGATGAGCTTGTTGTGATCGAACCTTTCCACGGCAAGGCAATGTCGGTTTACAAAAACATCAAGGGTACCTGGACTCAAATTTTTACCGCGGGTCTTGCCTTTGGGCATGGTCTCTGGGCAGGGGAGCTGGGGGGTGAAAACGTGGTGATCGCGGGCAACCGGGCGAATGATAAAAACCTTGTCTGCTATCAAGTCACTTCTGCAAGCCCCTTTGTCATGAAAGAATTTGTCATTGACGCCGGTTCAGGCACTACGAACATGGACGTGATCCGGACGTCGGACGGCAAGGCCCTGGTCACCTCGAATCCGGGTCACGAAGAATATGCAATGTACATCCCGAAGCAATAAAACAGGAGAGATATGATATGTCATTAAAAATCGGATTCATTGGTCTGGGTGTCATGGGCGGGCACATGGCCCGTCACCTGAGCGGCAAATACGAAGTCACTGTTTACGACGTTGACGCCGACAAGGTCGCACAGCAGGAAAAGGCGGCAAAGGCGCAAAGCGTTCAGCAGGTCGGCCAGGCAGCGGACGTCATTGTCCTGTCGTTGCCCACGTCTGAGATCGTCAAAGACGTGGTCTGTGGCGCGGGGGGGCTTATTCATGTCCTGAAAAAAGGCAGCGTCGTCATCGATACCAGCACGACCGAACCTGCGGTCTCCAGAGCCATTGCCAAATCCTTGGCGGAAAAAGGCGTGGATTTCCTGGATGCCCCGGTCAGCGGCGGCGAAGGCGGCGCGCGGAATGCGGCACTGGCCTTTATGGTTGGCGGCGATCCGGCTGTTTTTGAGCGGTACACGCCCGTTCTCGATGTCATGGCCAAATCCGTGGTGCGTGTCGGGGATGTCGGCGCCGGCGGGGTCGCCAAGCTGGTCAACAATATGATTGTGGGCGCCGCTTTTTCGATCATCGCCGAGAGCTTTGCACTGGGTATGAAAAACGGCATTGATCCAAAGGTTCTGTATGAAGCCATCAAAGACGGCTGGGCCGGTTCCACCGTTTTAAATGTCGCAGCCCCCGGCATCATTGACCAAAACTACAAACCCGGCGGCACCATTGATCTGCTCTTCAAGGATATCGGCTACGCATTATCCCTGGCGCGCTCGCAAAACGTGCCGGTGCCTGTCACGGCTATCGTCGATGAGGTCTTCAAGACCGCCCGTGCAACAGGTCGCGGCCCTTATGCCCAGCAAATCATTACCCAGATGTGGGAAAATCTGCTGAATATTGATCGCGGTACCGTTTAACAATCCGTGCCGCGGACGGCGATTGAACAGGCCACTCCACAAAGCGACCCCGTTGTTTAGGGCGGGGTCGCTTTTTAATATTTGACCAGAACCAATTGCGTCCAGGGTATCTTTATTCTTGCTCGTCTTGTCTATGGCCGTACCGGCAGTTCGGTCTGTTATGTTGCAAACGTTACCTTTGCCGGAGTCTTCCACTCGAGCTGTCTTTCTATTGAGTCTCCGAGATTGTACTTCTTGGCCAGCTTTTCCACGGGCTCGCCGAGAATTTCCATTTTACTCAGATCGGTCTGGCCTACGTTTGTACTGGCCAGATAATTGAGGTATCCGATGTCCATGGGATCGATGCCCATGAGGTGTGCCCCGACGGTATCGGCAGCAAGGTAATCGGTGCTGACGACACAGACGCGATGATCCACGCGGGTGCCGCCGATCGGGCCTCGGCCTTCCATCCCCTCGAATCCGTCAATGACAGCGAGCGAGGGGTGCAGAAGGGGCGTCAGCATGGCCAGGTTGATGCTGATGCCGTGGGCTCCGCCGCCGTGAAGGATGGCTTTGTCATTTGCGAAGCCGCGGCTTCCGGGAGTCTGCAATTTCAGCGGCGCCCCGAAAACAATGTTCTTGATGGACATTGTGGCCACCGCCCGGTCGTGCGTCTTGAGCATGCACGCCGAAATGATGAAGTTGTCTCTCTGGTTGGTCAGCATGCTCGAAACACGCACCGGATACGGCCTTGCATCGGACTGGTT
>Ga0123332_1001206_pt1 | contig 25607 bp, 1 predicted proteins | sample BioC12SIPDNA_4_FD_89958 | JGI IMG/M metagenome (GOLD analysis project Ga0123332, IMG submission 89958) | Anaerobic biogas reactor microbial communites from Washington, USA - Biogas_R2_A C12 SIP DNA | ecosystem: Engineered > Bioreactor > Anaerobic > Unclassified | place: Washington, USA... | reverse complement strand
CGCGAAGCCTCTCCGGCTGGTAGTTTCCGAACAGGGTGTTCAGCGCCTCCGCCGCGCGGCACGCGCAGTCGGTCATCTCGCGAAAGAACTCGAAGTAATTGCAGCCGCTTTTCTTAGCCATAGCGCACCTCTACTTTGTCAAAATATGGCGATGAACAGCTTCGCCATCAGGAAACCCACCAGGCCGCAGCCCGGAAATGTAAGCACCCAGGTCAGCACCATCTCGCGCACGACGCTCCAGTTGACGCTCTTGAGGCGCTTCGCCGCGCCGACGCCCATGATGGCCGTCGTCTTCGTGTGCGTGGTCGAGACCGGGATGCCCGTCACGGAGGAGAGCAGAAGGCAGCCCGCCGCCGCCGCGTCCGCGGAGAAGCCCTGCGCGACGTCGAGCTTGACCATGTCCATGCCGACCGATTTGATGATCCGGTAGCCGCCGATCGAGGTCCCGAGCCCCATCACTCCCGCGCAGAGCACCATCAGCCACAGCGGAATGACGATCGCGCCCGTGCCGACCTCGCCGCGCGAGAGCGCCATGCCCAGCAAGAAAACGCTGATGAACTTCTGGCCGTCCTGCGCGCCGTGCATGAACGCCATCGCCGCCGCGCCGCCGATTTGCGCCCTGCGGAACGCGACGCTGGCCTTTTTGCGCTCCGCGCGCCGGAACAGCAAGCCCACGAGCCGCGAGGCCCCGAAGCCCATCGCGAAGCCGAGCACCGTCGAGAGCCCGAGGCCGTAGATCACCTTCAGCCACTCCGCGCCGTTGATGCCGCCCAGCCCGCCCTGCAGCGCGATCGCCCCGCCGGAAAGCCCCGCGATCAGCGCGTGGCTCTCGCTGGTCGGGATGCCGAACTTCCACGCCGCGGTCGCCCAGATCACGATCGCGACGAGCGCGGCGCAGAGGGCGATCAGCGCGTTGTGCGAGTCCCCGGCGAAATCGACCATGTTGTAGATCGTCTCGGCGACCTTTTTGTTGACGAGCGTCATGATCAGGACGCCCAGGAGGTTGAATACGGCCGCCATGAGGATCGCCGGCTCGGGGCGCATGGCGCGCGTGGAGACGCAGGTTGCGATCGCGTTCGGCGCGTCCGTCCAGCCGTTGACCAGGATCACGGCGATGGTGAGTATGGCGGTCAGTATCAGCGCGGGATACTGGCCCAGCATCGTAATAAATTCAGAAATGGATGTCGACATGCGTTGCCGTACTCCCCTTCCTCGTTTTTCGGAGCCGTGCCGTGGTGTGCGGTCCAAAACACTTGTCTCTATTATACCATAACGAGCGCGGAGGTTGCGCAAAGAAAAGCGCATTCCTTGCAAGAAAACCGTTAACCGCAGCAGCAATTTGCATGGTATGGCATGCTATTTTTTGACATACTGTCCATTTCGCGCAAATTTTACAGTCTTGTCGGCCCTGTTGCGCGCGCGAGGCGGGGTTTTGGTGCGGTTCAGACACATGCCCGGCGACCGCTGCCGCAGCCAATCAAAACGCGTGTCCGGCGGCTCCTCTCACGACAGCCACCGCCCCCGCGCCGCGCCGCTCGCGCCCTCCCCTCCCACATTCGAAGCCCGCGCCGTTCGGCGCGGGCTCTTCTGTGGTTTTTCGATCCCGTATTCTACGCAATTTCTTTGGAAATCTCGATGCGCTCGGGGAGCTCGGCAAGCGACAGCACGAGCTCTCCGTTCGGGCCGGTCCGCGCATGGACGACCTCGGTCGTTCCGTCGGGCATCCGGCACGCGACGGACACGTCCGTCAGCGGCTGGCCGTAGAGCCGAAGCGTCAATTCGACCGGGCCCGGGAGCTGCACCGCCTGCTCGGCCCCCGTCTCGTCGGTCTTCACGGCGCGCAGGTTCGCGGACACGGGCAGCGACTGCGCGGCGGTTCCCTCCGCCCCGTCCGGCCTCTCGATCTCGACCTCGAGCCGCATGCCCTCGTACGCTCCCTCGGGCGCGGAACCGTCCTTTTCAAAGTCCGCCTGCACGCCGGTGCTCGCGTTGAGCAGGTAGAGCCCCTCGCCGCTCTGCTCGCGGTACGCCCGATACGCCGCCTCGAGGATCGCGAGCGCCTCCTCGGAGGCGTCCATCTGCTCCGAAAGCGTCCAGTTCAGGAACCCGTTGAAGAGCTTGAACACTTCCTCGTAGAGCGCCGGGTCGAGCACGACAAAGTCGCCGAGCTCCGCCGTCTCAAACGCGAGTACGCCGTCCTTCACGATGCCGCCGAACAGCGCGTACCGGCCGTTCACAAAACCGAGAACCAGCAGCGGCAGCCCCTCGTAGCGCGGGTCGACCGGTATGCGCACCTCGACCGTACCGACGAACCCGGGTTCGCCGCCCGGCGCGGTCAGCCGGATGCCGTACGCGAGCACGAGCGCCTCGCTCAACAGCGCCTGCCGTATCCGCGCGGCGAGCGCCTCTCGATCGAGGAGCGTCAGGTTCGCGACGCTCAACACCGCCCTGCGGTGGATGTCCCCGATCACGCTCACGCCCGTCCGCGGGTCGGTCAGCGTGCGCGGGATGTAGTGCTCGGGCCGGAACAGGTTCTTCCAGTAGACCCTCCCGTACGCCGAGGCGATGTTCACGCGGCCCGGCACGTTGATCGCCAGCGGGTCGCCCGCGCTCCCGACGCCGCCCTGCGCGAATATTCGCAGGTTCTTCGCAAAGATCGTTCCGCCGATCACGAAGCCGTCCGCCTCGATATCGACGTATTTGCCCTGGATGTTCAAGACGTCCAGATATCCGGAGCTGTTGTGCAGGAACGCATCCCTGCCCGCCATGTCGAGCGCGCCGACGTGTATGTCGAGCCGGTCGCCGATCGCTGCGATGTTGCCGCTCGCGCGGAGCTTCAGCAGATCGGCGAAGATGTTGGGCGTTCCGCTCCCGGAGATCACGTTCCCGCGGACGGCCAGGTCGACGGTCCCGCCGATGACACCGTCGAGGGTGAGCGAGCGGTCGTTCTCGATGCAGATGTTGTTGCCCATCGCGGTCAGGTTTGCGACGGAGGTCCGGATCGGGCGGTTCGCCGCGCCGACGTCGCCCGTCACGGAGCGGATCGACAGGCTGTTCGCCGCGATGTCGCCCCCCTTCGCGCCGGCGGCGAGTATGCTTCCGATGGCGCTTATGTACACGCTTCCGGCCCGGATCGGCAGCAGGTTCATGCCGCCGGTGCCCTCGATGTCCACGGTGTCGTTGGCCGGGTCGCCGACGCTGAGCGAGACGGTCCCCGCGGCGCGCACGCCGAGCGCGTTTGCGGAGCTTCCGATCGGGCCGCCCGCCGCAATCGTCACGCTGCCGCCGGCCTCGATCGAGTCGCCCGCGCCCATCGCGTCAAAGAGCGCGAGGTGCGCCTGATTCGCCAGCGCCTGCGCGTCGAGCCGGAGCAGATCGGCGGCGCCCTGCAGGTCCTCCGCGTGTTGCCGCGCGAGGTCGATCCGGGCGTTGATGCCGTCGAGCGCGCTTTGCCTGGCGATGCGCTCGAGCTGCGCGGCGTCCACCTTGGCCTGCTGCGCCGCGACCCTGCGCGCGAGCGCGTCGATCTGCTTCGGCGTCGCCTTGGGATTGAGCTTCAGAGCGTCGAGCTGGCTGTTCAGCGCCGCGAGCGAGGCCTGCTGCGCGTCGAGCAGCGCCTGCGCCTGCAGGACCGCCCTCTCCGCCGCGGCCCTTCCGAGCTCCTCCGGCAGCCTTCCGCCGTCGGCCGCGTATGCCTTCGCCGCGTCCGCCGCCGCCTGCGCCTGCTCGGCCCGGGCCGTCGCCTCGATGAAGTCGCGCGCCTTGTCGTTCACGTTCACGACCTTCTGGCCGCCGTCCTCGTCGGTGACGCCGCCCGGCACCGCCAGCACCGCGTCCCCGCCGGTCGCGATCTTCTTCACGATCAGGCCGCCGGTCAGTTCGGTCGCGTACGCGCAACCCGAGGCGAGCGCGGTCAGCGTGCCGCCGGCCTCCGCGTCGGTCTCGATCAATATCGGGGATTCGGGGGTTCCGATGTCGCCGCCCGCCTCGAGCCGTATGCTCGCGCCGACGACCTGCTCCGATCGCCCGAGGCGGTCCCCCGCGACGAGCGAGCCCTGCGCAGCGATCGAGGCGTTGCCGCCCGCGTGCACCGGCCCGATGATCAGGTTTGCATTCGGGTCGGAATTCGAGAGCTCGATGTCCCCGGCCGCGTCCGCGTTGACCTGCCCGTGCGCGGAATCCGCGACGAGCGCGAGGTCCGCGCGGTCCAGTATGTTGATGTCCCCCTCGGCGCGCGCGGTGACCACGCCGCCCACGTCGGTCTCGAGGTAGTCGCCGTTTGTGCCGATCGTGCCGTTATCGGAGGTCAGGCTCGCCTTGCCGACGGCTTCGATGTTCGGGGCGGTCTCGGAATCCCCGCGCACGTCGTAGATCGTTCCGGGGGCGCACAGCGAGACGTCGCCGCCCGCTTCGATGGTCCCGAGGCCGAAGTCCCCGCTCGCCTCCGCGAGGTAGACGCTCCCGCCGGCCTTGGCGTCGAGCCTCGTCGCCTCCGCCGGATAGTCGACGCGCAGCCAGTCGTACGCGACCGCGATGTCGGCCACCCACTCGGTGACCGGGTGCCCGAGCGCGTCGAGCACGGGCCGCTCGACCTCGTGCATCACGGGTTCTCCGAACAGGTCGTACATGGGATCGCCGTTCAGGTCGAGCTCCTGCTCGAGCACGGTTTCGGTGACGGGGCGCTCAAAGAGGCGGAGCGCGTAGTCGCCGCCCGCGTCCTTGACCGGCTTCGTGATGTTCGCGACGAGCGTCGGCCGGTTGGCCTGCTGCTCGGTCGTCAGCGCGCGGCCGCCGGACCCGATGCCGAGCGCCGCGAAGAGCTTGATCCGCCGGGCCTGCACGTTCGGCGCATCGCTCTCGGCGCCGAAGATCGAGCCCTCGCTCGCGCGGATGTCCGCGTCGCCGCGCTCGGAGCGCACGTCCGCGGCGGTGAAGTCGCCGTGGTCCTGTACGATTGCGATGTCGCCCTCGTTCCAGATGTGCGCCGCGCCGGTCGACGTGCCGATCGAGAGGTTCAGCGCGCGCGCCGCGGGGTCGTCCATCGCGGGCACGGAGTGGCCCGCGTAGTCGGCGATGACCCATGCGGCCTCGATCAGCGCGAGTATCTCGTCCTGCGTGAGCAGCGCGCTCAGCGTGCCCGCGAGGTCGGCGACCTTGTCGTCCGCGATCGCGCCCTCGAGCCACTTCAGGGCGACCTCGTCCGCGACCCTGGGAACCGGGAGCCCGGTAATCGGGTCGGGTTGCGTCGCCGGGAGCACCGCGGAGAGCATCGTGCCGAGCGTCGCGTAGTCCTTCGCGAGCAGCATCTGGTTGAGCGCAGCGTCCGTGAAGGTCACGCCGTCGACGAGCAGCGCCTTCAGCGTGTTCGGCGCGATCGCGTTCAGCCCGATCTGGCTGGAAAGCGCGTCGGCGGTGATCATCGATTCCCACCGGCTGCGCGCCATCAGCGAGGCGATCCATGCGGCGATCTGCTCCGGGGTCTGGTTTGCGATCGCCGGGTTCAGCGCCTCGATGCCCGCGGCGCCGAGCCAGTCGCCCGAGAGCGCCTTCCCGCCCTCGGCGCGGCCGCTGCGGATGTCGGCCGACGGCCGCGCGCCGTCGAAGGCCCCGCCGGTCAGCGCGACGCCGTCGAGGTGGAGGTTCGCAACCTTTTCGATGCGCACGATGATGTTCTCGGGCACGTCCGCGATCAGGCGCGCGCCGCTGCGCCCGATGTCCCCGCCCGCCGACAGCGTCAGCGCCGACGCGCCGCGCAGCCGGATGTAGCTCCCGGCGTCCTTTGTGAAGATGTTCCCGTCCCTCGAGCGCAGCGCGACGGTCGAGGAATCCCCCTCGATGATGTCAAACAGTATGTCCCGCCCGGCGAGGAAGTCGAGCGTCGAGCCGTTCAAATCCGCCTCGTACGCCGTGATCGAGCCGTCCGCGTCGAAGTCCAAAAGCGATTTGTTGTCCGCGTCGATGCGGCCGACCGAGATGTCCGCGCCGGAATCGAAGAGGATGTCCGAGTCGTCGGCGAATACGGCCGCGCTGTCGATATCCCCTTTGGCCTCCATCTTGACCGTGGAGCCGGCCCTCGCGTCGACGGCCTGCGCCGAGATCGACATGTCCGCGTGTCCCTCGACCGTCGAACCGCCGTCCGCCGAAATGCTCGCGATTGAGATGCCCCCGTCCGCGGTCAGCGTCACTTCGGAATCGGCCGCCGCGTCAATGGCCAAGGTCACCGTGATCGATCCGCCGGCGCTTCCCGTGACCTTCGAGTCGTTCGCGGAAACGCTCGAGGCCATGATGTGCTGGACCGCCGTCAGCGAGACTTCGGAGCCCTCCGTCGCGCGAACCGTGGTCATCATGATCGTCCCTCCGGCGCCGCCGATCAGCTTGGAATCGGTCAGCGTGACGGACGTGGAAACGATATCCCCGTCCGCGGCAAGCGTCAGCTCGGACTTCTTGTCCGCGAGGATCGCGGCCGCGGAGATCGAGCCGCCGGCGTCGAGCTCCACCTTGGCGTTGATTGCGTCGATCCGGGCAAGCGAGATGCCGCCGTTCGACGCGGTCCAGTCCGCGTACGCCTTGCTGATCGGCGCGCCCCTGAGCACGAGCCCGGTCAGATGGCCGGGGACCGGAGCGGCAAGCTGGGCGATCTCCTCGAGCGCGCGGAAGTCGAGCGCGCCGTTGTTTGAGTCGCCGTCGTCCTCGCTGAGGACCGTGATGTCCGTAAAGCGGATGCTGCCGCCGTTCGCGCTGACCTTGAACAGCACGTCGCGCACGACCGTGCCCGGGGCGATGACGACGTCGCCTTCGTTTGATATGAGGTTGGCGTTCGTCTCAAGCTTCGTCTCACCGGCCAGGTTTTTGAAGATCAACTCTCCGCCGACGACGATGCCGAGCGGGGCCACGGCGGTTCCGATCGAGCCCGTCGAGCTGCTGATGAACGTCGCGTCTCCGAAGGCGTGTATGTTCGGCCCGACCTGGCCGTTGCGCCTCCCGTCCTCGAGGCTTCCGTGCGCGTCCGGCATCGTGACGACGACGTTGTCGCCCTCGAGCATGCCCAGCAGGTACTTGAGCCCATCGACCGATATGAGCTTCTGCGCCTGGGCGGTCGTTCCGCCGCCGGCGATGCTGCCGTCGGAGCCGATCTGCGTGTCGTCGGGGAGCAGGAAGTAGAGCACGTCGTCCTTCGTCCAGATCGTCAGGTGCGTATTCCCACCGTACTGTATCCGGGTCTTCCCGTCGACCGGAACCGCGGTCGCGAGATTCCAGACCGCGCCGTCCCAATACCAGTACCTGCCCTGTACGTCGGTCGCGACGAAATTGGTCAGCCGCTCGAGCGCGACGGACTGCACGTCCTTCTTCAGCTCGATCTGCGGCTGGATCGGCTCGTTCGCCCCGGTGTAGGCGTTCAGAAGCGCGCCGACATTTGCGATGGTCATGAAGTCGGACCGGTAGGTCGCGCCGTTGTACGCGGCGCTGAAATCGATGGTCCTGTCGCCGTCGCTGTCGACGAGCATCAGCACCTGCCCGTTCTTGGCGATGTAGAGCATGTCGTGGATGCGATAGCCCGTGCCGGACTCGTAGCTGTTCGCCGGGAGGTTGTCTTCCTTGATCGGGATGTTCTTGATCGGCCCGTCGAACTCCGCGTAGCTGTTCGCGTTCCCCGGCTCGTCCGTCTCAAAGACGCCAACGTGGTAGCGGGTGTCCTCGTCCTCCGGGTCCACGGGCGTGATCGCGAGCGACGCCGCGCGCTTCGTCGCGTAGAGAACGGTGATGTCCCATTCGCGCAGCATCGGGCCGCTCATGGACAGCCTGTAGTTGCCGCCGTTGTCGATGGCGATATAGCCCCCGTTGTCGTCCCACTCGTCGCGAATGGTCTGGGTGTAGAAGTAGTCGTTCTGGACGGAAATGGCAATCGGGCTCCCGCCGTAATACACATTTTGGAGCACGGTCCCGGAAAGCAGGCAGTGCGCGGTGCCGATATTCTGGTCCGGCAGCAGCTTCATTCTGCTGGTGTACAGGCCGGGGAAATACTCGTACGCTTCGCGATAGTACCACAACCCGGTGGATATTTCGTAATAGGCCCAAAGCCTGTCGATCCCCAGGAAATTACCGATTCCGACGTATTGCACCTCGAGTTTGGGGTTTTCAAAGTCGAGCACGAGGTTGCCGATCTGCTCCTTCGCTTCGTTAAACTCGGCGGGGGTGGCGTTTTTCCACTTGTTCGCGATTCCGTCATCCACCGTGACGGTCTTGTTCTTGTCGTCGTAGTAGGGGTAGAGGCTGTCCTTGTTATAGCCGTGCTGCTCGTTTACCTCGTCCGGCCCGCCGATGACGAACACCTCGAGCGTGTCGCCGGTCTTCCTCAGCAGGTACATCTCGTTCTCGTCCAGCAGGTTGGTCGAGGAGAGGCCGCGGTTGTTCACCCAATAGAGGATGGAGGTTCCGACGGTTATCCACGGGGTCACGCCGACCTCGATGAGCTCCGTCTCCCAGATCGATCCGCCGGTCTCCGGGTCCGTCACGAGCTTGCGCTGCGTGTAGGTGAAGACGAACTTCTTCCCGGCGCCGGTGCCTGTGTTGTTCATCAGCCAGTCCGCGTCGATGACGCTGAGCAGCGCCTCGAAGTTCGCGCCGCTCTCCAGCGTCAGTTCGCCGGTTCCGAGGTTCAGGCTCACGCCGGTGCCGAGGCCCACCTGGGCGATGCCGCTGTCCCCGGGCACGAACGCAAAGTCCTTCAGCGTCGTGCTGACCTCGGTCGCGCCGACCATCTCGGTGACGCGCGCGATCTGGCCGAGCGAGTCGACGTAGATCGTGGTGCCGTTGGGCAGCAGGTAGATGTATACGTCGTCGGCGATGCTGTACCCCTGCAGGTACCTTTCGAGCCCCGCCGTGCTGATCGTCGCGCTCGCGGTCAGGCCCTTCAGCTCGCCGGTGACGTATTCGAGCGTGCCCGGCAGCGGCATCTCGATGACCGTCGAGCCCTTCAGGCTGTAGAGCCGTATGCCGTTTGCGAGGACGAGGTCGTTGTCGCCCGTCGCCATGAGCCTCTCCACGCGAAGCGTCGGCGAGAAGGCGGACGCGTCGGCGGCGTCGGTCACTTCGTCCTTCGTGTTCTTCTCGATGAACAGCACCGGCGTGAGCCGCATGTAGCTCGATCCGGATGTCACGGCGCTGAACGCGCCCTCCTCGGTGCCCAGCAGGAACAGGAACGCGGTGAAGCGGTTGTCGGCGTCGGCGCCGATGTTCGCGGCGTTCTCAATTATGAGCGAGTGCGTCCAGACGGGCGAGACCTTCGCGCCCGCCGCGCTGGCAACCGGCACTTCGCCGTCTGAGGTCAGGTTGCCCCCGTCCCTCCCGGTCCAGCGGAAGATCGTCGTGCCGGTCCGGTTCGAGATCAGCCTCCTGACGTACACGCCGCCGTTCGACCGGCTCTCGATGATGATCGTCGGCGTCCGGTTCAGGCTGGACTCGCGCTTTATGCCGTTGCCGCCCGAGACAGAGGGGTATACGAAGTTGATGTTCTCGACCGTGATGCCCATGATGTCCAGCCGCATGCCGGTGCGGTTGATGATGATGACCTCGGGGATGAACTGCTGGTTGTAGACCTTGTAGCCGCTCCCGTCGTGCACGCCGAGGTACAGGAATCCGGGCAGCGGGTTCGACAGGGGGTTGATCGTGACGACGTCCCCCGATATGCCGACCAGACTCATGTTCTCCTTGGGCAGGCCCACCTGGCGGACGCCGGACGCGGAGATGTCGATGACGATGCCGGCCGCCGCGTCGCCGATGTGGAAGCCGACTCCGGAGTCGACGTACATCTCGCGCTGGTTGCTGAACGATCCCCAGTGGTTGGTATGCGAGGACGCGATGCCCGTGCGGCGCGTATGCGGGTACTGGTTGACGGTGCCGTTGAACCTGAGCGCGTCGATCGTCACCTTCGCGCCGTACACGTTCGTCCCGCCGTAGAGGTGGACGCTGGTTTTGGAGTAGCTGCCGCCCAACTGCGCGGTCGCCGTCGCGTCCCCGATGCCCTGCGCGAACGAGTAGGCGTCGTTCAGTATGTGCGCCGAGCGCCAGCCCGGGCGGGACTCAGCCTGTATCACGACGCTGTCGTAGCCCTTGACGGTCGCGTTGCGCGCGTTGACCTCGCTCGTGAGATAGGCGTACGTCCTGCTCTCCGAGTCGACGTTCACGCCCAGGCCGCGGCCGCGCGAGTAGGACTGCATCGTGAAGTTGAGCTTTCCGAGATAGCTGCGGATGTCGACGTTCTTCCCGACGGCCTCGGCCGTGCCGGAGCCCGCGCTGCCGCCGAGGTTCACCTGCGAGGTCAAGGTCAGCGTGCCCAGCGCCTTCGCGTCCGGCTCGTTGCCGACGCCCGAATTGTAGACGTGCGCGTAGGCGTACGCCCGGTTCATCGAGGCGTCTGTGTAGATCTTCACGTACCCGAACGTGTTCTTGAGCTTCGCGCCGCGCGCGACGTTGGCCTTGACGACGGTGCTCACGTCGATGTAGGCCCGCGCGTCGCCGATGGCGACGAAGCCGGTGCTGTCGCAGCGGGCGTATGTCGTGATTTCGTCCGCCGCGCCGCCGGTCGCCCTGACCGTGAGCGTGCCGAAGTCCGATTCGATGTCCGCGCCGCCCAGTATGTCCGCGGTCACGGTGCGCGCGAGGTAATTCCTCGCCTGCATGGTGCCCGAGCCGTAGAAGATGCTGCCGACGGACGCGTACGTGAGCGCGTACATGTATGCGCTCGATTCGGCCTGGATCAGCACATCTCGCGTCGAGAAGAGCTTCGCGGCGCCGATCTCGACCTTCGTGTCGGTGTAGACGGCGTTGTCTCCGTAGGTCGTCGCGACGTTGACGCCGACGCCCATCGAGGTGTCCATCGCCTCGGACCTCGCGCGCGCGTAGTCCTGCGCGCGGATGCGGATATCCCTGTCGGCCGCGACCCGGCAGCCGTCCTTGACGCCCGCGTAGGTGCTGTAATAGCTGACGGTCGGGAGCGCGGAGACTGCGATCTTCGCGATGGAGTAGCTGCCGCCCTTCTGGATGATCGCCTGGGCGAGGCCGATGTTGTAGGCGTAGAGGTCGACGTCCTCCTTCGCCTTTACGACCGCGCCGTCCGCGATAAAGACCTCCGCGACCTGCCTCCTCCCGGACTTCCCGACGTAGGCCTTCGATTCGGACGTCGTCGCGCCGACAAGGAGCAAGTCGGTGCCGCCCGCGGCCGCCAGCGACTTTGATGTCGACGAATTCTCGGCGTCGAGATCGACCGAGCCCGAGGTCGCCGTGACCTTTCCGCCGCTGATCTTCGCGACCGCCCTGTCGGCCGTGCAGCTCTCGGCGTAGAGGTTGCCGTACGCGAACGCGCCCAGCGCGCTTCCGTTCTCGGCCCGCGCGTCCGCGAGGTTGACCGTGTGCACGTAGAGCTTCACGGAGGCGGCCGTCAGGTCGATGTCCGCGATGTAGCCTATGTTCTCGCTCGCGCTGTTGGCGTAGGCGCTGTTCGTGTACGCGGCGAGCGCGCTGATGGAGCCGCGCGGCCCGCGGGAGATCGCCAGCGCGCCGTGGCCGCCCTCGGAGGCGTTCAGCTTCGAGAGGATTTCGATCTGGCCGGCGATGTTCGCGGAGCCGCTGCCGAACGCGTAGGCGTTCTGCGACGCGTTCAGGTTCGCCGTGACCTCGTTGACGGCCGCGCCGTAGCCCGAGACGCTGAGCGATGGCGAGGCGACATCGGCGATCGCGTCGGCGATCGCGTCGACCATGACGAGCACGTCGCCCGACACCTCGAGCTTGCCGCCGCTTCCGAAGCCCGCGTTGCCCGCGACGGAGGTGTTCGCCGTGGCCTTGTTGAGCTTGGCGTTTGCGAGGCTCAGGTTCAGGCCGCCGGCCGAGCCGGTCTTGGCCCGGCTGTATACCGTGTAGACGGATTTGACGCTGACGCTCCCGACGCTGCTGTCCCCCGGCCCGACCTTGAACGAGGCCGTGAACGTGCCGGCGGCGTCCGCCTCGACCTTTATGAGGCTGACGTTGACGAGCGTGACCGCGGCGGTCGGCTCGATGACCCGCGCCAGCGCGAAGGACTTCGCCTCCGTCAGCACGGTCACCGCGCCCGGGACGCTCGCGAACACCGCGCCGTCGACCTCCGAGGAGACCTTCGCGGTCACGGAGGCCTTCGCGGAGCTCGTGTTGCCACCGACGATGCCGACGCTCGCGCCGCCGTTGCTCCCGACGACCGCGGTCGCGGCGTAGTTTTCCGTGGAGCTTCCGATGTTGAAGTAGGAGCGGACGCTCACGCTGCTCGCCGAGACGGTCGCGCCCCTGACGATCGCCTTCTGCGTGCCGTTGACGACCGCCGTCACGACGTTGACCGCGAGGTTGACGCCGGTGATGCTCAGGTTCACGCCCTGAATTTCCGCGGTCGCCTTCGCGGTTGCGTTCGCGGTCGCGCTGAGCGCGCCGGTCGCGATCGTCCCCGCGCCGTCGATGCCGGCCGTCGAGGAGGCGTCCGTCTCTGCGTAGGCGATGTTGCCCTGGATCGTGGCCAGTTCGAGCTTCGCGCCCCCGTTCGGCTGCGCGGAGACGGCGTTCGCGTTGACCTTGTAGTTGCTGTCGATGGTGATCGACGAGGCGGAGATATTTCCGCCGGCGGTCGCGTTGAAGCCGCCCTTCGCGTAGGCGTAGAGCTCGTTGACGCCGATGCCGACCGCGCCTCCCGTGAAGTCGTCGCCGTTGACGACGGCCTTCGCGTAGGAATCGCCCTTGCTGTTCACCGTCAGCGCGCCCGTCAGAATCAGGTTCGCCGAGATGACCTTCGCGCTGCCCGTCGCGTCCGCGATGGCGACGGCGATGTTGGCCTTCGAGTTCACGCCCGCGAGCGACGCGCTCGCGTTGCCGCCGTTGGAGCCGAGCGTCGCCGAGGCGCCCTTTCCCTTGTCCTTGTTGAGCTCCGAGGTCACGCTCGCGCTTGTGCCGCGGATCGTGATGCTCTGGATGTACGCCTTCTGCGTGGCCGAAAGGAGCGCCGCCATCGCGTTCGCGGCGACGTTGGCCATGCCGCCGGAGACGATGGGCTTGTAGACGGTCGCGTCCGCGTAGGCCTCGCCGATCGCCGAGACGGTGACCTTGTTCGCCGCGATCGCGCCCGCGCCCGCGATGTACGCGTTCGCGGCGGTCGAGTTCCCGGCGACGGCGACGTTGACCTTGATGTTCGCGTAATACGAGAACTCGACGCCGCCCTCCGAGGGCGTGAGCTCCGCCTTCGCGCGGCTCGTGTAGCTGACCTTGACGTCGACGTCGCCGACGGTTCCCTCGGTTTCGACGCTTTCGTCGTTCGGAATCACGAGGTATGCGTCAAACCGCGCCTGCTGGTAGGCGAAGGCCGCGTTGAGCCCCGCCGCGAGCAGGTTGACGTTCGACTGATTCTTGACCTCGGCGAGCGCATTCGCGTGGCCGTCGGAGCGTATGTCGACCTTGCCGCCGGTAATCGCGATCGAGTTCGGGGCGATGCCGGCGATCGAGGCGGACCTTCCGTAGGCGATCGCGACGTTCACGGGCGCGGAGACGAGGGCGAGTATGCCGCAGCCGATGTTGAGCTTCGCGGATGCGGCGTTCGCGCTCGCTTCCTCGCTGCTTAAGTAGGACTTCGCCGCGACGCCGCCGGCGGTCACGTGGCTTCCGTAGAGCACCGCCTCCTGGCGACTCCTGAGCACCGCCGCCGCGAACGATGCGACGATCTTGATGCCGCTGAAGTCGATACCGTGGATCTCCGCCTCCGCGGTCGCCTTGCCGTAGGCGCAGAGGTCGAGCATTGTCGAAGCCGTCAGGAAGCCGTTGCCGACGATATTGGCGAGATTGCGCGCGTCGTTGTCCGCGATCGCGGCGTTCAGGCCGAAGGTCATCATGCCGACGTTGCCCGTCACGGCGTGCGCCGCGGCGGACGCGGTGTTGCGGTTGTCCGAACGGCCCGCGTACACGCCGATGATCGGCGCGGACACGGCCGCGCCGGTCGTGTCGATCAGCGCCTGGTTGCTCGAGCGCAGGTGGACGTAGCTGACCGAGAAGCCGATCGTGACGCTGCCGGCCGCGGCCGCCGCGAGCTTCGACTCCGCGGTGGAGTGCATGAACGCATCGATCAAAATGCTCGTCGCCGCGTCGACGTTCGCGCCCGCGATGCCCGCGACCGCGTCGGTCCTGTTGAACACCAGCAGCACGTTTCCGCTGATCCCGAGCGCACTGGCCGACAGCGTCAGGATCGACGTGCGCGCGGTCGAGGTCACGTCGTTCTTCACAATGACCTTCGGGGCCGTGACCTGGCCCTTGGAGCCGATCGCCGCGCCGTCCGCGTCCTCGCGGTCGCCGGGGGTCTCGCCGATGTAGGTGAGGACCGTCGGGGCGACGATCGCGATCCCTGCCGAGAGGTTCGCCGCCAGGCCGCCGCCGAGCGCGACGCCGAGTATGTACGCCTTCGCGTGCGAATCGACATCCGCATCGACGAGCAGCTCCGCCGCGCCGAGCCGTACGCCCTGCCCGACGAACGTGTCCGCGCGCGTGCGGTTGACCGCCAGCGAGACCGCGCCGTTGACGCCGACTCCGCCCGCCGCGAACGCGGCCGCGCCGGTCAGCGCGCTCATGTTGAGCACGGTCCTGACCGAGACCTTTCCGCCGACGGCGACGGACGCGTCGCCCGCGATCGAGGCCTTCGAATTGCCGCTGACCAGCACGATCGCGACGGAGGCGCCGACGCCCACGATGCCGCCGGAGACGGCGAGCGTCGCCGCGAGGCACAGCGGGTATTCGCTGACCGCCTTGACGGTCAGGTTGTCGGCCCGGGTCACGTCGCCCTCGATATAGGCGAACACGTTCGAATGGACGGCGATCGCGGCGACGGCGCCGGAGACGCCCGCTATCCCGGCCGAGCCGGTGACCGAGATCGCGCGGATCGTCCGGTCGGTCAGGTTGACCGAGGAATCGCCTGTAAACACGTTCTTGAGGTCGTCCGCGCGGCCGGCCTCCCCGTCCGGAACCGGCGTCGAGCCCGCCCTCGCCGATACCTCGATGTCGCCGCCGGCGCTGAGCGCGGCGCCGTCCTCGACATAGGCGAGCACGTTCGAGTAGAGCACGCCGACCGCGACGCCGATGCCGACGCCCGCGTAGAAGCCGCCGGCGACCGTGCCGGTGAACATGTCCGCGATCAGGTTGTCGCAGGCCGTGATCTTGATGTCGCGCTTCGAGTCGACCGTCGCGCCGGCTCCAATGTAGGCGCCGATGCTGTCCATCGGGTCGTAATCGGGCTTCGCCGCGCCGAGGTTTCCGGCCGCCGAGATGTCCTCGTTCTTCGTCTCGTCGATCTCCTGGTCCCCGCCTCGCTCTCCCGCGTCGCCCTTTTCGTCGCTATCCAGATCGCCGCTGCGATAGCCGCTCTCGCCGTCGAACTTGCCGTCCTTGCCGACCTTCGCGTCCGACAGCTTGACGCCGTCGCCCTCAAGCGCCCGGCCCGTGCCGGCCGCCGTATTCTGCCGGTAGCCGCCCGCGGATGCGTGCCCCGCGCCGAACGCGGTACTCATGAAGCTCTCGGAGTTGAAGCCCTTCGAAAGGGCGTCGGAGGTGTCCTTCGTCAGCTTCCCGCCGACGACCGTCACCATGATCGTCGCCGCGACGCCCGCTGCGCCCCCGCCGACCCCTGCCGTCGCCGCGTAGGCGCCGACGTTGCGGTCGGACTTCGCAGCGATCGCGATGTCCCCCGTCAGGCTCTTGATCCGGCTGCCCGCGCCGAAGCCGGCGGTCGTCGTGTTGCGAAGCACGCTGACGATTGCCGTCACGCCGACCGCGGCTTCCCCGCTGACCGCGACGGTTCCGACGACCATGAACGCATCGAGGCCGTCCTCCGCGCGGACGGTGATCGCGCCGGCGGTGATCCTCGCGTTGGCCTCGGTCAGCGCCTCGGTCGTCTGCTTCGAGATCAGAATGTCCACGGTGCCGGAGACGGCGGCCGTGCCCGAGCCCGCGACGCCCGCGGCGTCGGCGGTGATGAACTCCTTCGAATCGGCCGTGAGCGTGAACTTCCCGGCGGCCTCGAAATCCGCGCCCGCGCCGACGACGGCCTTCGTCTTTCCCTCGCAATAGGTCACGACGCCGACCGGCGTGACCGCGGCCGTGCCCGCGCCGGCAAACGCCGCCGCGATGTTGAATATGTCGTTGCGTCCGATGGCCCCGATCGAGATGTCGCCTCCGGCGCGGATCGCGCCGCCCAGTCCCGCGGTGACCCTGTTCTGGAACACGAGCGCGCTCGCGCCGACCGACACCGCGGCCGTGCCGCCGCCGCCGAAGCTCAGCGCGAGCAGCAGCACCGTGTCCTCGGAGGCCGCCGAGGCGGAGACGTCGCCGGTCGCCCTGACCGACCCGAGGCCGCCGATAAGCGCCTCGAGCACTTTGTCGTACACCATGACGACGATCGTCCCGCCGACGCCCGCCGTGCCCCCGACGGCCACGGCGCCGGCAAGGTTGTATAGCTCTGAGTCGTCCTCCGCTTCGACGGCGACCTCCGCGTCCGCGCCGGTCTCGTCGCCGGCCTCCCCGCCCTCGGTCTCCTCGTAGCCGGAGATGATCTTCACGCTGTTTCCGACGACCGCGCGCACGGTGTTCTTGTCGACGAGCGTGTTGACGACGCCCGAGACGCCCGCGGTGCCCGCTCCCCCGCCGCTCATCGACGCGAGCAATATGCGGTTCTCCGCGCTCGCGCGGACGATGACGCCCCTGCGCCGATCGGTGCGGTTCGGAAGCTGGACGCCCGCGCTCAGCCCGTGCTCGGACGAGGCCGCCGCGTGCGCGATCAGCTGCGCCGAGTCGCCGACGAGCGCCTCGACGGTGTTGTTGAGCACCGCCGTGCTCGCGGTGATGCCGACGCCCGCGGTGCTGCCGATGGCGATGCCGCCGGCGACGTCGTAGAGGCCGGTGATCAGCTCCGCGTAGATGACGACCGAATCGCCCGCATAGGCCTTCGCGAAACCGCCGAGGCCCGCGCGCACGGACGACTGGCTCACGATGACCGGGATCGCGCCAGCGATGCCGACGTTTCCGCTGGTCATGCCGCCGGCGACGGTCACGATGATCGTCTGGTCGCCCGCGGTCGCCAGGATGACGACGTTTCTGCCCGCCTCGACCGCGTCCGCGATCAGCTCTGCATGCTCGCCGACGAGCGCGAGCACCTTGTGCTCAAACACGTTTACATTGACCGTCGCGCCGACCGCGGCCTTGCCGGTTCCGCCGGTCACGGCCGCGAGCACGACGACCTGCTTGACCTCGCCGTCCGCGAGGATCGACACGCTGCCGGCGGTCGCGCGGAGCTTCGCGCGGCTCCCGACCTCGGCGCGGGTCTCGGACTGCGAGACCAATACGCCGATCGTCCCGGCGACGGTCAGCGGGTCGCCCGCGGAGCCGGAGAGCGAGGCCAGGACGTTCAGCAGCTTCTCATCGCTCACGGCCTTGACGAGCACGTCGCCGCCCGCGGTGATCTCGGCATAGTCGCCGACGGTCGCCTGCGTGTTGTTCTCCGCGACGATGACGGCCACGGTGCCGCCCAGCGCCGCGCCGTTCGTCGAGAACGCCAGCGAAGTCGAGATAAGCGTCAGGTCGGACAGGTTCTCGGCCTGCGCCGCGAAGATGCCGGACGCGGCGACATGGACGCGCTTTCCGACATCCGCGCGCACGTCGCTGCCGGTGACGATGACATTGATGCCGCCGCCGAGCGCCGCGCCGCCGGACTCGCCCGTCGCGCCCGCGGCGATGGTCACGGCCAGCAGATCGCGGTCCGCCTTCGCGCCGACGAGCACGTCCTTCGCGCCCGAGATCGCCGAATCGTCCCCGATGCTCGCGAAGATCTCGTCGCGGTCGGACACCGAAGCGATGTTTACCCCCGCGCCGACCTTGCCCTTCGTCGCCCCGATCGCGCCGCCGATGATCCGCGCGTTCGTCTTCGAGGCCGCGCTGACCTCCGCGTCGCCGCCGTCGAGCGCAATCAGCGCGTGGTCGCCGATCGAGGCCTCGGTACGGCTCTGGGTAAACAGCATCGCGACCGAGCCCGCAATCGCGACCTTCGCGTCCTGCCCGGCGGCGATCGCGCCGGCGATCGCCTCTGCGTAGTAGCTGACGGACGCGAGGTAGTTCAGCGTGTCGATGACCTTCAGGAGGTCGTCCGCGCCGATCGCGACGTCGACGCCGATGATGCCGCCGGTCTTTTCCTTCGTGTTGATGTTGATGAGGCCCTTCCTGGACGCCTCCTCCACGTTGACCGTGAACAGCGCGTCCCAGCCGAAGGGGAACTTGTAGTCGCTCGCGTCGACGGGCTGCTTTTGCGCGGTGACCTTCAGGCTTTTGGCCGTGACCCTCGCGCGGCTTCCGACGCTCGCGATCAGGCTGTTTTCGGCGTAGATCAGCGCGAACGACGCGCCGATGCCCGCCTGCGCGCCGCCGATCGTGACCGCCCCGGCGCGGACCGCGAGCTTCGACTTGTCGACGGCGCCGACCGAGACGTCGCCGCCCCGGATGATGGCGTCCGCCGCGATCGTCGCGTTTGCGCGCGCCTTCGCGACCAGTATCGCGACCGCGCCTGCGAAGCCGACCTTGCCGCCGCTGCCGGCGACGCTGCCGGCGATGCCCTGCGCGCCCAGGAGTCCCAGGTACTTGCCGTCCATGTTCTGCGTGAGCGTCGAGGTAATGCGCACGCGGCCGTCGTCCTTGGGCGTCGCTTCGTTGCCCTTCGCGGTCAGGTCTCCGGACACGAGCGCGTTCGCCTCGTTGTCGTTGACGGACACCGCGACGCCGATCGAGATGTTGTTGCTGTTCGACTCCATCGGCGTGACCGCCGCGCCGGTTCCGACGGTGCGGTAGTTCGCGCGGTTCTCGGCCGTGACCTCGAGCTCCTCGCAGGAGATCGTCCCGGCGACCTCCGCGGTCGCGATGTGCTCGGTCACGTTGACGGCCGCCGCTGCCGCGATGTTGATCTTCTGGCCGTTCTGCCCGTCCTGGTTCGTCTGCTGCCCGGTCGCGCCGTTCGCGTTCTCCCCGGCCTTGCCGATCGCGCCCCCCGCGGAGCCGGAGCCCGCCGGGTTGGTCGGCAGATTGATGTTGAGCCGCTGCATCAGGGTCGGCAACAGCGGCAGGCCCGATATCGCGCTTCCGCCGGTCTGCATCGCGGGGCCGGCGAACTTGTTGAGCTTCGCGACGATCGAGGCGTTGAGACCGCCGGTCGGGAGCGTCTCGTTGAGGCTGAGCATCCGAAACAGGCTGCGCATCTTCGCCAGATATCGGTCGAGGCTCGCGCCGACGACGGTCGCGAGCGCGATCGCCTCGTCCTCGTTGAGCGTCTTCGCCTCGACCTTCGCGATTCCCTTGACGACGGCGCTTCCCAGGAACGACGCCTTGACGTCGGAGTTCTCGAGGTTTATGGCAATCGCCGCGCCGACGGCGGCCTGCCCGCCGATCGCAAAGCCCGACGACGCCGCGCTCGTCTGGCCGCGCTGGTACGCGCGCAGCCACAGGTTGACCCTCTCGAGCGCGCCCGGCGAGAGCTCGGTCTTCGTTTCAATGATATTGCCGCCGTCGAGCGCGAGCTTCGCGCCGGAGCCGACGAACGCGTGCACGATGTTGTCGATCATCGACAGCGCGACCGACGCGTCGACGGAGATGTCCTTGTGCGAGGTGTTGTTCTGCGGGAGCGTCGAGACGCCGCCGATCTGGGGCGTCGTGACCGCGACGTTGTCCCTGCGCGCGATCGGGTCGCTGCCGGCGACGGACACGGCGTCGATGTCGCTGCGAAGCTCCGAAAGCACCGTCAGCGCGTCGGCCTCGACGAATCGCCTCTCGCCCAAAATCGCCTCGCAGCGCATGTCGACCGTCGAGATCGCCGCGGACGCGCCGACGCCGACGGACTTGCCGCCGGAGTCGCCCTTGCCGTCCTTGTTCTTCTGCGCCATGCCGTTCTTGTCGGCGGAGGCGCTCGCCGTCGTGTAGATCTTCTGCGCGGCCTCGGCGGAGATCGTCACGACGCCGTCGACCACGATGTCCGCGTCCGCCGGGAGCACGGCCTTTCCGGCGATCGTCGCCGCGGTCTCGCCGTTGATGATGGCGATCGCGGCGGAGCCGGCGATGCCGACGTTCGACGCGCCGACGCCCGAGATCGCGGACGTCGAGAACAGGTTTCCGACGCCGTCGAGCTCGCCGGGGTTGCCGAACTTGACGTTCAGCGCGGCGACGACCATATCGCGTATGCGCTGTATCGCGACGCGCCCGGTCAGCCCGTACTGCGCGGCGAGCTCCTCGAACTTCGCCTTCCCGCCGCCGGTGAACAGGCTCAGCAGGAAGTCCGGGTCGGTCAGCTTTGCGACGAACGCGTCGACGACGCTCTCGGCGAGCGCGCCGCCCACCGCGCCCGCGGTGTCGAGCTTCTCGTCCTTGAACTGCGCGACGAGCATGTCGAGCACGAGCTTCGAGACGGCCGCCTTGTCGTCCGCGCCGAGCTTTGCGTACTCCGCCGCGAACGCCGGGTCGGTTGCGAGCAGCTCCTCGAGGCTCGACTTGCCCTTTGCGGACAACAGGGCGTTGAGCAGCAGGTTCCTGCCCTGCACGTCGGCGAAGAACTTCATGAGGCTCGCGAAGATCTCCTCGACGGTCTTCTTTTGCTGAGCCTCGAGTATGTCGGCCTTGACCGTCAAGGACTTCGCGCGGACGGACGCCGCGCCCATATAGGCGGTGTTTTTGTAGCGGACGTAGTTGATCGCGACGCCGACGCCGACGCCGGTCGTCGAGTTCGTCGCGCTCGCGCTCGCGCAGATGACCGCGTCGGTGTCGACAAGCGAGGTCACCTTGACGTCGCCGGTCGCTGTGACCGCCACGCCGTCGCCGATTTCGGCGCTCGAGGTGTTCTTCTGGATGTTCAGCGCAAGCGCCGCCGCGACCTGTATGCTCCCCTCGTTCGTCTGCGCCTTCGGGCGGCCGTTCGCCGCGGCGGTGACGGTGTCGGTGTTCACGTTCTTCGTGTTGATCTTCTCCGACATGTCCTTGGCCGTCTGCGTGTTCTTGTCGGCCAGCTTGTCGGCCTCGCCCTCGTTGAACAGCGCGCGCATGTCGTCGCCGTTCTCGTCGAGCGGGAGGTCGCCGTCCTTGCCGTTCTTGATCGCGTTGTCGTAGTCGTCCTGCGTGCCGGCGGGCGGGTTTGCAGGCATCTGGCCCGGAGGCGCGTTCGGGCTGGGCGCGGGCGCCGCGCCCTTCGCGCTCGCGAGCACCTTCTGCGTAAAGCGGCTGATCGACGACGCATCGACGGCCACGCTCGCGGCCGCCGCGCCGCGCATGAGCGACGCCTCGGCGGAGTCGTTGAGTATCGCGACGCCGAACGCGCCGCCGAAGCCCACGCCGGTCCCGACCGCGGCCGCGTCCACCTGCATCTTGCGGGTGACGCTCGAATTGGCGGCGACCTTGAGGTCCCCCGCGAGGTTCAGGCCCTGCGTGGATGTTCCGAGATACGCCTTGGCGTACACGCCGCCGACAGAGAGCGCCAGCACCGGCACGATCGCCTTGCCGCCGGCCGCTCCCGCGCCCGCCTCGACGTGCTCGGTGCCCGTATACTTCGCGCTGACGAGCGCGGACTGCAGCGCGGCGGCTCCGAAGTTCACGCCGTCCTCGATCTCGGCCGTCACGTCGATGCCGACGAGCGCGACCGCGATGCCCGCGCCGATGCCCTTCGAATCCGACGTCGAGCTGTTCGCGGGCGCGAGCGGTATCGTGATGCCGCCGACCGAGAAGCTGTTGCGCGCGCGCTTGCCGGACGCGTCGCCGACGGTTACGTAGCTGCCGCGGCCGGAGGAGCTCGACTGCACGGAGCCGCCGCCGATCGCGTAGGTCGCGCCCTTGCCGATCAGCGAGCTGTTGACGGTCTTGACCAGGTGCACGGCGATCGCGCCGGCGAGCCCGAACTCCGCCGTCTCCGGCACGTGGCCGGCCTTGACGACGTCCGAGGCGGCGGTGAAGCCCATGTCCGCGTCGACCTTGAGCCCGTTCGCCGCGATCGAACCCTTTAATATCTCCGCGGCGTTGTCGTGGTTGAACACGTGCACGCCGATCGCGACGCCGAACGCCTTCTTCGGGGCGTCCTCGGGGGTTCCGCCGCCGGGCAGCAGCGGCGGCGTCTTGTAGAGCGAGCCGTCCGCGCGCATGTTCGAGGCCGTCTCGCCGCGCGCGAGCACCTTGAGCGCGCCGCCCGCGACGACCGCGCCGCTGGTGTTGATCCTGGCCGCGTTGTTGTTCTCGATGTACCCGAGCGCGAGCGCGCCCATGAACTGCTTCGAGGACTGCTCCGGCTCCGCGGGCTTGACCGCGTTCTTGAGCGTGTCCTGCATGCTCGCGCCGGTCACGATGTTCTTCAGCGTCCCCGTGATGTTGAGCTTGACGCCCAGCAGCTTCTGGACGAAGCCCATCGCCTTCGTCGCGGAGACCTTGCCCTCGGCGTCCTTGTCGGAGGGGATGCACACGGAGATCGTGTCCGCATAGACGCGCGAGGTCGAGTCGAGCCGCAGCTCGCCCCCCAGCGCCTTCACGCTCGCGCTGTCGAGGATTTCGACCGAGGTGTCATTGTCGACGAAGCCCGCCGCGATGAATACGCCGGACTGCGCCTTGACGTTCAGTATGTTCGGCGGCTTGCCCGCCGAGACCGCGGAGGAGCGGACGTAGCTGTTCGCGACGAGGTGGGCGCTTGTGTCCGCCTCGATCCGCGCGCTGTCCCGGACGGTGACGCGGGTGTCGATCGCCGCGACCGCGAGCGCGATCGCGAACTTCAGGCTCCCGCCGGGGGCCTCCGCGTACACGCGCGTATCGGACAGCGCGTCGAGCACGGCGCCCGCGCCGGCGTCGATCTTCGCGCTGCCGGACACGGTCACGGTCGAGCTTCCCACGGCGATGCCGACGGCGAGCGGCACGACGACCTTCAGCATGCCGTTCGTCGCCTCGATGTCGATCTTGAGCTCGCTCGCCGCGCGGATCGAACCCCCGGCGACGAGCTGCCCCCGAACGTCGACGACGGCGTTGCCGATCTTCAAAATAAACGGATCGAAATCGATCGGCACTATGTCCGGGATCGGCATAAAGCCCTTGTCGAGCTTCAGGCTCGCGAGCACGTCGATCGCCTCGGCGGCGACGATCCTGCCAAGCGCCGAAATCTCGATCTTCCGCTCGCTCTTCGCCTCGTAGAGGCCCACTCCGACGGACAGATCGTCCTCCGAGGTGTCGTCGTCGACGATTTGGAGCTCTCCCCCGACGACCACGTCGTCGGTGCCGACCGCGTGCACGAGCACGTTTTTGCCGGTCACGCCGCCGGTGATCTCGATGTGGCCGCCCAGGATCACGACGTTCAGGCCGGGCGCGGCGAGCTTCATGATCTCGATGCGGCCCGCCTCGTCCGCGGCCTCGGCGATGATGTTCGTGAGCAGCACGCCGCCCGCGGGAATCGTCAGCGCGGATTCAAAGTCGACCGTGCGGTAGGCGTCGCCCTCCTCGCCCTTCGAGCCGTAGCCGACGATCTCATAGTTCGTAAACGGGAGCGCCTCGGCGGTCAGGGCCTCGCCCTCGAGCTTGATCGTGCGCTTGTTCTCGAGCTCGTCCGTGAACGCGTCGACGCCGACGGCCGCGATGTCGAACTGCCGCTCGAAGCCCAGCGAGAGCAGGTCGCCCGCGATGTCGCCCAGGAGCGTGATCTCGGCGAGCGCCTCGATGGAGATCTCGACGGAACTCGTGAGCATCCGGGCGGTGATCCGCTCGGCGACGTCCCTGTGCTTGTTGAGCTTGCCGGTCAGGTGCAGCCGGTCGAAGCCCGCGTCGCCGATGACGTCGGTCGAGATGCCGCCCAGGGTCGAAAACGCCGCGGTCATGTCGACGGTCAGCACATCGTCGCCCGCGCCGCCAACGAGGGTAAGCGTCGTCTCGGGGCAGTCGAGGTCGAGCGCAGAGATGTGGTCGACGAGGAACTTTATTACCTCCTGCGCGAGGCTCAGCGAGCGCCCGCCGGAGATCGAAATCCTGTCGCTCCCCGCGCCGCCCGCGATCGACACGTCCGCGGCGCCGAGGTCTATGCCGAAGCCGTAGCTGATCGTACCCAACTCGATGTTCGGCGTGCCGAGCTTGAGATCGGTCGAGTCGATGAGCTTGAACTCGGCCAGGTCGTTTCCGAGGCCTAAGTCGATGTCGATTGCGATGGGCTCAAGATCGAGCGAGGGATCGAGCACCAGGTCGTCTATGTTGTTGATGATCGTGGTGATGGCATTCTGAATCTCGGTCGGGAGCGCGGCGAATTCCGCGGAGGTCAGGCTCGTGAGCGACTGGAACGCCTGCTGATAGCCCTCCTGCAGGTCTATCTGGGCCTTGACGGTCGGCTTCTTCGTGACCTTGACGCTGACCTTGTCGTCGCCCGCGCCCGTGCGCACGACGATCTCCTTTTCGACGTTGCTGAGCTCAAGGTCCACGACGTCGTCCTGCGTCGTGCCGTAGAAGCTAAAGCTCTCGGCGCCGTTGACGTTGACGAGGCCGCGCGTGGAGAGATAGAGGCCGGCGAGCACGACGTTCAGCCCCTCGAACTCGACCTTCACGTCGCCCTCGAGCTGCGCGCCGCCCGCGCCGTTTTCGTGGATGTTGCCGCCCTCGTCGATCGCGTCCTCGGCGACGATGTTGAGCCGCATGGTGCTCGCGCTGTCCGCCCCGCTGAGGCCGAGGATCTCGTCGATCAGGTTCTTGAGCACTGTGTCGGCGTCGCTGCCCGCGATGCTCAGGCCGTTTTGGTAGACGCCGTTTCCGACGACGATCGTCGCCGTCTTCTCGCTCGGGGTTCCGGGCTCCTGGTAGAGGCTCTTTATGTAGGTCAGCGCGTCCTTCAGCGCGTTTGTGATCGCGTTGTTCGTCGCGTCGTTCGCGTAGGAGATGTCCGCGCCGATCTCCTTTATGTACGCCTTGCCGGCGGGGATCGCGTAGGCCTCGACGACGTCGCCCGACCCGATCGGCTCGTCCAGCGCGCCCATCAGCATCGGCTCCTCCGCGCCGAGCGCGCTCATCATCATCGGGCCGTTCGAGAGGCCGGCCGACATCGGCTCGGCGGAGATTCCGCCGCCGTCCGCCCCGTCGCCGCCGTCCGGAGCGAGCCCGGACGGGAGAAGGTCCTCGGTCAGGCCGCCGCTCTGCTCTTCTTCCGGAATCTCATCCCCGGGTTCGCCTTCGGGTTCTCCCTCGGGCTGCTGTTCGGTCTGCTCGCCCTCGGGCTGTTCTTCGGGCAGTTCGCCCTCGGGATCGGGCTCGCCTTCGGATTCCAAGACTTCGGTCGGTTCTCCGGTGCTCCCGGAATTGCCGCTTCCCGGCGCGGGGCCGGACGGAAGAAGCTCCTCCTCCGGAAGCGCATCGTCTTCTTCCTTTTCGGGGGTCTCCTCGGGGACTTCCTCCTCGGGGGTCTCCTCCTCGGGGACTTCCTCCTCGGGGACTTCCTCCTCGGGGACTTCCTCCTCGGGGGTCTCCTCCTCGATGAGAGGTGCCTCCCCTTCGGGCTGCGATCCGGAGCCGCCGGAAGACAAGCCGCCGGAAGGTTCCGG
>Ga0123332_1001205_pt1 | contig 25627 bp, 21 predicted proteins | sample BioC12SIPDNA_4_FD_89958 | JGI IMG/M metagenome (GOLD analysis project Ga0123332, IMG submission 89958) | Anaerobic biogas reactor microbial communites from Washington, USA - Biogas_R2_A C12 SIP DNA | ecosystem: Engineered > Bioreactor > Anaerobic > Unclassified | place: Washington, USA... | reverse complement strand
GGCTCGCCGGGAGCAGTCCTGGTGCCCGCGGGGATGAGTCCCCACTGGCCCGCGTTCGCCAGTTCGAACGGCGCGTTGCGGATGCCGATCTGCTTGCGCATCTCGTGCGCCTTCGCGGGGATGACGGGGTCGAGCAGGATGCTCGCGCAGCGCAACGCCTCGAGCAGCGTGTTGAGGACGGTGTCGAGCCGGTCCGATGACGCCGGGTCCTTCGCCAGTTCCCATGGCTTGGTGTCGGCGATGTACTTGTTCGCCTTGCGCACGGCTTCCATGACGCTCTCGATGGCCCTGTCGAACTGCAGGTCGTCGAACTGACGCACCAGCTGCGCGGGCAAACGGGTGAACGCCTCGCGCAGGTCGACGTCGATGGGCTCCATGTCGACGGCGGCCGGGACGACACCGTCGCGGTAGCGCCCGAGCATGCCGAGCGTGCGGTTGAGGAGGTTGCCGAGGTCGTTCGCGAGGTCGGCGTTGATCCGCTCGGCGATGGCGGGCTCGTTGAAGCTGGCGTCGAGGCCGTACGTCATGTCGCGCACCAGGAAGTAGCGGAACGCGTCGTTGCCGTACTTGCGCATGAGGTCGAGAGGCTTCACCACGTTGCCGAGCGACTTGCTCATCTTGCGCTCGTCGTACAGCCAGTAGCCGTGCACGTTGAGGTGCTGGTAGAGCGGTATCCCGGCTGCCTTGAGCATGGTCGGCCAGAACAGGCCGTGAGGCTTGAGGATGTCCTTGGCGACGAAGTGTTCGACGTACGGCCAGTAGCGCTCGACGTTGCCGCGGTCGACGAGAGCCGAGTAGTAGTTGATGAGCGCGTCGAACCACACGTACGTCACGTGGTCCTCGTCCCACGGCAGCGGGATGCCCCACGGCACGCGTGACCGCGGCCTGCTGATGCTCAGGTCGCCGATGGGTTCGCGCAGCATGGCGAGGATCTCGTTGCGGTAGCGCTCGGGGCGGATCAGGTCGGGCTGCTCGTGAAGCAGGTCGCGCAGCCACAGGCGGTACTTCTCCATCCTGAAGAAGTAGTTCGCCTCGGTGCGGTACTCCGGCTCGATCTCGTGCTGAGGGCACTTCCCGTCGACGAGTTCCTTGTCGGTGTAGTACCGCTCGCACTTCACGCAGTAGAGGCCCGCGTACTCCCCGTAGATGATGTCGCCGGAGTCGTAGACGCGTTGCAGCACGTCGCGCACGACGCGCTTGTGGCGCTCCTCGGTGGTGCGGATGAAGTCGTCGTACCTGATGCCGAGCCGGTCCCATGTCGAGCGGAAGGCGCCCGAGATCTCGTCGGTGTACTCCTGTGGCGACTTGCCGTGCGCCTCCGCTGCTTTCTGCACGTTCTCCCCGTGCTCGTCGGTGCCGGTCAGGAAGAACGTGTCGTCGCCCTTGAGGCGGTGGAAGCGGGTGACGACGTCGACGAGGATGGTGGTGTACGCGTGGCCCATGTGCGGGGCCGCGTTGACGTAGAAGATCGGCGTGGTGGCATAGAAGGCGCCGCGGTCGAGGGGGTTGCCGAGCGGTTCGGGCGCGGGGCCCGCTGCGGGGTGCGGCTCGGTCTCGTCGGGCGTGTCCGACGTGCCCCCGCCCGCTTGTGACGTCAACACCGCGGCCGGTGCCGTCGTTGCGGCCGCCGAGCCGCCGAGCACGTCGTCGCCGGCGTCGGCTCCGCGCGCTCGTTCGCCTGTCGCTCCCGCGCCGTGCGGGTACGCGTTGTCGTTGTGATCCACCGTCAACCTCCGGCTGCGCGTTGGCAGGTGATCGGCCTTGGGCCCAACGAAAAGGGCGCCGTCGTGTCGTCCACGGCGCCCCTATCCGGCTGAGTGTGTCTCAGCGCGGTTCAGGGCAGGCGTGATCCATTCGCGGCGCCATCGTCAGGCAGCATAGCAGAGCGTGAGACGGCTGCTGCGCGTGAATGTTCTCACGCGACGGGCTCGCGGGACGCGGTCGCCCGTGAAGCGGAGCGGCTCTGCGCGCCGAGCTGCTCGAGGGCCCTGAGGAAGTAGTCGCTGCTCTGCGCTCCGGAGATTCCTGAGGTCGAGTCGAAGACGAAGAACGGCACGCCGCTCACGCCGAGGCGCCTGGCCCTGAGCTGGTCATCGCGGACGGCGTCGGCGTACGCGTCGCTGGTGAGGACCGACCGCACCGCGTCGCGGTCGAGACCGGCCTGCACGGCCAGCCGCTCGAGCGTCTCATGGCTCCCGAGGTACTCGCCGTCGACCTGGTACGCGGACATGAACGCCTCGAACAGCTCCTCCTGCAGACCGACCGTCGCGGCGAGGTGCGTCAGGCGGTGAGCGTCGAACGTGTTCGCTTCACGAGCCTGCTCGAGGTTGAACTCGAGCCCGACCGTGGCGGCCTGTTCGGTGGCGCCTGCCATCATGCGGCGCGCCTCGTCACGGTCGACGCCGTACTTGGCGACGAGCTTGTCGATCGTGAGGCCCGTCTCGTGCTTCGGGGCGTTCGGGTCGAGCTCGAAACTGCGCCACACGACCTCGACGTCGTCGGCGTGTTCGTACTCGGACAGTGCCTTCTGGAACCTGCGCTTGCCGATGTAACACCAGGGGCAGGCTATGTCAGAGAAGATCTCTACTCGCATGAACCCTCCATGCCGCTCGGCGCGGCGGCGCGCGTGCCTTGGTGGCGACGCGGTGCAGACCTCGCACCATACCCCTCGCCCTTACGCTGCCGCGGCGCCCTCACGACACGTCACCTGACGCCGGCCTCACACGGTGATGCCACAATGCCGGCATGTCCGACTCGACGGCCGCGCAGTCCGCCGCCTCCGACTTCCAGCGAGCTCGACGCAGAGCCGATCTGCGCGCCGTGCTCGCGCGGCTGTCGGGCGACGACGTGCGGTTGCTGTCGTACGAGGACGTGAGGCGCAGGTTGCGGGCTGTGGAGGGGGCCGAGAGGGTCCTCGAGGACGTCCCGCTCGACGCGATCGTCGGCAGTGTCGGCCGCTACCAGGATTTCGACCGCGCGTTCCTGCCGCTCATCGACGAGGACAGGCACCGCTGGGTCGGCGTCAAGGTCGCCATGACGGGCATGTCGGGGGTGCCGCCCGTCGAGCTGTACCGCATCGGCGGCGCGTACTTCGTCAAGGACGGCAACCACCGCGTGTCCGTCGCGCGTCAGCTTGGTGCCAAGACCATCCACGCCTACGTCACTCCGGTCCGTGCCCGGGTCCCCGTCGACCCCGAGTTCGACCACGACGAACTGATCCTCTCCAGCGAGTACGCCGAGTTCCTGCTCGAGACCCGCATCGACGAGCTGCGGCCACGCGCCGACTTGCGGGTCACGGCGCCAGGCAAGTACCCGCAGCTGCTCGAGCACATCAGGGTGCACCGCTACTACATGGGGCTGGACGAGGACAGGGAGATCGACTGGGAGGAGGCCGTCGGTCACTGGTACGACGCGGTCTACCTGCCCGTGGCCGAAGCGATCGACGACTACGGGCTGCTGGAACGCTTCCCCGGCCGCACCGTCGCTGACCTCTACCTGTTCCTGTCGGAACACAGGGGCAAGCTCGAGCGAGAGCTCGGCTACGGTCTGAGCGGCCAGCAGCTTGCCGAGGGGCTCGTCGGGCCGGTCGAGTTCGAGTCGGAGCGCGCGGCCGACGACCTGAGGGCCGCGCTCAAGCACGGCACGTTGATCGCGGGCGCCGAGTCGGGTCTGCTCGGCGAGATCATGCTGCTGCTCGCAGGCGACGAGGACGACGCAGCCGTCACGGACGCCGCCATGACCTTCGCAGCCGACGAGGCCGCGACTCTGTTCGGCCTGTGGATCGGGTCGGCCGAGTCGGCCGACGAGCGCTCGCGGAAGCAGGCGCGGTTCGCGGCCGACTGTGCGGCACGGGGTGTGAGTGGGCAGTTGGCCTTCGCAGACGGAGACAGGCTCAAGGCGGTGCTGACGAGAGCCGTCTACGTCGACCTGGTCGTGACCTCGACGCGCGGGACCGGGCAGCATGCGGGGTGGGTGCGCTCGCTCCTCAATCGCTGCCCTAAACCGTTGTACCTGCTGAAGGGCCCAGCCAGACGAGCCTTGCGCCCGTTGGTCGCGTTCGACGGCGGTGCCAGGTCGGAGATGGCGCTGTTCGCATGCGCGTACGTATGCCTCCGCAACGGCGCCCTGCCGGTCGTCGTCAGCGTGTCGGAGCTCGGACGCAACTCGGACGCGAACCTCGAACGCGCGCGCGGCTACCTCGCGAGCCTCGGGCTCGACGCCGACCTCGTGCAGCGCGGCGGCAGCGTCGTCGACGCCATCCTCGACACGGCCGCCGAACAGGGCTGCGACATGATCCTGCTCGGCAGCTACAAGTACAGTCGTTGGCTCGAGCGTGTCACCGGAGGCGTCACCGAGCGCGTGGTCGCGCGCAGTGCGGTGCCTGTGCTCATCACGTGAGAGCGCCGCACCGCGGCTGCTAGACTGCCTGGTCATGACGAAAGCGCCACTCTTGCCTTCGCAGGCCGACGACTTCTCGGCCTGGTACAACGACATCGTCTACCGAGACGACCTGGTCGACCTCAGCCCCGTGCGCGGGAGCTTCGTCATCAGGCCGTACGGCTACGCCTTGTGGGAACACATCCAACGCAACCTCGACGACATGTTCAAGGCGACGGGGCACGAGAACCTCTACTTCCCGCTGCTGATCCCCATGAGCTTCTTCCAGCGCGAGGCCAAGCACGTCGAGGGCTTCGCCCCCGAGCTCGCCGTCGTGACGCACGCGGGCGGCAAGGAGCTCGAGGAGCCGCTGGCCATCAGACCCACGTCCGAGACGGTCATCGGCGAGCTGTACAGCCGCTGGGTGCAGAGCTACCGCGACCTGCCGCTGCTCTACAACCAGTGGTGCAACGTCATGCGCTGGGAGCTGCGCACCAGGCCGTTCCTGCGCACCACCGAGTTCCTGTGGCAGGAGGGTCACACGGCGCATGCCACCGTGGAGGAGGCGCTGGAGGAGACCAGCAGGATGGTCGAGGTCTACGCCACGTTCGCGCGGGACTTCGGCGCGCTGCCCGTGGTCGTCGGCGAGAAGACCGAGGGCGAGCGCTTCGCGGGCGCCAAGAGCACCCTCACCATCGAGGCGATGATGCGCGACGGCAAGGCGCTCCAGTCGGGCACCAGCCACTTCATGGGCGACAACTTCGCGCGCGCCTTCGACATCACCTTCAACGACGAGAACAACCAGCAGGCGTTCGCACAGACGACCTCGTGGGGCTTCAGCACGCGCTTCATCGGCGCGCTGATCATGGGTCACGGCGACGACAAGGGCCTCATCATGCCCCCGCGGCTCGCTCCACATCAGGTCGTGGTGCTGCCGATCTACCGCAGCACCGACCCCGACGCTCGAGCCGCTGTGATGGCTGCGGTCGACGACCTCGCGGCCAAGCTCCACACTGCAGGGGTGCGCGTCAAGGTCGACGACCGTCAAGGCATCAGCCCGGGTCGCAAGTTCAACGAGTGGGAGCAGAAGGGCGTGCCGCTGCGCGTCGAGATCGGCCCACGCGACCTCGAGGCAGGCGTCGCCACGGTGGCGGACAGGCTCGGGGGCGACAAGCGGCAGGTGCCACTGACGACCCTGCCCACCACCATCGCCGACGCGCTCGAGACGTTCCACCACGCGCTGTACCAGCGCGCGCTCGACTTCAGGGAGCAGCAGACGTTCCACGCCGAGACGTACGACGAGCTCAAGGAGATGGTCGAGCACGGCTTCGTGTACGCCACCCACTGCGGTGAACCAGCCAGCGAGGCCGCCATCCAGGAGGAGACGAAAGCCACCGTGCGCTGCATCCCGCTCGAGGGTCCCAGCGCCGAGGGCACCGTGTGCGTGCACACGGGCAGGCCGAGCGGGTACGCGCGCAAGGTCATCTTCGCGAAGGCCTACTGAGGGTGAGCGACGGGGCGCAAGGGGGGCCGCCCGGCGGCAAGCGCCACTCGATCGACGACGTCGTCGCGCATCACACCGACCGCGAGAAGCGCGCCCTGCGCGCGCAAGCCGTCGTGCTGAAGATGGCGCTTGGCGCCGGCGTGACGGTCAGCTTCGGCGAGTCGCGCCGCTCGTCCGACGTGGCCATGGTGCTCCTCAAAGGCGATCGAGAGACCGTGCTCGCCCTCCCGACGCGCATGGAGGACGACCTCGGCTACGACCTGCACGTGCTCAGGAGCACGTTCAACAGAGACAGCTTCGAACTCCTCGTCGTGCTGACCGAGCCGCTCGAGGCTCAAGGTCTGCGGAGCCCTGAACGCAGGGCCGCGCTGCGGCGGCGTTTGAGCTCCATCGCGCCCGACCAGGAAGGCGCCGACCTGCTCGACATGGGCGGCGGCGCGTAAGTCTCGAACGCCGGCGCACGTATCAAGGCGACGGGTTGGAGACTGATCGAGCTGGTGCGGGGGGTTGTCATGAGGCCCCGAGTCTGCTACTGTTCCGCGTTGGGATTCACGAATCCCACGGGATTCCAGGATCCCGCGGGATCCCAGGATCCCGCGGCCGAGCAGCAGCCACACAGGCGCGCCGGCGCACCGGAGAGGAGGTGGGCATGACGAAGGAACTCATAGCGCAGGAGAAGATGGCCGTCGCGCAGCGCGTCATCCCCGCAGTCCTCGTGACCCGGTCCTGCATCTCAGCGTAACCGTCCGACTCGAACCACCTACTCGTTACCAGCCGAACGCCGCCGCACCGGAGTGACAGCTGTCACCTCTCGTAGTTGACAGTCGACACTACCGGCAACCCCGTCCCCAGCGACATCCTTTGGGAGCGCGACCGATCCCGTGCTTCACGCACGGAGAGGCGTGTCGACGACGGTAGCGTTCGCGACCGTGACCGCAACCCGAACCTCGAGAGGAGGAGAGACATGAACCTGATCAGCACCCTGGTCGCCGTGAAGGCAACACGCACCCGCGTGTACCGCCCGAGCGTCACCGACCGACTGCGCCGTGCAGGCTACGCCGACGGCGAACGTCAGCCCCGCATCACTCGCCACTGGGCCAACCGCTGAGCAACGAACAGCGGTGCGGCCCCCACAGGAACCACCAGCCCAGGAGGGCCACCGCGATGATAGGTTTCAGTCACTCGTTCTTGTCAGTACTCAACGACCGCGCCGATCACCTCAGGGACGTAGCCGCGCGGGAGACGATCGCCAACACCGCACGCCGCGCCGCGAAGGCTGCGTTCCGGGCGAGCAGGCGACAGGAAGCCGCTCACCAGGCAGTCCGCGACCAGCAACTGGCTCTGTTCAGTTGGGAGAGCCACAGCGAGCTCAGGCGCGACTCGCGTCGCGGCCTCGGGCACCGTCTCGCAGGCAGGGCCCGCTGAGGCATGAACACCACACCGACCGCTGACGGTCGTGCGAGCGGTTCCGACGAGTCCGGTTCTAGCAGGTCCGGTTCCAACGACACCAGATCCAACGAGTCCGGTCCTGCCGAGACCAGATCCAGCGAGCCGAACGTCGAGCCCGCGGCCCACGCCGCGGGCTCGTTCGCGGCGGTTGGTACCGCCCCGTGCGACGACAGCCGGTAATATAGAAACTCGAAGGTTGACAGATAGCAAGGGTAACTTTAGTATCAAGGCAGGTTCGTTTTCTACTCCGAACCCGTACGGTGGGGCCGACGGCTCTCCGGCTAGGAGGAACAGTGAGCATCACGGGAGCACGACACGGCTCGACCGATGAACTCCTGCGGGTCTCGGGCGTAGGCAAGAGCTACACCGGCAGGAAGGGCTCGACCGTGAAAGCGGTCGACGCCGTCTCGTTCTCGGTAACGGGCGGCGAGGTCATCGGCCTGCTCGGACCGAACGGCGCAGGCAAGACGACCACCATCAAGATGGTCTGCGGGCTCATCACGCCGGACACCGGCTCCGTGACCGTCGCGGGTCACGACATCCGCCGCGAACGGCGCGCGGCCCTGCGCCACATCAGCGCCGTGCTCGAAGGCAACAGGAACCTCTACTGGCGCCTCAGTGTGCGCGAGAACCTCACCTACTTCGCGGGCAACCGAGGCTGGTCGCCTGCCACCATCAGGGAGCGCAGCGCAGTGCTCGTCGAGCAGTTCGGACTGGCTGACAAGGTGGATCAGGTGGTCGCCAACCTGTCGCGCGGCATGCAGCAGAAGCTCGCCATCGCCGTCGCGCTCCTGGCCGACACCGACGTGCTGCTGCTCGACGAGCCGACACTCGGTCTCGACGTCGAGACGGGCTACGAGGTACGCACCCTGCTGGCCGACATCGCACGGTCGGGCAAGACGGTGGTGCTCAGCACGCACGACATGGCCGTCGTCGAGGCGTTGTGCCGCCGCGTGGTGGTCATCGACAAGGGCAGGGTCGTGACCGATGACGAGGTCGCGAACCTCAAGCGCCTGTTCCGCTCCCGCTCGTTCGAGGTGAAGCTCGTCGCGCCGCTGCCAGGGGTCATGGCGACCGAGCTCCGCACCGGGTTCAACGTCACGGACGACTCGACCAGTCAGGCGTTCACCGTCGAGCTACGTGAAGGTGGCGACCTGTACCGCCTCATGGACTTCCTGCGGGCGGCGGGCGCCGAGGTCGAGAGCGTCGAGAAGGCCGACGCCAACTTCGAGCACGTGTTCCGCAGCCTGGTCAACGGGGCTGCGCCCAGTGACGATCCGCGCCAGGTGCGCGTCGGAGGCAACCATGTCGTGGCTTAACGCCTTTCGCGCCAACGTCGTCAAGGTCGTCCTCGAACTGACGCGTTATCTTCCCAACACGCTGGCGATGATCTTCACGTTCTACGCGATCTTCGTGTTCATGTTCCTCGGCATCAAGTTCGTCGGCGACCCCACGACCGCTGCCGACAACATCCGCTACGTGATGGTCGCGAACTCCTTCTGGTTCCTGTTGATGATGGGCGTGTCGTCGATGGGCTGGGAGCTGAGCGCGGAGGCGTTGCGCGGCACGCTCGAGCAGCTCTACATGAGCACGGTGCCGCCGTACATGATCCTGCTGTTCAGGATGATCGCGACCATGCTCATCAACACGGTCCTCCTCGCGCTGCTCATCACGCTCAGCATGCTCACCACCGGACAGTGGCTCACCGTCGACGTGACCACCCTCGTGCTGGTGTTGCCTCCGACCTTCCTCGCGGTCATGGGGCTCGGGTACGCGGTCGCGGGGTTGACCATCGTCTACAAGCAGATGAACGCCGTGCTGCAACTGCTGCAGTTCGCGCTCATGGGCATCGCGTTCGTGCCCCTCACCGCCGTCCCGCTCTTCGAACTGGCGCCGACCGCCAAGGGCATCGACATGATCAGGCAGGTCATGGCGGCAGGCACACCGCTGGCGACCTTCACGGCCCTCGATTGGGCCACGCTCGTCGGCACGGGCGCCTTCTGGTTCGTCCTCGGGCTCGGTGTGTACCTGCTGTTCGAGCGGCGCTCGATGAACCGCGGGCTGTTGGGGCACTACTGACGGCTGGTAGCCAGCAGCGCGACGCCGATCACCATGCCTGCCGCGCCGAGCAACCGGCGCCTGCCCTCGCCCTCGGCCAACAGCCTCGTGCCGAGGACGGTGCCGATGAGGATGCTGATCTCGCGCGTCGGCGCCACCAGGCTCACGGGTGTGAAGCGCATGGCGCTCAACACCAACAGGTACGCGAGCGGACTCAGCACGGCGACCCCGATCGCCTCCCAGCGGTGGTCCCGCCACGCCGCGCTGATCTCGGGCCGGTTGCGTGCCATCCACGGTGACAGGATGAGCACCCTGCTCGCCTCGCCCGAGTACGTGAACAGCAGCGGCGCGGCGGCGAGCACACCGACCGCGTAGCCGTCCCACACCGTGTAGCAACCGATGAACAGGCCCGTGAGCAGTCCGTACACGACGGCCGCCCGGCGATCAGGGCGCAGCAGCCCCCGCCCTCCCGTCAGCACGAACACGCTGAGCACGACCATGGCCGTGCCGACCACCGCTCGCAGGTCGGGCCGTTCACCCAGCACCACCACCGCCAGCACCGCTGCCAGCGCCGGTCCGCTGCCGCGCGCCAACGGGTAGACGAGCGACAGGTCGCCGACCCGGTAACCGCGTTGCAGGCACACGAAGTATCCGACATGGATCACGCCTGAACCCACTGCGAACGCCAGGTGGGTGAGCGTGAACGTCGGGCGCACCACCATGACGTACACCAGCACCGCCGGCCCGTAGACGGCCAGCGTCAGCAGCGTGAACAGGTAGAGGAACCCGTTGCCGCCCTTCGCCCGTTTCGCCAGCAGGTTCCAGGTGGCGTGGAGACACGCCGAACCCAGCACCAGGGCCAGCGCGGCGCTAGTCAGACGGGCTCGTCCTCAGACAGGTTCATCCTCGGGTGGACTCGATCTCACACGGGCTCAACCGTCGACGTACGTCAACCAGTGATCGAACTCGGGCACCTTGCCGCTCGTCACGTCGAGGTACGTCTGCCGCATCTTGAGCGAGAACTCGCCCGCCCTGCCGCTGCCGATGGCGCGGCGGTCGATCGACGCGACGGGCGTCACCTCGGCGGCCGTTCCGACCAGGAAGACCTCGTCGGCCGTGTACAGCTCGTCGCGGGTCGCCATGGTCGGCACCACCTCGACGCCCATCCACCGCGCAATCGCGATGACGCTGTCGCGCGTGATGCCGCGCAGGTTCACCGAGTGGGCGATCGGGTAGAGCACGCCGTCTCTCACCATGAACAGGTTCTCGCCCGACCCCTCGGCCACGAAGCCTTCCTTGTCGAGCAGCAGCGCCTCGTCGAAGCCGTTCTCGCGCGCCTCCTGGTTGGCGAGCACCGAGTTCACGTAGTTCCCGCCCGCCTTCGACTTGGTCGGCATGATGTCGGCCGACGAACGCCGCCACGAGCTGGTCATGAGCTTCGCGCCTTGTCGGATGGCCTCCTCGCCCAGGTACACGCCCCACGGCAGCGTCGCGACCATGAAGTGGACCCGGTTGCGGGTCGGGTTCACGCCGAGGGACTCGGCGCCGTACCACAAGAGCGGCCTGATGTAGCACGCCGGCCGCTGGTTGGCGCGGATGGTCTCGACGATGGCAGCGTCGACCTGCTCGACCGTGACCGTTGGACGCATGCCGAGGATGTGAGCGGACTGCAGCAAGCGCCTGCTGTGGTCGGTGAGGCGGAAGACCGCTGCGCCACGGTCGGTGGCGTAGGCGCGGATCCCCTCGAACACGCTGGTGCCGTAGTGCAAGGCGTGGGTGAGCACCGAGACGGTGGCCTGCTCCTGCGGGACCAGGTCGCCGTTGAAGTAGATGAGGCCGGCGTCGAGCGCAGTCGTACTCGCTGGCGCCGACTTGGGTTGGACGGTCATGACTGCCTCCTGTCGCGAACGTCCAGCATGCCACACGAGCACGGCTGACGGCGTGCACCGACGCACTCGGCGTGGCGAACGCCTGTGGCGGTCGAGCGGCGCACGGGTACACTCGGCCGGATGAACATCCTCGTCACAGGCGGAGCCGGCTACATCGGCAGCATCACGGCGACCGCGCTCATCGAGCGGGGCCACGACGTCGTCGTGCTCGACGACCTGTCGACCGGTCATCGAGCGGCCGTGCCTGCCCGCGCAGCCTTCGTGCGGGCCGACATCGCGGACACCGAGCGCGTGCTCGCCACCCTGAAGCAGCACGCCGTCGAGGCTGTCGTGCACTTCGCGGCGGCGTCCCTCGTCGGCGAATCGATGGCCCAACCCATCAGGTACTACCGCAACAACGTCTCAGGCAGCGTCGCGCTGCTCGACGCCGTCGGGCGGGCGGGGGTCGAGAGGTTCGTGTTGTCCTCCACCGCAGCGTTGTACGGGACACCGGAGTCAGTCCCCATCGCCGAGTCTGCCGCGTTGGCTCCGGAGAGCGTGTACGGCGAGACCAAGTTCGCGATCGAGCGCCTCCTCGTCTGGCTCGCCACCACGACGGGGCTCGGCTTCGCTGCCTTGCGCTACTTCAACGCCGCGGGGGCCGGCCCGGACCAGGGCGAGGACCACGAACCCGAGAGCCATCTCATCCCCCTCGTGCTGCAGGTCGCTGCCGGCAGGCGCCCCAGCATCGCCGTCTACGGCACCGACTACCCTACGGACGACGGCACGGCCATCCGCGACTACGTGCACGTCCTCGACCTGGCTCAGGCTCACGTCCTCGCCGTCGAGTCGCTCGGGCCCGGTGACGCCCGCGCCTACAACCTCGGCAGCGGCGCAGGCTACTCGGTCAGGCAGGTCATCGAGACGTGCAGGGCCGTGACGGGACGAGACGTGCGGGAGACCGTCGCGCCGCGACGCGCAGGCGACCCGCCGATCCTGGTGGCCGACAGCAGCAAGGCCCGTGAGGAGCTGGGGTGGCGGCCACGCCATGAGGACCTCGCCACTATCGTCGAGTCGGCGTGGCGCTGGCGCCTCGCCAACCCGGACGGGTACCGCGGACGCGGAGCCGAGTGACGCGCCGCCGGTGTCTCCGGCGTCCGGTTCACGCGCGGCCTCGGCCGGACGTGAAGCTCACATCTGCTTCTGATACCATTCGCAGCGCGGCTGCGACGCGTCGCTACGGTGCCTCATCGTGACGATGCCCGACCGCGGTGATGAAGAATCGCTCAGGTAGCGAAGATCGCGGCAGGAAGACCGCGTGCTACCCTGTTCTGACTTGGAGATTGCCATGAAACGACTCCTACTCGCCGCTGCGTTCGCTCTCGCCGCGGTGTCCTTCGCCCAACAGGGCTCCCCGTTGAGCGGCATCATCAAGAGCGAGGACGAGTTGGCAGCCGCCACACGTGTCGCCATCCACGTCGTCGACGCCGACAACGTGTGGGGTCACGAGGTAGCCAGCGTCGTGCCCGTAGGCGGGACCTTCAGGATCACGCCCGAGTCGGTGCCCGCCAGCGAGATGGTCGCCTTCCGCAGCGGCTCCGTCATCCTTCCTGGCCTTCAGAACGAGTACCGTGTCACGCCCGACGGGGTCAACGTCGCGGTCGCCCGCTTCAACATGTACGTCGACGAGAACGGCAACGGCGTCTTCGATCGCGTCCAGGACAAGTGGTACATCGGCATCCCCGGCCTGGAGAACCCGTTCGGCTTCTTCACGCTGCTCTACGTCGACCAGCCCGCGACCCTCACTGGAGCCGGTGTCGAACTGCAACTGAGCGCAGGTTGGAACGTGTTCACGGTGCGCTTCCCCGATGACCGCGCCGTCTACGAGATCGTCTCCAGCGTCGATGACATCGTGCTCGACGTCATCCTTCCCTGAGCGCCGTGAACCTGTTCGTCGGCGGACCGTCAGGTGAAGGCAAGCGTTTCGCGATCGTCGTCAGCCGGTTCAACGAGTTGGTGACCGGCCGCCTCCGCGCCGGTGCGGTGGCCTGGCTGGAACGGCACGGCGTGGAACCCGACGACATCGACGTCGCGTGGGTGCCTGGGGCGGTCGAGATCCCCGTCGTCGCAACGCGGTGCGCGGCGAGCGGCGAGTACGCAGCCGTGATCGCCATCGGCGCCGTCGTCAGGGGCGAGACGAGCCACTACGACGTCGTGTGCAGCATGGTCGCGTCGGGCGTCGCGCACGCGTCACAGTCCACCGGCGTCCCGGTGATCTTCGGCGTGCTGACGACCGACACCATGGAGCAGGCGCTCGACCGCGCAGGCGGCAAGGCAGGCAACAAGGGAGCCGAGGCTGCGGCAGCCGCGATCGAGATGGCGAACCTGCTCACAAGGCTGGACGATTGACGATGCAGGGTGACGACGACAACGAGCGCACGTACACGGCGCTCGAGATCGTCACCGAGCTCTTCCCAGCGACGCCGGAGCACCTGCTGCCGCGCCGCCGCACGTACCGGCTCGAGCGGCTCGAGAACGGCGACCTTCAGCTCCAGCGCGGCGGCAGACCAGTGCTGACCATGGAGACCGTGCCGCAGAGCGGGAACCCGAGCCACAAGCTGAGTTGCGACCTGTGCAGACACAGCGCGGGCCGCGAGAGCATGGCCCTGCTCAGGATCAGCGTCCCCCGCTCCAACGGGCGCAAGTGGCGCTACCTGACGGCCTGCCGTGACGAGGTGCGCTGCGAAGCGCGGCGCCACGACGACGCCGTCATCGAACGCCTGCTCGCCAGCCTCTGACGCGGGACGCGGTGCGGCGCGCGCCGGCGCAGGCACGCGTGTCGGACCGCACCACGCGCGGTCACGCGCGACTCCGGGACCGCCCTAGTCCGTCCTGAGCCGTCCAACCCTGAGCATCGGCGTACGAGCGCAGCAGCCGCTCGGCGTCCTCGACGTCTCTCACGTCACCCACCGCGACAGCCTCCGCGACGACGTCGAGCGCCTCGCCGACGCGCGGGCCAGGCTCGAGGCCCAGGACGCGCATGACGTCGTGGCCGCTCAGCAGCGGTGCCGCGGGCGGCGTCTCCTCGAGCACGGCGATGACGCGGCCCATCGCCTCCTGGTACCGCAGCCTGCCTGCCGCGCTCGCCAGCCTGCCTCGAGCGGCCTCACGGTCGGCGATCATCAGATGCAGGAGGTCGGGCAGCGCGTCGCGATGCCGGTGCACGAACCTGCGTGCTGCGCGTTCGTCACCAGGCAGCGGCTGCATGTGGAGCCTGACCAGGTCACCGACCGTCGCTACGCTGTGCGAACCGAACCTCAGGCGCCGCATGGCGCGGCGCGCGAGCACGCTGCCGACCTTCGCGTGACCGTGGAACGTCACGCGCTTGCCCACTACCGGCATGGCCGTCGCAGGTTTGCCGATGTCGTGCAGCAGTGTCGCGAGCCGCAGGTCAGTCGTGGCGTCGGGGTGGTTGGCAGCCAGTCGTTCGAGGGCGAGCACCGAGTGGCCGAACACGTCGAGGTGATGCAGTCCTCCTTGCACCACACCCCGCGTCGCGTCGAGCTCGGGCAGGAAGGTCACCAGGAGACCGAGGTCGGCCGCGAGCCGCAGCGCGTTCGCACCACCGGGGCCGTTCACGATCGCGATCAACTCGTCCCGGACGCGTTCGGAGGCGGGGCGTAGCGAGGCGTCGGCCAACTGGCGCGCAGCCGTGCGTGACACGGTCGCCGCGGTCTGGTCATCCAACGTGAAGCCGAGTACGCCTGCGAAGCGCACGGCGCGCAGCGGCCGCACCGCGTCAGCCTCCAGCGCCGAACGTGAGGTCATGCGCACGACGCCGGCCCGCAGGTCTGCGACGCCGCCCGTCGGGTCGAGCAGCGAGCCGTCGGGCCGCGCTGCGATGGCGTTGATGGTCAGGTCGCGCCGTTCGAGGTCGGCGACGGGATCCGCCGTCGACGGCACGAAGTCGTGCGTCACACGCTTCTCCCCGTGGTCCCCTTGCGGACCGACCACCCGCCAGTGATCGCGCTCCTCGTCGAGGGTGAACACCGAGCCACCGAGCGCGGCGGCGTGGCGGCGCGCGGCTGCGGCCGGGTCAGGGACCGACCAGTCGAGGTCGGCGACAGGCCGGTCCAGGAGCAGGTCGCGCACGGCGCCACCCACCAACAGGGCCCCGTGCGGCCACGGCGTACACTGGCTCGTGTCGATACGCCCGTCCTGGACGCCAACGCCACCGCGCCTCCTGGTAGACCGGAACACGCCACGCATTACAGCACGCCGTTCACACTGTTCGAGACGCGCCGCTCCCGCACGGGACGGACGCCCGGCTCCTGCACGGGTGGGACGTACGGCCCGAGCCGCGCTCGCGGGTGGCGCATGAGCTCGGGCGCGGCAGGCTCACGCCAGGTCTTGGCGCGGCCGCTGCGAGTCGGCCTGACAGGCAACATCGGGTCAGGCAAGTCGAGCGTCGCTCGGGAACTGCGGCGCCTCGGCGCCGCGGTCATCGACGCCGACGAGCTGGCCCGGCAGGCGACGCGCGACGAAGGGGTGCTCGAGCGGATCGCCGCCGCGCTGGGCTCCGACCTGGTGACACACGACGCCGCCGGCGTCGCCCAGCTCGACAGGCGGGCCACGGCCGCTCTCGTCTTCGACGATCAGGAGGCGTTGGCGACGTTGAACGCCATCGTCCACCCGTGGGTCAGGGGGCGCAGCGCTGAACTCGAACGCGAGCTGGCGGACTCGGCCCAGCCACCGGCCGTCATCGTGTTCGACATCCCGCTCTTGTACGAGAACGGGCTCGACGTCGGGCTCGACGCCGTCGTGGTCGTGACGGCGCCGCTCGCGGCCCGCGTCGCGCGCGTGGTTGAGCGCTCGGGAGTCGGGCAGGACGAGGCCGAGGTCGTGCGGGCCGATGCCCTCAGGCGCGACGCCGCCCAACTGCCTCTCGAGGAGAAGGTCGCGCGTGCCGACCTCGTCGTCGACAACTCGGGGGACGAGGCGGCGCTCAAGCGAGAGGTGGCGCGGCTGTGGGACGAACTGCTCGCCCGAAGCCGCGCCACCTCCTGACGCTGGTTTGCGGTAGACCGCCCGGCTACGCCGACGGTCCCGATGGTCAGCTCACCAGGTGACGCCGGTGTGGCTCTCCCCGACGATGGTCGAGCCGGTGAAGCGCGTGAAACCTACGCTGCTGCCGAGTCTCTGAGCGACGAAGCCGACGAACTCGGCGAGCGCTTGGTTGGCGCGCTCGGCGGTGTCGAAGTCGATGTCGCCGCCGCCGGCGAGTCCCGTCACCATGTCCATCTGCGACACGAGCATGTCGGCGGTCGCCGTCAACGACGCGCTGTCGTCTGACAAGGAGTACGAGTTGACGCCCTGCGGGATGCGCTGACGCAGCGGAGCGAGCGACAGAGGCAGCCCCTGCGAGCCCTGGCGCGCAGCGAGCGCCTGGTCCATGCCGGAGGGCGTCGTCGCGATGATCGCGAAGCCACCGGTCACGGCCGTGCTGAGGGTGAAGCCCTCGCCGAGCGCCCAGTCGGTCACCTGGACGCCGCCGACGTCACGCGTCTGCGGCATCACCATCGCGCCTTCACCCATGGGGTCCATGAACGAGCTGGCCATGCCGGCGGCCATCTGCAAGACGGTCGAGATACCGGTGCTCGCGGCCGCTTCGTTGGTGGTCCTGACCAGGTAGAGAGTGTCGCCGAGCGGGTCCTCCATCGCCATCCCGATCGACGAGCTGCTCGGTGCGCCCGCCGTGATCATGGCCACCTCCGAGCCCATCCAACTGAACAGCAGTTCGTTCACGTCGATGCCGGCCATCTGGGCGATCACGCTGTTCAGGTCGTCGACGCCCAGTTGCGGCTCGGACGCTGCCAGCTCGTTGAGCCAGCCCCACCAGCCGGGGATGTCGGTGGTCGACACCTGGAAGCCGAGCGCGGTAGCAGGCACGAACGCGGCCGCGTCGTCCGAGACGCCGCCCGTGCCCGTCATCAGGTCGTAGAGGGTGGGGTCGAGGCTGCGGTCGCCGAGGACGCGCACGCTGCGTCCGTCGATACCGTCGGCGACGAAGTAGGACACCGCTCCGTAGGAGCCCATGGTGTTGAACGCCGCTCCGAGCCGCTGCACGATGCCATCGAAGCCCATGCCCGCCACGAAGGGGCTGGCGACGGTGACGACCGAAGCCATGTCGACGTAGACGTAGAAGTTGCCGACAGGCAGGGTGCCAACCGTACCGGTGAAGCCGGCGTTGCCCGTCAGGTTCGGCTCCGACGCACCCTGGTACCGACGCAGCACTCCGCGCAGGACATCCGGGTTGCTCGACGCGGTGAGCAGGTCGCCGGCGCGTGCCCACGCCAGCGCTCCCAGTTCGGAGGGGAGGCCCATGGAGTCGTCATCGGTCTCTCCCTCTGGCATCGCGACGTAGAAGCTGACGGCGCCCTCGGTGAGGGTGGTGACACCCTCCTCCGCAGCGGCGTCGGCGAGCAGCTCGTCGATGGCGGCCTGACCGGCCGCGTTGAGACGCGCGACGAGGGTCACGGCAGGCAGCGGGTTGAACGACGACGCCGACACCGTCAACCACACCTCGTCACCGATGAGGTCGAGGAGGTCTGCGTCGCGAAGGGCCGCGGGGATCTCCTCGGTCGCCTCGGCGACCTCGTCACCGCCGTACGCGTCCTGGAGCAGTTGGCCGAGGCCGAGCCGCTCCCACTCGTCGATGAACACCTGCGCCTTCTGTTCGTGGTCGGCGAGGCCCTCGACGCCCATGGCGGCGAAGGTATCTGGCGGTAGCAGGTCGAGCAGCGTGGCTGCCGACGCGAGGCTGGCGCTCACCATCACGATGCCGAGCAGCACGGTCTTGATTGTCGATCTCATCGTTCCTCCTGAAGTAGCAACGGACATGATAGGGAATCAGCCTGATGCGCGCGTGAGTTCTTCGTCACCGACAGCGAATCCAGGCCGCAGTCGCGCGGTCGCCCGTCCCGCTGCGCCGACGGGCGAGTGGGTTGGCGCCTCAGGCTCGTGCCCGCCTCAGGCTGGCCTCGGCTGCGTCCACGACGTGCGCTGCGGTGAAGCCGAGCTCCTTCATCACCGTGTCGCCAGGTGCCGACGCGCCGAAACGGTCGAGCCCGACGATCTCGCCATGCGGCCCTGCGTAGCGCTCCCAGCCCAGCCGCGCCCCCGCCTCTACCGTCACGCGAGCCGTGACAGCGGCCGGGAGCACGTCCTCCCGGTACGCGGCTTCCTGCGCCTCGAACAGCTCGAAGCTCGGGATGCTCACCACGCGGGTGGCGATGCCGCGCTCCTGGAGCGTGTCGCGTGCTGCGAGACACAGCGCGACCTCGGAGCCGGTCGCGATGAGGATGACCGCAGGCTCCACCGGGGAGCCGCCTGAGGTCGCGTCGGCGCTGACGTACCCTCCGCGCTTCACGGCGCCAGCGGGCACCTCGAGGTTGGGCACGTTCTGCCTGGTGAGGGCGAGCACGGTCGGCCCGTCACGGCGCTCCATGGCGACCCGCCACGCCTGCGACGTCTCGTTGCCGTCCGCTGGTCGCAGGACCACCAGGTCGGGAACGGCGCGCAGCGCCATCAGGTGCTCGATGGGTTGGTGGGTGGGCCCGTCGCCGCCGAGGCCGATGCTGTCGTGCGTCAGCACGTACACCACGGGCTGTTTCATGAGCGCGCTGAGCCTCAGTGCCGGCTTGAGGTAGTCGGAGAACACCATGAAGGTGGCGACGAACGGCCTCAGACCGCTGAGCGCGAGGCCGTTGGCTGCAGCAGCCATGGCGTGCTCACGGATGCCGAAGTGCAGCATGCGGCCAGCGTAATCGGCGCGTGTCATGGCTCTGTCACCGTCGATGTCGGTGAAGTTCGAGCCCGCCAGGTCGGCCGAACCGCCCACCATGGCAGGCACGTGCGCAGCGAGGGCGTTGAGCGCCTGCGCCGACGCCTTGCGGGTCGCGACCTTACTGCCCGGCTCGAAGGTGGGCAGGTCGCGGTCGAAGCCGTCGGGCAGCGTGCCCGCGAGCAGGGCGGACAGCTCTTCCGCAGCTGCGGGATGCTCGGCGCGGTAGCGCCCGTACAGCTCGAGCCAGTCGCGGCGGGCAGTAGCGCCACGCTGCGCAGCGCCGCGCATGTGAGCGGCCACGTCGTCTGGCACGGTGAACTCGGGCCAGTCGATGCCGAGCGCGACCTTGGTGGCAGCCGCGACCTGCGCGCCGAGCGGCGAGCCGTGCACCTTCGAGGTGCCCGCCACGTCGGGTGCGCCGTAGCCGATGACGGTGCGCACCGCTATGAGGCTGGGTTTGCCGCGTTCGTCCTGCGCAGCTGCGATAGCGTTCAGGATGGCGTCGACGTCGTTGCCGTCGGCGACCGATTGCACGTGCCAGCCGTACGCGCGGTAGCGGGCCTGCACGTCCTCCGAGAACGTGATGCTCGTCGGCCCGTCGATGGATATGCCGTTGTCGTCGTACAGCACGATGAGCTTGCCGAGCCCGAGATGACCGGCGAGCGACGAGGCCTCGGAGGACACGCCCTCCATCAGGTCGCCGTCCGAGGCGATCACGTACGTGTGGTGGTCGATGACCGCGAAGCCGGGTCGGTTGTAGCGCGCCGCCAGGTGGGCCTCGGCGATGGCCATGCCGACGGCCGTCGCGATGCCCTGACCGAGCGGACCGGTGGTCGTCTCGACACCGACGGTGTGACCGTGCTCGGGGTGACCGGGCGTGCGGCTGTCCCACTGGCGGTAGCGCCGCAGCTCGTCCATCGGCAGGTCGTAGCCCGTGAGGTGCAGCAGGGAGTACTGCAGCATCGAGCCGTGGCCTGCCGACTGCACGTAGCGGTCCCGGTTGACCCAGGTCGGGTCGGCGGGGTCGTGCGTCATGGCGTGCGCGTAGAGTGCGTACCCCATCGGCGCGGTGCCCATCGGCATGCCGGGGTGGCCGTCGCCCGCCGCCTGCGTGGCGTCGATGGTGAGCGCCCTGATGGTGTTGACCGCGCGGGCGCGGACCGCTGAGTCGGGTGTAGCCGACGATGTCCTCGTGTCGTTGTCGTGCGACAGGTCGTGTGACAGGTCATGTGACGGGTCGTGTGACATAGTGCCTCCCGGCCGGCGGCCGTCGATGGTGCGAGGTGAGAGCAGTGCTTCGGGGCGGGTCCTCGAGAACGGGCCCCGTGCGTAGCGTGGCTGCCGTGAAACGCGGCCCTGACAAGGATACCAGGGCCGCGCGTGATGTTAGGCAACGATGCCGACGAGCATGCCGGCCGGTGATCCGTTCAGCGCACGGTCAACGGGACGTCGAGCACCGTCCGATACTCCTGGCCCGTGATGTAGCGGATCACGTACTCGCCGGGCTCGGACGGTGCGTAGACGGAGACGGTCGGTTCGTACACGCTGAAGTACCCGTCCCACGTCACGTCCTCTGTGCCGACGGGCAGGATGGTCAGGAAGTTGTCCTGGTCGTAGGGGCCGCTGACGCTCACCTCGAACGACTCGTCTACTTGGACGGACGTGGGCCCCTCGATGCGCACGTCGAGCGGCGTGATCGTCAGCGGCCTGCGCGCCAACGTCAGGTACTCGGCGCCCGTCACGTAGCGGATCTCGTACTCCCCGTCGTAATCGGACACGCGCACGGTCGCGTCCTCGCCTGCATAGACGGGGACCCACTGGTTCCACGTGCCGTCTTCCGTCCCGACCGGCAGGATGGTGATGAAGTCGTCGACGTTGGCGGGTCCCGTCCATTGCACGGTGATGGTGCTGCCTGCCATGGCGGTGTCGACAGCCGTCAGCGTCGCTTCGGACGCGGTCACCTGCAGCGTCACCGACGTCAACGTGTTGAACTCGCCGCCCGTCACGTAGCGGATCTCGTACTCGCCCGCCGTGTCGGGAACGATGATCGTGACGGGGCTGCCTACGTCGACGGTGGCCCACTGCGACCACGTGCCGTGATCGGAACCGGCCGGGAGGACGGTGATGAAGTCGCCGTCGTTGCCTGGGCCCGTCCAGCCGACCTCGATGCGCGAGCCTGCCTGCGCCTCGGCGGGAGCGTCGAGTGACGCCTCGACAGGAGTGGCGGTGACGGCGAGGCGACCGAGGACCTCCCAGCCTCCGTCGGGCAGGTCGAGGATGTAACGCAGCTCGTACTCGCCTTCGCTGTCGGGCAGCGCGACTCGCGCCGTGCCGGTCCCCGACGCGTCGACCTCGACGTAGGTGCTCCACAGCCACGTGAACTCGTCAGCGTCGAGCGGGGCCATGGCGACGTAGCCGTTCCCTTGGGGCGCGCCTTCGAACGCGACGTCGAGCCTGGAGCCGGCAGGGTACTCGGCCTCGTCGGTGCTGAGCGTGACGCTCATGACCGGCGCCAACTCGAAGGTGAACGCGTTCGGACCCTCGGCCGTGACGACCAGGCCCCCGAACTGGAGCGGCTGTGCGCTGTAGGCGTCGCGCACCGTCGCGGCGTAGGAGCCGGCAGGCAGCTCGGTGGAGAACTCGCCCGACGGCTGGGGCGTGAACGGGTACTGCTCGCCGTCGATGGCTCCGACGAACGACGCGGTGGGGCCGTCGGTCGCGGGCACGCCCTCGCGCGTCAGCGTGACCGTGACGGGGTAGGTCGTGACGACGGCCTCGACCTCGACGGCCCTCGTCAACGCGGCCAGCAGCTCGGACGCGCTGCGTGCGTTCTCGAACGTGCCGAGCCCGTCGAAGCTGCGGATCGCGTTCTCCTCTAGGTCGAAGCCGACGATGCGCAGGTCGATGCCGCGGTCCTTGAGCATCTGCGCCACCTCGCGCAGGTCGCTGCGGCACGATTCGATCCCGTCGGTGATGAGCACGATGACGTTGCGCCCCTCGGAGGGGAAGTCGTCGGCGGCCTGTTCCAGCGACAGCGCGATGGGCGTCGCGCCCAGCGCCTGCGTGCCCTTGACGGTGTCGAGCAGTTCCTGGCGGGCGAAGCCGTCGACGCCCACCTTCAGGACCGTGTCCTCGCAGGCGTCGGGTAGGGTGGCGCGCATGCTCGAGCCGTACACGCGCAGGCCGACGTTGAGGTCGTCCTGGTCGGGCAGCCCGGCGATGAGGTCGGCGAGCACCTCCTTGGCAGCCACGATGCGGTAGCGGCCGTCGTCGAGCTTGTTGAACATCGAACCCGAGGCGTCGAGGATCAGCTCGACGTTGGTGGGGCCGGTCTGGGCTTGGGCGACCGCCATGGTCGCGAGGCCGGCGGCCGCGAGGCAGGCGAGGAGACGACGCCAGAGTGGAAGACGCATGAGTGGACGATGCACGGTGACCCCTTGAGACTCGTATTCCTGCTGTGCCGTGAGCTGTGCAGGTTGAGCAGTAGCACCAGGAGTCTAGACAGTGGCGGCCAGGTGTGGATGGCGTCGTTCGCACATCTGTGACACCGCTGGTGAGCAGCGGCCCAACGGTACGGGCACGCTGCGCCGTCGAGCACGGGATGTCGGAGCGGGAGGTTCGCTCCCGCTCCGACAGGTCCCGGGTGGGGGCGCTGGGCGAGTCAGTCGGCAACCCAGAGGAGCGGCTGGCTGAGGTCGGCGACCCTACCTGTGCAGGTGTCGTCGATCACTTGGTACCAGAGCGCCACCGGTGTGTCACCGGCCTTGAGCACGTGCACACGGTACAGGGACGGTCGGCCGCACTCGGCAAGTGGGGTCTCGCTGTCGACGATGATGGTCATCTCGTCACCTGCGAACGTGACCTTCCCGTACGGGAAGTTGGTGTATGGACCGGCGGTGTGCTCGACCGTGTCGGCGAGGTGGTACGTGCCGTCGGCCAGGTAGCGTATGTAGCCCATCCCTCCGTTCGTCGCGAGCCTCGGGTTCCACATGAACTGCTGCCACACACCGACGAGGTCTGCAGCAGACGTGGCTACCTGGCTGCACGGGGCGCCTGCCGGCGCGGTCTCGCATGGAACCAACGGCGGCATGGGTCCGGCCGGTGTCTGGGCGTAGACGATGGACAGCGTCGCCATCACCAGTACGGCTGCGAACGTCGCTTCGAGCACTCTGATCCTTGCCGTTGACATGGTCCTCTCCTTCGCGTGTGGGTGGCGCGTGCAACGGGTTGCGCCGCGAACCGGTTCTGGGTCCGTAGCCCCTACACTAGGCAGCGACCGTGACGGGTTCGTTGCGGCTCCGTTGCGGCTGGGACAGAAGCGGGAGCAGGTGGCTCATGCTCGAGATCCGTAGCTTCGGTGGTCTTGACCTGCGCCTTGATGGTGAGAGAGTGCAGCCTCTTGGCGCCAGGTCGGCAGAGGCGTTGCTGGTCTACGTCGCGCACCAACCGGGTCCGGTTCCCAGGGAGGTGGCGGCCGAACTGCTGTGGCCCGAGCGGGACCAGGTCACGGCCGCTGGCAACCTGCGGTCGGCCGTGTATCGACTCAGGAAGTGCATCGGACATGCCCTCGAGGCCACCCGCGCAACGGTGACGCTCAGTGACGACGTGTGGCTCGACACGAGAGCGTTCGAGACGCACCTGCGTGACGGGGAGTACGAGGAAGCGGCCCTCCTGTACCGCGGGGACTTCCTGGGAGGCTTCCACGTCGACGACACCTCCGAGTTCGAGGCGTGGCTGGTCGCCGAGCGAGAACGCTTCAGGCAACACGCGCTCGCGTCGCATCAGGGTCTGCTGGTCGCCTCCATCGCCGACGGTGAGAGGGAGAAGGCGCTCCATCACGCGCAACGCCTCATCGCCCTCGAGCCTCTGCACGAGCCCGCGCACAGGGCGTTGATCGGTCTTCTGGTGGAGCAGGGTCTCAAGGTCGCGGCGCTCGACCACTTCGAGCGGTTCCGTGACCAGTTGCGCAGCGAGGTCGGTATCGACCCCGAGGACGCCACGCTCGAGTTGGCGAGGTCGATCACCGAGCCGGCGCACGACCCGATAGGCTCGGTAGCGGTAGCCGGCTCTTCGGTCCCGCAGCTCAGGTCGCAGGAACCTGGCCGAACGGTTGAGCTTCCTCGGTACGCGGCTCCGCTGATCGGTCGCAGCGTCGAGCTCAGTGCCATCGAGCAACGTCTTGCCTCGCCTGACTGCCGTTGGTTGACGGTGACGGGTGAAGGGGGCTGCGGGAAGACCCGCCTGGCCGTGGAAGCTGCCGGGCGCTGCGCCGGTCTGTTCGCCGACGGTGTCCGGTACCTGCCGCTGGCTGGAGTCAGGGCTTCCGAACACCTCCTGCCGACCGTGGCGCAGCTCCTGCACCTCGACGTCCAACCACAGGTCGAGCTGGCGGCCCAGTTGACCGACTTCCTCAGAGACAAGCGGTCGTTGCTGATCCTCGACAACCTCGAACAGGTGGTGGACGGCATGCCGCGACTCGCCAGTGTGCTGAGGCGCGCGCCGGGAGTGAAGGTGCTCGCCACCTCACGCGTCCGGCTTCACCTGATCGATGAGTGGTTGTTGCCGATCGGGGGACTCGCCGCACCGGCGGACGCACACGCGTTGTTCGCGCAGCACGCCGCGCGCGCCGATCCCTCCTTCGACAGCGTCGCCCACCATGACGAGGTCGCCGAGATCTGTGCGCTGGTCGAGGGCTTGCCGCTCGCGCTGGAACTGGCTGCCACCTGGGGGAACGCGCTGTCGTACGAGCGCATCGCGCAGGAGTTGCGACAGGGCAGCGGACTGCTCGGAGCACCGCGACTCGACCTGCCGACACGACACAGGAGCATGGAGCGGGTGTTCGACGGTTCGTGGGAGTTGCTGCCAGACGACCTCAAGGAGGTCTTCCCGAGCCTGGCGGTGTTCAGGGGACGGTTCGACGCCGACGCCGCCATGCAGGTCGGGGGTGCCTCGTTGCACCAGCTCCTCGCGTGCGTCGACCGGTCGCTGCTGCGGACCGATCCGGGCGGCCGCTTCGAGATGCACGAGCTGATGCGCCGCTACGCCGCCGGCCGACTGGCGGACCGCGGCGAGGTGCAGTCGGTCTCCGCGCGCCACTTCACGCACTACTCGGCGGTCGCAGCGGCTGCGAAGGCGCAGGTGTTCGGGTCGGAACTGGAAGCAGGCACCGAGGTCCTGCGAGCCGAACGCGACAACATCAGATGTGCCCTGGAGTGGTCGCTGAGCACGCCCGGCTACGCGGAGTCCGCTGCGCACCTGCTCGACGTCGCGTCGTGGTACTGGCGCCTGAGATGCGCGTGGGAGGAGGCGTCGGTCTGGCTCCGAAAGGGCCGCGCATCGAGTGGGTTGTCAGCCTTCGCTCGCGCCGCCTTACAGTTCCACGCCGGCCACTTCGCCTTGATACGCCACGACCTGCACGAGGCGGAGCGTGAGCTGGCCGCCAGCGTGACGGCGTTCACCGACCTGGGTGAGGCCGGGTCGGTGCGAGCAGCGATAGCGCGCTGCAGCCTCGGCATGACTCACTTC
>Ga0123332_1001191_pt1 | contig 25775 bp, 21 predicted proteins | sample BioC12SIPDNA_4_FD_89958 | JGI IMG/M metagenome (GOLD analysis project Ga0123332, IMG submission 89958) | Anaerobic biogas reactor microbial communites from Washington, USA - Biogas_R2_A C12 SIP DNA | ecosystem: Engineered > Bioreactor > Anaerobic > Unclassified | place: Washington, USA... | reverse complement strand
GGCGCGCCGCTCGAGCGTCTCCTTGAGGCCGGCGCCGCACACGGCGGGCGTGCGCTGCGCGGCGCGGGCGAGGCGCAGCGCGTCGCGCAGGTAGTAGCGGCGCCCGCGGATGGGGAAGTAGAGGTCGAGGCCGCCGAGCCCGAAGGCGTCGACCTTCCCGTCGAGCTCGCGCACCAACGCCTCGGCCCGCGCGAGGTCGCCGTCGGCGCCCACGCGCCTGAGGCGCACCTGGCGGCCGAGCAGCTCGACGACCTGGTCCGTGTCGCGGGAGGAGGAACCTAGGGAGACGCTGACTACTTCGAGCACGGTCGCAGGTTATCACCGCGCCCGGCGGCTGGCGACCTGCCGGCGACGGCCGGGCTCACCGTGGGCCTCCGGCTGCGGCAGGCCGGCAGGGCGCGCCGCGGGGCCTGCCGCAGCGAGCGCTCAGGCGAGCTGCTTGGCGTACCACTCCAGCAGCGGCTTGGCGTCGATGGCGAAGTGGTAGCCGAGGCGCTCCCAGAAGCGCTTGGCGCGCGGGTTGTCGCCGTAGATGCTGGCCAGCAGGCGGCGGCTGCGGCCGGCCAGGCGCGCCTCCAGGTCCTGGGCGCAGGCGCTGCCCACGCCGTAGCTCTGCAGCCCCGGCCGCACCAGCAGCAGGTTGACGGTGGCGTCGCCCTCCTCGGGGTAGTCGAGCTTGTAGTCGAGGTAGCCGGCGACGGGCGCGCCGCTCACGGGGTCGGTGCGGCAGCCCGCGGCGGCGGGCAGCTCGGGGTCGTCGCCGGGCCACAGCACGATCTCGACGTGACGCCTAGGGTCGGCGACGGCGGTGGCGAGGTCGGTGGCGACCTCCTGGGCCGTGGGCATGGGCATCGAGATGATCTCGAAGTAGCCCGGGGTAGCGAGGTAGAGGTCGTGGACCAGCGGCGCGTCGTCGACGGTCGCGGGACGCGTCCGCACCGAGGTGAGGGTCGGGTACAAGGTTTTCACCCCTTCGGGCTTGGGCTTCTCCGAGAGGACCGCGGTAGCGGCGTTCGTGGCCTTGGAGGGCACGCCTCACTCTACCAACCCGCTCCGGGAGCCGGCCGTGTCGCGTGGCTTAGAGCCGTCAGGTAGCGGCACGCGCCCACGCCGGGTAGGCGTCTGCCGGTCCGCGCGAGGCGCCGCGGAGGCGCGTGCAGGAGGCCGGAACGGCCGCGGAAGCTTGCGGAACGGCCCCGTTTTGTATAGGGTTACGGATGCTCAGGGCCGCGTTCTCAGGCCTGTGGGGGTCCTTGCCTCCGCCTGAGCTGTACTTGGAGGAGCCCTTGTCAGAGGTCGCGCGCGGCGATGCTACCCTGCCGGACAGCCGTCCGGTACGTGATGCGTTCGCCAAGGCTTACCAGTTCCGGCGAGCCGACGAAGCCGTCGCCGCCGGGATGCACCCGTTCTTCAAACCGATCGGCTCGCAGCACGGCGGGACGGTCGAGGTCAACGGCCGCGAGATGGTCATCACCGGCTCGAACGACTACCTCGGCCTCACGCAGGACCCGCGCCTGAAGGAGGCCGCGCGTCGCGCCCTCGACAACTTCGGCACCAGCTGCACCGGCTCGCGCTTCCTGACCGGCACCCTGACCCTCCACGAAGAGCTCGAGGAGCGCCTGGCCCGCTTCTTCCGCAAGGAGTCGGTGCTCACCTTCTCGGCCGGCTACCTGGGCTGCCTGTCGGTGGTCTCGGCGCTGGCGGGCCGTCACGACGTCATCTACTACGACCGCGAGAACCACGCCTCGCTCTACGACGCGGCGCGGCTCTCCTACGCCACGCTGCGCAAGTTCGAGCACGGCGACCTCGAGCACCTCGAGAAGCTCCTGCGCCTCGACGAGGGGCGGCCCGGCGGCCGCATCATCGTCACCGACGGCGTCTTCTCCATGAGCGGCCACGTCGCCGACCTGCCGGGCCTCGTCGAGCTCAAGCGCCGCTACGGCGCCCGCCTGATCGTCGACGACGCCCACGCCAGCGGCGTCCTGGGCGAGGGCGGCCGCGGCACCGGCGAGCACTTCGGCCTCGAGGACGAGGTCGACGTCATCGTCGGCACCTTCTCCAAGTCGTTCGCCTCGGTGGGCGGCTTCATGGCCGGCGACCGCGAGGTCGTCAACTACGTGAAGCACCACGCGCGCCCGTTCATCTTCACGGCGGCGCTGCCGGCGATGCAGATGGCGGCGGCGCTGGCCGCCCTCGACATCATCGAGAGCGAGCCGCAGCACCGCGAGCAGCTGTGGCGCAACGTGGCGCGCCTGCGCGACGGCATGAACGCGCTGGGCTTCGACACCCTCGGCTCGCAGACCCCGATCGTGCCGGTGCACGTGGGGCCCGACGAGCTGGCCATGGCCTTCTGGAAGGGCCTGTGGTCGGAGGGCGTCTTCACCACCCCCGCCCTGCCGCCCGGCGTGCCGGCCGGCCAGGCCATCATCCGCACGAGCGTGAACGCCAACCACACCGACGCGCAGCTCGACCGACTCCTGGAGGCGTTCGCCCTCGTCGGCCGCCGACTGGGCGTCATCTAGCCGAGCCGCGGCGTGGTACGCATCGAGCGCGTCGGGTCGCGCCAGGCCAAACGCGAGTTCGTCCTCTACCCGTACCGCAAGTACCGTGACGACCCGGGCTGGGTGGCGCCCTTGCGCCTGAGCCAGTTCGAGCTCCTCGACCCACGCAAGAACCCGTTCTGGCAGCACGCGCGCGCCGAGCTCTTCCTGGCGCGCCGCGACGGCCGCGTGGTGGGGCGCATCGCCTGCATCGACGACGACCTGCACAACGCCACCCACGGCGACGACCTGGTGTTCTTCGGCTTCTTCGAGGCCGAGGACGAGGTGGTGGCGCGGGCGCTGTTCGAGGCCGTGGAGGCTCACGCCCGCTCGCTGGGGCGCAAGGCCGTGCGCGGCCCCGCCAACCCCACCATGAACGACGGCGCCGGCTTCCAGCTCGACGCCTTCGACCGCCCGCCGTACGTGATGATGCCGCAGAACCCGCCCGAGTACCCCGAGTGGGCGTGCGCCGCCGGCTACCGCAAGGTCAAGGACCTCTACGCCTTCCACCTCGACAACCGCGGCCGCCTGCCGGAGCGCCTGCAGCGCATCGTGGACCGCACCCGCGAGCGCTACGCGCCGGTGGTGCGCGCCGCCGACATGAAGCGCTTCGAGGACGAGGTGCGCGAGCTGCAGCGCATCCACACCGCCGCCTGGGAGAAGAACTGGGGCCAGGTGCCCTACACCGACGCCGAGATCGCCCACCTGGCGAGCGAGCTGAAGATGATCGTCGACCCGGAGATGGCGCTGTTCCTCGAGTACCAGGGCGAGCCGGTGGCGGTGTGCATCGCCATCCCCGACCTCAACCAGGTGCTGGCGCGCTTCGACGGCCGCCTGCTGCCCACCGGCATCTTCCACCTGCTGAACATGAAGCGCACCATCGACCGCGCGCGCCTGGTGATGCTGGGGGTGCTGCCCGAGCACCGCAACCGCGGCTTCGACCTGGTGCTCATCGACGAGGTGATGCGGCGCGGCTACGCGCGCGGCATCAAGGAGGGCGAGCTGGGGTGGACCCTCGAGGACAACCACGCCATCAACCGCGCCATCGAGGCCACGGGCGGCGTGCGCTACAAGACGCTGCGCATGGTGCAGAAGGAGCTATGAGCGCGCCGCGCGCGGTGCGGCTGCTCCTCTCGGACCTCTCCGCCCTCTTCGCCACCGAGCACGCCAAGCCCTGGTTCCTCGTCCTCGCGGCGCTGGTGCTGCAGACGGCGTTCTGGTACCTGGCCACGCCCGGGCCCACGCTGCTGCGCTTCGCCACCCGCGACCCGCTCACCGCGGGCGCCGCCGTGGGCTGGTCGCTGGTGTTCCTGCTGCTGCTGCCGGCGCTGGCCTACCGCCTGGTGGTGGGGCGGCTGGACGCGGCTGGGCTGCGCTGGGGCGACTGGCGCTTCGGGCTCTCCGCCGTGCTCGGCCTGGCGGTGGTGGCCGTGCCGCTCATCGCCCTGGCCTCCGGCGACGCCGGGCTGGCCCTCACCTACCCCTGGGCGGGCGCGTGGCCGGGCGAGAGCCTCGGCAACCTGCTGCTGTGGGTGGGCGTCTACTTCCTGTACTACCTGGCCTTCGAGGCGTTCTACCGCGGCTTCGTGCTGCACGCCGCCATGGGGCTGGGGACCGCGCGCGCCATCTGGCTGCAGGCCATCATGGCCACGCTGGTGCACCTCGGCAAGCCGCTGCCCGAGGTGCTGGCCGCGGCGCCCGCCAGCCTGCTGTTCGCGGTGCTGGCGCTGCGGAGCCGCTCGATCCTCTACCCCGCGCTGCTCCACCTCGTCATCGGGGTTACCCTTGACGTCGCGGTGCTGGCCCGGGCGGGTCAGCTCCATTGGTGATCCGGCGCCCTGGCGCTCGAGGTGTGAGATGAAGGTACTGGTAACCGGCGCGCACGGCTTCCTGGGCAGCCACGTGACCAAGGCGCTGCTGGCGGCTGGCGACGGGGTGCGCGCCCTCGTCTCGCCCTGGGGCGGCCTGGGCAACCTGGCCGAGGTGAGCGCGCACCCGGGCCTGGAGGTGGTGCGCGCCGACCTCACCGACCGCGCCAGCCTGCACGGCGTGTGCGACGGCATCGAGGCGGTGGCGCACGCGGCCGCGCGGGTCGCCGACTGGGGGCCGTGGGAGGCGTTCGAGCGCACCAACGTGCAGGGCACGCGGGCGCTGCTCGAGGAGGCCGAGGGGGCGGGCGTGGGGCGCTTCCTGCTGGTGTCGAGCGTGGCGGTGCACCGCTACACCGGCTTCCGCGACGCCGACCCGCGCGCGCTGCCGCGCGACAACACCTCCAACCCCTACGCCTACTCGAAGATCCTCGCCGAGGACTTGCTGATGGCCTCGCGGCGGCTGGAGCCGGTGGTGGTGCGCCCCGGGCTGTGGCCGTTCGGGCGCTTCGACACCACCTTCGAGCGCGTGGCCCACGCCCTGCAACGCGGCACCCTGCCGCTGGTCAAGGGGGGCGAGGCCGTGCTCAACACCGCCTACGCCCCCAACTTCGCCGACGGCGTGCGCCTGGCGCTGCACCGCCCCGAGGCGGCCGGCCAGGTCTACCTCATCGCCGACGACGGCATGCCGAGCTGGCGCGAGCTGTTCGCCGAGCTGGCGGCGCACCTCGGGGGCCGGCCGCCGCTGCTGAGCCTGCCGGGCCGCCCCACGCGGGCGGTGGCCAGCGGGGTCGAGGCCACCTGGAGCACGCTCTTCCCCCGCTCGGAGCCGCCCATCACCCGCTACCGCGCCGGCCTCATGGCCAAGGACGTCCACTTCAGCACCCGGCACGCGCGCGAGGAGCTGGGCTACCAGCCGAAGGTGAGCTGGCGCGCCGCGCTGCGCGTCACCGTCGACCAGCTCGCCGCCCTCGCCGCACGGCGCGGCGAGGCGTGAGCGTGGCGGAGTTCTTCTTCGCCACCATCGCCGCCGGCGGCGGGCACGTGGCCACCGCCCGGGCGCTGGCCGAGGCGCTGGGCTCACGCCACCCGGGGCGCTTCACGACCACCGTCAGCGACGTGATGGCCGAGCTCGGCTTCGAGGCGCTCGACGCGCGCCACAAGGCCGGCTGGCGCGCCCTGCTGAAGCGCCCGCGGCTGGTGCGCCTCGGCCAGCGCGCCACCGACGCCGTGCCCAGGCTGTCGCGCGCGGCGCAGAACGCCATGCTCGACGGCTTCGCCGAGGAGGCGGCGCGGCGCCTGGACGCGCTCTCCCCCGCCCTGGTGGTGGCGAACCACGGCTGGCTCGCCACCGCGCTCACTCGCGCGCAGCGGCGCTACGGCATGCGCTCGCGCCTGGTGGTGTTCGCCACCGAACCGTTCGACGCCAGCGCCCTGTGGGCCGAGCCGCACGCCGAGGTGGTGGTGGCGCCGAGCGCGGCCGCCCGCGCCGACCTCGTGCGCCTGGGCGTGCCGCCGGAGCGCGTGCACGTGCTCGGCTACCCGGTGCGCGAGGCGTTCCTGCGCCCGCCGGCACGCGAGGCGGCGCGCGGCGAGCTGGGGCTCGGAGACGAGCTCACCTGCCTGCTGAGCCTCGGCGCCGAGGGGGTGGCCGGCGAGGCGCTGGCCATCGCCGAGCTGCTGGCGCGCCGCGGGGTGCGGGTGCTGGCCGTCGCCGGCCGCAACGAGCGCCTCCGGGCGGGGTTCGAGGGCCTCGCCGCCCGCCAGCCCGAGGTCACGCCGTTCGGCTTCACCGACCGCATGCCGACGCTGCTGGCCGCCGCCGACGTGGTGGTCGGTAAAGCGGGCCCCGCCAGCACCATGGAGGCGCTGGCGGTGGGGCGCCCGCTGATCGTCACCGCCTACGCCGGGCTCAACGAGGCGCGCGTGGTGCGCTTCCTGCAGGCGCGCGGGCTGGGCAGCTACGCGCCCGACCCCCAGCGCGTCGCCGGCGCGCTCGAGCGCTGGCGCGACCCGGCGGCGCTCGAGCGCGCCGCGGAGGCGGCGGCACGGCTCGACTTCCCGGGCATGAGCGCGCGGCTGGCGGGCTTCCTGGCCCGGCTGGCGGGCGGCGAGGCGCCGCCGGCGGCCGCTGCGCCCGTAGGCGCCTTCGAGGCAGTGAGCACCGCCGAGCTGGCCGGGCGCCCCGTCCCCGACGGCGAGGGGCGGCCGTGAAGCGGCTGATCGCGCTGTTCCTGCTCAGCCTGGGCTTGGGCCTCGGCGGCCTCTACCTGGCCACCCGCGAGGCGCTCTTCTCGCCTGCCACCTACGCGCCGACCGAGCTGAGCACGGGGCTGCTGGCCCTCGCGGTGGTCATGCTCCTGGCGCTGTGGGGCGCCCCCGTGGTGAAGCTCATGGTGCTGGCGCGGGCGCAAGGCATCCGGGTCGCGCCCGGCAACGCCTTCATGGCCCACGTGGCGCAGGTGTTCGGCTCCGCCATGACCCCGTCGGGCACGGGCGGCGGCCCGCTGCTGCTGCTCGCCCTCGAGCGCGTGGGGGTGCCGGCCGGCACCGGCCTGGGCATCGCCGTGCAGCTCTTCGTGCTGGACCTGGCCACGCTCGGGGTCCTGATCCCCGTGGGGCTCGTCTACCTGCTCGCGGTGAGCCCGATCGCCCTCAGCCCGCTGCTGAGCTGGCTCGCGGGCGCCGCGGCCCTGGTGGCGCTGGCGGGCTCGGTGGCGCTGGTGCTGTTCCCGCGCCCGCTGACGCGCCTGATCCACGCCCTGTCGCGCTGGCGGCCGCTGGCGCGCTTCGCACGCGGCCTGAAGCGCATGGCCGGCGACTACCACGCCAGCGCCCGGGCGTTCCGCGGCATGCCGTTCGCCACCTGGCTCGGGCTGCTGGCGGTGAACCTGGCCGCCTGGCTGGCGAACTTCGCGCTCTTCTGGGCGCTGCTGGCCATGTACGGCGCCCAGGTGAAGCTGCTCGACGTGCTGTCGGTGCTGAGCATCATCACGCTGTTCGCGTTCTTCGTGCCCACCCCCGGCGCCTCGGGCGTGCTCGAGCTGCTGCTGGGCCTAGGGCTGTCGGGCGGCGCGCAGAGCTCGATCGCCGCACCGGTGCTGTGGTGGCGCGCCGGCACCTTCTACCTCGCCTACCTGCTGGGCCCGATCTGCGCCTGGGTGCTGCTGGCCCACAACCCGCCCAAGTGGCTGCGGCGCCGCCGCCGCACCGACAGCAGCGGGGCGGCCTAGGCGCGCGCGGCGTGCGCGGCGATGACCTCCCGGTACAGCTCCTCGAGGCGCTCCGCGCTGCGCTCCACGCTGTGCTGCTCGGCGTAGGCGCGAGCGTTGGCCTGCAGGCGCGCCAGGCGCTCGGGCTCCTCGAGCAGCGCGGTCACCGCCGCGGCCTGAGCGGCCGGGTCGTCGGGCGGCAGCACCAGGCCGGCGTCGCCGTCGCGCACCAGGGTGGGCACCGCGCTGCTGGCGTGCCCCACCGCCGCCACCGCGCAGCCGCAGGCCATGGCCTCGAGCGTGGCGATGCTCTGCAGCTCGGCGGGCGACGGCATCAGGAACAGCTCGCTCGCGAGCAGCAGCTCGCGCTTCTCCGCCTCCGACACGAAGCCCGCCAGGCGCACGCGCTGGCCCAAGCCGCGCCGCGCGACCTCCTGCGCCAGCTCCGCCGCCAGCGGCCCGCTGCCGGCCACCGTGAGCTCGACCTCCGGCCCCAGGCGCTCGAGCAGGTCGAGCAGGTCGAGGGGGCGCTTCTCGGGCGACAGGCGCCCGACGTAGGCGAGCCGCCGCCGCTCGCCGGGCCGCTTCGGCCGCGGCTTCGGGAAGCCCGTCAGGTCGAGGCCGTTGGACACCGCCTCGATGCGCCCCGGGGCGAAGGCGCGCGCCAGCTCGGCGGCGAACGGCGTGGGCGCCACCAGCAGGTCGGCGCGCGCGAACAGCGCGCGGTACCAGGCGGTGAGCACCGCGCCGAGCGCGCGCCCCACCATGGGCAGGTGCAGCGCGCCCGTCTCGATCTGGGTGTGCACCCCCATCACCACCGGCACGCCGCGGCGCCGGGCGCGCCCGAGCACCACCGCGGCCAGCGGCGTGGGCAGGTTGACGTGCACCACGTCGGCGCGCGCCAGGGCGGCGTCGACGCGCGAGGGGGAGGGGAAGGCGAGCAGGGTCTGGGTGCCGGGGATGCGCCAGGCCGGCAGGCGCGCGAGCTCCACGCCGGGCGGCGGCGCGGTGGGCCGCGGGTCGCGGCCGGCCAGGGCGCTTAGCCGGTGGCCCCGCCGCGCCAGCGCCGCGATGTGCCCCTCGCTCGAGCGCGCCTGCCCGCCGTAGCCCGGGTAGAGGTCGTCGGCCACGAACAGGATGCGCATCGTTCCCCTCCCGCGCCGCTTCGCCAGCGGCGCGTGGCGAGGCGCCGCGCCGGGCGCCGCGTCCCTCGCCGGGCCGACGCTACCACGCCGCTCCCGGCGCCCCCGCCCGCGCCGCCCGCCCGCGTCCCGCCTGTAGACTGGACGCCGTGAGCACCCTCCGGCGCCTGGCGCTCCGCAACCTGTCCCGTCACCCCTGGCGCAGCCTGGCGACCGTCCTCGGCATCGGCCTCGGCATCGCCGCGGTGCTGACCACGCTGTCGGTGGGGGCCAACGTCGAGGCCAACCTGCGCGCGGCGCTGCAGGCCGCCGCCGGGCCCACCGACCTGCTCGTCACGCCCGGCGCCGGGGGGCGCGCCATCTTCGAGACCGAGCCGCTGCTGGGCCAGGTGCGCGGCCTGCCCGACGTGGCCGCCGCCTACCCGGTGCTCGCCACCCGCGCCGAGCCCGAGCGCAGCGACCCCACCGTGGAGCGCGCCATCATCCCCGGCGTCGACAGCGGCTTCCAGGTGCAGGGGCGCGTCACCGAGGCGCGCGACGCCCTGCCCGCCGAGCTGAGCGCCGGCGCGCTGCCCGCGGCGGGCTCGCGCGGCATCGCCGTCGCCGACGGCTTCGCTGCCGGCCGCGGCATCGAAGTCGGCGACGAGGTCGAGTTCCTCTTCTCCACCGGCCGCGTGACGTTGACCGTCACCGGCCTGCTCGACGACGCCGTGGGCGTCGCCAGCACCAACGGCGGCCGCGTGGGGCTGATGCACTACGCCGACCTGCAGGAGCTCCTGCACCTGGGCGGGCGCGCCTCGTACCTCGAGGTGCAGGCCCGCGCGCCGGGGCGCGTCGACCCGCTGCAGGCGGAGCTCGAGGCGCTGGCGGGACCCGGCTTCGCCGTCACCTACCCGGCGGGCAGCGGCAACTTCACCTTCGGCATCGTGCAGACGCTGCAGTCGGGCCTCAGCGTGCTGGCCGCCACCCTGCTGGCGCTCGGGGCGTTCCTGGCCTACAACACCTTCATGGCGTCGGTCGTCGAGCGGCGCCGCGAGTACGCCCTGCTGCGCACCGTGGCGCTCACGCGCGGCGGCGTGCTGCGTCTGGCGTTCTACGAGGCGCTGGTGCTGGCCGCCTGCGGCGTGGTGGCGGGCGTGCTGCTGGGCGTGCTGCTCTCGTGGGCCATGACCTACCTGAACTCCGTGACCTTCGGCTACGACTTCCGCACCCTGGTGCTGCCGGTGGGCAACGTGCTGCTGGCCAGCCTGCTGGGCACGCTGGCGGCGCTGGTGGCCGGGGTGCTGCCGGCGCTGGCCGCCTCGCGCACCACGCCGATGGAGGCGATGCAGAGCGTCGACGTCGCCGAGCCGCCGCGCTACGTGTGGCTGGGGCTCGGGCTGGTGGTCGGCGGGCTGGCCGCGGCGCTGGCGCCCTGGGCGGGCGTGGCCGCCATCTACGCCACCACCGTGAGCCTGGGGCTGTTCTTCGTGGGCGTGGCGCTGCTGTCGCCGGCGCTGCTGCGGCCCGCCACGGCGCTGCTGCGCGGGCCGCTCACGCGCCTGCTCGGGCCGGCGGGGCGGCTGGGGGCGGCGTTCGCCGAGCGCAACGCCGCGCGCAACGGCGTCGCCATCGGCACCGTGGTGGTGGGCACCGGGCTGGTGATCGGCGTGGGCAGCATGGTGACGAGCACCAACGAGGCCATCACCTCGTGGGTCGAGACCACCGTGGTCGGCGACCTGTTCGTGACCGCGCCCGTGTCGTTCCCCGACGACTTCGCCGCGCGCGCCGAGGCGCTGCCCGGCGTCGACGTCGCCAGCGGGGTGAAGATCACCGCGGTGCGCTTCCTGCAGGACGCGCAGGACCGGCGCGGCCGCGCGGTGGCGCTGGTGCTGGTCGACCCCGAGCGCTTCGAGCCCGAGACCGGCTTCGGGCGCTTCCAGTACATCCCCGGCGAGGGCGACGACGAGGCCACCTACCACGCGCTCAAGGCGGGCGAGGTGCTGGTGGCCAACACCATGAAGGACCGCTACGGCTTCGCCACCGGCGACGAGATCAGCTTGCGCACCACCGATGGCTTCCGCGCCTTCCGCATCGCAGGGGTGGTGGTGGACTTCACCGGCGGGGGCGAGACGGTGGTGGGCAGCATCGAGCAGGTGGGCCTGTTCGGCGGCGGCAACCCCGACCTGTACGTGCTCACGCTGCTGCCCGGCGAGGAGCAGGCCGCCGTGCGCGACCGCCTGCTGGCCGAGTTCCCCGACCTGGGGCTCGACGTGACCCTCAACGCCGACTACCGCCGCAACATCCAGGAGATCACCAGCCAGGCGTTCGCCACCACGCGGCTGCTGCTGTTCATCGCGGTGCTGGTGGCCGCCCTGGCGGTGGCCAACACCCTGGGCATGAACCTGGTGAACCGCGGCCACGAGATCGCGGTGCTGCGCACCCTGGGCCTCACGCGCCGCGGGGTGCGCACCCTGGTGACGGCCGAGGGGGTGGTGGTGACGCTCCTGGGCGCGCTCATCGGCATCGCCTTCGGCGCCGTGCTGGCGCGCGTGGTCGTCACCGGCGCCGGCGCGCTCACGGGCTTCCGGCTCGAGCCCACGGTGCCCGCCTCCTTGGCCGTCATCGCGCTGCTGGCCTCCCCGCTCGTGGGGCTGCTGGCGGCGATCTTCCCGGCCCGCCGCGCGGCACGCATGGCGCCCACGCGCGCGCTGGCCTCCTGGAGCGAACATGTCTGAAGCTAGAAGGGCGGCCGTGCGCGCCGTCGGCCTCGAGAAGAGCTACCAGCTGGGCGAGCAGACCATCCGCGCGCTCGGCGGCGTGAGCCTGACGGTCGGCCAGGGCGAGTTCGTGGCCGTGATGGGCCCCTCGGGCAGCGGCAAGAGCACGCTGCTGCACCTGCTGGGGCTGCTCGACTCCCCCGACGCCGGCAGCGTCGAGATCGGCGGGCGCGCCACCGCCGGCCTGAGCGACGACGAGCTGACCGCGCTGCGGCGCGACGAGCTCGGCTTCATCTTCCAGAACTTCGAGCTGGTGCCGAACCTCAGCGCGCGCGAGAACGTCCTGCTGCCCGCCGAGGTGTCGGGCCGCCTGGCGGAGGCCGAGCGCGAGCTGCCGGCGCTCGCCGAGCAGCTCGGCATCGCCGACCGCCTCGACCACCGCCCGCGCCAGCTGTCCGGCGGCCAGCGCCAGCGCGTGGCGCTGGCGCGCGCGCTGATCAACCACCCGGTGGTGGTGCTGGCCGACGAACCGACCGGCAACCTCGACTCGCGCACCGGCGGCGAGGTGCTGGCGCTGCTGCGCCACGGCGTCGACGCGCTCGGCTGGACGGTCATCATGGTGACGCACGACGCCGCCGCGGCGCTGGTCGCCGACCGCATCGTCTTCCTGCGCGACGGCCTGGTGGCCGGCGAGACCGCCACGGCAGGCGAGGGCGCGCGGCAACGCATCGAAGAGTTCCTGGCCAGCTGAGCAGCATGTTCGCCGCGCTCGCCAAGCTCGTCTCCCGCTACCCGCGCTGGGTGCTGGCCGCCTGGTTCGTGCTGGCGGCCGGCTCGCTGCCGCTCGGCATGCGCCTGGGCGAGGTGCTCACCGGCCAGCCCGAAGCGCCCGGCAGCGGCGACGCGGCGGCGGTGCGCCGCGTGCTCGGCGCCCGCTTCGCCCAGGCCGAGGAGGAGGCGCTCGTCGCCGTGGCCCACGGGGCCGGCACCCGGGCGGGCACCCCGGAGTACGACGCCGCCCTCGACGAGGTGCAGGTGCGTCTGCTGCTCGTCGACCACGTGACCTACGTGCGCGACCACCGCTCCCCCACCGGCCTCGTGCTGCTCGACGAGGAGGCGAACCTGTCGGTGGTGCAGGTGGGCCTCGACGTGACCGACATGCGCGAGGGCAAGGAGGCCGCCAGCAAGGTGCGCGCGGTGCTGCGCGACGTGGCCGGCCTGCGCTTCGACGTCTCGGGCGGGCCCGCCACCGTGGTGGAGCTCGAGCGCGTCAGCGAGCGCGACGCGCGCCGCGCCGAGCTGTACGGCCTGCCCATCTCGCTGCTGATTCTCCTGGTGGCGTTCGGCGCCATCGTGGCGTCGGCGCTGCCGCTCCTGAGCGCCGTGACCTCCATCTCGGTCTCCTCGGCGCTGCTGTTCCTGCTCGGGCAGCGGTTCGAGTTCGCCGTCTTCACCGAGACCATCGTGACCATGCTGGGGCTGGCCACCGGCATCGACTACGCCCTGCTGATCGTCAACCGCTTCCGGGAGGAGCTGCGCTCGACGTTCGACGCCCGTCTCGCCGCCGAGCGCACCGCGGCCACGGCCGGCAAGGCGGTGGCGTTCAGCGGCCTGACGGTGATCGTGGCCCTGAGCGCGCTGCTGGTGCCCCCCGTGGGCTTCATCCGCTCGATCGGGCTGGGGGCGATGGTGGTGCTGCTGGTGAGCGTGCTGGTGGCCGTGACGGCGGTGCCCGCCACCCTGGCGCTGCTGGGGCACCGCGTGAACTGGCTGCGCGTGACGCCGCGCGAGCCGGGCCTCAGGAGCCGCGCCTTCTGGCGCGCGCGGGCGCTCGAGATCATGCGGCGCCCGCGCTTCTGGGCGGTGGCCGGCGTGGCCGTCCTGGTGCTGCTCTCGCTGCCCGCGCTGCGCATGCAGGTGGCCGACCCGGGCGCCCGCGGGCTGTCGGAGGCCACCGAGGCGCGGCGCACGCTGGCGGCGCTCGAGGGCCTGGGCCTCGAGGGGCTGCTGAACCCCTTCGACATCCTCGTGGACTTCGGGCCCGAGACCTTCTACCACCCGAGCCGCGTGCGCCAGGTGTCGCTGCTGGCGCAGGAGCTGATGGCGCTGGAGGGCGTGTCGAACCTCGTCTCGCCCTTCGCGCTCGAGGGCATCCCGCGGCTGTTCCTCTACCAGTACTACGCCTCGCCCGAGACCGCGCTCGGCAGCGAGATCGCGCCCCTGGCGCGCGCCACCATCAGCCAGGACGGGCGCTTCGTGCTGCTGCGCCTCTTCCCCGACGGCGCGCTCACGCCCGCCACCGGTGGCTCGCTCCTCGGGCAGATCGAGGCGCAGCTGGCGGCGCTGGGCCTCACGGCGCACGTGGGCGGGGTGTACGTCGAGGGCACCGAGTGGACGGCGGCGCTCTACGACTACTTCCCGCTGGCGCTGGGGCTGGTGGCGCTCGCGACGGCGCTGCTCCTGGGCATCGCCTTCCGCTCGGTGCTGATCCCGCTCAAGGCGGTGGTGATGAACGTGCTCACCGTGGGCGCCGCCTTCGGGGTGCTGACCCTGGTGCTGCAGGACGGGCTCCTGAGCCGCCTGTTCGGGCTGGGGCCGGTGCTGGGCTACATCGACACCTCGGCGCCGCTGTTCATCTTCGCCATCGTGTTCGGGCTGAGCATGGACTACGAGGTGTTCATGGTGGCGCGCATCCACGAGGGCCACGAGCGCGGCCTCTCCGACAGCGAGGCGGTGGCCACCGCCCTCTCGACCACGGGCGGGGTGATCACCAGCGCCGCGGCGGTGATGATCACCATCTTCACGCTGCTGATGTTCAGCCACGTCGAGCTGATCCGCACGCTGGGCCTGGGGCTCAGCGTGGCGGTGCTGCTCGACGCCACGCTCGTGCGCCTGGCGCTGGTGCCCTCGGTGATGCTGCTGGCAGGGCGGTGGAACTGGTGGCTCCCCCGCCCCCTGGCCCGCTTGGCGCAGCGCTTCCGCCGCGGCTGAGGGCTAGCGCAGCACGCCGTCGAGCAGGCGGTTGGCGCCGAGCTGCAGGGTGGCGATGCCGGGCGCCTCGAGCTGCCAGCCGCCGTTCAGCGTTACGCTCAGCCCCCCCACGCCGGCGGAGGCGGCCTGCACCTGCGAGGCCACGGCCGCGCCCAGGCGCAGCGGGTCGAAGCGGAAGGTGAGCGCCACCTCCGCGTCCGAGCTCGCGGGCAGCTCCACGGCCGCCAGGCTGGCGGTGGCGGCGGGGGCGCCGGCCACGCCCAGCTGCAGCTCGGGCACCGCCACGCGGTAGCCGATCGGCCCAGGGTTGCTCAGGCGCACGCGCAGGCTCAGCGCCACGCTGCTTACCGACTCGAAGCGCAGCTCGCTGCCCACCAGCTCGAGGGTCGGCGCCACCAGGCCCGCCGGGCGGCTCAGCTCGCCGCGCACCAGGGTGAACCCCGGGAAGCGCTGCGGGGCGCCCAGCACGTCGATGGTGACGGCGGCGTCGAGGCGGTACGGGGTGGCGGTGCCGCCCACGAACGCGCCGATGGCGTCGAGCAGGGCCGGGGCCGCGCCGAGGGGCACGCGCACGTCGAGCAGGAGCGGCGCCCGGCCGCGCGCCGGCACGTCGATGCCGCCCCGGAAGGTGGCGTTGGCGGCGCGCACGCTGCCCACGAACAGGGCGCCGTCGAGGCCGGCGAGCTTGACGCCGATGGCGTTGGGGTTCTCGACCTCGAGCGCCAGCCGGAACAGCGCCGAGCCGTCGCCCACGCCGGGCGGGTCGATGCGCACGAAGCCCGAGCTGGCGGCGTCGACGCGGAAGGTCGGCACCGACAGCACGTTGGCCGACGGCACGCAGGCGGCCAGCAGGGCCAGCAGGGCGAGGGGTGCCAGGCGCCGGGCCAGCCGCGCCCAGCGCCGCGTTGCTTGCAGGTTCTTCGACACGCTCTCCTCCAGGGACGGACGTCCGCGGCCATCGTAGGTCGCGCCCGGGAGCGTCAGGGTCAGGAAGTTCGCACCCCTCGGTATGATGGCGCATGCCCGAGCTGCAGACCTCCCGTGCCGGCGCCGTCCTGATCGTCACCCTGTCACGTCCGCAGGTGAGGAACGCCCTGTCGCGCGGCCTGCGCGCCGAGCTGGCGGCCGCGCTGGCCGAGGCCGAGGCCGACGACGGCGTGCGCGCCGTGGTGCTCACGGGCGCCGGCGAGGCGTTCTGCGCCGGGCTCGACCTCGCCGAGCTGGAGGCGAGCCTGGGGTACACGAGCGAGCGCCACCGCCAGGACTCGCGGGCGCTGGCCGACCTGTTCCTGCAGATGGTGCGCTTCCCGAAGCCGCTGGTGGCGGCGGTCAACGGCCACGCCGTGGCGGGTGGGGCGGGGCTCGTCACGGCCTGCGACGTGGCGCTGATGGCCGAGGGCGCGAGGATCGGCTACACCGAGGCGCGCATCGGCTTCGTGGCGGCGCTGGTGGCGGTGCTGCTGGTGCGCCAGGTGGGCGAGAAGCACGCGCGCGACCTGCTGCTGGGCGCCCACCTGATCGAGGCGAGCGAGGCGGCGCGCATCGGGCTGGTGAACGAGGTGGCGCCCCGCGCGGACGTGCTCGAGCGGGCGCTGGCACGGGCCGAGCGCATGGCGGCCAACGCGCCCGGCTCGCTGCGCCTCACCAAGGCGTTGCTGGCCGGGGTCGGCTCGCTGGGGCTCGAGGACGGCCTGCGCTGGGCGGTGGACGTCAACGCCCTGGCCCGCACCAGCGCCGAGCTGGAGGAGGGCGTGCGCGCGTTCCTCGAGAAGCGCGAGCCGAGGTGGCGCGCGGCGGGCCTTGCGGAGCCGCCGCCGCAGCAGTAAGCTGCGGAAGATGTGTAAGTTACACAACCACCTGCCTCCCCGGCGGCGCGCGTGACGCCGCGCGTGCTGCTGCTCTGCGGCGGGATGTCCGCCGAGCACGAGGTGTCGCTCGCCTCGGCGCGCTCGGTGATGGAGGCGCCCCACGGCCTCGACGTGACCCCGCTGGTGATCGGCCGCGACGGCGGCCTGCTGTCGGCCGCCGCCTCGCGCGCGGCCCTGGGGCTACCGGCGCCGGGCGACGATCGCGCCGCCGCGCGCGCGGCGCCCGAGGCGGCGTGGGCGGCACCGGCGGACGCGGCGCCGACGCGCGGCCGCGCCCCCAGCGCCCTCGACCTGGCGGCCGCCGCCGCCGAGGTGGACGTGGTCTTCCCCCTGCTGCACGGCCCCTTCGGCGAGGACGGGCGGGTGCAGGGCCTGCTCGACCTGCTGGGCCTCCCCTACGTGGGCGCGGGCGTGCTGGGCAGCGCGGTGGGCATGGACAAGCTCACCATGAAGGCGGTGTTCACCGCCCACGGCCTGCCGCAGGTGGACCACGCGCCGGTCACGCGCCACGCCTGGCGGCGCGCGCCCGCGCAGGTGCTGGCGCAGCTCGCCGAGCTCGGCTTCCCGCAGTTCGTGAAGCCCGCCAACCTGGGCTCGAGCATCGGCATCAGCCGCGTCGACGGCCCCGAGGCGCTGCCGGGGGCGCTCGAGGCCGCCCTGGAGCACGACCGGCGCGTCATCGTCGAGGCCGGCGTGGTGGGCGCGCGCGAGCTCGAGATCGCGGTGCTCGGCAACGACGAGCCCGAGCTGAGCCCGGTGGGCGAGATCCGCTACGGCACGAGCTTCTACGACTACGAGACGAAGTACACCGACGGCCACGCCGAGCTGATCGTGCCGGCCACCGTGCCCGCCGAGGTGGAGGAGCGCATGCGCGCCCTGGCGCGGCGCGCCTTCCTGGCGGTCGACGCCGCCGGCCTGGCGCGCGTCGACTTCTTCTACCGCGAGGCCAGCGGCGAGCTGCTGCTCAACGAGATCAACACCATCCCGGGCTTCACGCGCCACTCCATGTACCCGAAGCTGTGGGAGGCCGCGGGGGTGGGCTACGGCGAGCTGATCCGGCGCCTGGTGGAGCTGGCCCTCGAGCGCCGCTGAGGCGCCCGCAGCCGGCTTTCATCGACGCGCCGCAGCGGTTGCTATACTCTGCCGCAACGCCAGCAGCCGAGGGAGACCACAGCCACCAAGCTCACCCACCAGCCGAACATCGCCGGGGCGGACGCAGCGCCCCGCACGGAGGCCGGTCGTCCGGTCGACGACCTGGGTGGGGCGCGCGTGCTGATCCTGAACGCCAGCTACGAGCCGCTGCACGTCTGCTCGCTGAAGCGCGCCGTGGCGCTCCTGATGCACGAGGTGGCCGAGCGCGTCGAGGACACCGACCGCGTGCTGCGCTCGCCCAGCTCGGTCTTCCCCGTGCCCAGCGTGATCCGCCTCAAGCGCTTCGTGCGCGGCCCCTTCCGGCAGCGCGTGGCCTTCAACCGCAAGAACGTGTTCCGGCGCGACGACCACCACTGCCAGTACTGCGCGCGCCACACCTTCGACCTGACGCTCGACCACGTGGTGCCGCGCAGCCGCGGCGGCCCCACCACCTGGGAGAACGTGGTGGCGTGCTGCAAGGCGTGCAACGCCAAGAAGCGCGACCGTACCCCCGAGGAGGCGCACATGCGCCTGCTGCGCGAGCCGTACGCGCCGCGCTTCATGTTCTCGAGCGCCTACGGGGTGATGCCCGACATCGACCCCATCTGGGAGAAGTACCTGCCGACCAAGCGCTAGGCGCCCCTACCGGGCGGTAAGCGTCGGCCGGCCGCGCGCTGGGCGGCGGCCCGCCGGGCGCGGAGCCGCCCCAGCACGACGCGCGGGCGCCTCAGCGACGCTTGTCGCGGAACAGGCGCGTGAGCAGCATGTTCAGCACGCTGAGCAGCAGCGCGCCGACGACGGCGCCGCCGAAGCCGTCGATCGTCAGCGGCGTGACGAGCGAGGCGAGCCACAGCGCGATGGCGTTCACCACCAGCAGGAACAGCCCCAGGCTCACGACCGTGAGCGGCAGCGTAACGAGCACCAGGACGGGCCGCACCACGGCGTTCACGAGCCCGATCACCGCGGCGGTGACGAGGAGCGTGCCCAAGGCGGTGCGCGGCATGTGCACCCCCACGCCCAGGCTCACGGTCAGGTAGAGGGCGAGCGCCATGATCGCCCAGCGGATCAGCAGGTTCATGCCGCGATCATACGTGGTGGACGCGTCCGGGGGCGCGGAGCGGGCGCCGCGACGTTCAGGCGGGCGCCTTCGCCAGCAGCGGCAGGCGCTCGAGCACCTCGAAGCCGAGCGACGCCAGGATGTCGATGAGCTTCGGGTCGTCGGCGAGCAGCGCGGTCTCGACCGTCCCGAGCGGGCTGGCGCCCGACAGCTCGTGCAGCAGCGACAGCAGGACGCGCCTGAGCATCTCGCTGTCGTGGCGCAGCGCCTGGAGCACCCCGGCGCCGTCGAGGTGGTAGGCGGCGTCCACGCCGCGCGCGGCGCCGCCGCAGAAGGCGTAGCCCACCGGCCCCTGGTCTAGGGTCTCGCGCGCCATGAACCACAGGTCGGGGCGGAAGGGGCCGCTGCGGCGCTTGAGGTAGGCCCAGCGGGCGTCGCTGGCGGCGCTCCCCTCGCAGCGGCGGTAGAGCTCGCGGAAGGCGCGCTCGTCCTCCTGGTGGTACGCCTCCAGCACCAGCGGCGCGCCCAGCGGCGGCACCTCGCTCAGCTCGAAGCGCAGGCGCGTGACCACCTGGCGCTCGAAGCCCAGCGGCGCGAGCAGCGCGGCTAGGGCGGCGCAGCGCTCCTCGGCGAAGAGGTGGAGCGGCAGCTGCGCCCCCTCGTGCGGCTCGCGCCGCAGCAGCTCGGCGACCAGGAGCGCCAGCGCCTCGGGTGCCTCGGGCGCGTGCCACACGCTGCCGAACGACACCACGCGCGCGGCGTCGGGGCGCGACACCACCCGCACGTGGGCGCCGGCGGTGGCCCGCCCGGCGTCCAAGAGCACGAAGCTGGCGTCGGCGTCCTGCGCCGGGTCCTTCAGGCGCCGCTGGAGCCTCAGCGCCAGCCCGCCCGGGTCCGCGTGCCCGGCGAACGACAGCGCCTCGCGGATGAACCACGCCACCTCGTCGGATGCCAACCGTCTGACCACGAGGCTCAACTGTACCGCGCCTCGGCGGGTACACTCCAAGGGTGTCCAGGCCCCGCATCCTGGGCGGCACGGCGCGCGGGCGCGAGCTCGAGACCCCGCGGCGCGGCACCCGCCCCAGCCCCTCCCGCCTGCGCGAGGCGCTCTTCGACGTGCTCGCGTTCGAGCCTCGCGGGCGCTTCCTCGACCTGTTCAGCGGCTCGGGCGCCATCGGGCTCGAGGCCGCCAGCCGCGGCTGGGACGCCACGCTCGTCGACCTCTCGGCCGGCGCGGTGGCCGTGATCCGCCGCAACGCCGCGCGCCTGGGGCTGCCCGCCGAGGTGGTCAAGGCCGACGCCCTGCGCTTCGCGGCCGAGCAGCCGCGCGCCTACGACGTGCTCTTCGCCGCGCCCCCCTACCCCGCCGACCTGAGCCGCATCTTCGCCGCGCTGCTGGCGTCGGGCGCCGTCAAGCCTGGGGGCCTCTACGTGCTGCAGCACCCCACCGGCTTCGCGCTGCCCGAGATGCCACCGGCCCTCGCGGGGGCCGAGACGCGCCTCAAGCGCTACGGCAGCAACTCCGTCAGCCTCGTGCGGGCGCCGGCCGAGGCGCCCTGAGCCAGGGCCCGGGACCGCTCATCCAGGGGGAACCCGGAGCGCCGCTAGCCCGTGCTACAGTGGCTCGTTGATCCCGCTGCCGCCGCTGCGGCGGCCCGCTGCCCCGGCAGCCGAGGCCCGGCCGGCGGCACGCGCCGCGAGGCGTGGCTCCGCTGAGAGCCGCGCCGAGGCCGCGCGGAAAGGCCCAGATCAGATGCTCGGATTCGTCCAGAAACTGTTCGACACCAACGACCGTGAGGTCAAGCGCCTCCAGAACGAGGTCGTGGCCCAGACTAACGCCCTCGAGGCCCAGATGGAGCAGGTGGAGGACCTGGCCGCCGCCTACGCCGAGCTGCGCCGCCGCCACCAGGAGGGCGGCGAGAGCCTCGACGCCCTGATGCCCGAGGCGTTCGCGCTCACGCGCGAGTCGGCCAAGCGCTTCCTCGGCCTGCGCCACTACGACGTGCAGCTCATCGGCGGCGCGGCGCTCCACTACGGGCGCATCGCCGAGATGAAGACGGGCGAGGGCAAGACGCTCGTCGCCACCCTCGCGCTGGTGCTCAACGCCCTCACCGGCAAGGGCACCCACCTCGTCACGACCAACGACTACCTGGCCGCCACCGGCGCCGAGTGGATGGGCCCGGTCTACCGCGGCCTGGGGCTCGAGGTGGCCGTCATCAAGCACGACACCGACGCCGCCGCGCGCCGCGCCGCCTACCGCTCCGACATCACCTACATCACCAACTCGGAGCTCGGCTTCGACTACCTGCGCGACAACATGGCGTTCCGCCCCGACCAGCTGGTGCTGCGCGAGGACACCCCGCTGCACTACGCCATCATCGACGAGGTCGACTCGATCCTCATCGACGAGGCGCGCACGCCGCTGATCATCTCCGGCCCGGCCGAGGTGGCCACCGACAAGTACTACACGATGGCCAAGGTGGCGCAGCAGCTCGAGCGCGGCGAGCCCGCCGAGGGCGAGAAGCCCGCCACCGGCGACTACTCCGCCGACGCCAAGTCGAAGGACATCCACCTCACCGAGCAGGGCATCGCGAAGGCCGAGAAGCTCATCGGCATCGACAACATCTTCAGCCCCGAGAACATGGAGGTGGGCCACATGCTCCGGCAGGCGCTGCGCGCCCGCGAGCACTACCACCTCGACAAGCAGTACGTGAAGGACGACAACGGCCAGATCGTCATCGTCGACGAGTTCACGGGCCGCCTCATGCCCGGCCGCCGCTTCGGTGAGGGCCTCCACCAGGCCATCGAGGCCAAGGAGGGCGTGAAGATCGAGCGCGAGAACCAGACGCTCGCCACCATCACGTACCAGAACTTCTTCAAGCTCTACGACAAGATCGCCGGCATGACCGGTACCGCCAAGACCGAGGAGAAGGAGTTCCAGGAGATCTACGGCGCCGACGTGCTGGTGATCCCCACCAACAAGCCGGTCGTCCGCGTGGACCACGAGGACGTGGTGTTCCGCACCGAGGAGGGCAAGTACAAGGCGGTGGTCGAGGAGATCGCCGAGGTGCACGCCAAGGGCCAGCCGGTGCTGGTCGGCACCGTCACCATCGAGGCCTCCGAGCTCCTGTCCAAGATGCTCAAGCGCCGCGGCATCCCCCACGAGGTGCTGAACGCCAAGTTCCACCAGCGCGAGGCCGAGATCGTGGCGCAGGCCGGGCGCTCGGGCGCCGTCACCATCAGCACCAACATGGCCGGCCGCGGTACCGACATCGTGCTGGGCGGCAACGCCGAGTGGGCGGCGCGCCAGCTGCTGGAGCGCGAGGGCTTCGACCGCTACGACTCCGACGTCGAGCTGTTCATCAAGGCCATCATGCTCGGCAAGAGCGACGAGGCGCGCGCCCTGGCGCGCAAGCTCGAGGGGCTGCCCGCCGACATCATCGGGCGCCTCGAGAAGCTGCGCGACGAGGCCGCCGCCGACCACGAGCGCGTGGTGGCGCTGGGCGGCCTGCACATCATCGGCACCGAGCGCCACGAGTCGCGGCGCATCGACAACCAGCTGCGCGGCCGCGCCGGCCGCCAGGGCGACCCGGGCTCGAGCCGCTTCTACGTGTCGTTCGAGGACGACCTGATGCGCCTGTTCGCCAACGAGCGCGTGCTCGGCATGATGGACCGCCTGGGCATGGACGACAGCCAGCCCATCGAGGCGCGCATGGTCACGGGCGCCATCGAGCGCGCCCAGAAGCGCGTCGAGGACCGCAACTTCGGTATCCGCAAGCAGCTCCTCGAGTACGACAACGTCATGAGCAAGCAGCGCGAGGTGATCTACGCCCAGCGCCGCGAGGTCCTGCTCGGCAACGACATGTCGGAGGAGGTGCAGGAGATGATCGCGCAGTACATCGACGCCCAGGTCCAGAGCTCCCTCAACCCCGAGCTGGAGCCCGAGGAGCGCGAGGTCGGCGCCCTCAAGACGGCGCTGGTCGAGGCCGTGCCGGCGTTCGAGGCGCTCGACTTCGAGGCCTTCCGCAGCAAGGAGCCCGACGACGTCACCGACGAGCTGGTGGCGGCCATGGAGGCGGCCTACCAGCAGCGCGAGGAGGAGCTGGGCGCGCCGCTGATGCGCGAGCTCGAGCGCTTCATCGTGCTGCAGGTCGTGGACCAGAACTGGAAGGAGCACCTCCACAACATGGACGTGCTGCGCCAGGGCATCGGCCTGCGCGGCTACGGCCAGCGCAACCCGCTGCAGGAGTACGCCTTCGAGGGGTTCAACCTCTTCGAGGAGATGAACGCCAACATCCGCCTCAACGTCGCCAAGCTGCTGTTCCGCGTGCAGGTGCAGACCGACCAGCGCCTGGAGCGCCGGGCGCAGCGACCGGCGGCCGTAACCTATTCGGGCGCCGCCGAGGGCGGCGTGGCGGCCGCGGCCACCGCCAGCGGCGCGGTCGCGGGCGGCCGCGCCCCGCAGCGCGGCACCGGCCCCACCTCCCCCATCCGCACCGAGGACAAGGTGGGCCGCAACGACCCCTGCCCCTGCGGCAGCGGCAAGAAGTACAAGCACTGCCACGGCCGCACGGGCCTGCAGGCCTGAGCGCGCGGGCCCGAGCTTGACCGCGTGAGCACGACGAGCGACCGAGCGGAGCCGTTCGCCGCCCGCCTGCAGGCGCGGGCGCAGGCGACCGGCTCCGTCGTCTGCCTGGGGCTCGACCCGCGCCCGGGCGCCCACCCGCTGACCGACCCGGCGCGCCTCGGCGACGCTGCCCTCGTGGCGCGCGCCGTCACCGACTACTTCCGTGCGGTGCTCGACGCCACCCACGACCTGGTCGCCTGCTGCAAGCCGCAGGCGGCGTTCTTCGAGGCCCTGGGGCTGCCCGGTCTCGAGGCGCTGGCCGCGCTGATGGCGCACTCGCGGGGGCTGGGTGTGCCGGTCGTCCTCGACGCCAAGCGCGGCGACATCGGCAGCACCGCCGAGGCCTACGCCGCCGCCTACCTCACGGACGGCGCCTTCGCCGCCGACGCCCTCACGGTGAACCCGTTCCTCGGCCTCGACACCCTGGAGCCGTTCCTGGCGGCCGCCGAAGCCGGCGGCCGCGGGCTGTTCGTGCTGGTGCGCACCTCCAACCCCGGCAGCGCGGCGCTGCAGGAGGCGGAGCTGGCCAGCGGCGAGGCGCTCTACCAGCGCCTGGCCGACGCCCTGGCCGAGCGCAGCCGCGCCCTGGCCGCCGGCCCGGGCGGCTACACCGTCCTCGGGGCGGTGGCGGGCGCCACGGCGCCGGCGGCGCTGGCCGAGCTGCGCCGCCGCCTGCCGCGCAGCCTGCTGCTGGTGCCGGGCTACGGCGCCCAGGGCGGCTCGGCCGACGACGTGGCGGCGGCCTTCGACGCCGCTGGGCGCGGCGCGGTGGTCAACGCCAGCCGCTCGCTCACCTACGGCGCGGGCGCGCTCGGGGCGCGTACCTTCGCGGAGGTCGGGGCGGCCGCGCGCGCGGCCACGCTGCGCATGCGCGACGACCTGGCCGCCGCCCTGCAGCGGCGCGCCGCCTCCGCCTAGTTCAGGGGATCTCCAGGTAGCGGCCGAGCCCGAACGGCGAGATGTTGGTCCGCACCCGCGGCAGCATCCCCAGCAGCGTGCCGATGCCCACGCTGGGGCCGTCGAACACCGCCGCGAACACGTCCACGCCTTCGAGGTCGGGGTGCTGGTAGCCGAACGCCTCCAGCTCCTCCCCGGGCGGCACCTGGTAGGGCCACAGCGCCTCCAGGCTCGGGTCGCTGGCCACCACGTACATGCGCGAGCTGTTGTGGGTGATGAAGAGGCTCTTGGCCGTCTCCTGCGGGGCGCTGATGTAGGCGTCGATCTTCACGGCGCAGTTCGACAGCCGCGGCAGCACGTCGCGCGGCTGCGCGGTGGCGTCGCCGCTGGGGCGCACCACCAGAAGGCGCGGGTAGATGGTCCAGTTCCAGATGATCGCCCAGAAGGTGGTGCGGTCGCCGTCCGCGGGGTCGGTGGCCAGCAGCGCCGCCGGCCGGATGGCGTCGGCCACGCGCGCCAGTACGGCGCCCATGTCGGCCACCAGCTCGTCGACGGTGGTGGGCGGCCCGGGGCTGACGCGCGGCAGCTCGTACCAGCCGAGGAAGCCGCTGAGCATGGCACCCCAGGTGGCGCCGTCGAGGCCGTCCGGGCGCCACGTCTCGGGCAGGAGACGGCGGTCGACCAAGTACTTCACCACCCCGTAGTCGGGGTCGTCCTCGGGCAGCGGCACCGCGGCGCCGTGGCTGAGCGGCGGCAGCGCCGGCTCCACCAGGTCGACGGCGCGCTTCAGGGCACGCGCGGCGTCGATGCCCGTGGGCGCCCGCTCGAGCACCGGGTCCGGCAGGGCCAGCGTCAGCTCCTGCCGGCACACCTCGGCGTGAGCCACGCCCAGCAGGAGCGCCAGCAGCAGGGCGAGACGGACGGGCCACGGGGCGGGATGAGGCATGGGCCGAGTGTACCGGCCCATGCCTGGCAGCACGGTGAGATGCCCGCCTAGTCGTCGAGCGGCACCACCGTCTCGGTAGGCGAGAAGTAGTAGTAGCCGTTCGCGCCCCGCGCGGCGAAGCCCTGCTCGGACACCACGCGCAGCGCGTCCCCCGCCGCCACGTCGATGCGGCTGCCGTCCACGAACGGCCCGACCGCCGCGCCGGCGAGGGGGTGGAGGTAGGCGACGATGCCGATGCCGCCGGGCGCGTCGAAGAGTAGCGTGCCGCGGTCGAGCTCGCCCGCCTGCACCAGCCACCAGTCGGTGTCGAAGACGGTCTCGATGGCGCCCTCGCCCACCGTGTCGATCACGTAGACGCCGGCCTCCACCAGCGTGCCGTTGGGCTCCTCGGTGTCGGCGGCCGGCGCGTCGTAGAGGTAGACCTCGTAGGCCACCGTGGCGCCGCTGGGGTTCTGCACCTCGAAGAGGTACGCGCCCGGCGCGCCCTCGACCACGATGCAGCTGCCGCGGCACGGCGCGGTGGGCACGATCGCCTGCGGCGCCGGGCCGGAGCCCCCCGCGAAGCCGACGCCGGGGCCGAAGCGCTCGGACGACTCGGCCAGCGCCACGACGTCGCCGGCGGGGGTGCGTTGCACCAGGCGCAGCTCGGCGCTCAGCTCGAAGACGATCACCTGCCCGGCGCCTCCGTCGGCGTCGAGCTCGTAACGGTCGACTGCGCCGGGCGCCAGGCTGCTGGCGTGCACCGGCGTCTCGGGGTCTCCGAACGACAGGACGGTCGAGGGGGTGGGCGTGGGAGG
>Ga0123332_1001190_pt1 | contig 25786 bp, 22 predicted proteins | sample BioC12SIPDNA_4_FD_89958 | JGI IMG/M metagenome (GOLD analysis project Ga0123332, IMG submission 89958) | Anaerobic biogas reactor microbial communites from Washington, USA - Biogas_R2_A C12 SIP DNA | ecosystem: Engineered > Bioreactor > Anaerobic > Unclassified | place: Washington, USA... | reverse complement strand
GCGTGGGCGTGTACTGACGTCAACCTTCCGGCTATGCCCACCAACGGCAATACGCTGGACATGGCTGCTGCCGAAACAGTCGTCAAGGAGGTCGTCGACCATGTCTGCGACAACCTCGACCGGCCTCACGCGTCAGTGGTGAGATCGACGGCATATCAGGCCCTGGCGATGGTCGCATATCAGCAAAGACGGCTTCGCTGCTCACGAAGCTTCTGGTTGCGTGCGCTTCGTTTCGATCCAAAGCATGTGACAGGCGCTCACGTCAGTGGGCTCGCTAGAGCGCTCGCCAGGAGCGCTCTGGGCCAGGAAGCGAGCGCTCTGTGACGATCGCAATGTCAATGGTCAGCGTCTGTATTCCTGCATATGACCCTGGCCCATATCTCCTGCCTGCCGTAAAGAGCGTGCTCGCTCAGGCCTATTCTGACTTTGAGTTGCTAATTGTGGATGATGCCTCGGATCCTCCTATCTCGAGCATACTGGAAGGTGTCGATGACCCCAGAATCCGCCTGCATAGAAATGAAGCGAATCTGGGCCTAACCGGGAACTGGAATCGATGCCTGGAACTCGCCCGGGGACGATGTATCACCGTGTTCCATCAGGATGATGTGATGCGATGCGACAACCTGTCGGCCAAGGTAGGGTTCCTTGACTCGCACCCGTCGGTGGGCATGGTGTATTCGAACATCGAGCGCATCGACGCTGATGGTTGCACTATCGGTGGGCACTGGACCGACCAGCCACAGGCTGACACGGTGATGAAGGGCTCGGAGATGTTCGCGCTTATTGCGCGCCAGGGCAATCCGGTTTCCTGTCCGTCCGTCCTGGTTCGTTCGGATTGCTACCGCGAGCTGGGCCCATTTGATCCCCGTCTCGCGTTCGCTGTCGATCTGGAGATGTGGCTCCGCATCGCCTCACGATACGACGTGGGCTATATCGCCGACCCGCTAATCCAGCAGCGGCAGCATCCGGAGCAGGAAACCGTGCGATTTGCAGGCTCGGGCCGAGACTATGAGGATGTGCTCAAGGCGCTAGACATCGCATTTGCGGCGGGGCTGCCGAAAGACTGCGCGAGACACGCCCAAGAATCTTATCGAACGCTTGCCAGTCAGGCGTGGCCAATGACCCGCTGGAAACTTCGGCAGGGCCGACTGGACGCCGCCAGCAGGTATATGCTGGTAACAGCGCGCGCCGGGATGCGGTGTGTTCTGCAGAAGTCAAGGGGCAGATAGACATCATGCGTATCCTCTTCTTGACCAACTACTACCCTCCCTACGAGGTAGGGGGCTATGAGCAGCTCTGCCGCGACATGGTCGTGGCGCTCTCAGCGCGCGGCCACGTCTGCGAGGTGCTCACCAGCACAAGCGGCGTCGTCCGCGGGGTGCCGCCAGAGCCGGGCATCCAGCGAGTGCTGCACATCCAGCCGGACTATGGCTCGCGCCTGCACCCTGCGCTGCAGTTTCTGTTCACCCGGCGCCGCGAGGAGCGCGAGAACCTGGCGGCTTTTCGAGCCGTCAGTGCGCGATTCCGACCCGAGGTGGTGTTCGTCTGGAACATCCTGGGCTTTCCCAGGTCGCTGCTCATGGCCGCAGAGGCGCTGCCAGGCGTCACGGTCGCCTACTGGCTGGCGGGTTATTCCCCGCTCGATGCCGATGGCTTTTGGTCGTACTGGCAGGAGACCAGCGAACGGGCCAAGCTGCAGGGACTGCTCAGGCGCGTCTTTGGCGGCTGGGCGCTCCGCATCCTGCGGGCGGAGGGAAAGCCGGAACGGACTCGCCTGGCGCACGTCGCTGTGGTGAGCGACTACATGCGTCGTAAGGGAGTTCAAGCAGGGTTGCTACCGGAGAGTGCTGAGGTCATCTACAATGGGGTCGAGGTCGACCTGTTCACTGCGAGCCGGAGTCAAGCAGGTCGGCCCCTGCGGTTGCTGTTCGCCGGGCGCCTCAGTGAGGACAAGGGTCCGCAGGTTGCCATTGAGGCCATGAATCACCTGGTGCACTGCCTCGGGCTGCGAGTGGCACGCCTGACCATCGTGGGCAGCGGGCCCTCGGCTTTCGAGGCCGCGCTCAAGGCCCGGGTCAGCACGCTCGGCCTGGGTGAACACGTCACCTTTCAGGGCTGGCAGCCGCGGGAGCGCATTCCCGCGATCATGGCCGAGCATGACGTGTTCCTTCTTTGCACTTCCCACCAGGAGCCTTTTGCGCGCGTGGTTCTGGAGGCGATGGCCAGCGGCATGGTAGTCGTAGGCACGTTGACCGGTGGCACCGGCGAGATCCTGGTCGAAGACGTGACCGGCCTGACCTTCGGCGCCGGTGACAGCGAGGCCCTGGCGCGGCAGGTCATGCGCCTCGCCGACGACTCTGCCCTGTGGCAGCGGCTGTCGAGCGAGGGGCAGCGCGTCGTTCGCGAGCGGTACAGCATGGAGCACATGGTGGAACGGATCGAGCAGTTTTTGCGTGATGCGGCAGGCAAGCATGAGTAAGGACCCTGTGGGACGCGGTTCGCGGCTCCGCGCCTGGGCGCGCCGCCGGATTCCGCTGCCCGTCAGGCGAGCGATCACGCGGGCAGGCTGGCTTCTGTACGACCTGCGCGACGCGTTCGCGGAGGCGGTCGGGTTGCTGCCCTCGCACACAGTGCGCCTGGCCTGCTACAGGTTCCTGCTGCGCATGCCGGTTGGCGCGCGCACCAGCATCCATCGCCGCTGCCGGGTCTACTGCCCCCCGGGGGTGTCGATTGGGGCACACTCGGTCATCAACCGTGAGGTGCTGCTGGACGGCCGCTCGGGGCTGGCTATCGGCGACAACGTGAGTATCTCCGAGGGGGTGGCGCTGATCACCTTGGGTCACGACCCCCAGAGTGCGAGCTTTGAGAACCGGGGCGCGCCGGTCACGGTAGCGGACAGGGTGTTCATTGGTATGCGGGCCATGATCCTCCCCGGTGTCACACTGGGCGAGGGGTGCTGTGTCGGCGCCGGTGCCGTGGTCACCCGCGATGTCGCACCCTTCACCATCGTCGCCGGCGTACCCGCGCGGCCTATCGGCGAGCGGCGGCGGGATGTGGACTATGTCCTCGATTACCGCAAGTGGCTGAGCTAGCCATGCGCATCCTCTTCCTCTCCGCCTGGTACCCCTACCCGCCGGATAACGGCTCCAAGATCCGCGTCTACCACCTTCTGCGCGCGCTCGCCGCGCGGCACGAGGTGACGCTCGCCTCTTTCGCCTTTGCCACGGCGCGGCCCGACCAGCCGCAGGCTCTGGCGGGCGTCTGCCGGGAGGTGCACGTCGTGCCGGCGGACCCCTCCGTGCGGCCGGGATGGCTGCGGGCGCTGCGGTACTTCTCGCCACAGCCCATCAGCACGCTCCCGATCGCCGCCATGCGAACAGCGACGCAGTCGCTCCTGCGGGAGGGCCCCTGGCACGCGGTGATCGCCTCCACCGAAACCATGGCGACCTATACCTTGCGTGCACCAGCCAGCGTCGCCCGCATACTGGAAGAGCACAACGCCTGTTCCCGGTGGATGGGCGATCGTCACGCCACCGCGAGAGGGCGCCTCAACCGGGCGCAGACCTGGGTCTCCTGGCAAAAGACCCGGGCCTATGAGCGGCGCCTGTTTCCGCGCTTTCACCTGGTGACCATGGTCTCGGCGCAGGATCGGGACGCCAGCCGCGAGTTGGTCGCGGGCAACAGGCTGCCCATCGCGATGGTGCCCAACGGCGTCGACTGCGAGCACCATCGTCCGGGGATCGCCTCGTCGCGGCCCGGGAGTCTCGTGTACAATGGGGCCATGACCTACTCCGCCAACTATGATGCCATGCAGTTCTTTCTACGCGATGTCTACCCGCAGGTGCGGGCGGCCGTGCCCGGCGCCAGCCTCACCATCACGGGCAGCACGGCGGGCGTGGATCAGGCAGGCCTGGCGCTGGACGACACGGTGCACCTGACCGGCTATGTGGACGACATCCGCCCGGTGATCGCCGGCAGCGCCGCGTGCGTGGTGCCCCTGCGGCAGGGCGGTGGCACACGGCTCAAGATTCTGGAGGCGATGGCGCTGGGCGTGCCGGTGGTCTCGACGCGCAAGGGCGCCGAGGGGTTAGACGTGGTCGACGGCGAGCACCTGCTGCTGGCGGATACCCCGCGCGATCTCGCGGCGGCCACGGTACGGCTGCTGCAAGATGGCGCCCTGCGAGCGTGCCTGGCTTCGCAGGCCCGCGCGCTGGTGGAGCGGCGCTACGACTGGCGCGCGATCGGCGCTGCGTTCACTGCGCTGGTTGAGGAGACCGTGGCGCGCAGACGGGAGGCCCGCCATGTCTAGCCTGACCTCCGCCCTGCGCGAGCGCTCCCTCCGCGACCTCGCGCCCGTCGCCATCCCTGCCGGGCTGCTGCTGGGGCTGGCGTACCTGGCCTACGACGGGATCGGGATGCGCCCGCTCCTCATGCTGGCAGTCGGCGGGTGCGGGCTGGCGCTCATCCTGCGCCCCTGGCTCGGAATCCCGGCCCTCGTGATCGCGGCGACGGCGTTGCCCATGGAGCTGAGCACCGGCACCGACGTGGCCCTCAACTATGCGACGCTGCTCGTGCCGCTCCTGGGGATGCTCTGGCTGGTGCGCGGGCTTCTGGCAGGTCACATCGCGTGGCGGCGCAGCCCGGTGGACGTATCCTGGGTGCTGTTGCTGCTCTCTGGCCTGCTCTCCCTCGCGATCGGTCGCGCCACATGGGATCCGGGCGTCCCGGTACGAGGCTCGTTCATTCTGGTCCAGTTAGCCCAGTGGGCCATCTACGCTTTTGCCGCTCTTGCCTTCTGGCTTCCGGGGATGATCGGCGATGCCGACGCCATCCGCCGGTCCGCCTGGGTGCTGCTATTCTTCGGAGGAACGCTCGCCCTCCTCAGGCTCTTGCCCTTGACGGCGCCGGTTGCCGCCAGCTTTACGACAGCCGCATTCTACCGCGCGCCGTTTCTCGTCCTTCTCACCGGCGTGGCTGGCGGCCAGTTGTTCTTTAACGAGGGCCTTTCAGTGGGCAGGCGCGCCTTCCTCGCCGCGTTGTTGCTCGCGCTCGTGTACCAGAGCACCTTCGAGGGCCGGCTCTCCGTATCCGAGTGGGTGGGGGTTTGGGCCGTCCTGGCCGTGCTGGTGTGGCAGCGATTTCCCCGGCTACGGTGGGTGGCTCTGACGGTCATCGTCGTGCTTCTGATCGCCGGAATCCTGTTCCCCTCTCTATATGAGTTCGCTGGCGGGCAGTTGCGCTGGGAGGAGAGCGGTGCCTCACGTCTACTGCTGATCGAGAGGGTGCTTCGCGCCACAGAGCGTAATCCGCTAACGGGGTTGGGACCGGCGGCCTACCGGCCCTATACCTCGCTGGAGCCTCTTCGCTACGGCTCGGCGCTATGGTTCTACCCGCAGGTCAACTCGCACAACAACTATGTTGATGTCTACTCCTTCTACGGTATTGTCGGTCTGGGCTTGTTTCTGTGGTTCGCGGTGTCACTTTGGCGCCAGTTGGCGGCCGCAGTGGCTCGCACCGACGAAGGCTCCTTTGCACACGGCTACACGGCCGGCATGCTGGCGGTGTGGATCGCTTCCCTCGTGATCATGCTGCTGGCGGATTGGATGCTGCCCTCTGTGTACAACATCGGGTTTGAGGGATTCCAGGCGAGCCTCCTCGCGTGGCTGTTTCTTGGCGGTGTGGCCGTATTCTCCCGAGCGCCAGGGGTCGAGGCGTGATGGCCGGGTCTGCCGGCAGAGTCGGCGCGGCCCCGCCTTCCGAGCACGGCCGAGGGCTGGCGCTGTCGATCATCGTGGTCAACTGGAACACGCGTGATCTCCTCGCCGACTGCCTGCGCTCGGTCTACGACACGGTGCGTGACCTGTCCTTTGAGGTGTTCGTGGTCGACAACGCCTCCAGCGACGGCAGCGCCGTCATGGTTCGAGAGCGTTTTCCCATCGTACGGCTGATCGAGAACCCGGATAACGCGGGTTTTGCTCGAGCAAACAACCAGGCGTTGGCTGAGGCGTGCGGGGAATACCTCCTGCTGCTCAATCCGGATACGGTAGCCATGCCGGGCGCCCTGCATCGGCTCGTGTCCTTCCTGAAGGCCATGCCCGAATACGGGATCGTGGGCGCACAGCTGCTCAACGCCGACGGCTCGCTTCAGGAATCGTGGGGGAGGTACCCGGGAGTCCTTACGGAGCTCCCGCTGCTGAATCGGTTTCCGGCGCGTGGCAGGCGCGGATGCCTCTTGCCGGACGCAGGCCTTGCGCTGCGGTATCTGGAGGTCCCCTGGGTGTCAGGGGCCGCGCTTGTGCTCCGTCGCGAGGTTTTCGACGCCCTCGGCGGACTGGACGAGGCGTTCTGGCTGTACACCGAGGAGACCGATTACTGTTACAGGGCGTATCGGGCCGGGCACAAGGTCGCCTCACTGTGTGACGCGCAGATCATCCATCTGCGCAGACGGGCATCAGGGCAGCGGATGGTCTCCAGTATGCTCTGGTTCTACCAGTCCAAAGTCCGCTTTGTCGCCAAGCACCGGGGTGTGGCGGCGGCTGGCCTTGTCAAGCGTATCGTCAGGCTTAAGGCGGCGCAGTGGCAACGCAAGCCAGACGCGAGCCCACTGCGAGTCGCTTACGCCGATGTGCCTGCAGAGTCCATCGTGCTGGCTTACAGGGCACTCGGTGCGGAGTTCGCCCGCCCCCTCGGCGAATTGCTTGCGCGTGCGTGGTAGCGAACTCGACTCACTTGCTGAAGTGGAGGCTGCCGAGTGTTCGTTTCGACCGTTATTCCGACTGTCGGTCGCACCACTCTCGATCGGGCCGTGCAGAGCGTTCTCGATCAGGGACTGGAACCGGATGATCACGAGGTCATCGTCGTCAATGACTCAGGCATGGCTCTGGAGCTGGCAAGCTGGATGCAGGAGCCCCGTGTGTCACTCCTGAACACAAGACGCCGAGAACGCAGCGTGGCACGTAATGTAGGGGCAGCTACCGCCAGGGGCGCGTATCTGCATTTTCTGGATGATGACGATTGGCTCGCGCCCGGCGCGCTCCGTGCCCTGAAGGGCTGCCTCACGGGCGGGGCGAGATCGAATGGCGATGCACCCGGATGGGTCTATGGGGATTCTCAGCTCGTGGACCGAAACGACAACGCGCTCATTCGCCTTCATCACGAGCTTGCTCCTGAGTGCCTGGCCTCGATCATGGCCGGCGAGTGGGTACCGCTGCAATCATCTCTGCTGGATGCCCGGATCTTTTTTAGAATGGGAGGATTCGACCCGCTGATCCCTGGCGCCGAGGACGTGGACCTCATCCGGCGGTTCGCGCTAGAGTCCAACGCCAGCTGTGTACCGGTGATTGTCGCGAACATCGAGATGGGCAGGGCAGGTAGCACTACCGATCACCGGGCGAGCCGGCACAATATACGTGCGTCGCGTGAGAGAGTGCTACACTCTCGTCGCGCGTTTGGGCGGCTGCTGACCTCCTCGCGGACAGCGTACCTGCGGGGCAGGGTTGTTCGTGTCTATTTCACCTCAGCCCTGTGGAACGCGGGCAGGCGCAGGCTGTTCACGGCAGCCAGTCGTGGACTACTGGGCCTGGCAACCAGCGCACGCTCGCTCGGCTCGTTGCCGTCTCGCGACTTTTGGGGGGCTCTCATCCGACGGTATCGCAACGACACGTTTCGGCGAGGGTTTGCTGAGGCCGGGTTGCCCTTTGTGCCGGACGAAAATGATGACTGAACGCACTCGGAACGCGCCGGCCGTGTCGGTGATTATCCCCACAGTGGGGCGCTCCTCGCTGGCGAAGGCGGTCGAGAGCGCTCTGAGTCAGGCTCTGCCCGACGGGTGGGTCGAGGTGGTCGTTGTGAACGACACCGGCCGAGCTCTGGCCGATCCACTGAACGATCTCCAGGCGGATCCCCGAGTCACGATCATCAGCACCAACCGGCGCGGCGTCGCGGTTGCGCGGAACTCTGGAGCGGCGGTGGCCAGGGGCGCCTACCTGACGTTTCTTGATGATGATGATTGGCTCCTTCAGGGGGGCCTAGCGAATCTTTCGGGTTTGCTTGATCGTGCGCCAGAGGCAGATGTTGCCTATGGCGTGACCATGGTCATTGGCTCTGATGCCGGAGGTGAGGTTGAACTCGGCGCGGTGTTCTCGTCAATGGCGGGTGAGTGCGCGTCGCAGACGCTTGCGGGCGTGTTTCTTTCCTTGGGAGCCTTGGTATGCCGCGCAACCGCCTTCTGGCGAATTGGTGGATTTGACACGTGCCTGCGAAGCTCGGAGGATACCGATCTGGTCAGAAGGCTCTCGATGCGCTCCCGCTTCATGTGCACTGAGCAACCAGTCCACATCTATTATCGCGGGGCCGCATGGGAGACGAAAACGGACTATGCCGCTTCGGTCGACGCGCTCAGAGTCTCGCGAGAAGCAATGCTCGATGCCGGCGGTGCCTTCCGAAGGATTACGGCATCCGCGCGATCTCCGTATTGGCGGGCACGAAACGTAAAAGCGTACGCCGCATCGGCATACTGGAACCTGATGCATGGCCGGCTATCTCGGGTCGCCAGCAGGATCAGTTATCTGCTCGCGTCCGCTGTGTTGTCGTTTCCGGCTTGTCTTCGTCGCGAGTACTGGCGTGGGCTGGCCGACGTCCAGGTGCCGGGTTCGCTACAGCGTTCTCTGGATGGCTGAGCACACTGTGTCGACGGTCCGACGTGCTGACGGGTGAGCAGGTTGGGGACGCGTGCGGATACGGCGCGATTGGGAACTTGAGGGAGCGTCATTGACAGGTAGCGAGATTGTCCTTGTATGTGCTTCCGATAGAGCGTTCGCCATGGGGGCATCAGTGATGCTCTACTCGGCGCTTGTACACCTGCGCCCCGGGATCGCTGTACGGATCTACATGTTCGATTGCGGGCTTGAGCAGGCCGAGCGCTCACGGATAGCTCGTGTAGTAGAACGTACAGGTGTTAGGGCCACCGTCGAATGGCTTCGGTCTCCGGCGCTGGCGGATGCCTCTCACCCACTCTACCGAATGCCGCATGCAGCCTACGCACGCTTGGATATGGGGTCGGTACTACCGAAGAGTGTCCACAGGGCTATCTATTTGGATGCCGATCTGTTGGTGCTGGCTGACCTGTCCGAGCTTTGCGGTGTAGACATGCAAGGCCATGTGCTGTCCGCGGTGCAAGACTATTATGTCGTAAATGTTCCGTATGAAACCGACTTGGCTGGCGAGCCGGGACTCTCTCCTGATCGTGATGTCACGTGCCCGTACTTTAACTCGGGTCTGATGCTGGTGGATCTTGAACGTTGGCGGGCACTGGACCTGGGCAACAAAGCGGCCGAGTACCTCGCCGATAGGCGGAGGCTGACAGCGCTAGACTGTGCGACTGCCGATGGTGCGGCCAGGTACAGTTCGACGCTCAAGTACGGCGACCAGGATGCGCTGAATGCCGTGCTCCGGGGGCGATGGATGCATCTAGACTGTGACTGGAACGTGTCCGCGCTAGGGTTGCGTTATCCCGAGTATGTCTGCGATTCAGTGAAGGACTCACTGGGCACTAGCTTCGATACCCTCCGCACAACGTCCAAGATCCTCCATTTCTGTGGACCAAAGCCCTGGGACAGAATGGTCCTGGAGCCGCTGGCCTGGCGCTGGTGGGCCTACTGCCGGCGCTCAGGCTGGTTCGCGCCGGCTCAGGGAATCCTGGCGCAGGGGCGGTGGGTCGCACGGACAGGCTGGAACCTTTCGCAAAGCTTCGTCCGACGCGCGTGGGCCAGGCGTTCACATGCGTAGCCCTCGGCGCAGTGCGCGGCCGCTGCTCAGGGTCCTCGTCAGTTCTTGGGCCGCCCGGCCCGGACAGGAGCCGAGTTCGGCACCTCGCATCGGTCTCAACGTGAGGAGACCCTGCAGGCTCCGATCGAGCGCATGGCTCCTTCACCGCCTGTCCTTTCGGGGCTGTGTCTCCTCCGTAATGCCCGTTCTCTCGCGCCCGACCTCGCTCCCACGGTGGCAGTCCAGCGCACCGTCGCGCCATCTTGAGTTGTCTACGCCACAGGTGAGACCTGAGGGCTGGCACTCGGCCTGGGGGACGCCGCGCGAGCGCGCCGTATACGCACGCGACGTACGTTCGCCACGTGTTTTGGCGCCGGTGCCTTGGTATGCTTCGCGTATTGCGCAACGGACTGAGGGTCGATGGTGGGATCTGTGTCACCGCTCGGCAGGCCGATCTGCTTCGCGAAGCACTGGGGCCACACGCACGTATCCCGGCGATCTCGCAGCGCGTGGCCACTACCTGCTACGGCCCGACGCTGTGCCGGCAGCACTCTGGCGGGCCCTCTGCGCCGCGCGTGGGCGCCGAGATGCGCTGCAATCTACTGTCATTAGGGCCGTCCGCGAGTTGCCCATGCGGGTCGTGATCGCAGCCTTCAGTGCCTGGGTACGATCCGCTGTCTCTATGCGTCTGTGCAGTCGGTGACGGTGCCGCGAGACCCAATGGCTCGCCACGACGCACCTCTGACTCTGGGATGGCGCGGCCGTGCGCGACCTTCTTTCTGAGGCGGGCCATGGTGCGGTGCGCCCGGTGTGCTCGCTGAAGCGACACGCCGAGGGGCTTGCGGCGTGTCCCTTCGGGGACGTGGGCCCGCAACAACACGGCGTATGGCCTTCCGTGCGCAAGGCCTACCGCCAGGCTTGCTAGGGCACCTCTGGCTCGCTCGTGGGAACCGGCCGCTTGTCCGATGCAGGTGCAGCCAACGCTATCAGAATGCGGAGAGAGCAATGCGCGGGGAGGCAATGCCGATAACTCGGTTGGACGAGACCAGGCCGCAGCGCCGGCCGAGGGTCATATACGTGACGCACATGAGTCCCTGGTTGCCACGATATGGCATTGCCATGCGCTGCGAGGGCATCCTCCGAGGGCTCGCGGAGATCGCCGACGTTCACGTGGTGCTCGCCGCTGATGACCCGGACACGATTGCGGCTTTCCGCGGGTTTCCTGCGGGGATTCATGGCATCCGGCGTAGCGTGCTGGAGCCTTCTGGCGGCCTGCAGCCGGTGCCTGACTATCGGGCATCCAGGAGCCTGGCGGCAATCGTAGGCCCCGGCAAGTACGGAGCCGATCTAGCCAGCCTCTGCAGACAGGAGGCGCCCGACCTTCTGTGGTACTTTGAGGCAGAGTCTTTGCACAGGGCTCTGCCGCCGCACCGCACGACCGTTGTCCTGGACCTGTGTGATGTGCGATGGCGAAAGCAGAGGAGATTGTCGCTTCAGTGCAGTGGCATCAGGCGGGCTGCAAGCTATGCCAAGGCGGTATTGATGCGTATCGACGATGTGGCCCTGGCGCTGGGAGTGGACCGAGCGCTGGTATGTTCCCCCGAGGAACTGGGGCCGGTATGGCCAGCGGCAAACGTCCAGGTTCTGCCTAACGGCTACGATTTTCCTTCTGAACTCGTTCTTCGCCACAGGGCTGGGCGTCGGCTGCTCTTCTACGGCTCGCTTCTGTACGGGCCCAACGCCGATGCCGTGCGCTGGTTCTGCAGCACAGTCTGGCCGACGCTCGAGGCGGCCTGTCCGGATGTGGAACTCGACGTCATCGGGCTAGGGGGAGAGCAACTGCGCGAGGGGTTGGCCAGCGACCGGATTCGCTTTCATGGGTTCGTTGAGAATCTGGATCCCTACATCGATTCGGCATCAGCCCTCATCGTCCCACTAAGGCTCGGGGGAGGCACGCGTGTCAAGATACTCGAGGCCTGGGCCAAGGGTCTCCCGGTGATCACGACGACGACGGGCTGCGAGGGGCTTGGCGCCCGTGACGAGGAGCATGTGCTCATCGCGGACGACGCGCAGGGCTTTGCTCATCAGTGCCTGCGCGTTCTCGATGACAACGCACTGCGTGATTCACTGGCGAGTTCCGCCCACGCGTTCGGACGATCTCAGTATGGCTGGGACGTCATCCATCGACAGATCGCTGACCTTGTGGCGGCTCACCAGGCCGGTGATGGTACTGGGGTTGACCGCACGAGTGGCGGCGAGGCCGGCAGGCCCCACGCCGGTGCGAGGGGCCCTGGACCCGGGGGCGAGTAGGGTCAGCTACCCCGCCGCGTGGCTCGCCAGGCGTAGCTGGGATGATACCGACCGTGGGCCACCGAGGGTGCTACATCCCCGGGCCCCGTCCGGTCTCCGGCCGAGGTGACCGTCAACGACCCGGGGCCCCACTGCCGAGCGCCTCCGAGAGTTCGCTGGCGCAGCCACGGGTCGCGTGGGTCACAAACCGCCACAGGCGAGCGGCCGCCGGTGATCCTTGACCTATGTTTCTCGATGGTGACCAGCGGTGGCTTGCCCGAACTGTTGAGGCTGCCCCTGGTGTGGGGGCTGGGTCCTGGCGCGATGCTGTCCTGTGGCGCGCCCTTATTTCCCGGACCGGCTGGCGCTACGGGCTCGCTTCCGCCGGTGTGGTTCGTTCTCGCAGCTCGGGGGCTCGACCCTTCACTGTCCCGACTGGATACATGGTCGCTGAGGGCCGCGTCGCTGCTCGATGCGTCTCCGGGGGCACAGGCCCTCTGTTCATCTGATTCGGCGGCGGGTCGGAAGCGGGACGGGTCCTGCGGTCGGCCGGTAACGGCGGCTCTCGCGCATACACGTACAAGAAGGCAGAGGCGTCTCATTTGTGGTGAGCCGGCTCGACTCATTCGGAAAGAGAAGGGCGTCTGATCGAGGCCTCGGCTGCTTTGGCATACTATAATGTGAGCGAATGGAGGCTGTCCGTCGTATTACGCCTGATCCGGGCGGTTGCCGGACTAACCGGTGCAGTGCGGGAGCCGCGGGGACGTCGACGGCCGCCCGCGCGAGGCGGTGATCTTGTTCCTGGAGAACGATCAGGGGCTCGAGGGGGGGGAGAGCCATGCGCTGTGTGGGGAGCCAGAGGGTGGTCATCGTCGGCCCCGAGGCAAATGCGGCTTGGGCGCAGGATCGTCCGCGTCTGGACTATGCGATGGTGGCGGAGAAGCTTGCCGCTGAGATTCTCGCGTGGGCGGCTTCCCCTGCGGCTCTGCGTGGATCGTATCCCGTACGGGTGGCGCGGTCCTTTGCTCCCAATCTCGCTCACGCACGACGCCTGCTGTTGCAGCCAACCATGCCGGCGCTCGTGTATACGACTGGCGAGACCTGGGGCCTGCCCGTCGCCGTAGCGGCCGCGTTGGGCGAGTCAGCGGCGGTCCATGTGATGTACTGTCACCGGGTGTACTCCGATCGCTGGCTGCGCGCGTTGGGCACGTTGCGCAGCAGGTTGCGCGTCGATGGCTGGATCTGTGTGACGAACCATCAGGCCGGGCTCTTGCATGCTGCCCTTGGCCCGGATGCACGGATCGCCACTGTCTCTCAGGGGGTGGACACGCTGTTCTGGGACCCTGCCCGCGCGCAGCCTCAGAGAGGCAGTCCCTATGTGCTCTCCGTCGGCTCCGAGATGCGGGATTACCGCCTGCTCTTTGCGGCGGTGAGGGATCTGGATGTCGAGGTGGTTGTCAAGGCATCCAGCGCCTGGATGCGGGTGGGGCGCGATGCCCTGGGGCCGATCCCGCAGAACGTGCGACTGGTGACAGAGCGACTGTCTTACGCGGCCATGCGCGATCTGTACGCGGGGGCCTCCGTGGTAACCATTCCGCTCGTTGATACGCCTCAGGCCGCAGGCATCACCGCCATATTGGAGGCGATGTCCATGGGTAAGCCGGTGGTCGTCACAGATAGTCGCGGACTGCCGGATCTTGTCCGCGACGGAGCGGGTATTGTTGTGCCCAATGCATCACCGCGCCTGTTGGCGGAGGCGATCCGGAGCGCCATCCATGATGGTGGCGGTGCCGCCCGTACTGGGACGGAGCTCCGGCAACGTGCGGTCGCCTGCAACCTGGAAGCGCACGCCGCGGGCGTGGTCGCCTTCATCACCCAGGTGATGGAGAATGCCTGACATGCGGCCGCCATCCATCTTGTATGTGGCCTGGAGGCCGGAGGTGGACGCTTCCTGGAAGATGCGTCATTTCAGCCTGGGCCTCCGCGGATTGGCCGAGGCTGGTTGGGCAGTTTCCATCCTGACACGGAGGGGGCCGAGGAATGCCGATATGGAGACCCTCTGGGATGGAGTCCCGCTGGTGCGTCTGCCCACTGTTGGGCGGGTACCTGGAGCGCTCCGGTTCTTCTGGCACGTGATCCAGAGCGATGCGGATGTCGCCTGGGCGATGATCTGGGGTTGGGTCGGGTGGTGCCTGCTGGCGCGCAAGCTCTTGAGAGGCAAGCCGTACGTGCTCTGGTTGGACGGCTATTCCCATCTCGCGCCCTGGGATGCGACAGGCTGGCTTCGCAAGGCGCTCTGTGAGCTCAGGTATGGTCTTGTCCTTCGTGGAGCGAGCATCATTTACGCTGAGGCGCCTGGGAACCGCGAGTTGACGCAGAACGCGCTTCCTCACGCCAACCTCAAGCTTCTCTCTCCGGGGCTGTGGGCCAAGGACCTGCAGCGGATTGAGGAACAGTGGGCGCGGGCGGCCATAGAGCCTCAACGTGGATCCGTGATCCTCTACAGCGGCCGAATTGCAGAGACCAAACGCGTGGATGACTTGCTGCATGCCTTTGCAGCTCTGTCAGACGCCTTTCCAGGGTGGACACTGGACATTCGCGGAGATGCGAGCGACCAGCTCTATCTGCGACGTCTCGTGGAGACCGTACGGGCCTACGGTCTTGCGGATCGAGTCCGGTTTCTGCCCGCCGAGGATGGCGAGAATGTGTACAGACGGTTCAGTGAGTGTTCGGTATTCTGCCTTCCATCAGCGATTGAGGGATTCTCTACGTCCATCGTTGAGGCGATGTTCTTCTGTGGCGCTATCGTGGCGGCGGATTCCGGCTGGTCATCCTACCAGCTGCAGGACGGCTGCGGGCTGATCTATCGCGTGGGAGCTGTGGAGGAGCTCCGAGATCATCTGAAGGCTCTGATGGAATCGGCAGATCTGCGGGAGGAGCTCCGGGCGCGCGCGGGCGAGAATGCTGGATCTCTTTGTGTGGGAGCATTCCTTTCCGGGCATGCAGAGCGATCTCGCTGGTCTGGCTCGAAGGGGGCAGGCGTGATGCTGAGGCTTGCGCTGGCCGAGGCCTTCTCTTGGCCGCCTTCGCCGGCGCGCGGCCTCCACGAACCGGCGCCCTGGCGCTTGAGAGGGAAGTTGAGTCGCACGGTGCATCTCGAAATCGGACGCGTTAAGGTGGCTCCTCGGGTCTCTGGTCCTCCGCGCGGTGCGTCTTGCTGTGCCCGCCGCAGGCACCGGCTATGATCCGCGTCTGCTACCTGCTCCTCTCGCGGACCTACGCCATGCACCTGTACACGGCGGATTTGGCGCAGGGCGTGCTGGACGCAGGCGGCGAGGCCCATCTCATCACCGTGGCGCGTCATCCCGCGGGGCTGTACGATCCTCGCGTCATCGTACACCCCGTCTGGACGGGGCAGGGGCGCACCCTGGAGCTGGGTCCGGGCCTCCACGGAGGCATCGGACAGGTGCTGGAAGCGGTCCAGGCCGTGAACCCTGATGTGGTGCACATCACCGGGCCGCAGCTGTACACACCCTGGATCATGCGCCGGCTGCGATCCAGGGGTTTTCCGGCTGTGCATACGCTCCACGACCTGGATCCTCACCCCGGCGCGGGTTATGGCCCTCTCTTGTATCTCTGGAACCGGGCGGCGATTGCAGACGCCGGTGCAGTGCTGGTGCACGGTGAGCGCTACCGGCGCCGCCTGCTGTCGTCCGGGCTGCCGGAGGAGCGTGCCGTCTACCTGCCACTGTTGCACGGCTTTCTCGATCACGCCCACGCGCTCGGCCTGGCCAGAGAGTTGGCGGCGCCGGCTCCGCCATCGCCGCAGCCGCCCGCGAGCCCCACGGCGCTCTTTTTCGGGCGGGTGGGACGCTACAAGGGAATCGATGTCCTCTCCCAGGCCTGGTCCGCGCTGCCTGCCCGGCCCGCGAACTGGCGCCTGGTCATCGCCGGACAATCGGAGGGCGGCATGGACTGGCCGTCCGCGGGCGAGAGTGTGGATCGCCGCGATCGGCTTGTGCTCGATGATGAAGCGATCGACCTCTTCCGTCAGTGCAGTGTTCTCGTGCTACCCTACATCGGTGCTACACAATCCGCGCTGATCGCAGCCGCCTACTCGTTCGGCAGGCCGGTGATCGTCACCGATAGCGGCGCCCTGGCGGAATATGTGGTGCCGGGAGAGACCGGCTGGGTGGTGCCCGAGGGGGACGCGATCGCCCTGGCCGGTGCCCTGAGAGAGGCGCTCGCCGATCCGGAGGGCTGCCAGCGGATGGGCGCTGCCGGTCGCGAGTGGTATGATGGGCAGCGGCGTAACGAGCGCGCGGGGCTGCTGACGATGTACTCGCGAGTGGCGGTTGCGCGGGCTGGAGGGCGATCGTGAGTATCGGTTCGGTGCTCGAGATGCTGGTGAAGGTGTTCGCGTCGGTCGCCTTGCTTTGGTCCGGTCTGTCTCTGGCGTATCAGTACGTCTTGGCGGTGGCTGGGCGTAAGCCATTGCCAGAGCGAAGCCGAGCCTCCAACTTCCTCAAGCTTGCGGTGCTGATTCCTGCGCATGACGAGGCGACGGTGATCGCCTCTACGGTGAATGCCGTTCGCCAGAGCGACTACCCGAGTGATCGGTACGATACGTTCGTCATCGCCGACAACTGCAGTGACGCCACGGCGGAGGAGGCGAGGGCTGCGGGCGCAAAATGCCTGGAGCGCGCAGAGGAACCCAGGGGTCGGAAGGCGTATCCGCTCAAGTGGGCGATTGATCAGGTGCTCGCGCCCGGCCATCGCTACGACGGGGTGGTGGTGATCGACGCGGACAGCCAGCTGGATGTGGCATTCCTCTCGCGGATGAGCGATGCGCTGAGTTCCGGGCACGCGGTGCTACAGGGCAGGCACCTCTTGAGCAATGTGGGAGCGAGCCTGTTCACGCTGGTCGCGGATGCTGACATGCGCATCAATAACCTTCTTCGCAACCATGCCAAGCAACGTCTGGGGCTCTCTGCCCGTCTCATGGGTGACGCCATGTGTTTTTCACGTGAGGTGCTGGAGACGTTCGGCTGGCCTGTAGATTCGCTCGGCGAGGACCGTGAGTTTGGCGTCTATCTGGTTTCGCGCGGTTACCGGGTACACTACGTTCCCGAGGCCGTGTCTCGAGGACAGGCTCCTTTGCGGTGGCGCGATGCGAGCGCTCAACGCCTGCGTTGGCAGGCTGGCGCGCGCCAGGTGCAGCGGCGCCAGTTGGGAGGGCTGCTGCGCGCTGCGTTCAACCAGCGCTCCGTGCCCGCGCTTGACCTGGCAGCCGAGTTGTTGTTGCCCTCGTACACTGTAGCGGCCGCGACCGCTGCAGGAGCGTTGGTAGTCTTGGCGTTCATCAGAGATCCGTCGGCGGGCGCGCTTGGTTGGGCTGCTTTGGTGCAGCTCTCTCTGGCTGCGGCGTTCCCTTTCTTGGCTCTGGCGCTGGCGCAAGCCCCCCGGAGTTCCTTCATGGGCGCACTGATGGGCCCGGCCTTTCTGGCCTGGCGGCTGGCGCACAAGATCAGAGCCGCCATCAGCCCCGATTCTGTTAAATGGGTACGCACCGTACGCAGTGAGGAGATCAGGTCGTGAGCCATTCAGACCCTTGTGAGGGCACACCGTGATCCGTGTCTTGAGCGTGATCGGCACTCGCCCCGAAGCGATCAAGATGGCACCGGTCATCATGCGCCTGCGGGAGCGCTCGGAGGCGGTTCAGAGCTGCCTCTGCTCCACCGGTCAGCATCGCGAGATGTTACATCAGGCCTTGGACGACTTTGGCCTCGTGCCCGACGTCGATCTTGGCCTGATGCAACCCGGCCAGACCCTCAGCCAAGTGGCATCGCGCCTGCTCGCGGCCATCGAGCCCGTACTGGCACAGATACAGCCTGACTGGATCCTGGTGCAAGGGGATACGACCACCGTTATGGCGTCGGCCATCGCGGCGCACCATGCGCGAGTGAAGGTGGGTCACGTGGAAGCCGGCCTGCGTACAGGAGACCGCGCCAACCCCTTTCCGGAGGAGATGAATCGTGTGGTCACAGATGCCATCAGCGACCTGTGCTTTGCGCCCACAGCGCGGGCACGCGAGGCGCTGTTGGCTGAAGGTATACATCCGAAGCGAATCGTGGTTACCGGTAATACCGTAGTGGACGCGCTACGGTGGATGCAGGGACGGCCCAGCCGGGCGCTTCCGGACGAATTGCTGGCTCTTCCCCGGGACACCAAGCTCGTTCTGGTGACTGCACACCGCCGCGAGAGCTTTGGCGCCCCTCTCGCGCGGATCTGCGCGGCGCTGGCTGAATTGGCGTCCCTGTCCGAGGGTCGCTGGCATATCGTCTATCCTGTGCACCCGAATCCCCAGGTGCGTGAGCCGGTGTATCGGGCGTTGTCGGGCGTGCCGGGTATCACGCTGCTCTCGCCGCTCGACCACTCTGTCCTGATCGGGCTCATGGCGCGCTGCCGGCTGGTGCTCACCGACTCGGGAGGCATCCAGGAAGAGGCTCCAAGCCTCGGCGTGCCGGTGCTGGTGCTGCGCGAGGCCACAGAGCGCCCGGAGGGTATCGAGGCCGGCGTCACGCGGCTGGTGGGCACTGGCGAGGCACGCATCGTTGCCGAGGCGCTGACGCTGCTGCAGGACGGCCAAGCTCACGCGGCGATGGCCCGCGCGCAGAATCCGTATGGCGATGGCCACGCCGCCGAGCGGATTGTGGAGGCAATCGTTGACGCAAGCTGAGCGAGGATCTGACAGGACCGGGGGGCTGGCGCGAGATCGACGGAAATGGGTCTTGGCCATCCTGGCGTTCTCGGTGTTGATCCGCGTCGGCATCGCGTTGTACCTGGGGGACGTCGTCGACGCGCCGCTCAACCTCACCGACCAGCGCTCGTACCACGCTCTGGCTGTGCGGCTTGTCCAGGGGTACGGCTACTCGTTTGAGGTCGGCTGGTATCCATTCACCCCGGCAGGCGCGCCGACGGCGCACTGGTCCTTCCTCTATTCCCTCCTGGTCGCGGGCGTGTATGCCCTCTTTGGGCCGCACCCTCTCGCCATGCGTTTGCTGCAGGCCGTGCTGGCGGGCATCCTGCTGCCCCTGGGCTGTTACCGCCTGGCGCAGCGCCTCGTTCCTGGCCGCGCGCGCTTGCATCTGCTCGCGCTGGTTGCGGCTGCGGGCTATAGCTATTTCGCGCTCTATGCCGCCACGCTGATGACCGAGAGCCTGTTCATCATCTGCGTGCTCTGGTCGCTGTGCGCCGCCATGGATCTGGAGGCGCGGCTCGCGGCCAGCGGGGATCGGCGCGAGCTCCGGCGCGATGGGATCTCTCTGGGGCTCAGCCTCGGCCTGGCGACGCTCCTGCGGCAGTCCATCCTGCCGTGGGTCGCTATCCTCTTCCTGTGGCTGCTGTGGCGCGCGAGCAGATCAGTCGAGGCGGGAACGCGACGTCGGTTGCGTCTGCGAACGGCTCTCCCGCCCGTCCTGCTGGCGGGAGGGATCCTGCTGACCTGCATCCTGCCGTTCACCATGCGCAACTATCTCGTCTATGGGCGCTTTCTGCTGCTCAACTCCAACACGGGCTATGCGATGTATTCGGCTCAACACCCCATGCACGGAACCCGGTTTCAGGCCTATGCTGCCGCACCGGTTCCCGAGGATCTGCTGGCTGCCGGGATGAACGAGGCCGAGCTGGATTCCGAGCTGATGCGCCGGGGGCTGGCGTTTGTGCTGGAGGATCCGCGGCGCTACCTGCTCCTCTCGGGCAGCCGTCTGCTGGATTACTTTGCGTTCCTGCCTGAGAAGAGCACCAGCGCCCTGCATGCGGTCGGGCGCTTTGTGGGATTCGGTCTCTACGGGCCCTTTATGGCGTACGGGGTGGTGCTGAGCCTGGCGCGCAAGGAGCTGCGAGCCGGGGCGAGCCTTGCGCTGCTCTTTATGCTATGCTATTCTACGTTGCACGTGTTCACGTGGTCCATGGTGCGATATCGGCTCCCCGTCGATGCCGTGGCCATGGCGTTTGCTGCGCTCGCTGTAGTCGATCTATACGCTCGCATCGGGCGGCACCTGAGCCGCCGCCGGCCCGCAGAAACGAGGTTCTAGCGCCGCGATGGAGAACCAATCACTGGATCTGTCCCGTTTGTGGGACGTATTGCGCCGCTGGTGGTGGCTGCTGCTGGCGTGCATGATCGTCGCGGCGGTGTCTTCGTTCCTGGGCACGACTCAGATGCCCCGCATATACCAGGCTACCTCTACCGTGATCGTCGGCCAGACGCTGGAGCAGACCAGTCCGACCAGCCAGGACATCTACATCAGCCAGCAGCTCGCCGAAACGTACCGGGAGATGATCAAGCGCAATCCGATCCTCTCGGCGGCTGCGCAAACGCTGGGGCTCTCCTACATGCCCTCGGCCGAGAACGTCTCTGCCCGGACGGTGGAGGGAACGCAGCTGCTGGAGATCAGCGTGCGGGATACGGACCCCGAGCGCGCCCGGCTGTTGGCCGACGAAATCGCTCAGCAGCTTATCCTGCAGAGCCCTGGGTCGGACCCCGCGCAGGATGAGCGTCGTGCCTTTATCTCCCAGCAACTGGAAGAGCTTGAGGTTCGAATCGAAGAGACCCGCTCGGAGATTGAAGATATCCAGCTCCGCCTGGAACAGGCGAACAGCGCCCGGCTGATCCAGGAGTACCAGACCAACATCCAGGCGCAGCAAGCCAAGCTCTCAGGATACCAGAACACCTACGCGTCGCTGCTGGAATCCGTCGTCGGCGGGACCAACAAGATCACAATGTTCGAGCCGGCCCGCGCGCCCGCGGCGCCGATCAGCCCCAACGTCCCCCAGACCGTCATGACCGCGGCTCTGATCGGGCTGGCGCTGGCCTTTGCCGGGGCCTTCCTGATCGAGTTCCTGGATGACACGGTGCGCAATGCCGATGAGGTCACACGGCTGACGGGCTTGCCCCTCATGGCCAGTATCGCCCGTATGGAGGGGGATGAGCCGCAGTCGGAGCGGCTGATCACCGTAAAGGATCCGCTCTCCCCGATCTCTGAGGCCTATCGCGTTCTGCGGACGGGGGTGCGCTTTGCGACCGTGGACAAACGGCTCTGCTCGCTGATGGTGACGAGCTCTGGCCCGTCGGAGGGCAAGAGCGTGACGGTGGCAAACCTCGCGGTGGTGTTTGCCGAGTCCGGCCAGCGTGTGCTGCTGGTGGATTCGGATCTACGCCGGCCGGTGCAGCACCGGGTGTTTGGCGTATCCAACTTTCGGGGGCTGAGCGATGCGATCCTCGGGGGGGTCTCATCCCTGAATGACAGCATCCAGGCCACCGATATCCCCAATCTCTGGGTGATGACGGCGGGCGACGTTCCACCGAATCCCTCGGAGTTGCTGGCATCCGATCGCATGGGGGCCGTGATAGAGGCGCTCAAGGAGCGGTACGATCTGGTCCTCTTTGACAGCCCGCCGGCGCTGGTCGTCGCGGATTCGTCCATTCTGGGCTCGCGCGTCGACGGCGTTCTCCTGGTGACGGATGTCGGCCAGACGCACCGGAAGGCCGCCGAGCACGTGGCCAATGAACTCCGCCGCGCTCGCGCCAACCTGCTGGGCGTGGTGCTGAACCGCGTCTCCGGTGGCGGTGCAGGCTATGGGTACGGCTATGGCTACGGGTACTATTACCGCTACGAATACCGGCAGGACGAGGACGGCAATCCGGTACGCGCGCCGGGGCGCGGCAACCACAAACGCCGATCCGGCTCCGGCAGCCATCGCGCGTCGACGACCTCTCGTCCACGCTTTACTCCGCGGCTGGAGGACCTGGATATCGAAGGAGCCGCCGCTCCTTCGGGCGAGGGAGGCGCGTCCGCTCGCGTTCCCTGATCGCGTTCAGCGATCGGCAGAGCTTTCAAGCCGGCCAGGTCCCCTGGCCGGCTCGTCTTTTACTGAGGCGGACCCTTGCCTCGCCCGAAGGCGGGCTCTAGAATAGGGTGGACTCACGCCGCAGAGGGAGGGGCAAAATGGAACCAGTGATCGTCGCGGATTACCGGTGTGTGACGGGCGAGGGCCCGCTATGGCATCCTGATGAAGGGCGCCTCTACTGGGTGGACATCCCCACGGGCAGGTTGTTCCGCCTGGATCCGGCCACCGGCGCTCACGAGCAGTGTTACTCCGGCCCGGCGGTCGGTGGCTTTACCCTTCAGGCCGACGGGAAGCTCCTTCTGTTCATGGAACAGGGCGCTATCCGCCTGTGGCACGATGGCTTTTGTGAAACGATCGTGGAATCGATCCCCCGCGAGAGCGACTCGCGCTTTAACGATGTGATCGCCGATCCAGAGGGGCGCGTGTTCTGTGGGACCATGGCCACCGCCGCCCATGAAGGGCGCTTGTACCGGCTGGATCCAGACGGCAGCCTGCACGTCGTGCTGGAAGACGTGGGCATCTCCAACGGCATGGGGTTTACGCCCGACGCTCGCGGCCTGTACTATACCGACACGCGGGCGCGGCGGATCGATCTGTTCGATTACGATCGGGCGACCGGCGAGATCTGCAACCGGCGGGTCTTTTCCCCGGTGCCCGAGGGCGAAGGTGGGCCGGACGGCATGACCGTTGACGCGGAGGGGATGGTCTGGTCGGCCCGGTGGAACGGGTCCTGTGTGGTCCGGCTGGATGCTCAGGGCCGCGAGACGAGGCGGATCACCTTCCCGGCAAAAAAGGTCTCCTGCCCGGCCTTTGGCGGCGCCGGATACGCCGATCTCTATATCACGACGGCCGGTGGCGATAACAAGGAGGAGGAAGGTGCGGGCGCCGGTGCGCTCTACCGCGTGGATGCGGGCGTCTGCGGCGTCCCCGAGTACCGGTCACGCATTGGCCTGTAGAAGAGGAGGTGTCCCATGCCGCGCGCTTTTTCGCTCCCCATCGAGCCCAACTGGCAGGGACTCATCAACTGCCTGACGCGCTCGGAGCCCCCTGACCGCGTATATCACATCGAGCTATACCTTGATGCAGAGAATCAGGATGCGGTGTGCCGCGAGTTTGGCGTGCTGGACGGCCTCGATGCGGACGATCCGCATTTTCGGTTGCGCCGCTATGCCGAGATCCAGCGTTTCCTGGGATACGACTATGTGGTCTGCGGGCAGGATTCGCCGGACCTTGCCTTCCATCATGTGGTCACCGCGGACACGGCTGACCTGGCGCGCAGTGCGGGCCGGGCCTACATGGAGGAACACCGCGGGCCGATCACCAGCTGGGCCGAGTTCGAGGCGTTCCCCTGGCCAGATCCCGAGGCGATGACCTACCATGATCTGGAGTGGTTCGCGGAGAACCTTCCCGAGGGGATGTGCGTCATCGGCGGGCAGACGGGGCACTATTGCGAGTGGTTGACCTGGCTGATGGGCTACGAGTCACTCTGTTATGCCCTGTATGACGCACGGGATCTCGTTCAGGCCATCTACGATCGCCTGCTGGCCTACTTTGACGTCACGCTGCGCCGGATCCTGAGCTACGATCGAGTGCGGGCCGTGTGGGGAAGCGACGATATGGGGTTCAACACGGGGACTCTGATCAGCCCTGCCGACATGCGGACCTTTGTGCTTCCCGGCCACAAGGCCCTGGCCGCCCTCGCACACGAGGCCGGACGGCCTTACCTTCTCCATTCCTGCGGCAACCTGCGGCAGATCATGCCGGACCTGCTGGACGACGTGCAGATCGATGCCAAGCACTCGTTCGAGGACAACATCGAATCCGTCATCGACACGCATGCCGAATACGGCGACCGAATGGCCTGCCTGGGCGGGATCGACATGGATTTTCTCTGCCGTGCCGACGAGGAGAGCGTCCGCGAGCGCGTGCGTCGTACGCTGGATGCGTGCCAGCCGCGGGGGCGTTACTGCCTGGGCACCGGCAACACGGTGGCCAACTATGTCCCGATGCGCAACTATCTGGCGATGCTGGACGAAGGCCGTCGCTACCGGTTGTAGCCTGCTCCCGACCGGACGCGAGCGAGGGGCCCAACAAAAAAGAGGGCGGATGCGCGTAGCACCCGCCCTCTTGGCCTGCGAGATCAGTTGACCGATACCACCGCGACGACCACGGGGCTCCTTCTCGTCTGGCTCTGGAAAAAGCTCCCCAGCCGCCTCTCGACGATCAGGCTCAGCTCGTCACCATCGTATCCGCTTCCATTCCCCTGATAGCTCTCGATCACCTGAACGATCGTCTTTCGTGCGGAATCCAGCAACTCGCCGGCCTCCGGCAGGTACACAAAGCCGTGAGCAACCATCTCCGGCTCGCGGATCAGTTTGCCGGTCTGCCCGTCCACGGCCACCTTGGCGATGACGACGCCGTCCTGCCCGAGCGTCATCCGGTCCCGCAGGATGGTGGGACCGACATCGCCCACGGTGGCCCCGTCTACCATGAGGCCCTCCGCAGGGATCGATTCGCCCCGGCTGGCGCCCTCCAGGCTGACCTCGAGCGTATCGCCGTTATCCAGCACAAAGACGTTGTTCGGGCTCATCCCCAGCTCATAGGCGAGGCGCGCGTGCTGCACGAGCATGCGGTAGGCTCCATGCACGGGCACAAAGTAGACGGGCCGCAGCAGGTTGAGGATCATCTTGAGCTCCTCCTGCGCGGCATGCCCGGACACGTGCAATCCGGCGCGGGTTCCGTACACGACGTCCGCTCCACGCCGGAACAGGTTGTCGATGTTGCGATGGATGGCCGTCTCGTTTCCCGGTATGGCCTTGGCGGAGAGCACGACCGTATCTCCCTGGCGTATGCTCACGTAGCGGAACTTGCCCGAGGCCATCCGCGAGAGGGCCGAGTTTGGCTCGCCCTGTGAACCGGTGGCCACAATGACGACCTTCTCATCGGGCAGGTCGTTGACCTGGCTCAGATCCACACGGGTGTTCTCCGGCCAGTGCAGGTAGCCCAGCTCCTCGGCGATCGCCGTGTTCTGTTCCATGCTGCGGCCCGCAAAGGCCACCTTGCGCCCAAAGCGCGCCGCAGTCTCGATAACCAGTTGCACGCGCGAGAGCAGCGAGGCGAAGGTGGTCACGATGATGCGCCCCTCAGCCCTGGAGAACACCTGCTCAAAGGTGTCACGCAACAGGCTTTCGGACAGGGTGTATCCCGGAGACTCGGCGTTGGTGCTATCCGAGAGGAGGAGCAGGACTCCCTCGGCGGATAGCCGCGCGAGCTCGCCCAGATCGGCCGGGTCCCCCTCAATGGGCGTATGGTCGATCTTGAAATCGCCCGTGTGCACCACTAACCCGGCGGGCGTGCGGATCGCCAGCCCGACGGCGTCCGGGATGGAGTGGTTGACGTGGAAAGGCGTGACCACAAAGGGGCCGAGCGTCAACGTCCACCCCGGCGCGATGGTCTGAAGGCGCACGCGCTTTTTCTGCTCGCTCGTGAGCTTGACCTCGATCAGGCCGCGGGTCAGCGCCGTGGCATAGACCGGCGCCGAAATCTGCTGGAGCAGGTACGGCAGGCCGCCGATGTGGTCCTCGTGGCCGTGGGTGATGACGATGCCCAGGATGTGATCCTGTCGCTCGACCAGATAGGTGAAATCCGGGATGACGACGTCGACCCCCAGCATCTCGTCGCTGGGGAACTCCATACCGGCGTCGATCACCAGCAGATCCTCACCGTACTCGATGACGGTGCAGTTCTTGCCGATGCCGCCGAGGCCACCCAGCGGCAGTACTCTGATATTCTGATTTGTCATGTTTCCTATTGCTCGAATCCT
>Ga0123332_1001185_pt1 | contig 25843 bp, 19 predicted proteins | sample BioC12SIPDNA_4_FD_89958 | JGI IMG/M metagenome (GOLD analysis project Ga0123332, IMG submission 89958) | Anaerobic biogas reactor microbial communites from Washington, USA - Biogas_R2_A C12 SIP DNA | ecosystem: Engineered > Bioreactor > Anaerobic > Unclassified | place: Washington, USA... | reverse complement strand
TGGGGGGCCGTGCTCTCACACCCCCTACCCGTCTCTGCCTTGGTAGGCCGTTACCCTACCAACTAGCTGATAGGCCGCAGGCCCCTCCTGAAGCGCCGTAGCCTTTACTTGAGGCTTTGACTCCTCAAGGCCATCCGGTATTAGCGCCTGTTTCCAGCCGTTATCCCGGTCTTCAGGGTAGGTCACCTACGTGTTACTCACCCGTCTGCCGCTGATAGCCCCGAAGGGCCTCATCGCTCGACTTGCATGCATTAAGCGCGCCGCTAGCGTTCATCCTGAGCCACGATCAAACTCTCCGTTCGATCTGTTTGCCTAGAACTCTGCGAGTTCCGGGTCCCTTTGTGTGCTTTGCTGCTCTGCTAGCTGTTTCCTGTTACTATTCAGCTGTTAAGGTGCCCGCTCCGACAGTAAAGCCGATGCCCTGTGGTTCCCCACCCCTTGCATCGGCCCTGGCAACTTGCCGCACCTTCCCGGTAGTCTTGCCCGCTGTCTATTAAGCTATGGTATCCTCTAGTATATCACACCCACCCCTTCCCGTCAAGCGCGCTTCCCGCGCTCTCCCGTCCGGTTTCGCTGGGTGCTGTGCCCGGCGCCTCCGCCTAGCACGATCGGGAATTCTACCACATCCCCGTTTCCTGTCAAGGGCTCCCGCGGCACCTATCTCTGTTTCCCGCTGCAGCGCCTGCCGCAACTTTCTACGCCCCGCTTCGGCCCCTCGCCTGCTTCGTCCCCCAGGCGCAGCGGCGCATCATACCACGCACCTTCCCCCTGTCAAGGGGTTGTGAAGCGCAATCTGGTAGATACGTCCCTATGTGCCAGATTGCCTCGCCCCTGGTGTACGTGTACGACTCGCAAGTCCGGGGAGTCAGCCTATAATCGGTCCGACAGGTGACCGGAGGGACAACCGGATCCTCTCCGCAGCGCGCGCCGCAGACAGGAAGGGTGACTGGATGGACATAACTGCAACAGACTGGGACGTGCTCGTCATCGGCGGCGGGCTCACCGGCGTGATCGCCGCGACCGCCGCGGCGCGCAACGGCGCGACAACGCTCCTCGTCGAGCGCGACGGCGCTCTCGGCGGCACGATGACCGCCTGCCTGGTCGGCCCGATGATGACCTTCCACGCGGTCAATGAACAGGTCATCCGCGGCCTGCCTCAGGAGCTGGTCGACCGCCTCGTCGCACGCGGGGCATCGCCCGGACACATCCTCGATACCAGCGGCTACGTGGCCACCGTCACGCCCTTCGACGCGGAAGCGTTGCGCCTGGTCGCCCAGCAGATGGTCCTGGCGTCTGGGGCCCGCATCCTTTTCCACACGACCGTCACAGACACCACGATGGCGGGCGATACGATCACCGGCGTTGTGACCCACGCCCACGGCACCACCCGTACCCTACGCGGCCGCGTCGTCATCGATGCCACCGGCGACGCCGACGTCGCTGCCCTCGCCGGCGCCCCCACCACCTACGGTCGCCCCGCCGACGGCCTCGTCCAGCCCGTCTCGCTCATGTTCCGCGTGGCCAGCTGGGATCGCGAGAGCTTCACCGCCTACGTCATGGCCCACCCCGAGGTCCTGCGCCTCAGCCGCCACGGCATCGCGCCCTATCGCACCGAGCCGCTCGTTGCCGTCAGCGGCTTCGGCGACCTGCTCCAGCAAGCAACTGCCGCCGGCGAGCTGGGCGACCTCCGCCGCGAGCACGTGCTCTTCTTCAACACGCACCGTCCCGACGAGGTCACGGTCAATATGAGCCGCGTCGCAGGCGTGAACCCGCTCGATCCGGAGTCGCTTACCGCCGCGGAGATTGCCGCGCGCGAGCAGGTCCACACGATCATGGCCTTTCTGCGCCGCCGCGTCCCCGGCTTCGCCCACGCCCACATCGCGGCCGTGGGCGCTCGCGTGGGCGTCCGCGAGTCGCGCCGCATCGCCGGCGAGGTGGTCCTCACCGGCGACGACATTCGCACGGGCCGTCGCTGGCCCGACGCCATCGCCCGCAGTGCCTACCCCATCGACATCCACCCCCCCACCGGGCTTGCGACGCTTGACGAGCCGGGGCTCCACGACGACTTCGCCAACCAGGGCGTCACCTACGACATCCCCTACCGCGCGCTGGTGCCGCAGTCGGTCGAGGGCCTGCTGGCCGCCGGACGCTGTATCTCGACCACGCCCGAGGCCCACGGGGCCACGCGCGTCTCACCCTCGTGTATGGCGTTCGGGCAGGCGGCGGGCACCGCCGCCGCCCTCGCCGTGCGCGCAGGCATCGCGCCCCGCGCCGTCGACATCGCCGCGCTCCAGCGCACCCTCATCGCCCACGGAGCGCACCTCGATCTGGCCTGAACGCGCCGCAAAGGCGCCCAGAGACTGCTACACTCTACACACGATATCTTTCAAGGAGTCAGACATGACCGATACCCCAAAGCTCGACTTCCACATCCACACGAAATACCTGCGTTGCGCAAACGAGACCATGGAACTGCCCGCCATTGTGGAGGAGTGCCGGCAACTCGGCGTGACCGCGCTCGGTATCACCGACCACCTCAACACCCTCGATACCCTCGATCTCCACCTGCTGATCAAGCGCGACATCGAAGCGCTCGAGCCAGCCATGGACGTCTACTTTGGCGTGGAGCTGAACTACATGGCCATGGATGGCGCCTTTGCTTTCAGCCAGGAGGTGAAGGAGCAATACGGGTTCCAGTTCGCCATAGGCGGCATCCACAGCACCTACATGGACACGTACGATCTGAAGACCCTCGTCGATATCCAACACCGCCACCACCTTAAGACCTGCGAGGACCCCCTGGTCGACGTGCTCGTCCATCCCTACTGGTTCAGCAGCGGGGAGTTCAAGTCGAAGGGGTTTCCGTGGTTCGATTCAATGAAGGCGGTGCCCGAGAGCTATGCGCGCGAGCTTGGGCAGGTCGCCCGGGATACGGGAACCGCCATCGAGATCAATGGCTGCGCCAATCTCGACAGCCCATCCTTCAGCGACCGGTACGTCAAGGAGTACGTAGAGTACCTGGCCATCATCGCTGGCGAGGGCGCGCGATTCTCATTGGGATCTGACGCCCACGACATCGGGCGGCTCAAGCCGATCCTCCGCGTCTGGCAGGTCGCCGAGCAACTCGGCCTGAGCACCGATCGAGTCTGGAAGCCAGAGTGCCCGCCTCTGGTCGGCAAGGCCTGAGCCCACATCCGAAAGCCCCAGTTGGAGCTCGCTAGCCGCGGCTTCCTCTGTGGCGTCTGATCCCCTTGCCCGTGGAACCAATGGCGGTCTTCTCGCGTCTCTAGGATAGAGACTCAGAAGAGAGGAGACCGCCATGAACCGCATTCTGGCGCTGATCGCTGTCCTGACCCTGTCCCTGGCCATCGTCACGCCTGCTCTGGCCGATGGCATCATTATCATCGACCCGCCCCCCCTGCCTCCGCCCGACTTCGCGCGCTGGCTCACGATCCGCTATCATCGAGTCCACGTGACGATTGAAGACCAGGTCGCCGTCACGGAGGTCGATCAGGTCTTCCGCAATGACGCGAGTGTCGCAGCCGAGGGGACCTACGTCTTCCCCCTGCCGCCCGGCGCCGTCGTCGAGGACTTCAAGATGTGGGTCGACGGCCAGGCACTGGAGCCTGAGATCCTGCCCGCCGACGAGGCCCGTGCGATCTACGAGGGCTACGTGCGTCGTAACCAGGACCCCGCGCTGCTCGAATACGTCGGGCGCGACGCGGTCCGCGCGCGCATCTTTCCCATCCCCCCCAGGGCCGAGCGCCGCATCCAGCTCCAGTACAGCCAGATCCTGCCCTCAGAAGATGACCTGATGCACTATCGCTACCCGTTGGATACCGAGCGGTTCTCCGCCAGGCCCCTGGAGCAGGTGAGTGTCGTCGTCGACCTCACGACGCCGGTCGACCTGGGCCCGCTCTACTCGCCCACCCACCAGGATGAGGTCGTGATCACCCGTGAGGGCAGCCGCCGCGCCACCGTGAGCTACGAGGCCAGCAACGTCTTCCCCGATCGTGACTTCGAGCTCTACATAGGCGCGCAGACCGAGGCGTTGGGCGCCAATCTGCTCTCATACAAGCCGCGGAGCGAAGATGGCTTCTTCCTGCTGCTTCTCAGCCCTTCGCTCGCCGAAGTCGCCACCGAGACCGTCCCCCGCGACCTGCTCCTCATCCTCGACACCTCGGGCTCCATGGACGGCGACAAACTCGACCAGGCCAAGGCCGGCCTCACCTACATCCTGCGTCACCTCAACCCCGAGGACCGCTTCAACATCGTCGCCTTTTCCAGCCAGACGCGCAGCTACGCCCCCGCTCTCGTCAGCGCCACCGAAGCCGGCGACGCCATCGGCTGGATCGCGGGCCTGGAAGCCCTGGGCGGGACCAACATCTATATGGCGCTCTCCGAGGCGCTGGCCCAGGTCGAAGCCGACCGCCATACTACCCTTGTCTTCCTCACCGACGGCCTGCCCACCGAGGGTATTGTCGATGAGGACGTGCTGCTCAATGCCATCGAGAAGGAGGCGCCGGAGGACGTGCGCGTCTTCCCCCTCGGCGTTGGCTATGACGTCAACGTCCTGCTGCTCGACCAGTTGGCCGCCGACCACCGCGGGCGCCCCACCTACATCGAGCCCGACGAGCGCATCGACGAGAAGGTCTCGGCCTTCTTCGCCCGCATGCAGAGTCCCCTGCTCACCGACATCCGCCTCGACTTCCGCGCGGATGGTGGCGGCAGCACCGCCGAGATCTTCGACGTCTACCCCACCCCGCTGCCCGACCTCTACGCCGGCACCCAGCTCATCGTCGCCGGACGCTATACCGGGGGCGGGCGTCAGACGCTTACCGTCTCCGGCAGCGTGAACGACCGAGACACCGCCTTCACCTACGGCGTCGACTTCTCCGAACACGACGGCGCCGCCTTCATCCCACGGCTCTGGGCAGCGCGCAAGATCGGCCACTTGCTCACCCAGATCCGCCTGCATGGCGAGGACCGCGAGTGGATCGACGCCGTCGTCGACTTGAGCCTGCGCTACGGCATCATCACGCCCTACACCTCGTTCCTCATCGAGGAGCCCGAGCGCTCATTGACCCGCGAGGGGCGCGACCGCGCCGGCGAGGCCATGCAAGACCAACTCGCCGCCACACCCGCGGCCGTCTCGGGCGAGCAAGCTGTCGACGATGCCAAGATGCGCGAGGAGCTGGGCGCGGCCGAGGCCCCGGTCGCCGGCGGCGCCTACGCCCCCGAGGCCCCTGCTGGCATGCCCGCCAGCGATGTGCAGACCATCCGCTATGTCGATGACAAGACCTTCGTCTGCACGTTCGAGCGCTGCACCGACACAGCCTTTGTACCCGACGTGATGACCGCCGAGGAGATCGCCTTCGGCACCGCCCGTTACCGCGAACTGATCGCCGCGGACACCACGTGGGCACGCTACTTCGCGCTGGCGCCCGAGACGATCATCGTCGATGTCGACGGGGCCGCCTATCGCCTGCTCCTGGGCGACGTCGAATCGCTGCCCCCCGAGGCGACGACCGCGCCCGCCGCGGGGCCGACCGAGACGGAGCCCGCCGAGCCAACGACACCTGCCACCGCGGATGTGCCCGCAACGGCGGACACGCCGCCGGCGACCCCCGCGCCGGACCAGCCAGAAGCGCCGCCCGCACGACCCGGGCTCTGTCCCGCAGCGCTCCTCCTCCTGATCCTGCCTGCGGGCGCCATCGCACTCAAGCGAGCGCTCTAGCGAGGTCTGCGACACGGCCCGACTTTCGCCGCTCCCGGCCCCGGCACGCGCCCCACATGTGCCGGGGCTGGCCTGTCTGCCGGCGCACGCGGCCCGGCGATCGCCGTGCGTGCCGGCGCCGCGGCGGGCCTGATGCCCCGGTGCCGCCAGGGCTGGGTTCGCAGGTCTGTCCCAAGTCCCTCATCAGCGGCTCTCCGGGTGCCCTGGGCGCGCTTCCCACAACAGTGGCGGGCCCGGGATTTGGGAGTATACTCATGCGCTTGTGGGCAAACCCATAGGCCCCTGCGTTCGGTAACAGATCCGTCCGGCAGCCCTGGAGCAGCACTGTCGGGCCAATCCTATTGCGTCAATCCCGCATCCATACTGATGGGTCGCTTGGGGTAACCTTGCTTGTGTCTGGTTGCCTGGCGCTTATCTCCGGGAAACTGCGCGTTACCGCACTCACGGTCAATCCAGGGCACTTGGGCTGAGGAGAGAACGACGATATGCTGGAGTTTCTGAAAGTCTTGGGCGGCTTGGTGCTGTTTCTCTTTGGCGTTGACAAACTCAGCGCGGGGATGGAGAAACTCGCCGGCAACCGGATCCAGATGTGGCTGGATCGCATGACCAACAGACCCATCAAAGGGGCCGTCTTCGGAACGGTCGCCACTGCGCTGATCCAGAGCAGTAGCTTGCTGATGGTAACGATGATCGGCCTGATCAACGCGAATCTGATGACGCTGGAGCAGGCCATCGGGGTGATGATGGGCCAGGAGATCGGCACGACGCTTACGGCTCAGATCGTGGCGTTCAAGCTGGGCGATTTCTGTTTCCTCTTCATCGCCCTGGGATTCGTCCTGGTCGAGTTCGTCCATGACAACAGCTGGCGGGACTACGGCGAGATCATCCTGGGATTCGGCGTGCTTTTCCTGGGGATGAACCTGATGTCCGACGCTCTTGAGGTCGTCACACAGGCGCCGGTCGTTGCGACCTGGCTGGCCCTGATGGGAGAGAACATCCCGGCGGGCATTCTGGCGGGCACCGTCGCCACGGCTGTCGTACAGAGCAGCTCTGCGATCACAGGACTGGTTGTGGCGATGGGGATCAGCAAGACGGTGACCCTGCCGGCAGCCATCGCCATCTTGCTTGGAGCGAACATCGGGACCTGTGTGACCGGCTTCATTGCTTCCTTCCGGCTATCGAGGGCTTCCCGGAGGGCATCGATTGCTCAGATTCTGATCAACGTCTTTGGCGTCCTGCTCTTCGCGCCTTTTGTAGCGCTCCTGGCGGATCTGGTGCAACTGACGTCCCCGGACCTGCCGCGGCAGATCGCGAACGCGCACACGATCTTCAACATCGTCGTCAGCGTGCTGCTGTTTCCCTTCGTGAAGCAGATTGCGCGCTTCGTTGAGCGGCTGGTCCCTGAAGGCAAGCAGATAGAGCAGCCCAGACTCACGGCCTATATCGATGAGCGTCAGTTCCGCATCCCGCAGGTGGCCCTGCAAGAAGCGTTCCGCGAGCTGCATCGGATGGGTGAGGTGACGGCGCAGATGCTGGAGTACAGTCGCCGCGCGATGCTCGATCGGGACGAGAAGGCGATCGAGTGGGTCTTCGAGCACGAGGACGGGTTCGTGGATCCGGTCTGCAAGACGCTCGATGAGTTCATCAACGGCCTGCTCCGGGGAGATCTCAGCGCGGGGCAGCAACGGCACTGCTTCCAGGTCAAGAACCTGATCACCGACATCGAGCGCATCGGTGACCTGACCGAGGACTTGGCCGAAGCAGCGCAAAAGCGCATACAGCATCAGGTCGTGTTCAGCGAGAAGGCACTGGAGGACATCGACCGCCTGTGCCAACACGCCCATCACACCTATACGTGTGCCCTCGATGCACTGCGTGACCGCGACCGTGCGATGGCGCAGCGCGCGTGCGATCTGGAGGAAGCGTTCGACGAAATGTATCTCGTCGCGCGTCAGGGACACATCCAGCGCCTGGAGCAGGGCATCTGCCAACCCGAAGCGGATGTTATCTTCGTCGAGTGGCTGCGCAACCTGGAGCGGATCAGCGACCATGCCGACAACTTGGGCGTCAGTGTTGGTCGTAACTGAGGGTCCATGGTATAATGCCATGTAGAAAGACTTCTTCGGGGCAGGGTGAGGCGCCAGCGGACTGCGTGCCAGCAGGCCGGCTAGCGTCGATTCCCGACCGGCGGTAAGCCACCTCGCGCACGGCGTTGAGCTGGCAAGCCCGCGAACGGAGGGCGACCTCCGTGGATCCGGTGCGATTCCGGGGCCGACGGTACAGTCCGGATGGGAGAAGGAGCGTTTTCTCGCGTCGATACGTAACGCCCCGAAGGCAAGTCCTCGGGGCGTTTTCGTTTGCCGGTTAGCCGGCGACGACGAGAAGGGGCCAGGGCATACCATGGCAACGACACAGTCAGAGATGAACGGCTCGATCTACCGCGAGCAACAGAAGGGCGGGATACCCCGTGAGGTACGCACGCTGCCCTTCTACTTCCTCTCTCTCCTGCTGCTCTTCTTCGTATGGCAAGTCGCCGTCTGGCTCACCAGCGAGACGGCCCGCCGGTTCCTCGTGCCCACGCCCTCCGCCGTGGCCGCACGCCTCGTCAGGATGCTGAGCGATGGTACGCTCGCGCGTCACACCGGCGTTACCCTCTCTGAGATGGGCCTCGGCCTGGTCGTTGGAACGATCGTGGCTTTGCTGCTGGGCTATGCCGTGGCGCACAGCCGTGTCGTCGCCTATCTGCTGGAGCCGGTCATCGTCATCTCGCAAGCGCTGCCCATCGTCGCGCTGGCGCCGCTGCTGACCATCTGGTTCGGCCCCGGACTGATGTCGAAGGTCGTCGTCTGCGCCCTGATCGTCTTCTTCCCCATCCTCGTCAACGTCACTGCCGGGCTCAGGGGCATCGACCCACGGCTGCGCGACCTCTTCCGGCTGCTGGAAGCATCGCCCGTGCAGGTCCTGCTGCACCTGGAGGTCCCGGCCAGCCTGCCGGCATTCCTCTCCGGCCTCAAGGTTGGCGGCACGTTGGCCGCGATGGGCGCGGTGGTCGGCGAGTTTGTCTCGTCGAGCCGCGGGTTGGGCTATCTGGTCAAGCAGGGGCAAAATCTGTACGATCTGCCCATGATGTTCGTGGCGATCCTGACATTGATGGTCATCGCCACCACCGTCTACGGCCTGCTGACGCTGCTCGAGCGCCTGTTGCTCCGCTGGCAGCGTGCGGGCGCCTGACGGCACACCCCCGCAACAAGGAGGTATCGATGGTACGGTCTTTTCGGCTCGTCGGCCTTGTTCTGGCGCTACTGATCGTGGCAACGCCGCTGCTCGGGTGCAGCAACAAGGACAAGATGGAATCCTTTGCGTTACCCATGGGCTACGTGGCCAACGTCCAGTTCGCGCCCTGGTACCTGGCCAAGGAGCGCGGCTACTTCCGCGCCGCCGGCTACGACGTCACCTTCGACTACCGTTGGGAGACCGACGGCATCCAGCTCGTCGCCGCTGGGGAGATCCCCTTCACCATCGCCAGCGGCGACCAGGTGATCCAGGCGCGCAGCCAGGGCCTGCCTGTTGTCGCCGTGGCAGCCTGGTACCAGACCTTCCCCGTCGCTATCGTTGCGCTGCCCGACGTGCCGCTCGACAGCCCGGAGGACCTGCGCGGCCTGCGCATCGGCATCCCCGAGACGTTCGGCGCCTCTTACATCGGCTTGCGTGCCCTCCTGTCCAAGGGCGGCCTCACAGAGGACGACATCGACCTCCAGCCGATCGGCTACACCCAGCTCGCGGCGCTCACCAACGACACCGTCGACGCTGTCGTTGTTTACGCCAACAACGAGCCGGTTGTCATGGCCCAGCAGGGCCTTGCCTACAACATCCTCTACGTCGCCGAGTACGCCAACATCGTCTCCGCGGTGGTGGTCAGCAGCGACGACTACGTCAAGCGCAACCCCGAGAAGGTCACGGCCTTCGTGCGCGCTTTCCTCACCGGCCTGCGCGAGACGATCCGCGACCACGCCGCCGCCTTTGAGTTCTGCCGCCCCTACGTCGAGGGACTCGGCGACAACAGCGGCACCCAGTGGGCCGTGCTGAAATCATCCATCGACCTATGGCAGGCGCAGGCCCTGGGCTGGTTCACGCCCGAGCGGTGGGAGGAGGCCCAGCAGGTGATGGTCGACGCGGGCCTCATCGAGACCATGGTCCCGGTCGAGGACCTCTACTCGAATGACTACATCTCGGCGGAGCGCTAGTGGATCAATCGTCGCCCCCCTTCCTCGAGATCCGTGACCTGGTCGCGCGCTTCACGAGCCATCTGGGGGAGCTCGATGCGCTGGGCGGCGTCACCTTTAACGTTGCCCGCGGGGAGTTCGTGTGCCTCGTCGGGCCGTCGGGCTGTGGCAAATCCACGCTACTGCGCATTGTCGCCGGCCTGATCCCGCCCAGCGCCGGCGAAGTCCGGCTCGAAGGCCGGCCCCAGCGCGCGCCGGCCAGCCAGGTCGGCCTCGTCTTCCAACAGCCCACGTTGCTGCCCTGGCGCAGCGTCCGCGACAACGTCCGGCTGCCGCTTGAGCTGGAGCGCCGAGCACCCGATGAGATCGAGCGCACGACAGCCGACCTGCTCGCCCTCGTCGGGCTATCCGATTTCGCCGGTGAGTACCCCGGCAACCTTTCAGGCGGCATGGCGCAACGCGCCGCCATCGCCCGCGCGCTTGCTCAGAGTCCCGAGGCGCTGCTGCTCGACGAGCCCTTTGGCGCGCTCGATGCTCTGACGCGCGAGGCCATGGCCGCCGAGCTGTTGCGCATCTGGGAGCGCCTCAGGCGCACGGTACTGATGGTAACCCACAACGTCGAGGAGGCCGCCCTGCTGGCGGACCGCGTCGTGGTGCTCAGCCCACGGCCCGGGCGGGTCGTGGAGATCGTCGACGTGCCGCTGACACGTCCCCGGTCGCCGGGACTGCTTAGCACGCCGGCCCTTCAGTCGGTGGCGCAGCGCCTGCGAGACGCCCTCGCGCGCGGCGCCGCCCGCTAGCAGCTCCGCGCGTCCCGACCACGCCTGTCGATCAAAGCGAGCCGCCTCAGCAGCCGAGACACCGCGTGCGGGCCCCCTGTCGAAACCAGGCGAGGGCCTGCGCGGCGCTATCCGGAGTTGTGGTCGCCCGCCACCGCATGCGCCCTGTGCTCCGCCTCGACCCGCGTCCCCACAACCAGGTCGTGGACGCTCTTCCGCCCGCCCGTAACCAGGCACACGACCAGGAACGCCAGCGTCAGCACGTTGGCCCCAATGAGCCCCGCCAGTTGCAGCTGCTCGCCCGCGACATCCGCAAGCGCGAACGCCGCACAGTGCACGAGCTCCCAAGGAAAGAGCTTGACCGCCGTGCGCGCCAGCGCGCGCCCTATCCCCAGGCGCCCCACGCCACTCTGAGCCTCCATCCCGCCGCCGGAGAGGTCCCGGGCCCCGGTCGCGCGCCGTACGCGTATGCGCGTCGCGCGCTTTCCCAACGTCGCCCCGGATCGCGAAGCATCGGCAACAGTGAAGTAGGCCCACACCGGAATGGAGAACGTCACCACCGTAGCCAACCAGACCTGCAGGCCGCCCTCCGGACGCACTCCCAGCAACCGCTCGCCGAAGAACGCCACCGGCGCCAGGACGGAGAAGCACAGCATCACGTCGAGAGCGTACGCCCCTACCCTTGCCAGAAACAAACGCACGCCAATCGCCCCCCTTCGTTCTCCCAACGAACCCGCCGCTGGTCGGTCACTCTGGTCGGCTTGACGACGCCGTGCCCGCCGGCGCACCCGCCTCAGAGCGCGCCACCTCATCCCAAGAGACGCTCAACGTCCCCTTCTGGTTGATCTCGCAGCCCACCGACCACACGCCCCAGGCCACCGCGCGGACGGCTGAGTCGGGTAGCTGCAGCCCCTCAAGGCGCACGTCGTGTGGGCGCCGGGGCAGCGCGAGCCACACCGCGCCCTGCGCCTGCCGGCCAATGTCGAGCGTGACCTGCAGCGCATCCTTACCCACGCTCCACTGCGTCACCTCGCCACCCTGCGAGATGTGGAACGATGTCGCGACCAACTGCGGATCAGGCTTCACCGCCCGTAACCCCAACAGCACGACGCCATGGGGCGGGATGTGCAAGACGGGGCGCAGGGCGCCCGGCCCCATCAGGAAGTACCGTTGCTCCCAGAAGTCGACCACGTGGTAGGCCTTGCGCTCGTTCAGAGTGACAGCCTCAGGCAGATCCCGCTCCACCGGCTCCGCCGTCCAGTTGAACAGTCCCACCAACCGCCAGCGCCCCCACGGCCGCGCCACCGGCACGACCACGATCTCGGGCATCGCCTCACTGAACAGGTCCAGCGCATCCAGGCCATCGAGCAGCGGCGGGAAGAGCACCGCAGCCATCGCCCGGCGTTCGGGTGACATGTCATCCAGGTCGTCTGACAGAAACGCCAGGCCACCGTTGAGCCCGACCATCGTCACCTGCGCCCGCACCTCGTCCTCGGTCAATACGGCGCTCTGATCGCCCATCAGCAGCGTCCCTGGATCGTTGACCCACAGCCGCCCGTGCATCCACGCCCGCGTCGCCGTCCCACGCAACGTGTTGCGCATGCTCGGCAGCGCGAAGTTGCGGCGCAGCAAGCCCCCCAAGCGCCAGAGCCGCGGGGCCCACCGCGGCGCCGGGTCGGGACTGACGCGCATGGCATCGACCAGGCCTATTGCCGGGCCAAAGGGCGATCCGCCCGCCGTCAAATAGACCTCATCGCCCGCCGCTTCGCGGATGACGCGATAGGCCTGTCGCAATGCCTGAGCGCGCGTCATCTCGGGGTTGCTGCGTGTCCCGGGCAGGGCCCCGGCGGCCATGTGGTCCAGCTTGAGATAGGTGTAGCCCCACTCGTGGACAATCGTATCCACAACCTCGCGCAGATAGTCCGCCACGCCAGGGTGCGTTGGGTCGAGCGCCCGCCCTGTGTAGGACAACGGCGAGCCCACTCGGACCGGCCTTCCCACAGCGTCGCGCAGAAGCCACCCGGGGTTGGCGCGGGCGACCTCCGACCGTGGTCCCACCACCAGTGGCGCAAGCCAAAGGCCCGGCGTGAACCCCGATCCCTTGATACGGTCGGCCAACCACGCCAGCGTGTGAGGGAAGCGGTCGTTGCGTCCCAGCCAGTCGCCCCAGGCCAGTTCGTAGCCCTGATCGAGCTGCAACACCGCCAGGGGCACGGTATCCGCAAGTAGCGCGGCCGACGCCAGGTTCTCCATCATGTCGCCCTCGCTCACGCCCCTGCCATACCTCGCCCACGAGCACCAGCCCGTGAGCACCCGGTGCTCCGCCACTCCGCCGCGCTCGACGACGCCGTTGCGCAATACCTGGCTGCCCATCTGCCGCGCCACGGCGTGGGCGTACTGCGCGAACGGATCGACATTGGGAAGCGGAACCCACTCGAGGTAGAACCACTCGGAACGGCGCGACTCGCCGGGCTCGAGCAGAACGTTGTCCAGTTGCGTTTGCAGCAGCACTTCGACGCGTCCCGGGCGCAGATCCACAGACATCTGGCCGAACTGGTCGGCCGTGGAGACGATACCGCCGATCAGCGCCTCCCGCTGCGTCACCAGCGCCCCGACCATCTCGCTCCAGAAGCGGTTGGGCTGGCTCCACCGGGGCGTCCGTGCATTGTGGATGAGCGGGTCGCGGCGCCAGCCACCGAAACCCCGGGGGACAGGCGCCGAGCTGCCCACCGGCTGGAACCCGCTGGGAGATCGCGCCTGCCACCCGCTGACGTAGGCTCCCAGAGGGGGCTCAGTGGTGACGAGGCCATCACGGCGGGTGCGCAAGAAGAACCGCCGCAGCTGCACCCGGTCGGCGCCGACGTTTGTCGCTGCCAGACGACACAGGACGAATGGCCGCCCGGCGTACAGGCGCAACTCCATCGCCAGGACCATGCCCTGCAGTTCCTGGTAGGCCATCTCGAGCCCGTGCGCCTGCCCGTGCGCGTCTTCGAGCTGTGCCTCGGCATCCCGACCCGCCGCAAGGGACTCGCCCGCCAGCGTCCGCTTCCGGTGGCGCTGCGTGAACTCCACACCCGGCACTGCCTCAAGGACTCGCCCCGGGCTGGCCAGCCGCAGGCGACCTTGTGGGTCCCGGCTCACCTCGAACGAGGCGCTCTCGAGCAGCAGGTTTGACAAGCGGCTGACCCCTTTCCCCAACCGGACCCGCGAGAGCCCCAGGGCACCTGCCCCGGGCCACGCAGGGCTGAAGCCACCGCGCTCAGGTGCAACGCTCGCCAGCCGCAGTCCTCAGGACCGGCGAGCCTTGCTGAAACGTCACCATCGTCACAGATCCCCCGGCCCGCGGCCTCCGGGCTGGTAGGTCCCCGTCACGATGTGTCTTCTCACATCCATTGGCGACCCCGCTAGCTGGGCGCCCTCCCTCCAACATAGCCAACCTGAGATCATCCCAGAGGACAAGCGCATCTGGAGCAGGGACGCCCGGTTACCGGCCCGTGCCTTGCACCCAGACCCGAAGGATCCAGCAGCCTCACGAACCCCCGCCGCGCGCACAACTCGCCGATCCTGTCTCGACCCGGATCCCTCGGGTCAGAGAAGCGCGTGGGCGATGCTGTGGGCACAGCCCCAGCTTGCTACGCGCAGGACCTATCCCTACTCCCAGCTTACACGGACCCCGCCGCCGTCCGCGGCGACTATTCGCCGTCTGCGGGGACTATTCGCCGTCCGCGGGGACGTCTTCCGCCAAACGGATGTGCAGCTCCCGAAGCTGTCGCTCTGTCGCCGGCGACGGGGCGCCCGCCATCAGATCGGTCGCCTGCGTCGTCTTGGGGAACGCGATCACCTCTCGAATGCTCTGCTCATCGGCCAGGATCATCGCGAGCCGGTCGATCCCGGGCGCGATGCCACCGTGCGGCGGCGCACCATACGAAAAGGCTTCCATCATATGCCCGAACCGTGCCCGGGCGTCTTCGGGGTCGTACCCCAACACCCGGAAGATGTCTGACTGGATCTGCGGGTCGTGGACACGGATGCTGCCCGACGCGAGCTCATAGCCATTGCACACCAGGTCATAGGCATCGGAGAGCACTGCCTTCGGGGCCTCCATCATCGCCTCGTAGGTGGCAGGACGCGGCATCGTGAACGGATGGTGCGCGGCATCCCAACGCTCTTCTTCGGCGTTCCACTCGAACATCGGGAAGTCGACGATCCACCCCATCGCTACCAAGTCCGGATCGGCCAGCCCCAGACGATCTCGGAAGGTCACTCGGAGCGCCGAGAGCGCGGCACCGGCAACGGCGGTTGGCGCTGCAACAATGCACACCAGGTCGCCCGCGCCCGCGCCGGTCGCCTCGGCGATGGCGCCGGTCTCGGTCTCGGTGAGGAACTTCACCGCTGGTCCCTTCACGCCATCCTCTGCGAAGGCCAGGGTCACCAGTCCCTGCGCGCCCTCACGCCGCGCGATTTCGGTTAGCTCGTCAATCTCCCGGCGGGTGTAACCGGCGCACCCTGGGGCCACGATGCCTCTGATGCGGCCCCCCGCAGCAAGGGTGCCGCTGAAGACGCGAAACTCGCTGGCGCTGAGGGTCTCGGAGAGATCCACCAGCGTCATGCCGAACCGTAGGTCGGGCTTGTCGGTCCCATAGCGGTCGAGCGCTTCAGCATGGGAGAGTCGCGGGAAGGGCGTGATGACGCGCTTGTGGGGCGTCACCGCCGGTACCAGCTCGGTGAAAAGGCCCTCCACCACGTCCAGCACATCGTCGCGGTGCACAAACGACATCTCCAGATCGAGCTGCGTGAACTCGGGCTGCCGGTCGCCACGGAGGTCCTCATCGCGGAAACACCGTGCAATCTGATAGTAGCGCTCGAAGCCCGCCACCATCAACAACTGCTTGAGCTGCTGTGGAGACTGAGGGAGAGCGTAGAAGCGTCCCGGGTGAATGCGGCTGGGCACCAGATAGTCTCGCGCGCCCTCGGGCGTGGACTTGAACAGCGCGGGGGTCTCGATCTCCAGGAAGCCCCGGGCATTCAGGTAATCGCGTATCGTGCGCACGATGTGGTGGCGTAGGACCAAGTTGCGCTGCATCCGTGTGCGGCGCAGATCCAGGTACCGGTAACGCAGCCGGAGCGCCTCATCGACCTGCGTCTCCTCATAGATATAGAAAGGCGGTGTTTTGGCGACATTGAGGATACGCACAGCCTCGGCCACAACCTCCACCTCCCCGGTGGGCCATTCGGTGTTCACCTGGTCATCGGGGCGGCGCCGCACGCTGCCCTCCACCTGGATCACATACTCGCTACGCACCTCAGCGGCGACGCGCTGTGCCTCCGGGGCGGTATCGGCGCTCACCACCACCTGCACCAGTCCTTCGCGGTCGCGCAGGACAATGAAGATGACGCCGCCGAAGTCGCGCCGGAGGTGTACCCACCCCGCCAGCGTGACCCCCATCCCGATGTGCTCGGCGCGCAAGCTGCCGCAGCTATGGCTCTTGAACATAAATGCCGGCCTCCTACGACGATAGACTCAGCCGGACTATACCACGAGTGGCCTGTCCCTGCAACGCACCTTGCCTCTGAGACGGTCGCGTCGCAACCTGACGCGCTGAGACTCGCGCAGTGATCCTCCGTCCCCTCGCCTCCGTGGACGTGAAGTCCGGAGGCCCAAGGTGCGCCCTACTTCACGCCTCTGGCCTCCTGTCGTCTCCTGCGGCCCGCAACCGCGACCAACCCCAGTGCGGGGAGCAGCAGCGGCAGCAACGAGCAGCGCCGCGGCCTGTCCCCCTCGACGACGAGCCGCGGTATCGGCGTCATCGTGGGCGTGCTGCCCGGCCGCGCAGGCAGGGGCTCACCGGCTTCGGGGCCCTCCGGAGCCTCCGGCGCCGCCGTCCCGGGCTGCGGCTGGGGCGTGGTCGCTGCGACCGTCGGCGTGGCCAAACGGAAGGGGGTCGCCGACGGCGTGAGCGTAGCGGTAGGGGTGAGCGTCGCCGTGGGCGTGATCACCGGCGTCTCGGTAACGGTGCCGACCTCAGGCTCCAGATCCTCCGTCGGCGCCACAGTCACCGTCCCCGAGGCCGGCTCCGGCGACTCCGACGGCGTCGGCGTGACAACCGGAGGGTTACGGAACGCCTCGGCAAGCTCGTGCGTGAGCGTCAGGTAATCCTCGTCGTACGCCGTCGATGGCTCGATGTGCGTGCACGTGGCCCACTCATTGAAGCTACGCACCACGATCCAGTCGGGGGCGCTGGTGTTCGCGGCGGCCCAGTAGTCGCGATAGAGCTCGCCGCCATCTCGTCGGCGCACCAGTGGCTGCTGCGTCCCCACCTCCACCGTGTTGTCGAAGCCGGGAATGACCGTAGCCACCCAGTAGAGCGCGCTGTTGTGCGTGAGGTTCCACAAGCGCACTTCCCCACCCCAACGCGACAGGAGCGCCCCGGGGTCATTGGTCCCAGCCACGTCGTACACATACAGCCCGTCGAAGACCTCCAAGGGATCGGTCGAAGGGCCTTCGGCGATCCAGATCATGTCGTGGTCCGGATCGACCTGGTTCCGCAGCGCCTGCCAAGTGCCCTGCGAAAAGGCGTCCTGACCGATGAAGAAGACCACCGGGCGCCCGTCGACCTGGAGATACGCCAACGCCCGAACGTGATCGATCTGCACGGCCTCCAGTGCAGCGGCGACCTCCTCGGTCGTCTGCAGATAGCCGCCGGTCATGTCCACTTGTACGGCCACACGAAGCCCGAGTCGCCCGGCATGGTCCAGGAGTATCTTGAGATTGGGTTCGGTCGGGTTTCCCGCCAACTCGGGGCCGTACCACGCCTGTACCAGCACGTCGATGCCCGCCGAGCGCGCCTCCCGTACGTGGCGCTCGATCGTAGCGCTATCGCTCGAGACGTAGATCGAAAGGGGCTGATCGCACAGTGACTGTGACCAAAATCCCCAGTCGTATCCCGCGTTGTAGAAGGCCAGGACCAGCCGGTCGCCGGCCTGGCTGTGCACGACCACCGGCGGTGGCGCGGTGCCCCAGATCAATGACAGCACCACCCCCACTACCAGCAGCCATCGAGCGCGGTTCCGGCGCACGTTACCCTCCTTCCGCGGAGCCAGGCCAGAGTGGTTCTGGATAGCCCGAGTATAGGTCAGGTTCGCCCAAATACCAACTTCTGGACACTCACTTCCCAAAGCGGTATAATCCTTATGTCGAGACGTGCACGGCCTTCTGCACTCGGTGCGGCAGTCACTCGGCGTCGTCCGTGAGTTTGGTGCACGCATCGGCCGATATATAAGGAGAACACAATGCTTAGACTACCAGACTTCCTGGGCAACTGGATCGGCCCGATCGTAGGCTTCTTGATCGGCCTGATCCCGTTGATCCTGGTACACGAATTCGGGCACCTCATCATGGCCAAAATCATGGGCGTCTGGGCGCGCGAGTTTGGCATCGGCTACCCACCGCGAATCATGAAGCTCTTCCGCTGGAACGAAACCGACTTCACGCTCAATTGGTTGCCCTTCGGCGGCTTCGTGCGTATGGAGGGGGAAAGCACCTTTGCCGACCCCAACGATGCCAAGAGCGAGGAAGCCAGGAAGCACAGCCTCTATAGCAAGACGCCCTGGCAGCGCATCGCCATCTTCTTGGGCGGCCCGATGACGAATATCCTGACTGCCTGGCTCATCGCCGTCCTGATCTTCACCACCGGCATCCCGCAGTTGCAGGCCGTCGTCAGCGATGTCGTGCCCGACTCGCCCGCCGCAACCGCCAACATCCAGGCGGGCGACGCCCTCGTTGCCGTCAACGGCGAACCGGTGCACGGTACGGAGGAGTTGCGGGATGAAATCGGGGCGCGCGCCGGCGAGTCGACCTCAGTCACGGTCGCGCGCGAAGGCGAGACCTTCGACGTGGAGCTGGTGCCCCGCGCGAATCCGCCCGAGAACGAAGGCGCGATCGGTGTGATGATCGCCAACCAGGAGATCGCCGGCACCCTCCAGCGCTACTCACTCGGTCAGTCACTGGTCTATGGCAGCCGCTACTTCGCCAATGTGGCAGTGACCATGGTGATGCTGCCGGTCTACATCGTGCGGCTGAACATCCCGTTCGCACAGGCCCGGCCCGTCGGCATCGTGGGCATCAGCCAGATCGCCCAACAGTCGGTGAACCAGAGCCTGGAACAGAATGCCGCCTACCCGCTGCTCAGCACAATGCTGCTGCTGAGCATCAGCCTGGGCATCTTCAACCTGCTGCCCATCCCGGCGCTGGACGGTGGGCGGATTCTCTTCTCACTGATCGAGGGCATTCGCGGCAAGGCACTGAGCCCCGAGCTGGAAGAACGCATCCACATGATCGCCCTGATGGTGATGGTAGTGCTCTTTGTGGCCATCACCGTTCTGGACATCGTGATGCCGGTGCAGCTGCAATGAAATGAGTCGTGGGATGGAAGAGTGGGAGCTTTTGGACAGGACTGAAAACGAGCGCCGCGAGGCGCAGAAGCAGGCGCTGTGGCATGCACTCGAGGACGACCTGACCATCCCTGAGGCCTCACAGCTTGAGCACCTCTCCGGTCTCCTCGACAGCGACATCACCCGGATCGCGGCAGCGCTGGCGGCCCTGCCGACCCCCGTACGCCGCGAACTCATTCGGACGCTGAACCAGAGGGCGGTCGCCGACTTCCGGATGGATTTCTCGGCGATCTTCCGCATCGCTGTGACCGATGCAGACGCCGAGGTGCGCACCGCCGCCGTCGAGGGTCTCTTCGAGGTGGAGGACATTCGTCTCGTTCCCGTTCTCGCCGCGCTCCTGCACGACGACAGCTCTCCCGAAGTACGCGCGGCAGCCGCCCAGGCGCTCGGCAGCTTCGTGCTGCTGGGCGAGCTCCAGAAGATCCGTCCCGGTCCCTTCGAAGCCGCGGTCGCCGCCCTGCACGCGACGTATGCCGACCCCGCTGAGGCCGGCGTGGTCCAGCGGAGCGCTATGGAGTCGCTGGCCTACACCAGCGCACACGATGTCCCCGCGCTCATCGCCAGAGCCTATGCCGACGGCGACGAGCCGATGCGCGTGAGCGCCCTCCGCGCGATGGGCCGCAGCGCCGATAAGATCTGGGGCGATATCGTGCGCCGTGAACTCGCCAATCCCCGTCCCGCGATGCGCCTGGAGGCGACACGTGCCTGCGGCGAGCTTCAACTCCGCGAGGCCGTGCGCGAGGTGGTCGAGATGACCGAGGACGTCGATGCCACCATCCGGCTCGCGGCCATCTGGTCACTGGGCCAGATCGGCGGGAACTTGGCCCGCAAGACCCTGCAGCGATGCGCGCGCGCCGACGACCTCACTATGGCCGAGGCTGCCGACCGGGCGCTGCAGGAGTTGGAGTTCCTCTACGGTGATCTCAACACCTTCTTCGGCGCACCTTCGGAGTACGACGGTGAGACCGATGGCACGTGGCGCATGCCCACCCTTGCCGACCTGCCCGATGAGGACGGCAACGCACAGTACTATGGAGACGAGGACGAAGACGACCTCGAGGATAACGACCTCTATGTCCTCGACGACGATGATCCCTTCGCGACGGACGACGAGGACGCCCTCGCTGACGACGAAGACCTTCTCGTAGAGGACGAGCTGGAAGATGAGGACCTGGATGACGAGGTCTACCTCGAAAAGGTCATCCGGCTGCTCTCATTGAGCGACCAAGAGACAGACGACGCCGAGGACAGCGTTGACCCTGAAGACGACGAGGACAGACTCGGGGACTGATACCCGAGGACGTGACCGGGCAGCGAGGCGGCATGGCGGTTCGCCGCTGTGGCGGTTCGCTGGGCTGTGTGCCGCCGCGGCCTTGGTCCTGGCGATGCTGTCCCCCCTGGGGCTGTGGACGCCCCAACGTGCCTATGCCCAGCAACAGGCGTTCACCTCGCACTCGTACGTCTTCGGCCAGAGCGCGCGCTTTCGCTTGACCCTCCCCCCGGGCATCGAGCCGGAGTCCGCGGCGTTCTACCTGACCATCGGCGGTATCACCGATGCCCTCACCGTGGCCGTGACCGACGGCGGCGCTCTTGTGACGCGTGACCTCGCTGTCGAGCCGCTGCCGCCCTTCGCCAGCGTCACCTACTGGTGGGAGTATACCGACCCGGGTGGCAGGATCGTGGAGACCGCCGAACAGGTGCTCCGCTACGTCGACAACCGCTATGCCTGGCAGAGCGTCGAACGCCAAGACGTACGGGTGCACTGGATCGCCGGAGAGCGTGCTCTGATGGTGCAGGCCGTCGAGGTGGCGCGCGGCGCGCTCACAGGCATCCGCGAGGCCCTCGAAGCGCCGGCCGGCGACCCGGTCGACATCTACATCTACCCGTCGGAGACAGACCTGCAGTCGGCCCTACAATTGGGGGGGCGTGCGTGGGTGAGCGGCATGGCCTATCCCGAGCTGGGCGTGGTTCTCGTGGCCATCGCCCCCACCGATGATGCGATCATGACGATGCAGCGCGGGATTCCCCACGAGCTTACGCACAAGGTGCTCTATGATCTCCTGGGCAAGCACGGCTATGCCTCCTTGCCCACTTGGCTCAACGAGGGCCTGGCGACCCACGCCGAGGCCCGTCCTGCACCTGAGTACGGTGTGATCCTGAACCAGGCGCACTACGACGGCTCGCTCATTCCCATCGCCGACCTGTGCTACCCATTCCCCCACGAGCCCGACCTGATGCGCCTGGCCTATGCCCAGAGTGGCAGCCTGGTCGCCTTCATCCGGCAGACCCATGGGTGGTCGGGCCTCCGCGAACTGCTGCACGCCTACGCCGACGGTCTGTCCTGCTCGACCGGCGTCAAGACCACGTTCGGCACCGACCTGCCGCAGCTGGAGCGGGCGTGGCGCATCTGGCTGGAGCAGGCGGCGTTGCCGCCTGAGAGCGCCGGCTCGCTTAGCGGCGCCGTCGTCTTTCTACGCGACACCGGCCCCTGGTTGATCCTGGCGGGTGCGCTCCTCCTGCCCGTCGCGATCCACGTCGCCACCTCTCGCCGCGCCTAGGCGCGGCGCCAGCGGCCCACCCCAATGCCCTGACCCGCGCAACGGCGGGCCGAGGCCTGTCTGCGCGGGGGCGATGTCTTCGTAGCGCGCGCATAGCCCTGACATGCAAATCGCACAGCTCCCGGGGGAGCTGTGCGATGGTGATCCCGATATTCGGGGCCACGGCCTTGCGTCCGTGGCGATTTAGTTACGTTGTAGGTCCGGTGTTCTGCTACAGAGCCTTCACGTGAGCCGCTTTGGGGCCCTTGTCGGACCGCTCAACGGTGAACTCTACGCGCTGGCCCTCTTCCAGACTGCGGTACCCGCCACTGGTGTCCTCGATATCGGAAAAATGGACGAAGACGTCGTCCCCGTTATCGCGGGAGATGAACCCGTATCCCTTGCCTGCGTTAAACCACTTGACGGTACCCGTCTGCTTTGCTGCCTGTGTTTCTGTCACTTCTGTACTCTCCTTGAGTTACTTACCTTTTTGGACGAAACCCGGCCTACACACAAAAAAGACCGCCCGGTTCCGCAAGGTGGGCAGTCTTTCGATCTCGACCTACACTTGTTTCGTCCTGCAACACAGATCATACCACACCTCTGCAGGATGTCAACCCCAAATTGACCCAAATCCCGCGTCGACCGGGATCTCCTCCTGCCCACGTATGGCGTGGATACAGTCCACGCCTCCGCCATCCGCCTCAGCCCACCTGCCACCTACCCGCACGCCCGGGCGCCCTCCGTGGCGATCCCGCACGGAATCGCCAGACAACGCGTCGGCTCGCCATCCGCGTCCACGAGCAACCGCCCCGTCGTCGCCCACGCGACCACGCCGCCATACAGCGCGTGCGCGGACAGGCCCTCGCGCCGCAGGGCCCGCACGTACCCGGGGCTCTCGCACCCTGCCGTGTCGACCACGAGGATCTGGCGCTTCAAGTACATGCCCCGGCAAGAGTCGAACGTCTCACGACTGATCGAACCCGGAATCGAAGAGACACGCCGCCGCCACAGGGCGCGGATGTCCACCACGATCCAGCGTTCCCGCGCCAGCCGATCAGCAAACACCGCCGGCGTGACAAAGGACACGGCCCTGGTGCGAGTGACGCAACGTCCAATCAGGGCCATCCCTACCTCGTTGATCGTTGTGTCGATCGGCCCCTCAGTCACCATCCCGCCGCCGCTCCTTCTGCAGCCCCTAATCAAGGGCCCCCGATCCGGTCGCGGAGACGGATCGCCTCGCACACCGGCCGGGGGCCCTGACTGGGTTAGCGGGGGGTCTCACCCAGGGTCGGTAAGTCAATGAGCACCCACAGCGCATCGTCGCCCGGGTGAGCGCCCCCCCCTTGCCGACCTAATACACCTCGGAGCGCAAGGGCGCTGTCCGAACTACATTCTATATATTACTATATCCATTATCTTTATTACCGTCAACCCACCCCGCCCGGTTGCCCTCCCTGCAAACCACCCGATAATAGGATGCGCGCAGCCAACAATCCAGTTTACAGGAGCCCACAATGCCCTTTTCGGTTCAGGATGTCTTGCGGATGGAAGTTGCTCCGGCACTTGGCTGCACCGAGCCGGCCGCTGTGGCTCTCGGCGCCGCAGCAGCGGCGACCGTCCTGGAGGGCGAGCCCATCGTCGCCATCGAGGTCTGGGTCGATGCCAACGTCTACAAGAACGGTATTGCCGTCTCCATCCCTGGCACCGAGGGGCTCACGGGCCTCGATACCGCCAGCGCCCTGGGCGCCCTTGGCGGCGACCCCACGCTGCGTCTGGAGGTGCTGGCGCCCGTTGACGCGGAGACGGTGGCGCGCGCGCAGGCGCTGCTTCGGGCCGGCAAGGTGAAGGTCATGCTCCTTCACGACCAGCCCGGCCCTTACGTTCGGACTCGCATCCACGGGGCAGAGGCAGTCGCCGAGTCGGTGGTCCAGGGCGCGCACGACCACGTCGTGGCCCTGTCGCGCAACGGGCAGGCCGTGACCGGCAGCCCGCTGCTGGCACAGCGTTCGCCGGCTGACACCGCCGGTAACGGACTGGGCGACCTTGACGCGTGGCTCAGAGAGCGCTCACTGCCCGAACTCGTGGCCATGGTCGACGAACTGACCGAAGCGGACTTCCGCTTCCTCGAGGAAGGTGTGCAGGTGAACCTGCGGCTCGCCGACCACGGGTTGAAGACCGGCTGCGGATTGGGCGTCGGCAAGACACTGGAGCGCCTGGTCCGCCAGCGCCTGATTCAGAAGGACATGATCCTCGCCGCCCGAATCCTGACCTCAGCAGCAGCCGATGCGCGCATGTCGGGCGCCAAACTCCCCGCGATGAGCTCAGCCGGCAGCGGCAACCACGGCTTGACCGCCGTGCTGCCTATCTGGGCCGTCAAGGATTACGTGACCTGCGACGATCGCACCGTGCTGGAGGCCATCGCCCTCAGCCACATCATCACCGGGTTCGTCAAAGCCTACACCGGTCGGCTCTCCGCCGTCTGCGGTTGCTCGATCGCAGCCGGAGCGGGTGCAACAGCGGGGGTTACCTACTTGCTGGGAGGAGACACACACCATATCGCCGCGGCGCTCAAGAACCTGACCGGCGACCTCGCCGGCGTCATCTGCGACGGCGCCAAGGCCGGATGCGCGCTCAAGCTCGCCACGGCTGCCGGCTCCGCCGTGCAAGCCGCCCTCTTCGCCCTACAGGGCGTCGAGGTTCACGAAACCGACGGCATCATCGACGCCTCGCCGGAGAGGACGCTCCGGAACATCGGCACGCTGAGCACCGAGGGGATGATCGCCACCGATCGCACGATCCTCGGCATCATGATGGCCAAACGCTTCACCGGTGTCTAGTGAGGCGGGCCGCTAACGGGCAGCAGCCGGTGCTCGCTACTGCCGGTTGGCCCTCCCTAGCCGGTCCCTTCACGCGGCTCCGCGCTCCAGTTGCCGCTTGATCCCTGCCAGGCGCCATCTCAGCATCACCGAGAACAGCGCTCCAATCATCGGGCTCAAGATCCGCAGCGCGCCGCTCGGTCGCAGGCTCTGTTGCTGCACCAACCGCGTCCCTTCGTCGACCGCCGCAAACCAGTACGTCAGCGCACCCTCCATCCCCATTGCGGCGTACCGGTATGCCAGCCGCCGCCCCGGCTCGTAGCCCACGACCTCGGTCCGGACCTCTCCGGTGACGAACGGCATTAGCTGGACCACCTCGCGATAGCGCGTGCCAACGCCGACAGGGCCGGGCGTCAGCTTGTCGTAGACAGGCACGAGCGTGCCCTTTTGCCCCGCGTGCTGGTCTATGTCCCTGAGGAAGGCGAAGACCTCGGCCAATGGCCGGCGGATGACAGCTGCGAGCTCAAAGTCCACGGATCACCTCGCCCGCCGAGACTCCGAAACCGCGCACCGTGCGCGCAACACCCCGATGCAGACCCGCCCGCCGGCACCCGACGCTGCGAGCGGGCACGGCCTCCAGCGCCCTACGCCAGCGACCGCACCCGCACCTCGATCCCCGTATCCGCCAACAGACGCTCCAGGTCCGCCGTGTCCGTGTCGCCGAAGTGATAGGGATACACGATCTTCGGCTGCATAGCCTTGGCCGCGTCGGCCACCATCTCCGGCGACATCGTATAGGGCAGGTTCATCGGCAGGAAGGCGACGTCGATCTCCTTCAGCGCCTTCATCTCCGGCGTATTCTCGGTGTCACCGGCGATGTACACGCGCGTGTCGCCAAAGGTCAGCACGTAGCCGTTACCCGATCCCTTGGGGTGGAACGGCTGCCCCGACCCGCGCGTGTGGACGATGTTATAGGCCGGCACGGCCTCGATCTTGATGCCCTGCAGCGTCTTCACGTCGCCGTTCCGCATCACGATGCCGCCCTTCACCTCACCCAAACACCCCTCGGTCACCACAACATCGGTGGCCTCCGTCCACACCTTCGTCAGCGCCTGGGTATCGAGATGATCGTGATGCTCGTGCGTAACCAACACCAGATCGGCCTTGGGCAGCTTGGTGTAATCCGCCACCCGGCCATAGGGGTCGATGTGGATCGTCTTGTCGCCGATGCTCAACATCAGGGTCCCGTGCCCCAGGAACGTGAGCCGCAGCTCGCCCGCTGACGTCTGCAACACGT
>Ga0123332_1001172_pt1 | contig 25953 bp, 17 predicted proteins | sample BioC12SIPDNA_4_FD_89958 | JGI IMG/M metagenome (GOLD analysis project Ga0123332, IMG submission 89958) | Anaerobic biogas reactor microbial communites from Washington, USA - Biogas_R2_A C12 SIP DNA | ecosystem: Engineered > Bioreactor > Anaerobic > Unclassified | place: Washington, USA... | reverse complement strand
AGCGACGGCGTCACCGCTATCCGCTCATGAAAAAGCCCCGACAAGAGCTGCGCCAAGAAATCGGAAAAACGTAACCGCCCCGCGGAACGCAACTTCCGCACGGCAGTACCATTCGTGTCAGGATGATTTTTTCGGGAGGATGCAAGCCATTGGCTTGCATCCTCCCGAAAAAATCATCCTGACACCATTTTTCGCTCAGGCGAGGCCGACGATGTAGGCAATCCAGGCTTGCTCGACCTTGGGGCGTTGGCAGGGGCGGAAAGCGCCGTTGCCTTTGCCGTCAGCACCTGTTCCTTCCCAGTAGACGCGCACGTCCTTGAACCCCACCTCGCGCAGGGCCTCGGACAGCTCGGCCGGCGTCCACAGGCGCCAGTCGTAGGTGAACGCCTTGTTCATCCGCGTCCCGTCGGGGAACAGAAAGTGAATGTGGTTTAAGGCCTCGTTGGTGATCGGATTGTACGCCGCTTGGTCCCATACGTAGGTGAATCCCTTGAACCGCGTCTTCTCGCGGCCAGGTTTCTGGGAATCGGGCCCGCCGTAGATGTCCATGACCATGATGCCCCCGGGCTTGATGGCCGCCCGACAGCGGGTCAAGTAACGCATCAAGGTCGCTCGCTCCTTGAATACGCAGAACGAGAAATTGAGGGCGGCGATGACATCAACCCGCTCGGTACGGACGGAAAGCACGTTGCCCTTGATCAGCCGGACGCGTTTGGCCTGGTCCGGGCGGAGCTGGGCGAGGTAGTGCTCGCGACCCCATCGCAGCGGCTCGTCATCGAGATCGACGCCGATGGCCCGGTTGGCCGGCCCGCGACGCACCCAGTCGCAGGAGATGGCCGCCGTACCGCAGAAATCCTCGCGCAGCACAAGCGGCGGCCGACCGTTCTCCGCCCGATAGACCCGCCGGAAGAACGCGATCTCCGCGTCCGTCGATTGCACCGAATCCGTATAGAGCACGTAACGATCCGCCCTGCGGGCGGTCAGTTGCGGTCGCTGTTGGGTTCCCATGATTGAGCGTCGGTCCTCCTTGTCAGACGGTCACTCGACTCCTCGGAGTCTCTCGATGTCCTCATCCTGCCCGATGACCACCAGGTTGCTGCCAGCCGGTAGTACGGAATCAGCTGCGGGCAGGAACTCCAAGTCCGGGTTTTCGGCACGTTTGATGGCCACGACCAGGATATGGCACAGCTTGCGCAGATGCAGTTGCGCCAAGGTCTTGCCGGTGAACGAGCCCGGCGTGGAGATTTCGACCACCCGGTAAGCCGGCGAGAGGGGCAGATAGTCCAGCAGATCGGGCTGCACGATGCGCTGGGCCATGCGCTCCGCGGTCTCGCGTTCCGGAAAGATGACGTCCGTCGCCCCGACGGCCTTCAGAATGGCCGCGTGGTCTTCGCCTGACGCCTTCGCCCGAATACGCTCCACCCCGATGGTCTTCAGGTGCAAGGTGCACAGAATGCTGGCCTCGAGGCTCTCCCCCAGGCTGACGATGGCCTCGTCGATGTCCGCACTGACCACCGATTTGAGGGCCTCCAAGTTGCGCGCATCCGTGATCACCGCCTGCTGCACGTCGTCTTGGATGCGCCGCACGGCGGCTTCATCCAGATCGATTGCCAGCACGTCGCAATCCAGCCGCGCGAGGGTGGTGGCCAGATGGCGTCCAAATTGCCCAAGCCCGATGACACAGACCTGCTTTCTCATCGTCTGACCCTACCCGATCATGATTGGCTCTTCCGGGAGCCGGACCGTCGAGGTTCTCGGTTCGATCACGATCATCGCCACCGTCAGCGGCCCCAGGCGGCCGACGAACATCGTGAGAATGATCCATGCCTTGCCCGCGGTGGTGAGCAGTGGCGTCAGGCCGGTGGATAGTCCGACCGTGCTGAACGCCGAGATCTGCTCGAACAGGATATCCTCGAGCCGGCAGTCCGGCCGCCCCATCTCCGTCACCGAGAGCACCATCACGCCGATCAGATTGTACAGGCTGGCGACGCCGAGCAGCAGCCCTGTTCGCCGCACGAGGTCCGCGGGCACGCGCCGCCCGCGAATAGTCACGTCCTCGTGATGCTGGAGGCGGGCCTTGAGTCGAGCCACCCACACCGCCAGTGAGGTCGTCTTGATCCCGCCCGCGCACGAGCCGGGCGACCCGCCGATGTACATCAACAGCACCATCCACAGAAGCGACGAGGTCGGCAGCGCGCCGATCGAAATGCTGTTAAAGCCCGCCGTGCGGGCGGTGATGGACTGGAACACGGCATTCAGGGCCGCAACGGGTTGGCTTCCGCTATCCGGGCCGAGCCCCAACACCGCGATGACCACCGCCCCGATGACGATCAGCGAACTGCTGGTCAGAACCACCACGCGGGTATGCAGCGACCAGAGAACCGGAGACTGCCGGCCGCGGAGCTTCCGGATGATTCGCGTCGCGCCCTCGATGATGACCGTATGGCCCAACCCGCCGAGGATGATCAGGCTTGCGATGGTGGCCATGAAGCCCGGGCAGTGACGCACGCCGACAAGGCTGTCATCGAGCGTCGAGAAGCCCGCATTGCAGAAGGCGGACACCGCGTGGAAGACGGCGGTGAAAACGGCACGGTCTCCGCCAAGCTCGTCCGGCAGGCCCAGCAGAAGGAGTAAGGCACCGATCGTCTCGATGGTGAGTGTCAGGAGGACGATCCAGCGGAGGTTACTACGAAACTGCACCGCGGCATTCTTCTGATAGAACACGTCACACAACGCGACCTGAGATCGCAGAGAGATTCGCCGTCCCGCGAACTGCCGGGCGAGAGCGGCGAAAGTCATGATCCCCAGGCCGCCGAGCTGGATCAGAACGAGAATGACGGTTTGCCCGAACAGGGTGTAGTCCTTGGCGGTATCCAGGACGACAAGCCCGGTGACGCAGACCGCCGAGGTGGCGGTGAACAGGGTGTCGAGGAAGCCGACCTCGGGGGCGGTATGAGCGATCGGCAAGCTGAGCAGCAGGGTACCGACGAGGATGAGGCCGGCGAACGTGCCGGCCAGGAAGCCCTCCGGGCGGCTGACGGCCTGGACGAAAAGGCGGTAAGGTTGTTCGACTGCCATGGGTGTTATCCTGACCCGACGGCCTGCGCCTGCCGCCTGTCCGAATGGTACTGTTACCACGCCACGGCTGATTACGCCAGAGGCTTGCACGGTCCGTCTCGATACCGGACGGCGCTCAAACCAGGATACAGCCAACCTCGCTCATTCGAATAGCACCGCAGCGGTGCGAGTTGCCTTGAAAGCTACCTCATTCCGGATGACGCCAACCACTCATGACCCTGGGCAGGGGAGTTGCGCTGCCGAGGCTTTCCCCAGACTGATCGACCACCTGGAGAAGGTCAGCACAAGAACCTCGGCGTTTGTCGCTGGCGGGCCTTCCGCGATCAGATTGCCGAGTCTCTGGTCGTCTCGCGGAACCCAACAAGAGCGTCCCGGCGAGCAGGTTGACGGTCCGGCTAGCAGGGCGACTTGATGCGCAGGGAATCAGCAACCCGCCGATTGTGTCCGCTTCGCCTCATGGAGAGGGATACCCAGTACGGTATGGTTGGCGCCGCCAGACGGGTTATGATACACAGCCGTGCTGACGTTCTCGGATCCAGAATGGCTGTGGGCTCTTGTCGCGCTGCCCATCCTCGTTGTGGGTACCCTGTGGTCTCGAACCAGTCTTGGCATGCGCCGCTGGACAGTGTTGACGGCGATCCGGTGTGCGGTGCTTGCCGCGTTGATCGTGACTCTGGCCGGCCCGCAACGCGTTCTTCGGACCGACGGCGTGACTGTGATCTTCGCCCTGGATCGCTCGCGGAGTATCCCCGACGACCTGCGAGGCCAGGCTCAGGCGTACGTGCAGCGTGTCGCGGCGAAGGCCCGACCCGCGGATCGCGTCGGCATTGTCAGCTTCGACGGCCGGGCCGACGTCGATCATGCCCCGCGGGGGCTTCTTGCCGATACTCCTTCCTTCAGCATGGCCGCCGAGCCGGATCGCACCGACCTGGCGGGCGCGGTACGGCTTGCACTGGCCCTGTTCCCGGGTGATACCGCCAGGCGCTTGGTCGTGCTCACCGACGGCAACGAGAACCAGGGCGATGTGCTTCGCGAGATCGAGATCGCCAGTGCCAGCGGTGTCGCCGTGGATGTCGTGCCGCTGGAGTACCGAGCCGATGACGAGATCCTGTTGGACCGGCTGTCCGCGCCCAGGCACGCGAGCCCGGACAGTCGGATCGAACTGCGGATCGTGGCCCGTAGTCTCCAGCCCGCACGCGCCAAGTTGACCCTCTATCACAACAACACGCCCGTCACGCTCAGCGAGTCGCTCATCGAGCTCCGCGGCGGCATGCAGGCGGACGTGGCAACCATCCCGGTTGAGCTGTCCGAGGCGGGCGTTCATCGTTTTGAGGCCCGAATCACCGCGGCGGAGGGTTCACGCGACACGATCCCTGAGAACAACCGTGCGACCGCCTTCACGATCGTCGAAAGCAGGAACCGCGTGCTCGTGTTGGGGGCGCCGGGCTCGATCGACGATCAGCCATTGGTGGACGCGCTCCAACGCGAGCACGTCGAGGTCGTCTACCACGGCGCGGACCAGGTCGCCATCGATCTCCTTGCCCTCCAGTCCTACGGTGCGGTCATCCTGAGCAACGTGTCCGCCGACAGCTTCACGGACGAGCAGCACCAGGCCTTGGCGAGCTACGTCCGCAACCTCGGCGGCGGGCTGATTTTGCTCGGCGGCAACGAGGCGTTCGGCGCCGGAGGGTGGGCGGGCAAACCCATCGAAGAGGTGAGCCCCGTCGCCTTTCAGATCCCCAGCACCCGCCAGATACCCGTGGCCGCCCTGGTCATCGTGCTCGACCGCTCCGGCTCGATGGCAGCGCCCGTCGGCGGAACGTCGCTGAGCCAGCAACAGGTGGCAAACAATGCCGCCGCCGCTGCCCTGAGAACGCTCCTGTCGCAGGACTACGTCGGGTTGATCGCGTTCGATTCGGTCTCCAACTGGATTGTCCCCCTGCAGCGCAACACCGATTCCCAGGCCATCGCCAAGCAGGTCAAGAGCATTGCACCCCGCGGCGGGACGGATTCCTACCCGGCGATCGGGGCGGCGGCCAAGGCTCTCGATGAGATCGGGCAGGCGGCATCGGCGAAGCACGTCCTCCTCCTGACCGACGGCCAAATGCAGCCCGCCCCGTTCGAGACGCTGGTGGAAAGGATGTTCCGCTCCGGCATCACCCTCTCGACGATCGGGGTGGGCGACGCCGCGAACGATCCGCTCCTGCGCAGGATGGCCCAACTCGGCGGGGGGGTCTACCATCCGGTCCGCAATCCACGCCTGTTGCCGCAGATCTTCTTCCGCGAGACCCGCGTGTTCCGTAATCGCCTTGTCTCGGAGGAGCCGTTCATCCCCCGCAGTCTCGGCGTCAGCCCGCTTCTCAGGGCGGGGGCGGGCTCGTTCCCCGGGTTGGGTGGCTATGTTCGCACCGAGCCCAAATCGGACGCCATCGTCGCACTCGTGCATCCCACGGAGGGCGACCTGCCCATCCTCGCTCACTGGCAGTACCAGATGGGCAGGGTCATCGCCTTCACCAGCGGTTGGTGGCCCCGGTGGGGCGAGGAATGGCTGGCCTGGGACGTGTTCGGTGGGTTCTGGAGGCACGCGATCGAGTGGGTGGCCGGCAATGCCGACATGGAGGGTTTCGACGTGGCCACTCGGGCCGACGGAACCACGGGCCGCATCCTCGTCGAGGCACTGGAGCGCGACGCTTCGTTCGCCAGTGCGTTGACCATCGGCGGTGTCCTGGTCACGCCGCGGTTCGAATCGAGGCCGATCACCCTGACGCAGACGGGGGCGGGCCGTTATGAGGCCTCGTTCGACGCGGATGAAAGCGGTGACTACGTCGTCAGCCTCCTGGCTCGAGGCCACGGGCAGGCGACGCGGGTCATCCGCACCGGCCTGAGCGTTCCCTACTCGCCTGAGTACCGTGAGCTTCGGGCCGCGTTGTCCCTGCTGCGCGAAGTAAGCGACAAAACGGACGGCAAGATCCGCTCGCTGACCGACTCTGCCGATGATCCCTTCGCCCCCGACCTGCCGCCCGTCGAGTCTCGACGGCCGATCTGGCATCTGATTCTCGCGTGGTTCGTCCTGCCGCTTTTCATCCTCGATGTAGCCGCTCGACGACTGGTGTCGTCGCTGGCCCTTTCACTTTACGTGGAGCTGGCGCTACTGGCGATGCTGTGGGGAGTGTGCATTCTGGTGTCGGCGGGAATCGCCGGTTACCTCGCCGCCCTCATCGTCGCCGAGTGCGTCGGCTGGGCTCTTCGCTATCGCTCACTGCGATCCATCCTCGACTACCTCGTATCGCCTGTATCGGCGTCGGTCGCTTCGGCCACTCAGTCCGCGGCCGCGCTGCGCGAATCGGCTCGCCAAGTTCGCGAGAACCTGGATACCCAAAGCCATGCCGCTCGCTCGCCGGAGCTGAACCTGCCTGAGCCAACCGGTCAAAGCGTCACCGAGCTTGAGGTGTTGCCCGACGACGAGCTGGTATCCCCGCCGGATCAAACCCGCAAGCAACCTTCGGTGAACCGCGAATTGCCGGCCGACACCTTGACAGGTTTTCGCAAGGCCAGACGCCGAGCACACGCCCGCTTCGCGGAAGAGTCCCGGCAGAGGGATCCGGGCGAAAACCCGCCCAACAAGCCGTGAATCCCGCGTCTTGAGCCTCACCTGCCTCTGCAAGAAGGTTGTCATCGTCGCCGGGAACGTCAACAAGTTGACTCGGTCCGGGGAACGTCAACAAGTTGACTTCGTTCGGTCAACGTCAACGGGTTCGCGTCAACAGGTCAGCTCTGTTTCAGCAGGGGATCGACGGCAGGTGAGGATCAGGTCCGGGCTGCTTGCCGCGTCGTAAGGCTTGCCCTGGTAGTTGCCGAGCAACGCGATGCCCTCGGCGCCGGCGTCGCAAAAGGCGGCGGTCAGCTCCGCGGCCTCGATGCCGCGAAAAGTGGTGGCGTCGAAGTGGTCGGGCAGCGGGTCTGAAGGATCCTGCCGCAGGTCCACGAAGTCGATGTGTGCCCGCGAGCCGGTCCGATGGACGCTCTTGAGCAGAATGCGTCGGCTGTCCGCGACCTGGGTCCGCACGCATTTCTGCCACACAGTCGGGCCTTCCGCAAACCGCCACAGGTTGAGCACCTGGACCACGCAGGCTCCGCCAGGGCGGACGGCGGCCAGCAGGGCGGCGGCGGTCTCAGTCAAAAGGGACAAGCCATCGGCCGGCCGGTCACTGTCCTCGATCAGGGCCAGCGAGTTCCCCACGCACAGGGCCACATCGAAGTAGCCGGGCCGGTCCACCGTCGCGGTGAACGATCGCTCGACCCACCGCAGGCCCGCCGGCGCACCGTGCCGTTCGCGGCACAGACGGATCATGCCCGCACTCAGGTCCGCTCCTTCAACCTCCAGGCCCCAGCCGTGGAACATGGCCGCATGGCGGCCCGTCCCGCACGCGGCATCCAGCACCCGCCGAGCACCGATCTCGTCGAACAGGCGGCGATAGAAGGGCGTTTCGTTATCCAACCGACGGGGCCAGTCAATGAGCGCATCGTAACGGTCAGGGTGTTCATCAAACGTCGCCGCCGGCTCTCTCGTGGACATGCCGTGATTCTCCATGCCGAGTCCGTGGCAGAGCCGCGACTGTAAGGGAGCGGTGGGCCTGCAAACCGCTTCCTCACGGTCGCGGCTCCGCTGTCGTCGCGGCTCAGCTACGGTCGCGGTTTCATCCAGACGATGCTGTTACGGCTGGTCGTCGTCGATCTTGTACTGCGAATCATCGAGGTCGATCTGGGCGGTTTCGTCGGAGCTGGCCATGGCCTCCAGCGCGCTGATCGGGTCATCGTCGGCCTCGCCGAAGGTGATGTCCAAGTCATCCTCGTCTTCAGCAGGGCTGTCCTTGCGTTTCTGGAATACCTGGGCCTGCTCTTCCTTGGGAAGCCTGGCTTCAAGGCGTGTGCGTGCGGGGCGAACGTCGGCCGGCTTGCCGTCGATCTGGATGGTGAAGACCACTTGCCCCAGGACGATGTGGTCGCCGGGTTCGAGATCCTGCTCGGAGATCCGCACGTTATTGACGTATGTGCCGTTGGCGCTGCCCAGATCGCGGACCGTAACCCGCTTGTCGCCGACGATGATGACCGCGTGTTTGCGGGAGATTTCGCCGAGGGGGATCCTGAGGTCGCAGTCCTCGCGCCGCCCGATCGTTGTCTGCCCGGGGTCCAGGTGGAAGGCCCGCGGTTCCCCGGTGTCCCTGAACATGACCAAGGAGACGTCCATAACACCTCGCTGCCTTAACGGGACGGGAAGCTGTATCGCACCACGCCTGGTGACCGGTCTACTCGGAGGGCGCCCGTCGTGGGCGCGCCACGTTCGTAGGCTCGCATCACCACTTCAACGGCAACGAGTCTAATGCCCCCCGCCCGAGACCGCAAGCCGGGCTACATCGGCGGCTCGCAGGCGGAGATGCCGGTGTTCAGGTAGCTGCGGATGGCCATGAGGTCGAGGATGTCGATGACCCCGTCGGCGGCGACATCGCATCGGAAGCGAGCCGCATCCACCGGATACGCCAGGGCGTTGCGAACGGTGACGAGGTCAAAGATGTTGACCTTCCCGTCGGCGTTGACGTCGCCGGCAAGGGAATGCAGGCAGAACGTGTCCAGCACCATGCAGGTGGGGTCGCGAGCGTCCGCGAGCCCGGGAAAGGCCACCGTGACCGTCTCGGCGGGAGCGGCGGCGAGTGTGACCGTCAGTTGGTCGGCTTCGAGGCTGAGCCCGGCAATCGGCACTTCCCGGCCCGCGGGGTCGGTCAGTCGGACGGCACCGGGGACGAGGCCGGCGGGTGCTTGCACCGGTCGCGTGAAGGGGACCAGCAGCCAGGCCGGCCCACCGACGCGGCACTCGATCGGGGATGGCTGGCCAGGCCCGGCGACCAACTCCTGGTCAAACGCACCGGCGAGCCCGTGCAACAGCCTCAAGACCGGGCCACCGCCGGGTGGGCGAACCACGGTCGGCGGATCGTCACTGCAGGGGGCGGTGGAGAAGGACCACTGCGGCCCGACCTGTTGACCACAGGCATTGCGGGCGACGACGGTCCAATGGTGGGTGGTGCCAAAGTCGAGGGCCACAGGCACATTGCACACCGGCTCGCCAGCCCCTTCGCAGACCCGAAACTCCGCCGCCCCGGCCGGCCGGAGGTACACGTCGTAGAGCACTTGGCCGGCGGGGTTCACGCACAGGGTCATTGGCAGTGCGGAGCCGTTCCAGAAACGAGCGTCGGCCCCGAGGGGCACGGCCTGCGCGGAGCCGTACAGGTAGCCCGCCACGCTGCCGAGCGGCCAAGCCGCGGGGTAGCTCTGGTGCTGGAGGCCAAAGCCGATACGCTCCTGCCCCCAGGCAACGCCCACTGCGTACGCCCGGTCCGGGTGCAGCGGGATGTGCATGGTCCCCGAACCGTAGAGGCTCTTGCCAATCCCGCTCGTTTGCACCGTGCTCGTCAGCACAGGCACGAACGGCTCCTGTGCCGGGCCGGACTCCAGGACGAAGAACTCGATCGCCGCGGTGCCCGTGAAATCGAGCTGCACCTTGAACTCGTGCAGGGTTTGCGGCTCGCTGACGGTGATGACGTTGGCGAGAAGCTGTTCCCGGCCGGAGTAGCTGATCGAGGCGGTGCCGAACGGGTGGCAAGTCTGTGGCACGGGCACGCCGACGTTCCATGCCAGCGGCTGCTCAGGGGATACATCGGTCTCGCCGTCGGGTGGGTCGGGCATCAGCGGCAGGGGCGGCAACGCGCAGACGGCCAGCGTGATTGGGCGAGGATGGCTTAGCAGAGCATCGGTGTCGCGGAACACGACCTCGGCCGGGTGGTCGCCCGGCGGGAGGCTGGTTGCCTGGGGATTCAGGCACACGGCCACCGCGATGCTCTCGCCGGGGCCGAGACTGCCGGCTGTGGATTCCAGACTCAGCCAGCCGACGTTGACCTCGCTGGTCCAGTTCACGGCGATCGGTCCGTCGTTGGTCAGATGGTACGCCACACACTCAGGCGCGAACGGGCCGCCCTCCGGCCCGGATACCATTCCCAGGTCTGCGGGCAGGACCTGCAGGTAACCGGGCCCGCCCGTTCCGAGTAAGCGCACCTTTGCCTGTGGCATGTTCGCGAGGTTACCCTCCAGCCGCAGACCGCACTCGGCGAGCCCTTGGGCGACGGGCTCGAAGACCACCGGCAGCTCGACGCACTCACCTGGCCCCAGAGTCCACGGGCCATCCGGCAAGACGGGGAGCCGGAAGCCTGTACATGGGTCGGGCATGGCGACGGTTCCCTGGACGGCCAGCGCCTCGAGTTCCCAAGTGGCGAACTCGAACGGCAGGGGGCATTCATCGCGTGCATCGGCGGATGATGCTTCATGGGTGATGGGTTGCGGAGGCAAGACCGCATGCGAACCCGAAACCGTCGATCCACCGAAAGCTGTTGGAAGGATGCCAGTGGCTAAATCCTCTTCCGTGTGGGTTCCGGGCAATGGCCCGCTGACGTACAGATCATCAAAGAAGTGGCGGGTTTGCCGGCTCTCGGGCAGATCGCTGAAGCCCAGCAGGGCGATGCGGCCGGCATGGGGCAGGGTGTCGTCGGTACCCGTCCAGGCCAGCAGGCCGTTGAAGTAGACTTCAATGCGACTGCCGGCGAAGTTGACGGCGAGCTCATTGACGCCGACGAGGCTCTTGAGATGTGGCGACGCCTGCCAGTTGGCGAGGAACAGAAGGTCGCCGGGTGATTGCCTGGCGACGTAGAACCGGCCCGTGCCGCTGATGGCCACGATGTAGGCTGATCCCGCGGAAGTGGCCCAGTTGAAGTCGTCTGAGGCCCGGACGGCCACGCCGGCCATGTTGTTGGGGCTGCCGATTCGCCGGGTCTTGACCCGCACGCACGCATCCGCCCATCGCTGGCCGACATAGGTGCTTTGGATCCGTGCGTTCGCTTTGTCAGACCGCGCGTGGTAGTTGCCCTCGGTGACCTCCCAAGTTCCCGTCGCGGCGGGCAGCCAGTCTTCGGCGCTGCCGCTGTTGAACTCTTGGTCGTAGTGCGTCCAGAACTCTCCCGAGACACCTTCGAGTATCAGATCGGTCGAGGGGTGCGGGTTGCAGAGGGTAACGGTCTCGGTGCGTGTGGTGCCCAGGGCGGTTTCGCCGAACGGTACGGTCAGGTCAAGGGCGGGCTCGACGCTGTCTTGGATCGCGGCCTCAGCTGCGGGCGGGGTCGAGAAGGACCACACCGGCCCGGCTGCTTGCCCCGTGTGGTTTTGGGCCACGACCTGCCAATGGTAGGTCATGTCGTATCGTAACGGCTCAGGCATCGGACAGGCCGCGTCGAGGGCCGACCGACACGCCAGGGTCGAGGGCGGGTTGTCGGTCCCCCAATAGATGTCGTAGGTGGTTGCGACACCGTGATGCCAGCAGACATAGGCCAGCGCGTTGGCCAGGATGCGACCGCCGTCCGTCGTTGCCCGCCAGAAGTCGCCGCTCACTCGGCTTGATGAGGGGAAGAGAGCCAGGTCGACACGCGGCACACCGCCGATCTCTCGAACCGCGATCAATGGTGCCCCGTCGCTCCACGCCGCGACAAAGGATGCGCCGGGCGACAGATACGATGACCGCACGCGGAAACTGCGGTCGCCGCCGTCGAACTCGGTCACCCCGGTGAGTACCGGATGCAGGGGGTCGAATCGGTCGCCGAGACTTTGCCGCGGTCGGTCGATCAAGGCGGGTAACGTGCCGCCCGGATAGTGGATGCAGGAGTACTGTTCGTCCAGGAAACGGCCCATGATCGAGCCGTACGACCGCACGGAGACATTAGCGAAGACGGCGACGACCACCCCGCCGCCGGAGTCGATGTAGTCGGCCAGCACGTTGCCGAGCGTAAACGGGTCGTCAAACTGGTCGTTGCTCCAGACGATGACGCCGTCGAACGCGAGCAGGTCGGTCAGGGCGGGGGTCCACTTGCCGGCGTCCAGGATGACCACCTCGTGGAATCTGCCACTGGCGATGAGCCAGTCGCGGGTGTCGGTGAAGTAGGGGCTGCTCACCCCGGTGGGGTAGGCCGCGGCCAGGATCGCCGCTCGACGGTAGGTGGGCTCGGCCCCGGTGAAGGATAGGGCGGGCAGGTCGATGGGGACCGCCTCGGCGCCGTCGGGCGGGTCAGGGTCGGCGGGCAGGGACGGCGGAGCGACGAGCCGGATTCTTACGGTGGCCGGCGGAGAAGGCCCGCCGCCGGGCGATTCACCACCGTCGTGAGCACGGTAGGTGAACTGATCGACGCCCGCAAAACCCGGTGAAGGGGTGTACAGCAACGTGCCGCCGGCCAGGTCGCCGCTGAGCTGACCGTTCGTGGGGGGCGTCTCCAGCAGGTAATGGAGTTGGCCGGGCGCGGTGGGTTGGCCGTCGTCGTCGGCCGTCAGGGTGACAGTGACCGCCGTGGCGACGGGTGTGGTGACGAGCACGTCGCGGGCCACCGGGGGCCGGGTGGCGATCACCGCCAATTGGACATCGCGGGAGACGCTCGTCCCGCTGCCCACCTCGGCGAAGTGCACGCCGGTGGCGTAAGACCAGTCCTTGGCCGGCAGCGATGCGGCGGAATCGTTGACGCATACCTCGACCGCGACCGTCTGCTCGGCAGCCAGGATTCCGCTCGCCGGGGTGACCGTGACCCAGGGCGCCTCCGCGACGGCCGTCCACGAGACCTCGGCTGCGGGCTCGGCGGTGTTCCGCAGATGATAGGTTCCGCACATGGGCTCGAACGGACCGCCGGGTGCCCCCCGAGACGACAGGCTGCCCGATGGCTCAACCGTCAAACGAGTCGGCCCGCAACCACTCAGGCCGGCCAAATCACTCTCCACGAAATCAGCGGGCAGCCCGGTCCCGCGACTGAGCCCTACCACCGGGTCGTTCGCCCCGGCTTCGAGCCAGGACATGCGCAGTCGCCCGTCGAAGAACATCTCCGCCTGAAAGGTACTCAGTCGCGTGGTGGCCGCGTCGCGCACGTCCTCCCAGGTGACCGCGATACGGTCCGCGAACTGTCGCCAACTGACGCGACCGTCCTCCGCCGGGGAGTACCAGTCGGTTAACGGGGCGATCCGCGGTAGCGTGAAGTGCCCGGTCAGGTCGTTGGCGGCGCCATCCCAATTCGTGAAGGTGATTGATCCGCTGGGGTTGACCCAGAACGAGTCGTAAGCCACTCCGTAGAGCATCACCTTGCGGCCGTCCAGCGGACGAACCAGGGTGCTGTTCTTGATCCACGTGCCGCCTGCGGGGTCGATGGGCAGCGCGTCGATCGGCGTCAGGCAAGGGCGGTAGAAATCGAGCGAGCTGTCGGGCGTGAACTCCAGACTGTGGTATGCCAGCGGGACCACGCCGCGCAGGAAGTGCTGGGCGAAGTAGTCCGGGGCCGCAGGTGTGGCGAGCGCGTGGCAGGCTCCGTCCTGATCGTCAACGGTTACATTGCCCGCCCGGTCCCGAGCATGCACGGCAAAGAGATACGTTCTTCCGGGTAGCAGCCCGGAGATCGGCACACTGTGCTCCGTGCCGTGGCCGCCGGCCAGAGAGACCTGCTCCAGCTCGTGGCAGGAAGTCCCCCAGTGAACCGCTACACTTGCCGGTTCGTCGGTCCGAAGCGTGATGCGTGCGGTTAAGGCCGACAGTTCTGCCACCGCCAAATCGGAGATGACCGGGGCGACGCAGTCGATGATCACCTCGGCTCGCGGTGTGGCCGACGAGCCTTGGCCGGTGTCGGCGTCGAAGAACTCCGCGGTGAGCACGTGGCCGTCGCTTGCCGCGAGCCCGCCCGGTTCGTTGAGCCGCATCATGCCCACGAAGGTGGCTGTGTCCGGCCCGGTCTCGGTCAACAGGAGCGGCACGCCGGCCGGATCGCCTGTGCTCCACACGCGGGCCTCGGCCACCTCGACGGCGGACGGGGCCGCATTGAGATCGCAGTCGTTGACGGTCAGCCTGACGGCGTCGCCGCAGGTGTAGGCCTCCGCGTTCAGGGTCACCGTTGCCGCCGACGAGCAGCCAATCATGGGCGGCGAGGTCACTAGCGAGAAAACCTGTGGGCCCAGCGGGACCGTGTGGCCGTTGACCCGGATGACCCACAAGCCCGCGGCCGGCTGGTCAACGACCACCTGCTCGATGTTGTTGACCCGATCGGGCTGAGAGCGGACCGCGGGTTGATCGGGATATGCGGGGTCCACCGTCCACGGGAAATGCACCGTGCGGCCGTCCGGGGTGATGGCCACGAGGTCCAGATCGTTGACCAATTGCGGGATGGTGTTGACCGCTCCGGGCGGATCGTCCCAGGCGAGCGTGGCCCGCAGTTCCGTCGTGCCGGGTGGAATCTCGACGAGAAAGGAGCGAGCTTCGGACTGCTCGATAGATTCCTCACGGACACCGCGGGTGCGGAGCAGGTCGACAGCCTCGGCGGCGCGGACCGAGCCGTACCCTGACTGGTAGTCCGGCCCGACGGGGCCGAGGTCCACCGCGGTCTGGGTCAGGATGGCTTTGAGCGTTGAATTGCGCGGCAAGTCCAACTCGGGCCAGAGCGTCTGCCACTCCTGAAGCAGCAGGGCACAGACGCCGGTCACCGCGGGTGTGGCCATCGAGGTGCCGCACAGCACGGCGTAGCTATCAGTTCCGCTTGTCGAGGTGATACCCCGGTCGCCGCCAACCTCGCAGCCCGGGGCGCAGACGTCCGGCCGGAGCCGACCGTCGTCGGTCGGTCCCCAACTCGAAAACGCGGTCATGGAGTCGTCGTTGGCATTGACGGCTCCGACGGCGATGTGGTTCTTGGCCCCGGCGGGTGGAGCGGTCGTGTGGTACAGGTTGCCGCAGCGAGGAAGGGCACGCTCGTTACCGTTGGCCCAGGCGATGCGCATCGGCTGACCGAGGCTGCCGGTGACAATGGCGTCGATGAGCATCGAAGTCACGCCGTAATCGCCGGTGATGTCACAGGGAAAGCCGTTGCGTGCGGTGTTGGTGCCGATGGAGTTGTTGGCCAGGTGGACGCCATGCACCTGGATCGCCTCGCGATAGTCGGCCTCGATGTCGCCGGGGTTGGTGTAGAGGAAGATGCCGCTTTCGTCGTACTCGAAGCCGTAGGATTCAATGCGGACACCAGGGGCGATGCCGCGATACTGGCCGAGGCTGGCGGTGCCGTCTCCGCCGATGGTGCCGGCCACATGCTGGGCGTGACTGCTGAAGCCGGAGGCATCGCGGACGGTGAGCCTGCCGCCGAAGTCGACATGACCCTGGTGCGCCGTGCCCGCATCGTAGAGCAGCACGTTGATACCGGTGCCGTCCAAACCGTACGGCCCCGCGGGCGCCTGGACCAAGCCTGCCTGAGTCAATAGCCGCGAGCCGTCGTTCACATCACCCATTCGCGGCAAGGGCGGCTCGATCCACTGCACCACGTCCTCGTCGGCCAGCCCGGCGATCTTGCCGAACGGCAGCTCGACAATCAGGGCATTGATCGATGCCACCTCCGCGCGCACGCGGGCCTGGTGCCGTCCACAGACCTGCACCGCCGTTGGTCGCAGCGGCACGTCCGGGTGGAACAGGACGTATACGGCTACGGTCGCGGCCTCGGGCGAAGCCGCCTCCGCCGCCAGCGGGGTGCCGGGGTCAGCCTGTGGACCTTCGGGTACCAGTGCCCAGTCGGGCACCTGCCCCGAGGCCAACCTCGGGTGCAACTTCCATTCCCGCCGAATCGTCCGCACCTCCGCCAGTTCGCCGGTCTGGGCCATGGCGACCAGGTCGGGCTTGTGCACGTCCAGGGCGGCGAACCATGCGTGATCGCCCAGGTAGGTCAGCAGACGCAGGCCCGAGGCTCCAAGGATGCCCTGTTCGATCCTGTTGACGGGACCCTCAAGCCGCACCACAACGTGTCGCATGGTTGCCCCCGGTGCCGCCGTCTTGGTGGACTCGATCAGGTCCGCGAGCGCGTCGGCGCGGGCTGCCGTGGTGTGCAGGGCCTGTGCGGGCAGGCCCTCCTCGGGACCGGGGTTACGCCAGCGAATGGGATCAGCCGCGGCTTGGGACCAGGTTGCGATGGCGATCAGTAGGGCTGAACAGGGCGGGAATGGAAAACGTTTGGCGGTTCTCGCGGCGCGCAGACCTGGTGAATGCTCGGAACCCCGCATACTCCGCTCCTATGCCAATCATATCATTCGCGAGGGGGGTATTCCACGATGGGTTCCAACTCGCTTGGTTGAAGAAACGGCTTCTGTGCCCGGCTTACCCCGCGGCCGGTGAGCTGCGCGTGAGCGGTTCCCGTGGCGACGGTTGATCCGCGGGCTGGGGCAAGGATAATAGGCGACATGAGTTTCGCCACTGTTGAAGAACAATTGCGGGTTCTGACGCGCGGATGCGAGCGGATCGACACCCTGGACGAGCTGCGGCGGAAGCTGGCGGCCTCGCGCGAGGGCCAGCGGCCCTTGCGGATCAAGCTGGGGCTCGACCCGACGGCGCCGGATATTCACCTCGGGCACACCGTCGTGCTGCGCAAGATGAGGCAGTTCCAGGATTTGGGGCACAAGGCGGTGCTGATTATCGGCGATTACACCGCACGGGTGGGTGACCCGTCGGGGCGGAGCAAGACCCGCCCGGTGCTCGATTCGGCGGCGATCGAGAAGAACGCCCGCACTTACATGGACCAGGCCGGCCGCATCCTCGATACCGCGGCCGAGCGGCTCGAAGTCCGCCACAACAGCGAGTGGCTGGCGGGGATGACCTTCGCCGACGTGCTCAAACTCACCGGGCAGATGACCGTTGGGCAGATGCTCAAGCGCGAGGATTTCCGTAACCGGTTCGAGGCTGAGGCCCCGATCGGCGTGCACGAGCTACTCTACCCGCTGATGCAGGGGTGGGACAGTGTGTGCATTCAGTCGGACGTCGAGCTGGGCGGCACGGACCAGACGTTCAATAACCTGGTCGGCCGGGACTTGCAGCGCAACGCGGGGCAGGAGGCCCAGGTGGTCATGGTCATGCCCATCCTGGTGGGTCTTGATGGCGTTGAGAAGATGAGCAAGTCGCTGGGCAACTACGTCGGGGTGACCGAGGCGCCGCACGATATGTTCGGCAAGCTGATGAGCGTGCCGGATGCGTGCATGAGCAACTACCTGACCCTGCTGACCGCGATGCCGGAAGCGGAGATCAAGGCCCTGGCCGACCCCGGCCGCACGCACCCCATGGAGGCGAAGAAAAGGCTGGCGGTCGAGATCGCGGCGGCGTTCCATCCTCGCGAGAAGATAGAGCACGCCCGGCACGAGTGGGAACAGATTCACCAGAAGAAGGCCGCGACCGGAGGCCTCGTGGTGCCGGATGATGCGCCCACGGTCGCGGTGGGAGGCGATCTGTTTGTCGACGGGCGGGTGCCTCTGTTGAAGCTGGTGGTACACTGTGGGTTCGCGGCGACCAACGGCGAGGTGCGACGGCTGGTGGCGGAGAGCGGGATTCGGCTCAACGGCGATGTGCTGAGCGATCCGACGTGCAGTTTGGCGATCAAGACGGGCGATATCCTGCAGCGGGGCAAGCGCAAGTTCGCACGGTTGGCGGTGCAGTGACCGGCGTCACGGCATGGCTGCGGCGGGGGCTGATGGCCGCGGGGTTGGCTGTGTCGACCCTGGCCGCTGGCTGTGAGGCGCCAGGCGGGGCGTTCCTGGGCTGGCCGGATGACCAGGCGCGTAAGATCGAGGATGAGCGACCCGACGCCGACCCGCGGGTGCGCGGGCAGGTGACCATGACCGAGGTTCGCACGGTGCCGTATGAAACGTACGTGGCGATGCGGTCGGCGGGTCAGGTGATGGTGGAGGAGCGGCGGACCGGGCAGGTGTACTTCGCGGTGCGTCGCACGGTGCAGGTGCCGATCGCCGGGCGGCCGGGGTTGGCGCCCGCGATGATGTACGTCGGAGTGATGGAGCGGTACCGGGCGGGCGTGCCCGAAGAGGTTGTTCGAGAGTGAAGGTGGGCCGATGAAGATTCCCGCGGTGGACATGCCGGAACGCTACACGGGGTTGTACGTGTTCGACTTCGGCGGGCAGGTGGCGGTGGGCTACACGGCGGACGAGATCGCCGTGCTGCTCGAATCCGAGCGTTACGCGGATGGCAAGGTGTACCGCATTCACCGCGCCTGGCCGGACGGCACGATGGAGCTGGCGGGCGTGCCTCGCGAGCGGTTCGACCTGGAGGATGGTATTTTCTTCTATCGCGACGGTGAGGCCGCCGCGCGGGCGGACCTCGACGCGCTCTGTCGGTCGGCGGAGGAGACACCGCCGCCGTGTCGAATCAAGGTGCAGATGGCCCGGCTTGTGGGGGCGAGTCATCCCCATCTGACCGCGGCGATCTTCCCGGCGGAGTTCACGCACGAGGTGGCCGGCTGGCTGGAGCGAATCGGGTTTGACGGCGGGGATTTTGTGGAGGGCGGGTCCAGCCAGGTGACCGGGTATTACGAGAGCGGGCCGGCGGTGCTCGAACGTCGGCAACTCTGGCCGGCGGAGGGGCTGTCGCGGTCGGCGGAGGAAGTGTTGGCCAGCACGCATCTGGCGGTGCAGAGGAAGCTCGCATGAAACCCGGGCGGCGAGGATGGCTCTCGTTTCTGGCCGACCTGTCGATCGCGATGGGCGGTCGGCGATTCGGCAACGATGAGCTGACCCGCCGGGCTCGCAAGATGTCATTCGAAACGGATACGCGGCGGCTGGGTGTGCGTGTGACCGAGTTTTTGCGCGACCGTCTGCGGCTGCGGTGGCTGCGAGGTACCCGGGGTAGCTGATTGGCTGCGCATGGGCAGCGTGGACCATTCGCGAGGGGGGCACACGATCGAGCTTGTCGCTTCGCGGGACAAGTGCAAGCGATGAAAGGGTGAGCATGGGCAAGGCATACGGGTTTGGCGTGATTGGCGCGGGGATGATCGGCGCGTTTCATGCGGAAGCGATCAAGCAATTGCCCAACGCCAAGCTGGTGGCGGTGTGCGACCAGGCCTCGGGTCTGGCGGACCAGTTCGGTCAGCGGTGCGGATGCGCGGGGATGAGCGACCTCGAGGCCTTCCTGGCCCGCAAGGACATCGATGTGGTGACCGTCGCGACGCCCAGCGGTACGCACGCGGACATCGCCATCGCGGCGGCCCGGCACGGCAAACACTGCATCACCGAGAAGCCCATCGACATCCGGCTCGGCAAGATCGACGCGGCCATCGAGGCCCACGCCAAGGCCGGCACCTGCATGGGCGGCATCTTCAACGGCCGGTTCCTGCCCACTGCCCGACTGCTCAAGAAGGCGGTCGAGGAGGGTCGCTTCGGGCGGATGACCTTCGGGCTGGCCTACGGCCCGTGGTGGCGCGATCAGGAGTACTACGACAAGGGCGGATGGCGGGGCACCTGGAAACTCGACGGCGGCGGGGCGTTCATGAACCAGGGCATCCATACTGTGGATCTGCTGCAGTGGCTCATGGGCCCGGTCAAGAGCGTCAAGGCGAATGCCGCCACGCTGGCCCATGAACGCATCGAGGTTGAAGATACCGCCGCCGCGGTGCTCGAGTTCGCCAGCGGTGCTCTGGGTGTGATGGCCTGCACCACGAGCATGTGGCCTGGCCATTTCCGCACCGTTGAGATATCAGGCACGGCCGGCACCGCGGCCATGGCCGACCAGAACTTCTTCTTCTGGCAGTTCCGCGAAGAACGCCCGCAGGACCAGGAAATCCGGGAGAAGTATCTGCAGTTTCCGGCCGTCTCCGTCGGGGCGGCGAACCCCTCGGCGGGCATGACCGCGGACGGTCATCGGGACAACTTCGCCTCGTTCCTGGCCGCCCTGGATGCCGGGAAATCCCCCGAGATCGACGGCCCCGAAGCTCGCAAAGCCGTGGCCATCATCCTGGCCATTTACGAATCCGCCCGCACGGGCAAGCCGGTTGAACCCTGAGTGCTTGTCGCGGTTGGCGTCAGCGGGACGGTCCGCGGATCGCGCGGATTGAAGCGGATGGCGCTGCCGCCGAGGCAAGCAAGCGAGCGGCGGGGTTTACCCTCGCCTTCTGTGCGGACTCGTCAGTTCTCCGGTTCCCTCAGTGATCGACCAGGATCAAGCCGGGATGGGTTCCGGTGATGCTTCTCCCGCCTTGAGGCGTGATGATGAATGTGTCCTCGATGCCGACCATGCCGACGCCGGCAATGCCCTTCTTCGGCTCAAGGGCGAGCACCATGCTCTCCGCCAACGGTTCATCAAACCCGTCGGCAATCACGGGGAGTTCGTCGATCTGCAGGCCGACCCCATGACCGAGGAAGTTCACCCGCCGGTCACCGAAGCCCATGAAGTTCTCGATGAAGTCCGAGTCGAGCCCGTCCATGACCGTGGTGTAGACATCCGAGGGGATGGCTCCGGGCCTGATGAGCGAGGCCAACTGTTGCAGCACCTCGACGCACCGCTTGTGCGTCGCGATGACCCCGTCGGGCAGCGGCTTGCCGAACATGTAGACCATCGTCTTGTCCGTGTGGTAGCCGTCCACCGCGACGCCGATGTCGACGAACACCAGGTCGCCTTCGCGAAGCTTCCGGTCGCGGCTGCCGAGGACCGGTGCCGCCGGCCCAATGCCCAGGCACCCGCCGGGCCCATCGAAGCTGGTTGGATGGATCGAGCTCTCGCCGAAGCCGAGCTGTGCCACCGCGATGTCCACGCCGAACATGCCGAACCGGACGATGCCCTGGTGCCCTTCGCGGACCATGAGCGAGAATAGCTCGCACCCGAACTCGGCCTCGCTCATGCCCTCGCGGAACAGCGGCGGAACGCCCTCCTCCAGAATCCGTCTGTGGATCGCCCCCGCCCGTTCCATGATCGCCAGCTCATAGGGGCTCTTCACCGCCCGCGGTCGGGCAAGCTGCCTGTCCAGCGAGCCGATCTCCTCGCAGGGGAAGTGCTTTCTGAATCGAGCAAGCAGGGCCACGGGGACCAGCTCGGTATCGACGTGGATGATCGCCCGTGCACGCGGCACGACGGGAGCCGCGTCGCGAAAGCCTTTCATCGGGCGGATATCGGGGAACAGCGACTCGCGGCAAGCCCGTTCGTAGCTCCTGCGCACGCAAAAAACGGCCTCGCCCTCTCGGGGGATGAGCAGGAGGCCGTCCTGCATCGTGCCCGTGAAGTAGTACTGGCTGACACGGCCGAAGATCGCGGCCAGCTCCCAGGTCGGATTCTCCGCGTCCATGCAGGCTCTGAATCGCCGCATCCGGTCCGTCAGTTCTGAGATGGGTACTTGATCCATTCTGTCGCATCCGTAAAGAAAAAGCGAAGTATACTCCGCCAACCGCAGGACGCCAAGCAAGCGAGTTGCACCCAAGTGAGCCAGTGGTTGGACACCCCGGATCAGGGTTACATCACCGAGATTCCCATGCGGATCCAGCACAGGATGGGAGAGCGGAACCCAAACAAACGAGGAGGTCAAAGCGAGCGGCGGGGTTTATCCCCGCCTTCTGTGCGGACGCATGAGGTTGCCTGTTCCGATGAACGCGTCGGTAGCCGGTTACGAGTTCATTTCGGACCCGCGGAGGTGCCTCGCTGGGCGATGGCGCCGGGATCAACCCGGCGGCTCGCAGTGCAGGTCAAGGCTGTTTCTTGGCGGCTTCTGCTTTCTTCGCGGTTGAGCCTCTCTCGCTCAACCGGAACCATGCCCCCGCGGTATCATCCGCGTCCCTCGCCCTGGCCGGCCACTGCGGCCCGAGGAGGGCATCCGGAAACACCAGCTGCGTCCGCGTTTCGATCCTGTCGGAAGGCCGAGCTTCGCCCGGCCTTGAGCTTGTGCGTCTTGCGCATGTCCATGCGCAGTCTCACGTTGGAAACCCAGGACACTACAAGCAAACTCAGCAGCAACAGGGCCAACATCGGAATGAGCGTCAGGGTCACCGCTCGCGGGTATTCGGCGATGAAGGCTTCAACCGTGAGCAGTGCCGAAACCTCCGGTATTCCGGAGGTGAGCTCGGGGTCCATCGCCAGAATGATCGTCAACGCAGCGAAACTCAGGACGACAAGAATGACATAGATCGCCACACGCGAAGCGGATGAGCGCGGCAGCGCCGGTTGTCGAAAGATGAATCCGCATTGGACGCACTGCACACGGTGCCGGATGGCATCGGCAAACAGTAGAGCCGGGATGAGCCCGCCGAAAAGCAGAATGAGGCAGCCCAGTCCGGATGACTGTTCTCTGGGATGCGCGAACCTCTCATCGTTTCCGCAACGGGGGCACGCGAAGTAGTACTTCATGGACTGCTCCGAGCGGTCAAACGGGACATCGTTGGTTTCTCTCCCATAGGACGAAGAACTGGCGACAGCCATGGGGCGCTTTGGTTGGGTTGTCCTTTCATCCATGAATCCACCCCAACCCTGCCGCGTCTCGTGGTCAATGGTGGTTGCCCCCTGTGGTATCCGCCGGGGACGGCGACAGAATCAGGGCGGTATCGGGCATTTCGCTCCCAAGGAGCGACGGGCTGTAGCCACCGGTGGAGCGGCGCGACGGCGCAGCCGGCCGACGCGAAACCCGTGGAAACGAGATCTGTCTTGTCCGCGGCCCGCCCCGGCAGGGGCGAAGGGGGCCACGTATAGGATCCTTGGCTGGGATGGTTTTCCGCGAACGAACCGGTACGCCGGTTCCATCCTCCGCCCCCTGCCGGGGCGGGCCTCTCCAACGCATACCGCTTCCACGGGTTTTGTTCGCCTGAGGCTCACTCCACCCGTGGCTACAGCCCTCGGCCCCTTTCGGGGCCGGCAGAACGCCCATCGCGCCCGCCCACGTTGTCACGGACCCGCATCCATGCCGCCATGCCCATTACGTCGAGGCCACGTGTCGTCGTCGCCGTAGGCGGGCGGTCTCGGGGGCTTCGAGGATGCAGGTGCCGAGGATGCGGGTGGCTTTGCCGATGAGTTGGAGTGTGCTGCGGTCCAGTCGGGCGGGTTGGGTGCCGACGTCCGGCCAGCCGGTCTCGTCGGGGGTGAGTTGCTCCCAGTTCTGGAAGAGGCGGCCCCATTCACTGGTCAGGATCTCGCGCATGCGGGGGCGGTAATGGCGAGGGTACCAGTACATGTCGTGGTAGAGCACGCTGGCGATGTAAGCCCAGGGGGCCAGCCAGGTCTTGAGCGACCATTCGAGGGCGGGTTTGAGCTTGCCCCAGTAAATCTTGTGCTGCATCCGGCTGGCAAAAGTCATCTTCTTGAACGGCCCGTCGAAGTGCCAGTTTTCCGCGGCGGCATCGACGTCGCCGACGAGCTCGATATCGCGCACATCGCCGCAGCCCAGCCCGCGCTCGTGAGCGAGGCGTATGTACTTGCAGTCCTTGAGCGGGTCGAAGCCCATCAGTTTGGCGGCCATGGCGTCGATGGCGACCTGGTCGGCGGAGGCGAGCAGCACGTTCTTGACGTGCGGTACCATGCAGCGTGGCCCGGGGCCGTCGCCCGCAAACGTGCCGTCCATCACCGCGAACAAACCCTTGTGGATCTTCTTCTGGATCATCAGCAGGTCGACGAGCGTCTCGTGGATCACCGGGTGGGTCCAGTGCCGATGCTCGTTGAGCAGCCCGCCGAAGGCGTTCTTCATCGCCCCGGTGGTGGTGGTGAACACGTGGGTTTTGACCGTCGGCAGGTGGATGATGTTTTCGCCGATGAACCGCCGGGGGATCGAGAAACCCTTGGGGTAGACTTCGTTGAGGCAGAGGAAATCGCGGGCCAGGTCGCCGACCGCGTCGCGGACGTTGATCCACTCCTCGCCTTCGTAGAGGTGGACGTTGCGCAGGCCGTGCGCCTCGACCACGTTGACCTGCTTGTTCTCGCGCTCGCCGAAGTGGGCGTCGATGACCACGGTGCGGTTATGGCAGCCGTGGATCAGGTTCGGGTCGTACCCGTCGCGTTTCATGGCCCGGATGACGCCTTCGAGCTGCCAGGGCGTCGTGCTCGCGCCGGGGTAAAAAAAGTGCCAGGAGATGTTGATCTTGAGCGCGGTGTCCGCCTTGGGGTCGATGACTTGGCGATAGCCGGCCAGGTCCATGACCCGGTGGTAATCCGCCAGGACGGTCCGCGGCGACGTCCGCACAATGGCTACGCGTGAAGTACTCATATGCTCCATTCTAGCGTGGGGATTGGCTTTGTGTGCATTTCACGTCGCCTGACCCGGTCGGCCCGTGTTGCGCGCGACACGGGTCGGTACCGCACGCGGCACCGCTAAGCGGGATTTCGAGAAACGTCGCACGGGCATCGAAAAGAGCTCAGCAGGGATTCGACGGAAGGTAGCGATTCTACCTCGCTACGTTAACCCTGGTCTTTGGCCAGCAGGGCCTCGGCGGACTGGATGAGGCGTTCCATGCGGAAGGGTTTGTTGATGTATCCGTCGGCTCCGAGGCTCTCGGCCCAGGCCTGGTGACGCTTGCCCGTGTTGGCGGTGATCATGATCACATAGGGTTTGCTGCCGCGTGGCTTCTTGGCCTTGAGTTTCTCGAGTACCAGGAAACCGCTGCGTTGCGGCAGCATGGCGTCGAGGATCATCAGGTCGGGGTTCTTCTCCTGGGCCATGGCCGTGGCGGTGTTGCCGTCGGTCGCGGTCATAATATCCGCTCCGCAGTCTTTGAACGCCGCTTCGATCGCGGTCAGGATGTCGGTGTCGTCGTCCACAATCAGGATGGACTTACCATCATAAGGCGCAGCCATGATCCTTGTTCTCCTATGGCGGTGAGTGCAAATACCGGGGTGAACCGGAGTGCGTTGTCAGAAGAGTATAGGCGATTTCCCGTCGATATGCAACAGCACCGCCGAGAGCCGCTTCGTCAGACCAGGCCCGCCCGGCGTCGAAGCAGCCACTCCAGGGTTAACACCATCGCGAAGGCGGCCAGCCAAGGCCACGGGGAGTCCTCCACCAGATGCCAGCGCCGCGTTTGCGTGAGGGTGATCGGCCGGCTTGCTGACCCGATTTGTCGCAGAACGTCCGGTAGCTCGGGCAGGGGGGCATAGAGCCCACCGATGTGCCTCGTTTGGTCCGCCATCCGCTTGAGTTGGTCCAGATTGGCCAGCGGTTCGGCGAGTTCCGGGTTGGTTGAGGCGACCCTGAAGGCCGTTTGGGTACGTCCGATGATGTTCTCCCCCTCGTAGACTTGGGCTTCCAGGCGGTACTCACCGATGGCCGTCGGCGTCAGGCGGGCCTCCAGCCGGCCATCCCGCGGGGTCATCGCGACGGGCACGGGCTCCTTGCCGGGTGAGGTCAGGGTCACGGTGACGGTGGGCGACGGCGTCGCCTCGTTTGCCGTCAGGTCGACCACGCCGGCCCGCACCACGACCTCATCACGTCGTGCCTGCAAACGCCCGAGGTCGTAACGCGGTCGATCCGTCGCCACCCATACTTCCGGGCGGCGGTTCGCCATCCACAGCACCAACTGCCGCCAGAACCGTCGATGAGCCTCTCCTCCATGCTCTTGTGCGAACGACCACCGCCAAGTCGAGTCGAAAGCCACAATTGCCGTTCGCCCCTTCCCGCTTTGGCTGACCACGAGGAGGGTATCGCCTCTCTCTGAGGCCGCGAGGACCTCGGCGGCCGGTCGCGCGTCGCCCGTGGCCAGCGTGCCGGTCAACTCCGGTAGCCGTCTCCAAAGGGCCTCGCTGTCTTCTTGGCTGGCGGCAAGCCGGCAAATCGGGTGGATCTGGCCGGCCGGCGTGGGGTGATACCGCAACGGGCCGCCGACCTCACCCCCCCCGGGCAATGTTGCTGGTAGGATCTCCGCCAGTGGGGTACGGAGGTAGTGTCAAGTCCTGTGTAAATTGCCTCGGGGCATCCTGCCGGTCCAATTCGTTACGCCACTTTCGATTTCTTCTTTGAGGATGAAGAGGGTAGCGGCACCGTCGGGCACAGGTGT
>Ga0123332_1001171_pt1 | contig 25962 bp, 22 predicted proteins | sample BioC12SIPDNA_4_FD_89958 | JGI IMG/M metagenome (GOLD analysis project Ga0123332, IMG submission 89958) | Anaerobic biogas reactor microbial communites from Washington, USA - Biogas_R2_A C12 SIP DNA | ecosystem: Engineered > Bioreactor > Anaerobic > Unclassified | place: Washington, USA... | reverse complement strand
TCGCCCGCCCAGGTAGGCCAGGTAGCGCACCGCCTCCGTGACCCCGCCGGACTCCCAGGCGTCCAGGGCGAGGCCGCAGATCCGTTCCGCGTCAACGAGTCCGGCCTGCACGTCGACCGGCTCCCCGATGAGCACGATCCGCCCGGGGCCGTGCGGCCTCACCACGCTGTGCAGCCGGGCGCGGGGATGCAGGTGGTAGGTGAGGGTGCCCAGCCGTTGCACGGGCCAGCGGGCGACCTCGGGCGGGGCGGTGCTGCTCCCGCCCCGGATCAGGTAGCCGCAGCCGAAGGCCCCGTCGACGACAAGGTCCTCGCGCTCCGCACCGCCGTCCATCCCGGACTCCGTCACCCTGGTGCACCTTTCCTCGCCCCGGTCCAGCGTAGGGTAACCCGCTAGCCCCACGCGTGGAGAGGAAACAAGCATGGGCGAGAGCCTGCGCAGCAGAGTCATCCGCAAGGTGCCCGTCGTGGGATGGCGCACCGAACTGCTCGCCAAGCGGGCCCGGCAGGTGGTCACGCTGCGGGAGACGCTCGAGGCCAAGGACGCCCAGATCGCGAGGCTGCGCGCCCAGGTGGATCGGGAGAAGGCGGCGCGCAAGCGTGCCCAGGAGCGGCTCGCGACAGACCGTCCGGAGACGATGGACTCAGCACCGGCGTCGTTCCGCCGCAACCTCATCGAGCTCCGGCGCAACCTGGAGGCGCTGCGCCCCCTCGACCCCGACGTCTACCACCCGCTGCTGCAGATCCCGCGCAAGCTCCGCAACTACCGGTTGGCGGCCAGCCACGGCATCGCGGTCCCCGAGGTCCTGGGGGTCTGGGCCACCCAGGGCGACATCGACCTGAGCGCCATGCCCGACCAGTTCGTCCTCAAGTCCGACCTCGGCGCAGGTGGGCACGGGGTGTTCCCGCTGCGGCGCGTCGGGCCGGACCGCTTCGAGCTCATCGGCGGGGAGGAGTCGTTCACCACCGAGGACCTTCGGGAGCGTTACCGCGCCAAGAGGTCGACGCGGGGGCCGTTCTTCGCCGAGGCCTTTCTGACGCAGCGGGTGGTCGCCGAGGAGATCCCCGACGACGTCAAGATCTATGCCTGCTACGGCGAGGTGGCCATGGTGCTGCTGCGCCAGATGCCGGAGCACGCCAACCTCGACAGGGCCCGCTACCGCTACACCGACGGCCTGGGCCGGGATCTCGGCACGGACGTGGTGCACGGTGGTCGCATCGACCCCTCGATCCCGCTGCCCGAGCCGTTCGCCGACTTCATCTCCCTGGCCGAGCACATGTCCCGGGCGGTGGCGCTGCCGTTCGTCCGGGTCGACATCTACGACACCGTCGACGGTCCCGTCCTGGGCGAGCTGACCCGCGGTCCCGGAGGACAGCAGCGCTACCGCCGCGACCAGGACATCGCGATGGGCCGGGCCTGGGACGAGGCGAAGTGGCGCCTGGACCTGGACGTCATCGCGGGCCGACCGCTGCGCAACCTGCACGGCCTGCACCCGGCGCCCAACTACTACCCGGAGAACCACCCGTCCCAGCAGGAGGACCCGCGCGGCTGGGAGGTCATCACCGCGGACTGCGCCCAGTGGTGCCTCCCCCACAGTTCGTAGGGGTTCCGTTCACCCTCCGCACCACTTCGTAGCGGTTTCGTGCGGGCGGCCGCCCCTCCCCGCCGCCCGGCCCAGACGCCATGCGACCAGATGGGCGCGAAGTGCGTGCCAGGACGTCGCACGGCGCCCATTCGGTCGCACGGCCCGAGCGGAGTGCCCCTCTGTGGGGGGCGCCCCGCCGTGGGGAGCGTCCCGCCTCGAAGCGCGTCAGGGCGTGGCCGGCCCCAGGCTGCGCAGGTAGGTCAGCGTCCACGGGTGCTCGGGCCCGAACTCCAGCAGCGCGGCGGCGCGGTAGTTGCGCCGGATCTCCTGCAGCCGCCGCACCAGGTAGGCCTCCCACCCGGCCTCGTCCCGCAGGCTCTCGTCCGCGTCCCACTGGGCCTCGCTGAGCACCAGCTCGACCGGCCAGCCGTAGCGACGGATGGCCCCGAAGTGGTCCCCGTCGACGACGAGGACGGGACGGAACCCGGCGGTGAGCAGCTGCTCCTGCCCGATCTCCTCCAGCCGCTCGGGCACCAGGTCGTCGGGGGTCCCGACGAGGGAAAGTATGACGACGGGCACGTTGTCCAGGCCCTGCCCGGCGAGCAGGGTCCCCCCGTCGAGAAAGACGGTGCCGCCGATGCCCTCCAGGTCCATGTCGAAGGCCCGGGAGACCGCGGTGCGGGCCAGCTGGTTGCCGCGCAGCGCCGTCGCGACCTTCAGCGCCGCCTCCTCGGCCTTGGGCACCCGCCGGGCACGACGGACCACGGCCAGCGCCAGCCGCTCGGCGGACATCCCCTTGCCCTGCGCCATCAGGACCGCCTCCCTGCCTGCTCGGTGAGGAACTGCGCCGCGGCGAGCGCCCCGTTGCCGGGGTCGGCCGCCTGGGCGAGCTCCGCCATACTGTGCCCCCGTTCCAGGAGATCCTCCAGCAGCGGGGTCGCGGTCTCCACGCTGAGCTGCGGCAGCTGGTGCGCCCACCCGTGGTCCGCCGCGAACCGCGCGCGGGCCTCCTGGTCGTCCAGCGAGGTCTCGGTGTTCGGCACGAAGAGGCTCGGCACGCCCATCCGCAACAGCTCGTGGAAGGAGTTGTAGCCGGCCGCGCTCACGACGACGTCGAAGGCCGCGTAGCGCCGCGACAACGGGTAGTCCCGCACCAGGTGGATGTCCTCGCCCGCCGCCGCGCCCGCCGTCGCGATGTCGGGCACGGTGACGCACACGCCGACCCCGAGCCCGGTCAGCGCGTGGATCGCCGCCCCGACCTCCGAGGTGGTGTCGTTGATGTTGCCGGCACCGAGCGAGACCAGCGCCAGCGGCCCATCGGCGGGCAGCCCGAGGGCCGCCCGCGCCTGCTCCCGCGGCTCCAGCTCGACGGCGTCCACGAGGGTGACCGGGCCGACCCGGTGCGCGTCCGCCGTCGCCGTCGCGCCCCGGTCGTAGGCCGCGGCGAGGTCCCCCGGCTCCAGGACGCTGTCGAACCAGGCGGCCTTGGCCAGCTGCTCGCTGTTGCGGGACTCGCGCCACATCCCGCGCCGCGACCACGTCCAGTGGGCCTCGGGGTGGGCCGCCCGGATCTCCTCCATCCCGCCGTACGGCCAGGTCCCGTCGAAGACCACGACGTCCGGGTCGAACCGGTTGATCGCGTCACCGACCCGGTCCTGGAAGATCGGCCGCCACCGCCCCGGCGGCATGCCCAGGGCCTTGGCGCTCGGCAGGTACTCGTAGCTCAGGCCCAGCCGCCCGGCCAGCGGCGCCGCCTGCGACAGCGACACGATGTGGGCACGTGCGCCCTCCTCCAGCCGGGTCGCGTAGGAGAAGAGCCTGGTCAGGTGTCCCATCCCCGCGCCATTGCTGGACATCAGCAGGATCCGCGGCCCCCCGGGTCGCCGGACGACGGCCGTATGACGTGCGCTCGCCGGGGCGTGTGCGTCACCACCGGCGGTGGGCGGGCCGATGAGGTCGGCCACCCGCGCGACGTGGGCCTCGTAGCTGAACCGGTCGCGCACCAGGTCCCGGGCGCGGTCCCGCTGCGCGACATACGCCTCGCGGTCGGCGCGCAGGCCCTCGACCACCGACCGCACCTGCGCGGGCTCGGCATAGACCGCCGCCTCGCCGAAGAGCCGCTCGAAGTGCGGCGGGAGGACCGCGACGGCCCCGGCGGCGAGCGCCTCCAGGATGGTGCGCCCGAAGGCCTCCACCCAGCGGGGGTCGTGGTAGTAGACGAAGAAGTCCAGGCCGTGCAGGAAGGTGCGCGGGCTGAGCTCGCCGAACTCGGTGACCGTCCACGCCCGGGGGATCCCGCGCAGCGGCCGCTCCACCGGGTCCGCCCCGCCCAGGATGCGCACGTCCCAGGAGCCGTCGACCGGGTAGACCGCCTTGAGCGTCGCGGCGTCGGAGGGCCACTTCTGGCTGGAGGCGCGGCTGTGCCGGCCGATCACCGGGCGGTCGCCGGCCCAGTCCTCCCGCGGCTGCGCCGGGGCCCAGGCGGCGACGTCGATGATGTTGACCCAGTCCTGCTCCATCAGGCGCCCGTCCGGCACGACGTCGGCGATCTCGTCCCGGACCAGCGGGCCGATCGGTGCCCACAGCGGATCCAGCCCCAGGTGCTCGCGAGCGGCGCGGTCGGCCAGCCCCACGTCATACACGGTCCGTCCCCGGGTGTCCCGGGGGCCGGCGTTGGCCAGGATCACGGCGCGCTCGGCGGTCACCGGCGGGAGCTGGTCCGCCGCGGCCTGTAGCACACCGGGGTGTCGGAAGACCACGAGCCGGGCGCTCACCGGGGCGCGTCCGATGAGCAGGCTCGCCCGGCCGGCCCGGACCGCTCCCGCGAGGGTCGGGTTGACGGGGGTGACCCGGGCGACGAGGGGGCCGTTGAGGTGGACCAGGCCCACGCGGTAGCCCGCGTCGTGGAGGGCGTCGACCTCGGCCGCGATGCTGTGCGAGGTGCCGCCGGGGAAACGCAGGTCGGAGACGAGAAGGACGTCCACGTCGCGGGTGGTCAGGCTCATGGTGCCCCAATCCTGCCACGCTCGGACCCCTCGGCCGGTGAGCCGCGGAGCGCGTGAGATGGAATACATTCGCCCGCGTGGGCGCTGGGGATGCAGGTCCGGGAACCCTGTTTCGCGGAGGGTGCTGCGATATGCTGCCGTGCACCTCCGGCCGTGGCCGGGAAGCCGCCGAGCCGAGCACCCGCCACAGGGGTGGGCCGATGGAGCCCCGACCGTCCGGATGAAGACCACAACACCGAGGAGCACTTCGTGGCCGTAGACGCCGTCATTATCGGCCTGGGATATGTTGGTCTGCCGCTGGCCCAGGAGGCCACCCGCGCGGGCTTGACCATTCTGGGGTACGACATCAACCAGGGTGTGGTCGATGACCTGAACGCGGGTCGGTCGCACGTGGACGACCTGTCCGACGCGGACATTGCCGAGATGATCGGTGGGGGGTTCCGGGCCACGACCGATGAGTCGGAGATCGCCCAGGCCCCGGTCGCGGTGATCTGTGTGCCGACGCCGTTGTCGGACGAGGGCGGGCCGGACCTGCGGGCGGTGGAGGGCGCGGTCGACGCGGTCGCGCGGAACCTGCAGCCGGGGATGCTGGTGATCCTGGAGTCCACGACCTACCCGGGCACGACCGACGAGGTGGTCCGCCCCAAGCTGGAGGCCGGTGGCCTGGTGGTGGGTCAGGACTTCCACCTGGCCTTCTCGCCGGAGCGGATCGACCCGGGCAACGAGAAGTTCGGCGCGAAGAACACCCCGAAGGTCGTGGGTGGGCAGACCCCGACGTGCACCGAGGCGGCCGCGGAGTTCTACGGGCGGTTCGTGGACACGATCGTGCGGGCCAAGGGGACGCGCGAGGCAGAGACGGCCAAACTGCTCGAGAACACCTACCGGCACATCAACATCGCGCTGGTCAACGAGATGGCGCGGTTCTGTCACGAGCTGGGCATCGACCTGTGGGACGTCATCGAGGCGGCCAAGTCCAAGCCCTTCGGGTTCCAGGCCTTCTACCCCGGTCCCGGCGTGGGCGGGCACTGCATCCCGATCGACCCGAACTACCTGTCGCACAACGTGCGGGCCCGCCTCGGCTACCCGTTCCGGTTCGTGGAGCTGGCGCAGGAGATCAACTCCGGCATGCCGGCCTACGTGGTCTCCCGGATCCAGGACCAGCTGAACGAGGACGGCAAGGCGCTGCGCGGTTCGACCGTGCTGCTGCTGGGCGTGACCTACAAGCCCAACATCGCCGACCAGCGGGAGAGCCCGGCGGTGCCGCTGGCCAAGGCCCTGGTCGCCAAGGGCGCCACGGTGCTCTTCCACGACCCGCACGTGCAGTCCTGGGGCGCCCTGGGCGATGCGGCGACCCGGGTCGAGGACCCGCAGGCCGCCGTCGCCGAGGCCGACCTGTCGGTCCTGGTGCAGAACCACCGCGAGTACGACCTGGAGGCCCTGTCCGGCGCCGCCCAGCGCTTTCTGGACACCCGGGGCAAGGTCGCCGACAGCGAGCGGGTCAGCCGGCTGTGACCGACATCGGGCCCGACCCGCAGTACTCCCCGCCGTACCTGCCGGCTGCGGAAGCTGCGGCGTTGGCCGCCCGATACGACCTGACGCAGGTCGGGGTCCGGCCTGGCTTCGGGGCCTATGTGCGTGAGCTGTGGCGCTACCGCCACCTCACCTGGACGCTGGCCAAGGGCGAGTTCGTCGCGGAGAACCAGGACAACCACCTGGGGTGGCTGTGGTCGGTCATCAACCCGATCCTGCTCGGGGTCGCCTACTACCTGATCTTCGGGGTGCTGATCGGCACCCGCGGCGGGATCGACAACTTCGTCACCTTCCTGACCATCGGGCTGTTCGTCTTCATCCCGATCAGCTCGGCGTTGGCGTCCGGCACCAAGGTGCTCATCAGCCGGATCAAGATGATCCGGTCGCTCACCTTCCCGCGGGTGATCCTGCCGATCACCGTGACCCTGTCGCAGTTCGTGTCGGCCGGCCCGGCCTTCGCGGTCCTGGTGGTCATCGCCCTGCTCGCGGGGGAGCCGGTCACCGCGGAGTGGCTGCTGTTCCCCGTGGCCTTGCTCATCGTGTTCTTCATGTGCCTGGGGTTCGCCCTGATCGGCTCCCGGCTGGTCCACGCCTTCCGGGACCTCGGCAACCTGATGCCGCTGCTCACCCGGCTGCTCCGCTACGTCTCGGGCGTCTTCTTCAGCCTGGAGGCCTCGATCGCCCGGTTCGACGGCGCCCCCGACTGGGTGGGGCACATCCTGGAGTTCCAGCCCGTCGCGGTCGCGCTCACCCTGGTGCGCGAGCCGATGATGGCCGAGTTCCCGCTGCGCTGGGAGACCTGGGCGATCGCCTCGGCGTGGGCCTTCGGACTGACCCTCGTGGGCTTCGTCTTCTTCTGGCGGGGGGAGGGCAGCTATGGCCGAGCCTGAGTTGACGGGCGCCCCGTCCGCGGCGATCGACGCCAGTCGGGTGCCCTCGGTCGTGGCCTCGCACATCAGCATCACCTACCGGGTGTTCAGCCCTGGCCGCAGCGAGGAGCTGGACGACCCCTCGGACGAGACCGGGCCCCTCCGGCGGATGCTGCGTCGCACCTCCCCGGGGGTTGGGGTGCGCGAGGTCGAGGCGGTCAAGGACGTCTCCTTCGTGGCCTACAAGGGAGAGTCCATCGGTGTCCTCGGGCGCAACGGGTCGGGGAAGTCCACGTTGCTGCGGACCATCGCGGGCGTCGTGCCGCCGACCTCGGGCCAGCTGTGGCTCAACGGGCGCGCCGCCCTGCTGGGCGTCAACGCGGTGCTGATGGCCCGGCTCAGCGGGCGGCGCAACATCTGGATCGGCGCGTTGGCCATGGGCCTCACGCCCGACGAGGTGCGGGAGCGCTTCGACGACATCGTGGAGTTCGCCGACATCGGCGAGTTCATCGACATGCCGATGAGCTCCTACTCCTCGGGGATGGCCGCCCGGTTGCGGTTCGCGATCTCCACCGCCGTCGTCCCGGACATCCTGGTGGTGGACGAGGCCCTGTCGACCGGTGACGCCCACTTCCGCGACCGCGCCAACGAGCGGATCACGCAGATCCGGGAGCAGGCCGGGACGGTCTTCATCGTCAGCCACAACGCCGCCACCATCCAGTCGCTGTGCGACCGCGCCCTGTGGATCGACGGTGGGCGGCTCCTGGCCGACGGCAAGCCGGGTCCGGTGGCCGGCCTCTACCAGCGCAAGTACGGCAAGAACCGGCACATCTGGCGCGAGCGCTACGCCGAGATCCACCGGGTCATCGACCAGCAGGGCCTGGAGGGGGCGCGAGACCTCCTCCGCAAGTGGGAGCCGGAGGGAGGCTGGTGAACCCGGCGCGCCGCGTGCTCGTCGTGACCGTCGTCCACCACCCCGACGACGCGCGCATCCGCCACCGCCAGATCGAGTCCCTCCTCGAGGCGGGCTGGCAGGTGACCTACGCCGCGCCGTTCGAGGACTACGGGCTGACCCGGCCCGTCGGCATACCCGGTCTGACCCCGGTCGAGGTGCCCCGGTCCTCCGGTCGTCAGCGCCTCTCGGCGCTCTTCGCGGCCCGGGCTCTGCTGCGGGACCGGGCGCCCGCCCACGACGTGGTGCTGCTGCACGACCCCGAGCTGCTGCTGGCGATGCGCCCGCTGCGCAACCTGCCGCCCGTCGTCTGGGACGTGCACGAGGACACCGCGGCGGCGTTGGAGGTCAGGCCGTGGGTGCCCGACCTGTTGCGCTCGCCGGCCGCCTGGTGCGTGGGCCGGCTCGAGCGGTGGGCCGAGGGGCGGGTGCCCCTCCTGCTGGCCGAGCACGAGTATGCCGCGCGCTTCCGGGAGGCCCATCCCGTCGTGCCCAACACCACCTGGGTGCCGTCCGAGACGGTCCCGCCGGGCCGGCCCGACGAGGACGGACGCCAGCGCGTGGTCTACCTCGGCAGCCTCACCGTGGAGCGGGGCGCCCGCGAGCTGATCGAGGTGGGCCGCCACGTGCAGGCGGCCACCAACGGCCAGGTCCAGGTGCACGTGATCGGCCAGGCGCACGGGGAGGCGGCCGACCTGCTGCGGGCGGCGGTCAAGGACGGCGCCGTGGTCTGGCACGGGTTCGTGCCGAGCGACCGGGCGCTGCCGATGCTGGACGGGGCACTCGCCGGGCTGTCGCTGCTGCACGACGAGGCCAACTTCCGGCACTCGATGCCGACCAAGGTCATCGAGTACCTCGCCCACGGCGTGCCCGCCGTCTCCACCCCGCTGCCGGTCCCCGCCGAGCTCCTCGAGCGCACCGGCGCCGGCATCCTGGTCCCCTTCCGCGACGTCCCGGCCGCCGTGGACGCCGTCCTCGGCCTGCACCGCGACCCCGAGCGCGCCCGTGAGCTCGGCGCCGCCGGCCACGCGGCCGCCGCCGAGGGCTACGACTGGGAGAAGGTCGCCCCCGTCTTCATCGCCGCCCTCGAGGCCGCCGCCGACTCCCCCTCCTCCTGACCGGGCGCGCGGCGTGGTGCTCCCAGACCCCACCGAGCGCGCGGCGTGGTGGCCTCGGGCCCGACCGAGCGCACGGAGTGGTGGCCCCAGACCCCATCCCACCCCGCCCCGGCGTGTTGCGCACAGTGCCCCGGCGTGTCGCGCACCGTGCGCCCAATGCTGCGGCGTGTCGGGTGCCCTGGCCCCACTCTTGCCGCACGGCTCCTGCACATGAAGTGGTTGTCGGTCGCCCACTCCTCGTTGGGCGATCCGTCCGACCGACACGCCGGGCGGCATCGGCTCCTTCGTACCCGGGCGCGGTTGAGCCGGTGCGGGTCGGGCGTGTCGCGGGACGTGTGGTCTGCGTGCGCCCGGTGGGGTCCAGGCGCGCACCACGGCGCGCTCGGTGGGGTCAGTGACCGCCATCCCGTGCGCCCGGTGGGGTCAGTGACCGCCATCCCGTGCGCCCGGTGGGGTCTGAGACCGCCATCCCGTGCGCCCGGTGGGGTCTGTGACCGCAACCCCGCGCGCTCGGTCGATGAGGCGAAGGTCAGGGGCGGCCGAGGCCGACGTAGGTCCAGCCAGCAGCGCGGTAGGCGTCGCGGTCCAAGAGGTTGCGGCCGTCGATGACCAGCTTGTTGGCGACCAGCTCGCCGATCTCCGCGGGGTCGAGGTCGCGGAACTCCGGCCACTCGGTGAGGTGCAGGACCGCCTCGGCATCCTGGATGGCCCCGGCGGCGGTCTCGGCATAGTTCAGCGTGGGGAAGACCTTCGCGGCGTTCGGCATCGCCTTCGGGTCGAAGACGCTGACCTGCGCCCCGGCCAGGTGCAGCTGCCCCGCGATGGACAGCGCCGGCGAGTCACGGACGTCGTCGGAGTTGGGCTTGAACGCGGCGCCGAGCACGGCGACCCGGCGGCCGAGCAGCGCGCCGAGGTGCTCGCGCACCAGGTTGACCACGTGCTCGCGACGCCGGATGTTGATCGCATCCATCTCGTTGAGGAAGGCGACGGACTGACCGGCTCCCAGCTCGGCGGCGCGGGCGCTGAAGGCCCGGATGTCCTTGGGCAGGCAGCCCCCGCCGAAGCCGACGCCGGCGTTGAGGAACTTGCGACCGATCCGCTCGTCGTAGCCGATGGCGTCGGCCAGCGCGGTCACGTCGGCCCCGGTCACGTCGCAGATCTCCGACATCGCGTTGATGAAGGAGATCTTGGTGGCCAGGAAGGAGTTCGCCGCGACCTTGACCAGCTCGGCGGTCGGCAGGTCGGTGACGACCACCGGCGTCTGGTCCTGGGTGATCGCGTGCGCGTACACCTCGCGCAGGATGCTCTCGGCGTTGTCGCCGTTGACGCCGAAGACCAGGCGGTCCGGTCGCAGCGTGTCCTGCACCGCGAAGCCCTCGCGGAGGAACTCGGGGTTCCACGCCAGCTCGACCGTCACGCTCTCCGGGGTCGCGACCTCGATCCGCTCCATCAGCCGCTCGGCGGTGCCGACGGGCACGGTCGACTTGCCCACCACGAGCGAGCCGTCCTTGAGGAAGGGCAGCATCGCGTCCAGGGACGAGTCGACGTAGGTCATGTCCGCGGCCAGGCTGTTCTTGCGCTGCGGCGTCCCCACGCAGATGAAGTGGACGTCCGCGTCGGCGATCTCGGCCATGTCGGTCGTGAACCGCAGCCCCTTGCCGACGTGCTTCTCCAGGAGCGGCTCGAAGTCCGGCTCGTAGAACGGCATCTTCGCCTGGCTCAGCAGGTCGATCTTGGCCTCGTCCACGTCGACACCGACCACGTCGAAGCCGAGCTCAGCCATCCCCGCGGCGTGGACTGCCCCCAGATAGCCGGTTCCGATCACCGAGATACGCATCGTCAAGTCCCTTGATAGATCACAAAGCTCCATCGAGGCTACCGTCGCCCCACGGGGTTACCAGCCAGTTCGCGTGTGGTATTGGACACCTCCCGCACCGGGTGCTCGCGCGGGCGGGCCGCGATGGCACGATGGTCGGGTGAGCCACGTCATCCGGCCCGTAGGGGGCCGGCACCGCATTTCGTATGCCGTGTTGGGGCCCCGAGCGCCCCGCACCACAGATCTGGTGCTGGTCCACGGCTGGTGCTGCGACCGGACCAACCTGGCTCCGCTGCGGGAGCGGCTGGAGCGCACCCACCGCGTGGTGACGCTGGACCTGCGCGGGCACGGGCAGAGCCAGGAGTTCGAGGAGGACGGCTCCGTGGGCACCGTGCGCCGGGCCGTCCAGGACGCCGAGCCGCTCGTCGGCGAAGCCGCCACCAGCATGGAGGAGTTCGCCGCCGACGTCGTGGCGGTCTGCGAGGCCGCCGACCTCCATCAGCCCGTCGTGATCGGGCACAGCATGGGCGGCCTGGTGGCCCTGGCGACGCTCGCGCCCGCCGGCACACCCGGCATACGGCCCCGGTGGCATCCCTCCGGGGCGGTCCTGCTGGACCCGGCCCCCATCGCCAACGAGAAGGCCAAGGCCTACTGGGCCGACCAAGCGGACCTGGTGGCCCGGGACCACAGCGGCGACCTGCGCCGTGCCTTCGCCCGCTCCCTCTTTCTGGCCACGGACCGGGCCGAGCGCGCCCCGATCGTGGAGCTGATGGCCTCGGCCCACCCCCTCGTGGCGGCCGGCGGTGCCCGGGCGATGGCGGACTTCGACGGTGCCGGGGCCCTGGGCGCTCTCGCCTCGCCGGCGCTGGTCATCCACGCGGCCAGCGCGGAGCGGGACCTGGACCGGCTCGTGCCGGACCGGTCCCTGCTGACCATCGGACGGACCGTCGGCAGCGGGCACTTCCACCAGCTCGAGGTGCCCGAACAGCTCGAGCCGATGATCGAGCGGTGGCTCGAGGTGACCTTCGCGCGGGAACCGCACTCACCGGACGGCACCGACGCAGCGGGGGCTGAGGCGCCCGCGGATTAGGCCGTGGCGGTGCCGGCTCGGTATCGTGGACGGGTTCACCGCTGACGGTTGGCTCTCGCCTGCCCTGTGGACGGCCCCTGCGGGTGTCGGTCCGTTCTGGCAGGGTGGGGACCAGCACGAGGCGGTGGGACGAATGCAACCCTCCTGTCACGGAGAGACCGTGACCGCTGAGACCGAAGGAGGTGGGTTCACGCATGCGTCAGTACGAACTCATGATCATCCTCGATCCGGAGTCCGACGAGCGGAACCTCCAGCCGACGCTGGAGAAGCTGCTCGCCGTTGTCACCAAGGAAGGTGGCACCGTCGACAACCTCGACATCTGGGGACGTCGCCGGTTGGCCTACGAGATCAAGAAGCAGTCTGAGGGCATCTACGCCGTGGTCAACCTGACCGCGACGTCCGCCACCGCACAGGAGCTCGACCGTCAGCTGGGCCTGAACGAGACCGTTCTGCGCACCAAGCTGATGCGCGTCGGCGCCTGACCGACTCCCCACAGCAAAGGACTCAGACATGGCTGGCGAAACCCCGATCACCATTGTCGGCAACCTGACCGCCGACCCCGAGCTGCGCTTCACCCCCTCGGGTGCTGCCGTCGCGAACTTCACCGTGGCCTCCACGCCCCGGAACTTCGACCGGCAGACCAACGAGTGGAAGGACGGCGACACGCTGTTCATGCGCTGCTCGATCTGGCGGGAGGCGGCCGAGAACGTCGCCGAGTCGCTGCACCGCGGCGCGCGCGTCGTCGTGACCGGCCGCCTCGTCTCACGCTCCTGGGAGACCCCGGAGGGTGAGAAGCGGACCGTCATGGAGATGCAGGCCGACGAGGTCGGCCCGTCGCTGCGTTACGCGACCGCCAAGGTCACCAAGGCCCAGCGGGGCTCCGGTGGCGGCGGTGGCTGGGGCGGCGGCCAGCAGGGCCAGGGCGCCCAGCAGGGCGGCCAGGCCGGCCAGCAGTATGGCGACCAGCAGGGTGGGCAGCAGCCCGCCCCTGCCCAGGGTGGCCAGGGCCAGGCCAGCCAGTCCGAGACCGACCCGTGGGCCACCGGTGGCAACGCCGGTGGTCAGCAGGGCGGCGGTTGGAACAACAGCCCGTCCTACGACGAGCCCCCGTTCTGATCCCCCGTCCTGATCCCCCCGTCCTGATCACTGCCTGACCAGGACAGACATCGTCCCGAGAAGGTTCTCGGGACACCCGTCCCGAGGCCGGTCCTCGAGACACCCCACCCGGGGCGAGTCCCCGGGGCCGAAACACCCCATCCCGAGGTGAACCCTCGGGCTCTCACAGAATGGAGAGCACCACGATGGCCAAGCCCGTTGTGCGCAAGCCCAAGAAGAAGGCGAACCCTCTCAAGGCCGCCAAGATCGAGTCGATCGACTACAAGGACACCGCGCTGCTGCGCAAGTTCATCTCCGACCGCGGCAAGATCCGCGCTCGTCGCGTGACCGGTGTCTCCGTCCAGGAGCAGCGTCGCATCGCCACCGCGGTCAAGAATGCCCGCGAGATGGCGCTGCTGCCGTACTCCAGCTCGGCACGCTGAGCCCCAGGACAAGGAGAAGTTGATGAAGCTCATTCTCACCCAGCCGGTCTCCGGCCTCGGCGTGGCCGGTGACGTCGTCGACGTCAAGGACGGCTACGCCCGCAACTACCTGCTGCCGCGCAAGCTCGGCACCGCCTGGACCAAGGGCGGCCAGAAGCAGGTCGACGCGATCATCGCCGGTCGTGCCGCCCGGTCCCACAAGACCGCGGAGGACGCCACGGCCGCCAAGGCGAGCCTGGAGGCCGCCACGGTGACCGTCGCCGCCCGCGCGGGTCAGGGCGGCCGCCTGTTCGGCGCCGTCACCCCCGGTGACATCGCCGAGGCGATCGTCGCGGCCGGCGGCCCGCAGGTCGACAAGCGCCGCATCGAGGTCCCGACCCCGATCCGCAACGTCGGCGAGCACCAGGCTCACGTCCGCCTCCACGACGATGTCGCCGCCGACATCACCGTCGTGGTCCACGGCGCCTGAGCCACCAGCACCACCACCGCGGGGGCTGTCCGGGAGATCCCGGGCAGCCCCTGGCGCGTCCCGGCGGGCGCCCGCACCGACGGGTGCCCCTCGAAGCTGCCTGGAACCCGCGGTGTTGTCCGTCGTGGGTCGACCTGGGGCGCTCTGGTGCTCCCCACTTCCCCACGAGTTGTGGTGCGCGGGCAGGTGAGTGGCTGCTGAGCTCGAGGCCCGCCTGTGGGCAACGGTGATGCCCAGCGCTTTTGGTCGCGCGGATTACGTCGCATGCGACCAAACCCGCGCGACCAAAACCGCCGGCCGTTGGGGCTCGCCGTCGTGGGTCAAGTGGGGGCGTTCTGACGACCCCGGGTGTCCCCACCAGAAGTGCGCCCTGTGGCCCGCCTGCTCCGCCGCGGCTGGTGGGTCAACCGGGCGCGCTCTGACCGCCCCGGGTTTCCCCACGGATGCGGGCGATGGAGTTTCGTCCTGACCCGGTAAAGTAGCGCGAGACTCCACACCCCCCTTCCGCCCAGCGGATCGTGGGTCGAGGGCACCCACTGACCCGGGCCTCGGCTACACCGCCCGACATCCGAGGAGGCCCGCTTGCTCGCACTGGTCATCGCGCACGCGGTCGCGGCCCTCCTCGCCCCGGTCCTCGTGCGGTTCCTGGGGACGCGCGCCTTCGTGCCACTGGCCGTCGTCCCGGCGGTGACCGCAGGCTACGCCGCGTGGCAGTTTCCCCAGGTCGACTCGGCCTCGCCCCCGGTGGAGTCCTTCCTGTGGGTGCCGCCGCTGGAGCTGTCGCTCACCTTCCGGATGGACACCCTCGCCTGGCTGATGACGCTCATCGTCTCGGCGGTCGGGGCGCTGGTGCTGCTCTACTGCGCGCACTACTTCGAGGACCGCGAGCGCAGCAAGGGCCTGGGCCTGTTCGCCGGGTCGCTCACCGCGTTCGCCGGCGCGATGCTCGGCCTGGTCACCACCGATGACCTGCTCCTGCTCTACGTCTTCTGGGAGCTCACGACGATCCTGTCCTACCTGCTCATCGGCTACGTGATGACCAGCAAGGCCAGCGTCGCGGCCGCCAAGCAGGCCCTGATCGTGACCACCTTCGGCGGTCTGGCGATGCTCGTCGGCATCATCATGATCGGGCAGACGCAGGGCACCTACCTGATCAGCGAGATCCTCGGTGACCCCGGCTCGGGCCCGTGGATCACCGCCGGCGTGGTGCTGCTGCTGGTCGGCGCGATCAGCAAGTCGGCCCTCGTCCCGTTCCACTTCTGGCTGCCCGGCGCGATGGCCGCCCCGACGCCGGTCAGCGCCTACCTGCACGCCGCCGCGATGGTCAAGGCGGGCGTCTACCTGGTGGCCCGGTTCGCCCCGGCCTACGCCGACCTCACCGCCTGGCGCTACACCGTGGTCGCCCTCGGCGGCGCCACCCTGATGGTCGGCGGCTACCGCTCCCTGCGCCAGTACGACCTGAAGCTGCTCCTCGCCTACGGCACCATCAGCCAGCTCGGCTTCATCACCCTCCTGGTCGGTTTCGGCACGCACGGCACGATCCTCGCCGGCCTGGGGGTGCTGATCGCCCACTCGCTCTTCAAGTCCTGCCTGTTCCTGGTCGTCGGCACCGTCGAGCACGCGACCGGCACCCGGGACGTCCGCCGCCTGTCCGGCATCGGACGCCGTATGCCGTGGCTCGCCGGAGCCGCCATCCTCGCCTCCCTGTCCATGGCCGGGTTGCCGCCGGTCCTCGGCTTCGCCGGGAAGGAGGCGGCGCTGCACGCGCTGATGGAGCCCGAGGGCGGCCTCTGGTCCTTCGACGGGGTGGTGCTGCTCGCCGTGGCCCTCGGGTCGGTGCTGACCTTCGCCTACTCCGCCCGCTTCGTCTGGGGGGCCTTCGCCCGCAAGGACCCGAAGCTGTCCGGTGACGCCGGACAGGTGACGACGGTCGCGCACCGCCCGCAGTGGCTGCTGCTCGCCGTGCCGGGCGCCCTGGCCCTCGGCGGCCTCGCCCTGGGCGTCCTGGCACCGCAGCTGGAGGGCGTGCTCTCCCGCTACACCGGCGCCTACCCCGCCGGGGAGGACCCCGCTCACCTCGTGCTGTGGGCCGGTGAGGTGACACCGGCCCTGTTGCTGTCCGTGGTCATCTGGGTGCTGGGTGCGCTGCTCTTCCTGGCCCACACCCCGATCGCCAAGCTGCAGAAGAAGCTGCAGTTCCCGATCGACGCCGGCCGCACCTACCAGCAGCTGATCCGGGGGCTGGACCGGTTGGCGCTGGAGGTCACCGGTGGCTTCCAGCGCGGGTCGCTGCCCTCGTTGCTGGCGATCATCCTGCTGGTCACGGTGGCGCTGCCGACGATCGCCATGGTCAGCGGGGCGACCTGGCCGGACGCCACGCGGTGGTTCGACAGCCCGGCGCAGGTCGGCGTCGCGGTCGTCATCGCGGTGGCCGCCATCGCCTGCACCCGCGCCCGGCGCCGGCTGCGCGCGGTCTTCCTGGTCAGCGTGACCGGCTACGGCACCGCGATGCTCTTCCTGCTCCACGGCGCCCCGGACCTGGCGCTGACCCAGGTGCTCGTCGAGACGGTGACGCTGGTGGTCTTCGTGCTGGTGCTGCGCCGGCTTTCCGGTCGCTTCCCCGATGACCCGAGCGTGCTCACCCGGCGGCTGCGTGCCGTGCTGGGCGTGGCGGTCGGCCTGGTCGTCACGGGTGTCGCGCTCACCGCGACCGCGGTCCGCTCCCAGGAACCCTCGGCGGTCGGGTTGGTCGAGACCGCCAAGGAGTACGGCGGCGGCAACAACATCGTCAACGTCATCCTGGTCGACGTGCGCGCCTGGGACACCATGGGCGAGCTCTCCGTGGTGCTGGCGGCCGCGACCGGCGTCACCAGCCTGATCTTCCTCAAGCAGGACGCCGTGGTCCGGGCCCGGCGTGCCCTGCGCCAGTCCTGGCGCGACCGGATCATCACCACCGACGACGCCACCCAGCGGTGGATCGCCGGCGCCCAGGAGATGGACCCGCACCGCCGCTCCACCATCTTCGAGGTGGTCACCCGGATCGTCTTCCACACCATCATGCTGTGGTCGGTCTACCTGCTGTTCAGCGGGCACAACGCGCCCGGCGGCGGGTTCGCCGCGGGACTGGTCGCGGGTCTCGCGCTCACCCTGCGCTACCTCGCCGGCCGCGGCTACGAGCTGCGGGTGGCGCTCCCGGTGATGCCCGGTCTGCTGCTCGGCGGCGGCTTGTTCATCGCCGCGGCCTCGGCCATCCTGCCGATGTTCTTCGGCGAACCGCCGCTGCGCACCTGGATCGTTGACATCCCGTTGCCGGTGATCGGAGACGTCCACCTGGTGACCTCGCTGCTGTTCGACGTCGGCGTCTACCTCGTCGTGGTCGGCCTGATGCTCGACATCCTGCGCAGCCTCGGCTCGGCGCTGGATGACCAGATCGTCGAGGAGGAGGCCCGGTGAGTCCCAACATCACCCTCATCCTGGTCGCCGCGACGATGCTCGGCACCGGGGTCTACCTGCTGCTCGCCCGCTCGATCGTGCGCGCCCTCGTCGGCTTCCTGCTGATGGGCAACGGCATCAACGTGCTCTACCTGGTCGCCTCCGGGCCGGCCGGTGAGGTGCCGATCCTGGGCGAGGGGAACGGCGGGGACATCAGCGACCCGATCCCGCAGGCGCTGGTGCTGACCGCCATCGTGATCACCCTGGCCCTGACCGCCTTCGTGCTCTCCCTGGCCCACCGCGCCTGGCAGCTCGGTCGCGACGACCTGCTCGAGGATGACGAGGAGTCCGCCCGGATCCACCGCCGGGCCGAGGAGAACGACGTGTCGGGTGAGTCCGAGGACGATGCGGACGTGATCGCCGCGGAGTTCGCCGAGGAGGACGAGGGATCAGGGGGTGCCGCCCGATGAACGAGTACTCCTGGATGGTGCCGCTGCTCGTGGTGCTGCCCCTCGTCGGTGCCGGGATCAACCTGGCCGCGGTCGGTCGCACCCGGGTCCAGCGGCTGGCCAGTATGTCGGTGCTCACCGTCGTGCTCGTCATCTCGGTGGTCCTGCTCTTCGCCGCGGACCAGCGCGGGCCGCAGGTCGTGCACGTCGGCGGCTGGGCACCGACCGACGGCATCGTGCTGATCGTGGACCGGCTCTCCGCGCTCATGGTGATCGTCTCGACCGTCGTCACGATGGCGGTCCTGCGCTACTCCATCGGCCAGGGACGCTCCTCCTTCGACAACGAGAGCGACGGGCACGCGCCGCTGCCGGTCTTCCACCCCACGATGCTGGTGCTCTCCGCCGGCGTCTCGACGACCTTCATCTCCGGCGACCTGTTCCACATGTACGTCGGGTTCGAGATGCTGCTGGCCGCCAGCTTCGTGCTGCTCACCCTCGGCGGGACCGAGGCCCGGGTGCGCGCGGGCGTCACCTACGTCTTCGTCAGCCTGCTGTCCTCGATGCTCTTCCTGCTGGCGATCGCGATGATCTATGCGGCGACCGGCACGGTGAACCTGGCGATCCTGGCCACCCGGTTGGAGACGATCCCGCACGACACCTCCGTGGTGCTGCACGTGCTGCTCATCCTGGGGTTCTGCGTGAAGGCGGCCGTCTTCCCGATGTCCGGGTGGCTGCCGGACTCCTACCCGACGGCACCGGCCCCGGTCACCGCGGTCTTCGCCGGCCTGCTCACCAAGGTCGGCATCTACGCGCTGATCCGCACCCAGACCCTGCTCTTCCCCGACGGCACCCTGAACACCCTGCTGATGTGGGCGGCGCTGCTGACGATGATCGTCGGCATCCTGGGCGCGGTCACCCAGGACGACATCAAACGGATGCTCTCCTTCACCCTGGTCAGCCACATCGGCTACCTGCTGTTCGGCATCGCCGTCGGCAGCTCCGCCGGGGTGTCCGCCGCCATCTTCTACGTCCTGCACCACATCACCATCCAGACCACTCTCTTCCTGGTGACCGGCCTGGTCGAACGGGTCGGCGGGACCACGGCCTCCTCGCACCTGGGTGGGCTGGCCCGGATCAGCCCGCTCCTCGGCATACTCTTCTTCGTCCCGGCCATGAACCTGGCCGGCATCCCGCCGTTCTCCGGCTTCCTGGGCAAGGTGGGTCTCATGCAGGCCGGCGTCGCCGAGGGCAACTGGCTGAGCATGACCCTCGTGGTCGGCTCGGTCGTCACCAGCCTGCTGACGCTGTATGCCGTGGCGCGGATCTGGGGGCGTGCCTTCTGGGGGTCTCCGCCCCAGATCGAGGAGGGGATGACCTACACCCCGGCCCGCACCGGCACCGGCCGCGCGATGGGCGCCGGCGTGGTGATGCCGACCATGGCCCTGGTCGCCTTCGGGCTCGGGCTGACCCTCGTCGCCGGGCCGCTGTTCGAGATCACCGACCGGGCCTCCCTGGACCTGCTCCTGCGGGAGCCCTACCTGCTCGCCGTCCTCGGGGAGACGGTGCGATGAGGCGCACGCTCCGCGGCCTCAGCCTGGCCCCCCTGCTCATGCTCACCACGGTGTGGGTGCTGCTCATGGGTGAGGTCACCGTCGGCAACATCGTCGCCGGCCTGCTGGTGGCCTTCTTCGTCCAGGTGACCTTCCCGCTGCCGTCGGTGACGCTCGGGGTGCGTTTCCGGCCGATCGCCTTCCTGATCCTGTCGGTCCGGTTCCTGTGGGACATGGCGACCGCCTCGATTCAGGTGGCCTGGCTGGCCGTGCGCCCCGGCCCGGTGGTCCACGGCGTCGTGGTCGACCTGCGGCTGCGCTCGGACAACGACCTGTTCCAGACCATCACGGCCGAGATGGTGGCCCTGGTGCCCGGCACGGTGGTCATCGACCTGGACGGCTCGCGCCGCATCCTCACGTTGCACCTGCTCGACGTGACCACCCGGCAGCAGGCCGAGGTGATCCGGCACCGGGTGCTGGCCCAGGAGGCCCGGGTGCTGCGCGCCTTCGACCCCGACCCTGAGGCGGTCCTCAACCCGCGGCGGCGCCGGGAGGTGACCGGCGGATGAGCTACGTCGAGATCATGACCTGGGGCATCGGCATACTGCTGGTCGCGGCCTCGCTGCTGACGGTGGCGCGCATCGTCATCGGCCCCAGCGTGCTCGACCGTGTGGTCGCCAGCGACGTCCTCGTCTCCATCGTGGTGTGCGCGCTGGGCGCGCAGACCGCGCTGGTGGAGGGCAAGAGCACCATGCCCCTGCTCATCACCCTCTCGCTCATCGGCTTCATGGGCTCGGTGGCGGTGGCGCGCTTCGTGGCGCGCGACCGCGACTACCCGGTCGACTTCGACGAGCCCGAGCAGGTCGAGGAGGAGTGGCCGTGACGGGCTGGGACTGGGACCTGATCACCGACAGCGTCGGCCTCGTGCTGATCCTGTTCGGGGCCGTGCTGTGCGTGACCGCCGCTATCGGTCTGCTGCGCTTCAACGACCTGCTGACCCGGATGCACGCGGCGACCAAGCCGCAGGTGCTGGGTGTCCTGCTCGTGCTCTGCGGGGTGGCGCTGAGCAAGGAGGGCGGCCTGCACATCGGCATGCTGCTCCTGGTCGGCGTCTTCCAGATGCTGACCATCCCGGTCGGTGCGCACATGGTGGGCCGCGCGGGCTTCCGGACCGGCCAGGTGGCGCCCTCGGACATCCACCTGGGTCCCTCGAGCGACCACCTGGAGCCGGCCGAGGCCGGCCTGGTCCCGGCCGCCGGCGACGGGGAGCACGACGGCCGGTTCGACGGCGCCGCGATCGACGAGATCTCGGCGGGCTCCGGGTTCCACGACGAGGACTACAGCGGCACCATTGAGGACGAGCACGGGGACGACGACAACGGACACGACGAAGGGGTCCGTCCGTCCTGACGTCAGCGGGCGGCGCCGGTCACCAGCCAGTCGTCGCCCCTGGCCCGCCAGTGCAACCCGAGGGCGCGGATCGCCATGAACAGGCCGAAGGCCACCCACAGCCAGACCAGGCCGGTCGTGCCGGTCACGCCGGAGGCCTGCAGGAGCCACACCATCGGCAGGTAGGCCAGCAGGAACCCGGTCTGCGCGACGGCCAGCCAGCGGGCGTCGCCGGCGCCGATCAGGACCCCGTCGAGGACGAACGCGATGCCGGCGGCGGGCTGCCCTGCGGCCACGACGAGCAGCGCCGCGGCCAGCGCCGCCTGCACCTCTGGGTCGGTGCTGAAGCCGAGCGGGATCACCCGGTGCAGGAGGACGATGAGCACGGTGAGGATCACGCCGAACCAGACGCCCCAGCGCACCATCGTGCTGGTCGCGGCGCGGACTGCCCGGACGTCGCCCGCGCCCAGCGCCTTGCCGGTGATCGCCTGCCCGGCGATGGCCAGTGCGTCCAGGGCGAAGGCCAGCGAGCTCCACACCGTCATGGCGACCTGGTGGGCGGCCAACTGGGGCTCCCCGAGCCCGGCCGCGACCCACGTGGTGAGCAGCAGCACGGCGCGCAGCGCCAGGGTCCGCACGAGCAGGGGCACGCCGCCGCTCGCCGCCTGCAGGACGCCCGTGCCGTGCAGGCGCAGGGAGACCCCCAGCCGGCGGGCGCCCCGGACGACGACGACGCCCATGGCGATCGCCATACCGGCCTGGGCGATGACGGTGCCCCAGGCGGCCCCGGCGATGCCGAACCCCAGGGGGTGCACCAGGACGAAGGAGAGGATCGCGTTGGCGGTGAAGCCGACGATCGCGACCACCATGGGGGTGCGGGTGTCCTGCAGGCCGCGGAGCACGCCCATGGCGGCCAGCACCACGAGCATCGCGGGGATGCCGAACGCGCTGATCGCCAGGTAGGTGGTGCCCTCCGCGACGGCCTCGTCGGAGGCCCCGAAGACGCGCAGGAGCGGCCCGGCGAACGCCACCAGGACGGCTGTGGCGCCGAGGCCCAGCAGGAGGGCCAGCCACATGCCGTCGATCCCCGCGGCGAGGGCCCCGCGCTCGTCGTGGGCGCCGCTGCGGCGGGCGACGACCGCGGTCGTGCCGTAGGCCAGGAAGACGAAGATGTTTGCGGCAGTGAGGAGGACGGCGCTGGCCACCCCGAGCCCCGCGAGCGAGGCGGTGCCGAGGTGGCCGACGATGGCGCTGTCGGCCAGCAGGAAGAGCGGCTCGGCCACCAGTGCAAGGAAGGCCGGGACGGCGAGGCGGAGGATCTCCCGGCGGTGGTCGGTGGGCACCTCAGGAGTGTACGGGTGGGCTCGGACTAATTTTGATGCACACGGGGTGGACGACGTTGTTGCAGGTCAGGCCCCCTCGGGCGGAAGAGAAACTATGTTGTCCACAGGCCTGTGCACAGACTGTGGGGATCGACCACAGGGTTGTCCACAGCCTCTCCCCAGGATCGTCTACAGGGCCGCTTGGCGGTGCAGACTGCCCGGACATAGCGTGGGTCGATCACCTGTCATGAGACGTCACGCTGCGTGCACCAGCCACTGTCAGTGCCGGGTGGTTATGTGTCACGTGGTGCTGGTGTGACGGCGTTGATGTGAGCTGACGGGAGAGGGAGCTGCATGTCGCTGAGTGAGCTGGAGGCGAGCTACTCCGAGATGCCCGACGGGCCTCCGGAGGACCGGCTGCCCCCACAGGACGTAGCGGCGGAGCAGAGCGCACTGGGCAGCATGCTGCTGTCCAAGGACGCCATCGCCGACTGCGTCGAGACCCTGAAGGCGAACGACTTCTACCGCCCAGCGCACGAGTCCATCTACGAGGCGGTCCTCGACCTGTATGCCCGCGGCGAGCCGGTCGACGCGGTCACCGTCTCCGACGAGCTCACCAAGCGCGGCGACCTGGCCCGCATCGGCGGGACGGCCTACCTCTACCAGTTGATCAACGGCGTCCCCACGGCCGCCAACGCCAGCTATTACGCCGAGATCGTGGCCGAGCGCGCGGTCCTGCGGCGCCTGGTCGAGGCCGGCACCCGCATCGTGCAGATGGGCTACGCGCAGGGCGGCGGCGACGTCGACGACATCGTCAACCTGGCCCAGGCCGAGGTCTACGGCGTGGCCGACAAGCGCGGCGGTGAGGACTACCACGCCCTCTCGGCGCTCCTCGAGCCGACGATGGACGAGATCGAGCACGCGGCTGGCACCTCGGGGGAGATGCTCGGCGTCCCGACGGGCTTCACCGACCTGGACGAGCTGACCAACGGCCTGCACCCCGGGCAGATGATCATCGTGGCGGCGAGGCCAGCTGTCGGCAAGGCCCTGGCGCTCGACACCCCCCTGGCGACCCCCGAGGGCTGGACCACGATGGGTGAGGTCTCCGTGGGCGACCAGCTCATCGGAGCCGACGGACGATCCACGACCGTGGTCGCCGCCACCGAGGTGATGGAGGGTCGGCCCTGCTACGAGGTCGAGTTCTCGGACGGCTCGACGGTCGTCGCCGACGCCGAGCACCTGTGGCAGACCAGCACCCGTCTGGAGCGCAGGGGGCTGCGGGAGGCCTCCTCGAGCGTTCGCACCACACGGGAGATCGCTGAGACCGTCCGATGCCAGACGGCGGACGCGCGACTCAACCACAGCGTCGCGCTGACGCAGCCCCTGGACCTCCCCGAGGCTGACCTGGCACTGTCGCCTTACGTGTTGGGTGCGTGGTTGGGTGATGGTGAGACTGCTGGTGCCAGGTTCACGTCCGCCGATCCCGAGATGGTCGTTCATCTGGAGGCCGAAGGCATTGAGGTGAAGCAACTGGGGCACATGCTCTACTCCCTCGTCCTCCCAAAGGAGCCGGTCGCCGAGCGTTGTTGTGTGGTTTGCGGGGCAGCCTTCGTGCCGCAGACATCTCAGGTCAAGACGTGTGGACGCAGTTGTGGTGGGCGTTCTCGTGGCCTTGGCGAACCATCAATCCCCCGATGCCCAGACTGCGGAGGAACCTCAAGCGGCTTCCGTCGGTGCCGCGCGTGCGCCGCGGACCACGGGTCCGTGAAGGCACTCCTTCGCAAGGTGGGGGTGCTGGGCGACAAGCACATCCCGCTGGAGTATCTCCGTGCCAGCGAGGCCCAGCGTCGTGACCTGCTGGCGGGCCTGCTCGACACCGACGGGACGGTGACAGTCAGCGGTTGTCCGCAGTTCACCTCGACGTCCGAGCGCCTGGCCGCCGACGTGCACGAGCTCATCCTGAGCCTTGGTTATCGCTGCGGCTGGTCCCGCAAGGCCGTCCGTGGCCACACGCCCGAGTCTTCCGTCGCCCACACTCTGACCTTCTCCGCCGACGAGGACGTGTTCCGGCTGGAGCGCAAGAGGCTCGTCCACAAGGAGCGCAGATCCAGGACCTTTCAGAGGCGAGACTCCGTCTTTGTTACGGCCGTCCGTCCAGTGGAGAGCGTGCCCGTTCGCTGTGTGCAGGTGGACAACACGGATCACCTCTACCTCGCTGGCCGGTCGATGATCCCGACGCACAACTCAACCCTCGCACTAGACATCGCTCGCGCGGCCGCCATCAAGCACGAGCTGGCGACCGTGGTCTTCAGCTTGGAGATGAGCCGCACCGAGATCACGATGCGCCTGCTCTCGGCCGAGTCGGAGATCCCGTTGCAGCACATGCGCAAGGGCACGATGCGCGACGCGGACTGGGCGAAGATGGCCGAGACCCAGGGCCGCATCCACGGCGCCCCGCTGTTCATCGACGACAGCCCCAACATGTCGCTGATGGAGATCCGCGCCAAGTGCCGCCGGCTCAAGCAGCGGCACAACCTCAAGCTCGTCATCGTCGACTACCTGCAACTGATGAGCTCCGGCAAGCGCGTCGAGTCCCGCCAGCAGGAGGTCGCCGAGTTCTCCCGTGCGCTCAAGCTGCTGGCCAAGGAACTCGAGGTGCCGGTGATCGCGCTGTCGCAGCTCAACCGAGGCCCGGAGCAGAGGACAGACAAGAAGCCACAGATGTCGGACCTACGTGAATCGGGCAGTATCGAGCAGGATGCTGACGTTGTGATTCTGCTTCATCGTGAGTCGATGTACGAGCGAGAATCACCTCGTGAGGGCGAGGCAGACGTGATTGTCGCCAAACACAGGAATGGTCCGACCGACACCATTGTCGTCGCCTTCCAGGGCCACTACTCGCGCTTCACGAATATGGCCAACGCCTTCTAGTGGTGTTGTCGAGATGCAGCCAATCTTGCGCGGCTGTCGATGTCGAGATGCACTCAAGACTGTAAGAAGTGCCGCTGATTCCATAAATTAGCCGAAGTTATGCACCTCGTGCGTGTCGCATCACGGTGTTGGGTCTTCCCTAGCCAGCCGGCCAGTGGATGAGCAGACCCGGACACCGCCGTAGATTCCGAGCTCGCTGCCGGCGGGCCAGCCGACAGGTGGGGGCGCCGGAGCTAGGGTCAACCAATGCTGCATCTGCTCGTTGACACATCGACATGGCTCGACCTGTCGAAGCGGCGCGACGGGCAGCGATGGATCGTGGCAATCCGCGTGCTCGTGCACCAGGGCGCGCTGGAGCTGCTTGTGCCCTCCGTAGTGATCGATGAGTACGAGCGCAACCGGGCGCGGGTTGCGGCTTCCATGACGGCGAGCATCGAGCAGCGCTTCAAGCTCATCAAGCAGGACCTCGACGAGTACGGCGGCACCGACTACGAGCAGGCGCTATCACTGGTTGACGAGCTCGCCCACGAGGTGCCGCTTATCGGAGCAATGACGACACGTAACTTCGACGAAGTCCTGGACTTGTTGCGCGCCGGTCGCACGGTTGAGGCAACCGACGATGACCGCCGGCGGGTCGTGGAGCGCGGCCTCAGCAAACAGGCCCCCTTCCATCGCTCACGGAACAGCGTGGCCGACGCACTACTCATCGAACTGTTCGCATCCCAAACTCGCACGGCCGACCTCTCCACTGAGCCTCACGCCTTCGTCACCTCCAACAGCGACGACTTCTCGCTGCCGAATGGAGACAAGGCGCCAACCCCACGCCGACTTGGCGGCACTCTTCGCGAGCCAGGGCACTGACTACGGCCTGGGCGTGGATGGCCTCAACGGCATCCTTCTCGACAACTTCGATGAAG
>Ga0123332_1001170_pt1 | contig 25987 bp, 20 predicted proteins | sample BioC12SIPDNA_4_FD_89958 | JGI IMG/M metagenome (GOLD analysis project Ga0123332, IMG submission 89958) | Anaerobic biogas reactor microbial communites from Washington, USA - Biogas_R2_A C12 SIP DNA | ecosystem: Engineered > Bioreactor > Anaerobic > Unclassified | place: Washington, USA... | reverse complement strand
TTGAACGAGCCATGGGCGGCGGTGTATCGGACATGTTGGTGACGGATCTCATCGGACTGGCCGGGGTGGACCCGGCCCTTTCAGCCAATACAAGGGGCTCCGTTCTTCGCGAGCTGGTGAATCTGGCGGACCGCACGGGTTTGCTCTACGACCCCAAGGGGTTGCTGACAGCCCTGGAACAGCGGGAAGCCATGTGCTCAACAGCGTTGCCCCAAGGCGTGGCCATCCCGCACCCTCGTCAACCCATGCCGTACGTGTCTGCCGAGCCCTTTGTCTGTGTTGCCCGTCTTGCCCGCGGTATCTGGTTCGGCTCGTCGGATCGGCAGTTGAGCCACCTCTTCTTTCTGATCTGCTGCCACGAAGACCGTCAACATCTGAGAGTATTGGCCCGGCTCATGCGAATTCTCGACGGCGATATGATCGCCCGCCTTCTTGAAGCGGAAACGCAGAACGATATCCTTGAACTGCTGATCACCAAGGAACGCGAGGTCACCGCTCCGGAGTGATAAAGCCAAGACGGCTGGATTCTGTTTTTGCGTCAACTGAGGGCGTGACGGCCGACGCAAGACCTGGTCTGTTGCTGATGCGGGATCGAAGGGGGAGGTGGGCGGGGGGGTTTTTACCGACCTGGGGTTTACCCTAGGTTGGTTGATATTGAAGGCCGGCCTGCCGATGGAGATTACTGGAGTAACCGGCGATCAGGTGCCGTCGGGCAAGTCGGGGATAGTGCGTTTGTTTTAGGACGTGTAACGTCAGGGTGGCACCTTGATACGTGCGGGGCATTCGTTTGGGGCTTCCTGGTCCTGCTGGGAAGCACTTGACGGCCGCGCTGAGATGAAGAGATGGACAGTCATATGACGGAACCGGCGGCTGAGGCATCCATTCGCAGCCTGACCACGACTTGCGAAGAGCTGACGCGTCTGGTTGAGCAGGCGAATCGGCAAGCGATGGTTGCCGAGGTTGCCAGCCACGCCAAGACGGAGTTTCTGGCGAGAGTCAGCCATGTGATGCGCACCTCGATGACGGCGATTCTGGGGTTCACGGACAACTTGTTGGATCCGAGTCTGTCGCAGGAGGACCGGCTGGAGGCGGTTCGGACGATCAAGCGGAACGGCGAGCATCTCATCGAGTTGATCTCGGACATTCTGGATCTGAGTCAGATTGAGGCGGGGAAGCTGGCGGTCAACCATGCGGTGTGTTCTCCCTTCCAGATAGTGGCGGATGTGCAATCGCGGATGAATGCCCATGCGTTGGCGAAGGGTCTGCGTCTGGACGTGGATTTCATTGGGGATCTTCCTGAGACGATCCAGACGGACCCGGAGCGACTGCGGCAGATTCTGCTGAACCTGATTGGCAACGCGATCGAGTTCACGGAGACAGGCGGCGTCCGGCTGGTGATTCACTTCTCGGATGAGGGGCTGGAACCGTTGTTGCGGTTCGAGGTGATCGACACCGGCATGGGGATGGACAGCGATCAACTGGCGAGCGTGTTCGATCCGTTCGCGACGGCTGCCCAGGAGCAGGGGCATTGGCGTGGCAAATCAGGTCTGGGGCTGAGCATCTCCAAGCTGTTGGCGGGTCTGTTGGGTGGGGATCTCACTGTTGAAAGCGCGCCGGAAGTCGGTACGACGTGCCGGCTGAAGATTGCGACGGGACCGCTGGACGGGGTGGCGATGGTCGACGGGGCTGAGAACGCCCTGATTGTCCGCAATCACGAGTATCGGCTACGGGCGCGAGATGCCGAGAAGGTGGGCTTGGGCGCGCGTATTCTGCTGGCGGAGGATGGCCCGGACAATCAGCGGTTGCTCAGTTTTGTGCTGCGCAAGGCTGGGGCGGAGGTCGTGGTGGCGGAGAACGGTCGGGTGGCCGTCGATCTGGCCATGGCCGCCGAAGCCGGAGGGCAGCCCTTCAGCTTGGTCTTGATGGACATGCAGATGCCCGTTCTGGACGGCTACTCGGCCACAAGCTTGTTGCGGATGCAGGGGTACAGTCGGCCGATTATCGCGGTGACCGCCCACGCCATGGCGGGCGATCGCGAGCGTTGTCTGAGCGCCGGCTGCGATGATTACACTTCCAAGCCCATCGACCGGTTGCGGCTGGTCGAGGTGGTGCGTACCTGGCTTGATCGTGCCCCGCGGCATGAGTCCGCGGTATCGAGCTGACAACCTGCCGAACGCCTGGTCGGCGTGTGGTTCGCGCTTCGGCGAGGCGATTTCCATGCCGCGACCCGCGGCACTATAGTGCTATATCATCGATTCTGTCTCTCGGGGCGGTGGACCTTCTGTGCGAGGGTTTGCTCGTCCGTTGCGTTATTGGCGGCGTCGGGTTGGGCGTCTTGGAGGAGTCCTCAGAATGGGCAAGCAGCTTGCGATTCACGGTGGGAGTCCGATACGGACGGAGGCGTTTCCGGCCTGGCCGGTCTACGGCAAACCTGAAGAGGAGGCCCTGCTCCGCGTCTTGCACAGTGGGAAATGGGGGCGTATTGATGGGGAGGAAGTGGCGACGTTCGAGCGGCGGTTCGCCGAGTACCACGAGGCGCGGTTTGGGGTGGCGGTGGTGAACGGGACGGTTTCGCTTCGGCTGGCGCTGTTTGCGGCCGGGATCCAGGCGGGGGACGAGGTGATTGTGCCGCCGTTCACTTTTATGGCGACCGCGAGCGCGGTGATCGAGGCCAACGCCACGCCGGTCTTCGTGGATATCGAGCCGGATACGTACAACATTGACGTCGCGATGATTCGCAAGGCAATCACCCGGCGGACGCGGGCGATCATTCCTGTGCACATGGCGGGCCTGCCGGCGGACATGGACGCGATCATGGCCCTGGCCCGCGAGCACGATCTGGTGGTGATCGAGGACGCGGCCCACGCCCACGGAGCGGCCTACCGGGGGCGTCGGGTGGGTTCGCTCGGCCATATGGCTTCTTTTTCGTTCCAATCGTCCAAGAACCTGTGTAGTGGGGAAGGCGGCATCATCATCACTTCGGACGAGCGGCTGTACGAGGCTTGCCGGTCGGCGCACAACTGCGGCCGGATCCCCGGCGGCGCGTGGTACGAACATCACAACCTGGGCGGCAACTATCGGCTGAGCGAGTTTCAGGGAGCGTTGCTCAACTGCCAGTTCGATCGGCTCGAAGAACAGGCCCAGCGGCGAGAAGAGAACGGACGCTATCTGGCCGAGCGGTTGGCTGGGGTGCCGGGCATCACGCCCCAGGCGCGGGGGCGCGGGGAGACACGGCACGGCTATCACCTGTTCATCTTCCGCTATGATCCGCAGGTCTACGGTGTGTCCCGGGCGGTGTTCTTGAAGGCACTGGCTGCCGAGGGGATCCCCGCGGCGCCGGGATACGCGATTCCGCTGCATCGCCAGGTTCTGTTTACCGAACGGCACTTCGGCCCGTACACGGGCTGTTTGGATACGCACCCGCAGCTTGACTATCGCCAAGTGTCGTTGCCGGTCTGCGAGCGGGCTTCGGACACGGCAGGCGCGTGGCTCTACCAGAGCTTGCTGCTCGGCTCTCGCAGGGATATGGATGACATCGCGGCGGCGTTCGAGAAGCTTTACACGCATCGGTCGGAGCTGGCCTCGGTTGCCGCGGATTGACACGAGGCGCAGTGGCCGCGCTCACTCGAACGCCTGTTCAGTGGTGTGGTTCTCATGAACCTCGCTTAGCGGTGCCGCGTGCGGTACCGACCCGTGTAGCGCGCGACACGGCTGAACCGCTACGGTGACACATTTGGGATGAAGCCATGGACCAGGGTTGGATGCGGGCGGGAGCGGTGGCGGTGGATATCACGCCGCCGGTCGGGGCCGAGCTGTGCGGTTTTTTGGCTCGGGTGCAACCTTCGATCGAGGTGCATGACCGGTTGGCGGTGCGGGCGTTGTACCTGGAGACGGACGACGCCCGACTGCTCTGGTTGCACGCTGACCTGATCGGACTGGAGCATGGGTTTGTGAGGGATCTTCGCGTCGAGCTGGCGGACCGGCTGGGCTTGGCGGCGACGGAGGTAGTCGTTTCGGCGACGCACACCCATTCCGGGCCGGCGACCATCCACCTGATCTGTTGCGGCGATTACGATGGGGCCTACGTCGCCTGGTTGCGGGATCGCATGCTGGAGGCGGCCGGGCAGGCGGTGGAGCGGCGAGAGCCGGTACGGATGGTCCGGGGCGAGGGATCCTGCGATTTGGCCACGGATCGTCGCGGCAAGCCAAGTGCACATAGGGATTCTGTTTTGGGCGTGATCGGCTGGCGGCGGCGTGATGACTCGTGGTTGGCGGTGTTGGTGAATTACCCGATCCACCATGTGGCATTGCGAGGAGACAACCGGGCGATCAGTGCGGACATGGCCGGCCGGGCGGCGAAGAGCATTGCCGATGCGTTGGGCGGTCAGCCGGTTGCTCTGGTGACCAATGGGGCATGCGGGAATCTCAATCCACCGGCCACGCGTAGCGATTTCATTCAGCGCGGCCCCGTCCTGCCGCGGTTCGACCTGATGGAGCAGTGGGGCGATCAGATTGCCCGAGAGGCTCTGGCTGCGCTGCAACGTGCCGAGGTCGATCTGCCGGTGGTGAGCAGTGTCGCCTCGCCGTTCATGCTTCGGTTCGAGCCCTGGGGCCGTGAGCGGATGACGCAGGAGGCGGAACGCCTCTTGATGGCCATGGCGAACGAGACGGGGTACGTGGCGGATCGCTATCGTGAGGCCATCGGGCGATGGCGGTCGCTGATGCTCGATCGGAGCACGGCGGATTCGGCCGCGTCTGAGACGGTGCTGGAGGTCCAGGTGGTACGGCTGGGCGGGGCGCGGCTGGTGTGTCTGGCGGCGGAGGTGTTCTCGCTGATGGGCGAGGCACTGCGTCGTGTGGCGGGGGCGTCACTGTACGTGGTGGGCTATGCCAACGGCGACGTGGGCTATCTGGCGCCTTCGTCGGCCTATGACGAAGGGGGATACGAAATCGACAGCGCGTTCGCTTTCTACGGCGGGTTGCCCGCTTGTCGAGGCGAGTTCGAGCGATTGCGCGATCATGTCGCCGGTCTGCTCAAGAACGATTGATGAAGAGTGATGACTCTGCGATTCGTCAGTGTCCCGTGTGCTGCGGATTGTGATTGCGTGTGAGTGATGTTGCTGGCGTCACGGTGCGCCGCCGTGGTAGCCGCGGTCGGCGGCCTGGAGGATCTCGTCCAGCCGGGCGGGCATGTTCATCAGATCCTGGTCGCGAAGCGAAAACGGGTGTTTCTCGTTGGAGAAGGAAAGCACGCTGGCGTCGAGGAAGAGCACATTGACGCGGCGGGCCCGGTGGTTGGTGCGCTGCCACTCGGGGAACGCGGTGACGACGGAGTTCATATCCAGGGCCAGTGCTCGGGGACGCTCGCCGGCCGAGTTGCGGCCCAGGTCGTCGATTCGGCCGCGGCCGTCGGTCTCATCGAGCTGGCGGTAGAGGTACGAGCAGTATCCAGGTGCGGGTTGGCGTGCACGGACCTTGGCAAGCTCCTCGACGGGGTCGGTGCTGTCGTCGGCGGGGCAGTACATCAGTTCGGGGAAGGCCAGCGAGCGGTTCATGAGCAATCCCAGGGCCATGAAGCTGATGGCCGGCGGTTGCGGTCCGGTCCAGATCTGATTGGTGGCTGTGCTGCCGTCGTTGGCCGAGAGCATGGGGCCGAGCGCGGCAACATTCGGCCCGAAGGGGATGCGCCCGCGACTCTCGGCGGCGTAAGTGACCACGGAGGTGCCGATCTGGTGCAGGTTGCTCTGGCAGGTGACCAAGCGGGCCTGTTCACGGGCTCTGGCCAGCGACGGCAGCAGAATCGCCAGCAAGAGGGCCACAATGGCCACGACCACGAGCAACTCGATCAGCGAAAACGCGGGTTTGCGCGAACCTGCCGGCAACTCAAACTGACCGATATCCGCGAAAGAGCCGCGGACTTCAGCCCGCGCGGTCTTCGGGGCATACTCAACGGCCGCTTTCCGCACGAGCACCGCGCGGGCTGAAGCCCGCGGCTCTTTGGCGTTGCGGGCGGCTACCGCTCCCTTACGGTCGCGGCTCTGCTGGTCGCGAATTGGCGCGATGCTCATGCCCATCTTCTCAGTGGTGGTCATCGCACCCCCACGGGCTGGGTATGCACGTTGTCGAGCATGCGTTGCAGCGCAAGGCGAGCGTTCTTGGCCGTGTCGGCGTCCACACGGATCTGATTGACCACGCGGCCGGCGGCCAGCTCATCGAGGCACCAGCACAGGTGACGCATGTCGATGCGATACATGGTGGTGCACAAACACTGGATGCCCGACAGCGAGCGGATGTTCTTGCGGCCGGCGTATTTCTGGGCCAACCGGTTGACCAGATTGACCTCCGTCCCCACCGCCCAGGACGAGCCTTCCGGGGCCTCATCAAGCGTGCGGATGATGTATTCGGTGCTGCCGGCCAAGTCGGATTTCTGGACTACCGCCCACGCACATTCCGGGTGCACCAGGATGCGGCAGGTGGGATCGGCGGCTCGGACCTGGTCGCAATGCTCTTCCTTAAAGAGTTGGTGCACGCTGCAATGGCCCTTCCACAGCAGGAACTTCGCCTCGCGGATCTGCTCATCGCTCAGGCCGCCGTCGTCGGCGAACGGGTCGTAGACCGCCATGGCGGCCAGAGGATGGCCCATCGCGTAGGCGGTATTGCGGCCGAGGTGCTGGTCCGGGAGGAAAACCACCTTGTCGCCCTGTTCTAAGGCCCACTCCAGAACGCGGCGAGCGTTCGAGCTGGTGCAGCAGGCTCCGTCGTGCCGCCCACAGAACGCCTTGATGCTGGCGGCGCTGTTGACGTAGGTGATCGGGATGATGCGGTCCGCGGTCGCCGCGGTCAGTCGTGCCCATGCGTCCTCGACCTGCTCCTCGGTGGCCATGTCCGCCATGCTACAGCCGGCGGAGAGGTCGGGCAGAATGATCGCGACGCGATCCTCGGTCAGGATGTCGGCGGACTCGGCCATGAAGTGCACGCCGCAGAAGACGACGTATTGGGCGTTGGCTTGGCTGGCCGCCAACTGGCTGAGTTTGAGGCTGTCGCCGGTGAAGTCGGCGAACCGGATGACCTCATCCTGCTGGTAATGGTGACCGAGGATGACGAGACGCTTGCCGAGGTTGCGTTTGTGGGCCAGGATGCGCTCGGCCAGCTCCGCGTCGGTCAGGCCTGCGTACTGCGGAGGCAGCGGCGGTTGGTAGATCGGGGCCATGAAAATCTCCTCGCGGTCTCGTCCATGCGGCGGCAAACGGAATCACTTCCCCTGCGTTGATGCTCAACGTGGAGTATAGCTCTCACCGCCCATGTCCGCCAATTCTCGCTCGGAGTGGCGTCACACCGATATTCCGAGCCGGCGGTGATAACTGCCGGTTCTTGCGAGAAGCTAGAGAAGCATCGAAAGGGCCACGAGTTGCTACCGAGCGGAATACGAACCGGCGAGACGCTGCACGCGGCGTTCGACGATGGCCCGCAGGCGATGGTGCATGACGAAGTACTGCCGGCCGGGTCCGTCGCCGGGTCGGCGGCAGCCGGTCGCGTCCGCCCGGAGCAGCCGCACCGCTTCCAGCATCAAGGTGACGTTGAGTGTCAGCGACCTTGCCCGCAGCGTCGCGAGCGTATCACCCGGTTTGATGAGCAACTCGCGGGCCACGACGATATCCCCCGCGTCGATCTTCGGAGCGACGAAGTGCACGGTGACGCCGATGGGTCGGCCACAAAACACGCTCCACTCGAGGACGTTCATGCCGCGGAACTCGGGCAGCAAGGCCATGTGGGCGTTGAGAATGCCGATCTGCGGGGCGGCGAGCATGCCCGCACGGTAAATGTCGCCGGCCGTGCTGAGTAGCAGGTCGAGGTCAAGGCCTTGGGCGAAGGCCACGGCGGCGGGGTCGTTGACGCCGGCAGCACGCAGGTAGGGGATGCCCAGCTGTCGGCAGGTGGCAGAGATGCGACGGTTCCAGTTCGCGAGCTTCTGATCGGAGGCGAAGCGAGCCAGGCATCGGCGGACTTCATCCTTGACGGTGCCGGTGGGGTCGTAACGCGAACGGATGCGGCGGAGCATCGCGCCGATGCCCTGCGTACGGGCACAGGCGATGGCTCGCGACAGGGCGGAGCGGTGCGAGCAGAGCACGCCGGCCGGCCGATCGCCCGCCGCCAGCAATGCCGCCAGCAGCGTCGAGGCGTAGGGGTTGTCATCGCTCGGCACGATGAGTCCCAGTTTCATGCGAACCCCTCCAGTTCGCCCATAACCTGCTCCTGCAGCATGATCGCGTCGGCCAGGAATTTGGCCGCCCAGTTGGGATAGCCGAACCGCTCGTAGCCGCCCCACAGTGGGTACGAGCCGGCCACCGCCCCGCGGATGCCGGGGTGGCGCGAGCCGAGCCGCTGCGTACTCTTGACCTGATCGATGAGCTTGAGGGCCGCGTTGACCAGGCGGGCGTCGCCGGTCAGGCGGTACAGCTTGAGCCAGACGATCGCCAACTGGGCGTCGCCGGTCAGGCACGTGTAGCGGGGTCCGTGATGGCGGGGTCCGTGATGGCGGACCGAGTCAACTTGTTGATGGGCGTGTCCGGACGTATCTGACGAACAGCAACAAGTTGCCTTGGTCCCCACGGGCCGCCAGTCCTCGTCGAAGGCCCCGGGCAGGTCGCGTGGCCGGCCGCGCGGGTCATCCTTGGCCAGCTCGAAGAGCATCAGCAGCTTCTCGGCCATGGTCGTGACCACCCGCCGGGCCTCGCGCTGCAGATCGCCTTCCAGGAAGGCCGACGACTCCAACAGGCCGCGCATGGTGTACGCGATGGTGTGCGTGTACGCCCACGGCTCGGCCACGAAGCCCATATGCCCAATCCAGCCGTTGGATCGAACTTGCCGGAGCACCCAGGCGGTGAACCGCTCGCCGGCGTCAGCGTGGCGGGCGTCGTGCGTGACCGCGGCCAGCTCCAGCAGCGGCCAAGCGACGCGGGCGTGGTAGGCGTGCGGGATGCCGTTGTGCGAATGGCGGACCCAGCGTCCGTCGGGCTCCTGAATCTTGGCCAGCCAGTCGCCCGCCCGGGCCGCCGCATCGAGGTAACGCTGCTCGCCGGTGTGCCGGTGCAGGGCCAGCCAGCCGAGCATGACCTGCCCGGTGTTAAAGACGATGGGGTAGTCGTTGACCCCGATCTGCCCCCGCACGCCGCCGTCGGGCAACTGAATCTCGCACTCCCAGTCGCCCATACGCACCGCCCGGTCAATGTAGCGGCCGCCCCCCGTGGCGGCCGGCGTATCGCGAGCCGGGGATGCAAGTCCCCGGGTGTCGTGAGCCGTTCCCGCCCCGTATCGCAGGAACGTCTCGATGATGTAGCCGGTGGTCTCCGGGTAAGGCGGCAGCCAGCCGGAGGCGAGGTAGTAACCCGCCGACACCCCGCCGCATCCGCTGATGTCCTGCGCCCGGCACAGCCACGCCATCGCCGCCCGCAGATGCTCCGCGTCCGCCGCCTTCCGCTCCCGCAGCCCCAGAGCATCGCGCAGCACCACCCACTGGTGCGAGGAGCGCACCGCCATCCGCCCGATCGCCCGTAGCCGCGTCCCGCCCGCCGGCCGCACATCCTTGCGGGGTTCTGCGTGGTCGCTGCTCATTTGCGGAAGGGGCATGGTTGAGGTCATCGCTTCGCCAAACCGTCGTCAACGAACGAAGATCCGCCGCCAACAAGATACATGAGTCGTGCTGAGGGCTTGGATTCTCTATGTTCGCGTCGCTGTCGGCTCACCCCAGGGAGACTCCTTCGGCGGGAACGCCACCGCCGGTTGCATGTGGGGCATACCATAGCGAATGATGGTTCTCGGGACAAAGGCTGCGAGCTGTCGTTCGATACGATGCCAGGAAGCTCAGAGGCCGGCTTCGGGCCGGCCCGAGCAAGGGGGCTCACGGCGAGGGCGAGAGGTGCGCCTCTGGCCGACAGGTTTCCCGGTCAACTTTGGCGGCGGTCTTGGGTGCTCCGGCACCGCGACACGGATTCTTCCCCTGCCGGAAAGCCGTCTCGATGGCCTCTCGCGTTCGCAGGCCATCCGTGTGACCGCATGCGGCTCATGTGGACTAAGCCCGTCGGCCGAGGCGCTTCCTCCCTCTATGGCGGACCCGCTGATGTTCGCTCGCTCGGCGAGCATCCGCGTTCGTTGGCGGCCATCGGCGAATCCCATTTCATTGGGCGGTGGGCAAGACCCATGCGATGAGCCGCCAAAGCGTCACCAAATCGACCAGGCTTCTGCCGGCGAGATCATTGCCCCGACCGGAATCCTGCAACCCAATGCCAGGGTAGCAGGTGGCGCGTTCCCGTTATGAGTCAAGCCTCGCACCTGAAGCGTTTGTGATAGCGGGGGGAGAAACTGAGAACCGCCATCGACATGTTATCGGCCGCACAAATCATCGGCCGATCACGCTCTTGCCAGTTGGCTGTTCGCCGATTTGGCTGCCATCTGATTATTGCCCCTCGAAAACGCAAGGCAAGTGGTGAAAACCAGAAATCTTGATCTCAGGGGGGAACGCTGCGGACTTGTGCGCCCATGCGATACTGCCTCAGCAAATCGCCTCAGGGCAACTACGCCGCGGGTCTGGGCCTGAAGAACCTTTGTTTTTCTGCTTCGGGCCGTGGGTCTTCGAGGAGGATCACGCCGCGATGGCAAGATTCCTGGAGTGCTTAATTTAGTTATAAGTCCTTGAAGGCCATATAATTAACGACTTCTCGGTCCGTCGCTGAGGGTTTACACTGGCAGTTCATGCGGCTGCCCGCGAGGCGACGGTAAATCGTCAAAAAAGTGTTTGCAATTCCAGAGAGAAAAGACTAATATCACCGTAGTAACACAAGGCACCGCCTGCGGACCGCAGGAGGTTTCGATGGCGGTGACCCCAATTACTACTGTAGGCTGATGAGAGGCGAGCGTCGCCTGTGCCAGCCCGATGCAGAGTGGAGAGTGTGGAGGAGGGAAAAACGATGAGGACGGGATTGCGCGCAAGTCTTGCGGTGTTTGCGGTTGTGCTGGCATTGGTTGCTTCGTCGGCTAGCGCCGCGGTGTTCACCCTTGAGGATCAGAACTCATCGGCGATCTTTGACATGGCCGGCGACGGCCAGATCGTCTGGGTCGTCGACGGGGTGGATCAACTCTTTGAACAATCCTTCTGGTGGCGCGTCGGTTCGGCCGGGGCAGAGGCTCCTGTGACGGGTCTTGATGTCATCGGCTCCTTGGCCAGTGACAGCAATCCCTGGAGCGATTCGAGGGCGGATGTGCTGGGCACGCTGTATCGCGACCCCGCGCAGCGCTTCGAGATCGAGGTTTCATACAAACTGCGCGGCGGACTGCTTGGTACGAAGACCTCGGACTTGGCCGAGACCATTGTGATCCGCAATCTCTCGGCTACCAGCTTGGCGTTCAACTTCTTCCAGTATGTGGATTTTGATCTCGGTGGCTTGGCTGACGACGACACGGTCTGGTTCAGCAACGACAACACCGTGGTGCAGGTCTCGGAAGACATGATGGTCACCGAGACGGTTGTTACTCCGGTGGCGGCCAACCGGCAGGCCGACTACATTCCCGTCCTTATCGACCTGCTGACCGATAGTGATCCGACCACTTTGGCGAACAACAATGGTCCGTTGGGACCGGGCAACGTTGCTTGGGCGTTCCAATGGACCTTTGATTTGGCCCCGGGCGGCACCTTCATCATCAGCAAGGACAAGCTGATCGTGCCCGAGCCCACGACGATGGCTCTGTTGGGCTGCGGCTTGTTCGCGGGTTTGATCCGGCGGCGGCGATAAGCTAAGTCTGCGACTGCCCTTTTGGGGCGAACAGAACCGACCCCCCGTACAATGGGCGGATGTGCCAGGTTATTCAGGCTGGCACATCCGCCCTTTTCATGCGCTCACTGGAGCATTCACTTCGGATTCTGTCAGGGCGCAACTCGCCATCCGCGGGCGGAATGGCCAGTGGCGAGGCACCAACGACCCAGCAAGTCCGAATGACGAATGCCGAACACCCGCAACCGCAGCCGGCGTTCGGGTCTCGGGCTTGGTCATTGGGCCTTGGACATTCGCCATTTGGCCCCAGGAGCCGAGCGGGCAGCGAGTCACGCCCATTGGCGTTAGGGCTGGTCGCCAGTCGCCTGGGTTGCCGGTGCGGGCTGTTGCTCGAACTTGCCGAGGTAGTTGCCGCCGCCAACCACGAGGGTCGACACGACCAGCACCATCAGACCGACGAAGATCAACCGGTGGGTGCGGCGGCTGGTACCGCGCCATTCGCGGAAGGCCAAGCCCCATAGGTTGCTGAAGACGATGATGAAGGCCATGTGGATGGTCCAGCTCGAGAAGTCGTATCGGCCCATTTTCGTCGTGCCCATGCCGTAGAACATGAACTGGAGATACCAGGTGACACCCGCGGCGGCGGCGAAGAGGGTGTTGGCCAGCCTGGGCGCGGCCGGGTTGAGGTAGTCGCGGCCGGTGCGGTTACGCAGGTTGAGATAGACACACCAGACGAGGTTGGTGGTGAACCCGCCGGCCAGGATGACGATGAAGACCGGGCTGTTCTTCCACAGGTTGTCCGTACCGTGTTGGACTGCCAGGGCGGCGATCGGCCCGCCGGCGTTGATCCCGAAAGCCATGCAGGCGCTCAGCACCCCGGCGAAGATCGCGACCCAGAGTCCCTTGGCGAAGTCGAACTCGCGAACGGCGGCTCGTTTGGCCTCGTCGGTCAGCTCGCGCTCCTTGGCGACGCCGGCCCGACCGCAGACGGCGATTCCCGCGAGGCAGACGAGTACCCCGACCATTGTGACCAGTCCGGATGTGCTGGCCAGCAAGCTCCCGAACTCACCATGGTACAGCGGTGGGATGACCGTCCCGAACGCGGCACAGAACCCCAGGGCCAAGGCGTACCCGAGGGACATGCCCAAGTAACGCATGGACAGGCCGAAGGTCAGCCCACCGATGCCCCACAGCACGCCGAACAGGTAGCAGCGGGCGATGCTGGCCGGCGGAGTGGCCCGGAGGATGTCCAGCAGGGCGGGTGTGGTCAGGTAGGCGACAACCCATGGCGCGACGATCCAACTGAAGAAGCCGCCGACCAGCCAGTAGGTTTCCCATGCCCAGTGGCGGATCTTGCGGAAGGGCAGGTAGAAACTCCCGGCCGCGAGACCGCCGATGGCGTGGAGTAGGACGCCGAGCAACGGGTTGGCTTCCATGGTGACGAGACCTCCTTCCAGGGTATACGAGAACCTGCACGCGAAACCCCGCGCTGGCGCTTGGGGCTCGTTGCCGGGCGCCGATCTCGCACTCCCCCAGGGGCTAAGCGTAGAACCCGAACTCGTGTGCCGCGTCGAACAGGGCGACGACGTTTTCGGGGGGGACGCCGTGCTGAATGTTGTGCACGTTGTTGAAGACATAGCCGCCGCCGGGCTTGAATGCCTCGATATGGCGACGGACGTGCTCTCGAATCTCGGTCGGCGAGGCGGACGGCAACACGTGTTGGGCGTCGATGCCCCCGCCCCAGAAGGTGATCTGTGGTCCGAACTCGGCCTTGAGGGCGGCAGGCTCCATGCCCGGCACGCCGATCTGCACCGGATTGAGGATGTCCACGCCGTTGTCGATGAGTTCAGGGATGTACGGTCGGCACGACCCGCAGGTGTGGTACCAGACCTTGGCTTCGGTCAGCGACTTGATGTGTTGCACCAAGGCCTTCTGACGGGGTTTGACCAAGCGGCGGTAGATGTCCGGGTTGAACAGTGGCCCGCGTTGGCCCGCCAGGTCGTCGCCGATCATCACCACGTCGACCAAGTCGCCGACCTCGCGCAGGAGCATGGTGTAAAACCGCGTCCAGTAGTCCAGGATGCGGTCGAGTAGGGCTTCGCAAAACGCGGGGTTCTCGACGAGGTCCATGAGCCAGCGTTCGAGCCCGCGCATGTACCAGCAGTACTCGTAGACTACGCCGCCGATCCCTGTGCAGATCGCGTAGGGCGTCTCTTGGCGCAGGCGTTGGGCTTGCTCACGGACGTCGGTGAACCGCGAGGGCGCGTCGCCGGCGGGGAACGGGTAATAGGCGAGGTCGATGACATCGGCCTCGGCCAGCGGGTGGTGGCTGATGTCCATGTAGAGCGGCTGGTCGTCGGGCATGGACCAGACTACGCCGAACTCGTCGGTCAGGTCGTGCCAGAGGCGACCGTCGCGGGTGTTCTGCACAATGTCGCCGTCGAAGTCGTCGGGAGCGTGGGCGGTGATGTACCGTGTGTCCACATGCAGCCGTTCCAGCACGGCTTCGCAGGGCTTGGCGAGCTGCTGCACCGGGTCGAGGGTGACGATGCTGTCCTTGATGCCGAGGTGTTTGAGCAGGGCCGCGTACGCCAGCTTGTGGATACCGGTCTGGAAGCCGCCTAGGTCGATCGGGACGCGGTCAGGGATCTGGCGGTTGATCGCCTTGCGCACGCGGTCGCGTGGGGTCATCGTTTCCTTGTGGGCCATCGTATCGGTCGCTCCTGCTGACAAAAGCATTGCGGTCCTGAAGCGGTCATGATGAGCATAGCGACAACAACCGCGTGCGCTGCCGCGATGTTCCCGGTACCGCGTTGCCCTTGATCGGCATGGTCCGGGGTTGAGATTCGTGAACGGTTATCCGTTTTCCTGTTCGCGTAACCAGGCGACGGTTTTCTTGACGCCTTCGCTGTAGGAAACGGTGGAGACCCAGCCGAGCTCCTTGCGGGCTTTCTCGGCACTGAAGAAGCAACGTCGGCCCATGAGCCAGACCGCGTAGCGCGTGACCATCGGGGGGGTCTTGATCCGCAGGGCGTGCCAGATGCACTCAAGGATAAAGGCCACGCCGTAGGCGATCTTGTAGGGCGCGTGCCGGGTGACTGGTGGGGCGCCCAGCTCCTTTGCCAGGAGGTTCATCCATTCCTTCTGCAGCATGACGCCGTCGTTGCAGAGGTTGTAGGCCTGCCCGACGGCCTTGTCGCTGTCGGCGGCCAGGATGCAACCCTCGGCGACGTTGCCGGCGTATACGACGTTCAGTCGGTTCTTGCCGTCCCCGAGGATCTTGGCCTTGCGCTGATGCAGCATGCGGGATAGTCGGAAGATCGTTGCCCGGTCGCGCGGGCCGTAGAGCCAACTCGGGCGGATGACGGTCAACTTGAGTTGGCCGGCCTTGTGCATGGCCCAAAGATCCTGCTCGGCCTGGACCTTGGCGCGGCTGTAGTAGCTCCAGTGGTGCAGGCTGACGCCCAGCGGAGCGGTTTCGTCGAAGACGAGCCCCTCGCCGTTCGGATGGCCGTAGGAACTGATCGAGCTGATGTGCAGGAAGCGATCACATCCGGCGGCGATGCAGGCCTCGGCGAGATTCCGCGTTCCCTCGATGGTGACCCGCACGAAATCCGACCAGGGCCCCCAGTCGCCGACGCGGGCCGCGGCGTGATAGATGACCTTGACGCCGGCGCAGGCCTGCTTGAGGGCCGACTTGTCGGACAGGTCGCCCTCGACAAACTCGACCCCTTGGCCCTTAAGCCATTCGACGTCGCTGCCCTTGCGGACAAGCACGCGGACCGGCCGGCCGCGAAGCCGCAACTGCTCGACGATATGACTGCCTAGAAGCCCTGTGGCACCGGTCACCAAGTTCATCGTGTATGGTCTCCTTACGCTGGGTGGTCCGGTACGATAAGAGCCGTGCACAGGGGCGTCAAGCAGGGGGGGGAAGGCGAGCTGAAGGTTGCCGCTGGCCCCACTATGCGACGGCCCAGGCGGGGGAGTCGTGGTCGGGGGCGGTGAGCATGAGCAGGTTGCGGACGACCTCGCCGGTGGCGGCCGCGGATTGCTCGATCATGGCGAAGACGAGTTCCGCCTGGCGAGCACGAGGTAACGTGGCGAACCGGGCTTCGAGTGCCCGCAGAGCGGCCTGCCGAAGGGCCGCCTTGCGGGAGGTGTCCATGATGCCGTCCAGCCCGTCGGCATCGTCGCGAGCGAAAGCCAGCAGTGCGGCCAAGAGCGGGTCGGCGGCGAGACGGCGACGAAGGGCGGCCATCAGGTGTTTCTCGTAGTCGCAGGCTCGGCCGCTAGAAATGCCCGCCTCGCGGGCGATTTGTCGAAGCGGTGTTTGGTAGTCCGAAGAATCGAGCAGGAGCCTTTCCTCAGCGATTCGTCGCATGATGGCTAGCGGGTTGCGTTGCGGCCATCGGCGGCGAGCGAGATCATCGAGGGCTTGGCTGACGGCTCGCTCGTAGCGTTCGCGGACGGCGTGGCGGATGGTTGTTGTTGGGATGGATGAGCTGGGGTTGGCCCGGAGTGTGCGGGTGAGTCGCGGGGTCAGTTCGCCCACGTCCAGTGGCCTGGGTCTTTGGCCGGGCGCGGCGGAGGCCTTGAGCAGGTGGGTCGGCGTGCGGATGGCGGCGAAGTGCTCGAAGATGGCGATGTGCACGACGCCGCGGATTCGGCACAGGGCGTAGGCCGCGAAGGAGTTGTGCCGGGCGGGATCGAAAGCGGCAGCCGCCCGGATGAGGGCGACGCAGCCTTCCTGGAACAGGTCGTCGTAATCGCGGGAGCGGGCGGCAAACCGGGGGGTCGGGACGCGGTTCCTCAGATGGAGGCCGACCAGCCCGATGTTTGCCGCGACCAAGGCCCGCTGCTCAGGGGTGAGTGGATGAGGGACGGGGTCGCCCTGGCGGGCCTGGATGCCGGTTCCGCCACGGCCAGGCGGCACACGCGGGCTCGGAGGGTTGGCTTCGCCACGGCTAGGCGGCACACATGGCCTCGAAGAGTTGACCGAAGCCGCCCGACACTGCGCCGGCCGATCTGCAGGCGGCACACATGGCCTCGGAGAGTTGGCTTCGCCAGCGTGGATGCGGGAGTTCTCGTCTGTTGCTGTGTCCATGTGGTTGCCTCCTGCGGTACATGGTGCTTCGTTCGCCGGCAGGCTCGCCATCGTGCGTTGGCTTGCCGGTCAGTACGGTCGCCATCGTGTGCCGGCCTACCGGTCGGAGCACTCGCCGTCGTGTGCCGGCCGGTTCGCAGGTGCTGACGCCAGCCGCAACAACCCTAACATACACCAAACTTAGCGGCTTGTCAAATGGATTGGGAGGATACTGGTCGAGCGGATTGGCGAGCAGGCGTCACGGATGGGGCAACGCTACGGGCTAGGGCTGGGTCATGAAGGCTTGAGTTAACGCGTCGGCGGGCGAGAGCGGGCGCGGGAATCTGGGATTTGAGATCTGGGATTGGAGACTCGAGAGTGCAGGTTTGCGGTTTGGAACTCAGGCCTTGAGACGGCTGATAGCGATTTGGCCGGCAAAGACGGCGGCGACGTCGGTTTCGGGGGTGACGGGCCGCTGGCGGTAGATGCCGGTGTAGGAAAGGCGTTCGGTGCCGTCGGGCTCGCGGCGATGGTCGTATCGGATGTGGCCGGGGTCACGACTCAGAGGTACGCAGCAAATGCCGACCGGGGGGTGGTCGGTGGGCAGCTTGGGCAGGTTGACATTCCAGCATGGCGGCGGCGAGGGCGCGGCGGGAGTGGTATCGAGACTATCGGAGATCGCCCGGCGAGTCAGGGCATGCAGTCCTGCGTCCACGTGGGGCGGTGGCGGTTGGTTGGGTTGCATGATGGCGGCGAGGACGGCGGCCGCTTCCCGGGCGGCTCTGGTCCAGTCGTCCGGCTCGTTGGGGATGACGTGCTGCGACACGGCGATGGCGGGCACGCCGAAGATGGCCGCCTGACGCACGGCGGCGACGGTCCCCGAGTTGTACTGATCGACGCCGAGGTTGCTGCCGCGGTTGATGCCGGCGAGGATCCAGTCGGGTCGGGCCAGGTCGGGCAGGTGCAGGGCGGCGCAGACACAGTCGACGGGTGTTCCTTCCACGACCAACACTTGCCCAATCGGTTCGATGGTTCGGCGGCGGCAGGCGATCTGCTTCGACAACACATGGCCTTTGCCGCTGTAAGACTCGGCGGGGGCAATGACCTCGATCTCGGCCTCGGGGAGCAGGGATACGGCGTGCCACAGGGCGGCCAGCCCGGGTGCGTCGAAGCCGTCGTCATTGGTGAGCACAATGCGCATGGTGTTGGGGAGCATGATACCGTTGCGACCGATGCGTTGTCGCGGAATCCTGGGTGGACCCGCCTGGATGCCGGGCTGAAGGCCTCTGGGTGCCGTGCGGTGCCGCAAGCGGCGAGGCGGCGGCTACGGAGGGGATTGGGCGAGTGCGAACGCTTTCCGCTCGGCTCGTTCGGTTTGCACGAGCCGGCGTACGCCCTCCGTGATTGGTATGGCGGCCCTCAGTTGCCGCGTGAAGTACGGGCCACTTCTACTCGGACGGGCACGCCGTCGATGTGGCTGGGCAGGGTGATGCTCGGTGGCGGAGCGTGTCGCAGGTTGATTTTCAGGCCGTAGCCGCCATCGATGGGTGCGATTCCTACCCCGATCACATCGGCAAACCGTCCGAAGAACTCCATGGCCGAACCTTTCGCGCCGCGGGCCGCTCGTAGCGTCGTGGTGTTCATGCCATTAGGAGTATAGGAGCGGCGATGCCCAATGGCTGTGTCGAGGTGCGTTATTCTTCGCGAATCACCGGCGTAGTCTCTGGGTGCGGCGGCTACGCCTGCCTCGCGAGGAGCAATCGTGCGGGTTGGGGCCCGCGGTCCGTTGGCGGGACAACAGATGGGATTCCTCACTCACGGCCGCATTCGGCACTGACGAGGTCGCGGTAGGCTTCCGCCAGTTGGCGGGTGACGGGGCCGGGCTTCTCGCCGGCGATGGGCTTCTTCTCGATACGGGTGACGGGCATGATCTCCATGACCGAGTTGGTGAGCAGGATTTCGTCGGCGTCGAGGAGTTCATCGACCGTGCAGTCCCGTTCCTCGGCGGGTATCTGGGCTGCGGCGGCGAGTTGGAGGACCGCCTCGCGGGTGACCCCCGGCAGGACGGGCGTATCGAGCGGCGGGGTGATGAGTGTGCCGTTCTTGATGACGAAGACGTTACTGATGCAGCCCTCGGCCAGGAGATTTCGGGGCGTGAACCAGAGGGCTTCCTGGCAGCCGCGGTTTTGGGCGTCGCGGAGGACGAGGAGGCGGGCGAAGTAGCTGGTCGTTTTGTGTCCGGCGAGCGGATCGTGGACGGATTGTCGGTGATCAGTGCACAGGCAGGCGGTCCATCCGCGTTCGTAGGTTTCGGGCGGGTAGCCGGTTGTGTACTCGGCGGTGACGAGCAGGGTGGGCTCGGCGACGGATTGGTGCGGGCCGGGCGGCATCAGGGTGATTCGCAGTCGGGCGTTCGCCAGCCCGTTGGCGTCAAGCACGAGGCGTACGGCGTCTGGAATCTGTTGTACCGCTGGGTCGACGGCGACTTTGAGTCGAGCAGCGGAGGTTTGGAGACGGGCCATGTGCCGATCCAGCCGCATGGCCGTCCCGTTGTAGCATCGCAGCGTTTCAAAGAGCCCCACGCCGTGCAGGAGCGTGGTGCTGGACACGGGGATGCAGGCTTGGCCGAGTTCGATCAGCTTGCCATTGAGGTACACCTGGGGGTCCATTGGATCTCCTGAGTCGGTGAGTCACGGTCAGGCCATCAACCGGTTGACTCGGTGCTGCTTCTCGTCGATCTCTGCGGTCGGTCGATCTCGATGGTCAGTCGATTTCGGTGGTGAGGCCGAGTGCTCGCCTCAATCCGAGTGCCTTGGCCTGCGTTTCGCGGTACTCGTCTTCGGGGCGGGAATCGGCCACGATGCCCCCACCCACGTAGAGGTGGAGCCGGCCGCGGGCGGCGACCAGTGTGCGAATCGCGATATTGAAGGTCATTGAGCCATCCAGCCCGAAGTACCCGACGGCTCCGGTATACACGCTGCGTTCGGTAGGTTCCAGTTCGTCGACGATTTGCATGGCGCGGACTTTGGGTGCTCCGGTGATTGAGCCGCCGGGGAAGCAGGCGCGGAGGAGGTCGATGGCGTCGTGTTGGGGGGCGAGTCGGCCTACGACATCGGCGACGAGATGAAACACGGTGGGGTGTTGTTCGAGCGTGTAGGGGTCGGCGGGGCTTTGCGTGTGGCTGAGGACTCGGACGGTGCCGTATTCGCAGACCCGCCCGAGGTCGTTTCGTTCGAGATCCACGATCATGGCGAGTTCCGCCCGGTCCTTGGGGCTGGCGCACAGTGCCTGTGCCTGTGCCTGGTCTTCCTGGGGATCGGGGCTGCGTGGTCGGGTGCCTTTGATGGGTCGAGTGAGGACTTCTCGGCCTCGCAGTTGGAGGAGCAGCTCGGGCGAGCTGCTGATGAGGGCGGCGGGGCCGCCGGTGGGCTCCTGCCAAGCCAGGAAGGCGGCATAGGCGGCCGGGTTGGTCTGGCGCAGGCGCAGGTAGGTGGCCAAGGCGGGCTCGGTTTGTGGGTAGGTCTCCCGTCGGGCGAGGTTGACCTGGAAGATATCGCCGGCGGCGATGTACTCGATGGCCTTGGTGACCATGCGTATGTAATCCGCTCGGCTCATGTTATGCGTGGGGTTGGATCGTGTGGGCTGGCGGCGGGCGACGGTTTGTGCCTGGTTGAGGGTAGCCTCCCATTGGGTCAGGCGGGCATGGGCGGGTGGTCGCGTGTTGTCGTGGTTTGGGGAGGACGGCGGCAAGTCGACCGCGACCAGCGTCCATGTGCCCGTTACCGCATCGAAGACCGCGGCCGAGTCGTACAAGGCGAAGCGGGCGACGGGCAGTCCGACATCCATTCGTGTCGTGGCGGGCAATCGCTCGATGTACCGTCCGGCCTCATAGGCGAAGTACCCGATCCAGCCGCAGGGGAAGGCGTGAGCGGCAGGCGGGAAGGCGGTAGCCGGGTCTGAGAGCACCCCGGTTGTTCGGTTGAGGCTTGCCCGCATTTCGGCAAAGGGGTCGGCGGAACCGAGCTGCCAAGTTGCGACTTCGAGGGGATCGCAGGCCACGATGGTGAATCGGCCGCGGCTTGGATCCGCTGATTCGAGCGCGGCGGGGCAATCGTGGGTTGCGACGGCGGCGATGACGGCATCGGGCGAGGGGGCGGCAGCGGGCGTATGGGTCAGGAGCCTCAGGCTGGTGGGCATGGCGTCAAGGGCCCTTTGGGGCGGGTGAAGATGCTTAGCTGCCGGTCCATCCGGCACCGTGGCGGTCGATTTTCGCATTGGGTGAGGGAGGCGTCCAGGGGGAGGAGTGTTCGGCGTCCATTTCTGGGGGCATGCGGGACGGGAAGGAAGGGGCGACGGCGTCCGCAAGCGCGCAGATAGACGGGTTTTCGTTGACATGGAGGTTCGACAAAGGTACCTTGCGGCGAACGGAGGGGTGTGTCAGGGTGGACGCGAACGAAGCCATTGGATGGTCGCAACGGGGAGCGGTTGCTTTCCGCGGTGTGGTTCGCGGTAGGTTTTTGGACAGCTCGGCGAGCGAAACCAGGGATGGGACCAGGTTGAAGGGACGACAAGTCATGAGCGTGTACCATGGGCCTGTGACGTGGGTGGTGGCGGTTTTGTTGGCCGTTTTGCCGGCGGTGGCATGGGGTCAGGATGCGTTGGAGCCGGAGACCGGCCCCGCGTTGCCGGAGGCGGCAGGGCAGCCGGAGGCGGGCGGAGCGGCGGGTGCGGGCGTTGGGCACGTTCGCGGCAACGATGTCTACGTCCGCAGTGGATCTCATCAGAACTATTATCCAGTCACGAAGCTGAACCGCGGCGATCGTATCGAGATTGTGGGTTCGGAGTACGGCTGGTTGGAGATCAAGCCGCCGGCCGGGGCGCACAGTCTGATCGAGAAGACCTATGTGGATCGGGTGAGTGATCAGAGTGGTGTGGTGAATGACGTGGCCCAGGTATACGCGGGGAGCAATCTGAACGATCGCCGGTATGCCAAGCAGGTACGACTGTCGAAGGGTTCGGCGGTGGAGATCATCGGGGAGACATCGGACGGGGCGTTCTACAAGATTCAGCCGCCGGCGGGTGCGACCCTGTGGATCAAAGGGGACTTGGTCGATCAGACGGGCCGACTGGCGGATGCGGGCCAGGAGGGGAGTCCTTCCGGTCCGCGTATTGAGCCGGTGAGGCCCGGTGAGCTGGCACTGCCCGGTTCGCCGACGGAGGCTGCGCTCGCGACACAGCCGGCCGGTCCTGACGCGGTTCGGCCAGTTCCTCGTGTCAGCCCGGCGCCCCGGCGCGTCGACGACGACCAGGACCAGATGGTGATCACCGCCATCGAAGCGGAGATTGCCGCGGAGGCAGCCAAGCCCTTGGGGGAGCGCAACTATGAACCCCTGATCGCTAAGTTGCAGCCATTGGTCGAGGGAGCGGCGGACGAGACGACGCAGCTTTATGCTCAGACCCGAATCAGGCAATTGCAGGATCACGCCTCTCTGGTGGCCGCTTTGCGTGAGATGCGTGATCTGAAGGAGAAGACGTTCGACACGGCGGACGCTTTGGCCGCGGCACGAGCCCGTATCAAGGCGGAAGAAGCCATTCCGGGCAGCGATATCGTGGTCCGAGGCGAGATTCATGTGAGCAGTCTGTACTCGGGTGTTGCGGGCCGTCCGCATCGCTGGCGGATTGTCGACCCCAATCGCAACGCCACCACGGCGTATATCGAGTTACCCCCAGGCAGTCCGATCGATCCAGTGCAGTACTACGGCAAGTATGTTGGGATTCGGGCGTCGGCCCGGCGGATGCAGCAGGGGACGACTCCGCCGCTACCGATCTTCACGGTTCAGGAAATTGTGGTCCTGGACCGGCAGGCGCCGTCCCAGGTCTCCGCGAGCGTGGAGGTTCCGGTTGCCTTGCCCACCGAGGCTGTGGCCGAACCCCCGGCGACTCAGCCGGCTACCCAGACGGAGTGATCTTCGCCTCTTCCTTGTACGAGGAGCCTACTTTGAGCATTCTGTCGCGCAAAAGCCTGTGGCTGCTGGCCCTGATGGCGGGAGGGACTCTTTTTCAGACCTCCTGCGACGTGATTCTGGCGGAGACGATCAGCGGGTTGGCTATTTCGGTGGTCAACGAGTATATCCGCGCGATCGTGAGCCAACTGTTGGGTGTCAGCACGGGCATCTCTCTCTGATCCCGGCTGACTGGTTTGTGGTAGGCCCGGTCGTTGGCACGCGTCGGCGCGTTCGTGATGGTTGGGGCCATGCGGGTGTTGCGCGTGTCGTGAGCAGATCCGTTCCAGATGAACGCCACCGTCTTGCCTGATTCCGATCTTCAGCAGAGTGCTTTGCCCGAACCCGCGGGGCGGCTTCGCGTTGTTGCGGGGGTGCTCTTTATTCTGGTTTTGGCTTCATTTTTGCGTTGTGCGGGGATCACCCAGACGGAGGTATGGCGGGACGAGGCGATCACGCTGATTCATGTGCAGGCGACGTGGTGGGAGCTATTCAGTGTTCTGCCGCGTGTTGAGGACACTCCACCGCTGTCATTTCTGATTTTCAAGGCGTGGGGCGGTTTGCAGCCTTCGCAGTTGCTGTGCAATGAAACGTGGATGCGTCTGCTGCCGGTCCTGCTGGGTGTGGCCACGGTCGGCGTGCTGATGCGGACAGCGGCGTTTATTCATCCGCGTGCGTGGTGGCCGGTCGGTTTGCTGGCGGCGGTCAGCCATGTTCCCGTGCACTACAGCCAGGAGATACGGACCTACAGCCTCCTCTGTTTCGCCACGGTCTTGGCGTTGTGGACCGCGGAACGGGCGGTCCGGGCTCCCGGGCAGCGCCGCTGGCTTGTGCTGCTGGCTGTTTGGGGTGCGCTTGCCGGGCATTGTCACGCGGTGGGCGTTTTCGTCTATCCGGTGGTGGTGGCCTATCTGCTGGTGCGTGTTGGGCCTGGGGATCGGCAAAGGGTGTGGCGCACCTGGATTCACGGCTTGTGGTTGGTGGGGTGATTCCGGTGGCGGTGTTCTCGATGCACTGGTCGCGTGTGCACGGCGGAGTTGGGGAATGGTGGGTTCCCCCACTCGACGTTCGGGGGGCAGGCGGCATTCTGTGGCGCTACCTGGGTCTGCATCCGGTGGAGCACTGGGCGCTAGTTGGCGAAGGCTTGGGGCGGCATTGGTTTGCGTTTGCGGTTGAGAACGCGGTTATGCTCCTGACGGGCGGGCTTGTCGCACTGGCGCTGCTGGACGTCCGCACGCGTGGTCGCTTTGCGGTGCAAGCGGGGGCGGCCGGCTTGTTTGTTGGCTTCCTCATGTTGGGCAGCGAGCTGGCGTTGCCCAACCTGATCGTGCGTACTTTGTTGCCCGCCTGGATGCTGGCCATGCTCGCGCTGGGGTTGGGGGGTGTGGCCAGCCCTGGAGGCCGGGTGCGATGGCTTGGTCCGTGCCTGGTGATATTGCTGGTGGTGATTCATGGGGGGATGTGGTTGGCGATGGTCCGGCTGGGGGACAAGCGTCGACCGGCGTCGGCGGCGGGGTTGGAGTGGATCCGTGCCCAGCTTCAGCCTGACGATCTGATTCTGACCTGGCCGACGTGGTATGAGGACCAGGTTGTTTATCATCTGCAGGATGTTGTCCGTGGCGAACAACTGTACACGCACTTCAAGCAGGTCTACGCGGGACGTCCGGCGAAGCACCAATTGATTCACCGCGGACCTGTTCCCGAGACAATCAAGCGTCTTCGCGACGCCCTGTCGGCACATCGTGAGCGGACAGGGGGCCGATACGCGGTGTATGTGGTGCGCAACGCTGTGCTGTGGTACTCCGATTCACCGCTCGACTTTCACCAGATCCTGTCGCCCGATCACGAAGAGACGGATTCCTACTCGTCGCCGCCGGGGGGGACCATCCATGTGACCCGTTACGTTCCTGCCAAAATGGCAGATCGGTCCTGTTCCGCGACTTCATCCGCCCCTGGGGCCCCTTAGGGGCCGTTTCCTGGTCTGGTATGCGTTTTGCCCTCGTTCAGGCAAGGGTGATTGACCTGGAAGGCTGAGGGTATGCCATGCGGATGGATCAGTTGACGGTCAAGGCGGCGGAAGCGGTGCAGGCGGCACATGAGCGGGCCTCGTCTGCGGGGCATACGCAGCTTGAACCGCTGCACCTGCTGCTGAGCTTGATCGAGTCCGATCAGGGCAACGGGGGTATCGTCGTACCCATCATCGACAAGGTTGGAGCCCAGGCGGATCGGCTGCGCGAGATCGCGGAGCGTGAGCTCGCGCGTCGGCCGCGGGCCAGCGGCGGGCAGACTGTTGCCTCGCGCGAGTTCCAGGAAGTGCTGCAGGGGGCTCAGAAGCAGGCGGACAGCCTCAAGGACAAGTACGTTTCGACGGAGCATCTGCTGCTTGCCCTGGCAACGGTGAAGTCGGAAGCCAAGGAGGTGTTGTCGCTCGGGGGGGTGACGCCGGAGTCCATCCTGGCGGCGATGAAGGAGTTTCGCGGCAATCAGCGAGTGGATACGCAGAATCCGGAGGATACGTACCAGTCGCTGCAACGCTACGGGCGTGATCTGGTGGAACTGGCCCGGCGTGGGAAGATCGACCCGGTGATTGGACGAGATGAGGAGATTCGCCGGATCATGCAGGTGCTGACCCGGCGGACGAAGAACAATCCGGTGCTGATCGGCGAGCCGGGCGTGGGCAAGACGGCGATCGTCGAAGGGTTGGCGTTGCGGATCGTCAACGGCGATGTGCCGGCGGGGCTGAAGAACAAGCGAGTGGTGGCTCTTGATCTCGGGGCGCTGATTGCCGGGGCGAAATACCGCGGCGAATTCGAGGATCGTCTCAAGGCGGTGGTCCGCGAGGTGGTCGAGAGCGATGGTCGGGTGATCCTGTTCATCGACGAGATGCACACTATCGTAGGGGCGGGGAAAGCCGAGGGGGCGATGGACGCGGGCAACCTGCTCAAGCCGGCGCTGGCCCGCGGTGAGCTGCGTTGCATCGGTGCGACCACGCTGGACGAGTATCGCAAGCACATCGAGAAGGACGCGGCGTTGGAGCGGCGGTTCCAGCCGATCTACGTCAACGAGCCGACGGTGGAGGATACCATCGCGATCCTGCGGGGGCTCAAGCCGCGGTATGACGCCCACCACGGCGTGCG
>Ga0123332_1001150_pt1 | contig 26175 bp, 13 predicted proteins | sample BioC12SIPDNA_4_FD_89958 | JGI IMG/M metagenome (GOLD analysis project Ga0123332, IMG submission 89958) | Anaerobic biogas reactor microbial communites from Washington, USA - Biogas_R2_A C12 SIP DNA | ecosystem: Engineered > Bioreactor > Anaerobic > Unclassified | place: Washington, USA... | reverse complement strand
TGGCCTACCGCGGGTCGCTCCCGCCGGCGGAGTTGCTCGCTCAGGCCAAGCGCGACGGCTTTGCGGACCGCTACCTCGCGGGGCTCCTCGGCATCCCCGAGCGGATGGTACGCGAGCGACGGGAGGAACTGGGCATCGTTCAGGGTTGGGACATGGTCCCCGTGAGCGCCGCAGAGGATGCGGTCTACTACTACTCCACGTACAACGCGCCGAACCGCGTGCAGACGGACCGGCGACGCAAGGTCATGATCCTGGGCGGCGGCCCGAACCGCATCGGCCAGGGCATCGAGTTTGACTATTGTTGCGTGCATGCGGCCTTTGCTCTGCGAGATGAGGGCATCGAGACCATCATGGTCAACTGCAATCCGGAGACCGTCTCCACCGACTATGACACCAGCGACCGGCTGTACTTTGAGCCTCTGACGCTGGAGGATGTACTCAGCATTTACGAGGCGGAGCAGCCGGAGGGCGTCATCGTGCAGTTCGGCGGCCAGACGCCGCTCAACCTGGCGGAGGAGCTGGCTGCGGCCGGAGTGCGCATCCTGGGGACCTCGCCGGCGGCCATCGCCATGGCCGAGGACCGCGATCTCTTCCGCAAGCGCATGGAGGAACTGGGCATTCCGATGCCGGAATCCGGCATGGCCAGCACGTTCGAGGAGGCCCGCGCGATCGCGGAGCAGGTGGGATACCCGGTGATCGTCCGCCCGTCCTTTGTCCTCGGGGGGCGCGGGATGGAGGTGGTGCACAACGAGGAGATGCTGGCGCAGTATGTGGCCTCTGCCGTGGAGGTCTCGCCGGAGCGCCCGATCCTGGTCGATCGCTTTCTCCAGAACGCGACCGAGGCGGAGGCCGACGCCCTCGCCGACGGGACCGACGCCTTTGTGCCATCGGTCATGGAGCATATCGAGTTGGCCGGCGTACACTCAGGGGATTCTGCCTGCGTGATCCCGCCTGTGACCATCTCCGCCGAGCATCTGCGCACGATCTCAGAATACACCGCGCGCATTGCCCGTGAGTTGGACGTAGTCGGGCTCATAAACGTTCAGCTGGCCATCGAAAATGGCCAGGTCTATGTGCTGGAGGCGAATCCGCGGGCCTCGCGCACCGTGCCTCTGGTGAGCAAGGTTTGCGGGCTGTCGATGGCCCGGCTGGCCACCCGATTGATGCTCGGAGAGCCCCTGAGCACGCTCAACCTGCGACCGATGGAGATCCCCCACTATGGGGTGAAAGAGGCGGTGTTCCCCTTTGGGATGTTCCCGGAGGTGGATCCGCTCCTCGGACCGGAGATGCGTTCGACGGGCGAGGTGCTGGGCCTGGCGGAGAGCTACGGTCTGGCCTTTTACAAGGCTGAGGAGGCGGCCAAGCCGGCGCTGCCGACCTCGGGGACGGTGCTGATCAGCGTGGCGGAAAAGAACGAGGCCGTTGTGCGGGTGGCCCGCGGCTTTCAGGCGATGGGCTTTCACATTCGCGCGACGGAGGGAACGCAACGCTATCTAGCAGAGCACGGAATCGAGAGTGAGTTCATCCTCAAGCTCGCTGAAGGGCGCCCCAACATCGTTGACGAGATCGTCAATGGCCAGATCCACATCGTGGTGAACACGCCCATCGGGCAGCGCAGCCATCTGGATGACTCGTATCTGCGCAAGGCCGCGATCCAGTACAAGGTGCCCTACATCACGACGCTGGCGGCCGCGCTGGCCTCGGTGGAAGGCATCTCGGCGGGTCTCGCGGGCCAGGGGAGCGTGCGTTCTCTGCAAAGCTACCACAGCGACATCGCATTCCGCTAGGTCCCGCGCCATCGGAGGGGGGTGGTGCCATGTTTATGAACCCACTCTACCTGCTGCTCTTGATCCCGGCCGTGCTGGGCTGGTACGCGCAGGTGCGCGTCCAGGCCGCATACGCTCGCCATGCCCGTGAGCTCAACAGGCACGGGTTGATGGGGGCGGAGATCGCCGAGCAACTGATCGCGCATCTGGGCCTGAAGGACGTGTCGATCGAGCTGATGTACGGCCAGTTCGGCGACCACTATGACATGCGCGATCGCACCCTGGTGCTCACCGAGGGGGTTGCGGCCTCCCGCTCGGTGACGGCCATGGGCATCGTGGCGCACGAGGTGCTGCACGCCGTGCAGGATCGGGAGGGATACGCGCTCCTGAGGCTGCGCGGCTGGCTGGGTGAGCGCCTGGCGCGGGTGCCCGGGATCGCCTTCTGGGGTGCCGCGCTCGGCCTTCTCTTTCGATCGACCCCCCTGGTCCTCATCGGCGGCGCCGTGATGGTGCTGAGCGTGCTCCTGGGGTTGACGGCTCTTCCGGTGGAGCGCAACGCCAGCCGGCGGGCGCTGGAGGCTCTGCGCGAGTCCGGCCTGGCGGACGCCGATGATCTGGCAGGTGCCGAGGCGGTGCTCCGCTCGGCCGCACTCACCTATGTGGCCGGGCTCTGCCAGCAGATCGGCCGGCTGGCCTTTGCGGGCCTGGTCATCTCCGCCGCCTACGGGTTTTGGCAGCGTTAGGTCCGCCCCGGCATGCACCGGCGGCACGACCACTTTGCGAGGACCCGCGCGTGCCAGTGACGCTGGACTTGGTGCCCCTCCGTGAGGGCCAGGCAGCCTACGCGACGGCCTGTGATAAGGCGTGCGCCTGCGGCCTGGCTGGCGATTGACCCGGCGGAGGTGCTGGTCGAAAGCGGATACGGCGGCCGCCGCGGGGACTGAACCCGGCTTTGGCTGGCAGGCTTGAGTGCCATCACGCGCTGCCTGCAGGCGCCGTCATCCCGCCAGCCGTGCAAAGAGCGCTACGGCGCCCCAGATGCCCAGCGCCGCGCCGCAGAGCACCGCCATCGCATAGGCGATGCGATAGCGGGCATCCTCGTACGGCCGGGCGCGCTGTCGCGGCCAGCCGTAGGCAATGGGCCAATCCACGGCGTTGATCAATCCCCGGCTGGCCAGGCCGCCGGCCACCCCCATCGGGATGAACACGATCGCGCAGATCATCCAGCCCCAGGCGATGCCGTCGCCCTCGGGCGGGTGGAGCGCCATGGAGCCGAACTGGACACCCAGGGAGATAAAGAGCGCGGCCCAGACGGCGCCGAGCAGGCTGAACCCGCCCGTCCGCCGGGAGAGGTGGAGCGACCAGCCCCCCAGGGCAAAGCCCGACAGGATCGAGAGCGGCATGAGGGGCACCCAGCCCGGCGCGGGATGCGCGATCTCGTACGGGCCGCCCGTGGCAACGAACCCGCCCTCCGCCATGATGGCGCGGCCCCCGAGGTTCAGCAGGGTGATCGCCGCCGCCAGGCCGGCGCAGCAAAAGGCCATCGCCAGCAGCCAAGAGACCGTCCAGGGCGTAAAGGGCGAGGTCCGGTGCATCGGCCCTCCTCGCGGAGAACAGAGCGAGTGCGCCGGCCACAGTATCGCGCGGCCCGGGTCCAGCCGTCAAGCGGGATGCGCGGATTGACAGAGAGGTCGCGCCCATGTTACCGTAGCCGCGTTCGGCTCTGCCAGAGGAGGGCGCATGCCACACCAGCCGTTTCACTACCGGACCCTCGCCGACCTTGAGGAGGACCTGATCGAGCTGGGGATCGACCTGCCGATGCAGGCTGATCTCTCGCCCCTGGCGCGCGCCGTCCCCATTGGCGCGCGGACGGCGCCGAATGCGCTGGCCGTGCAGCCGATGGAGGGATGCGACGCCAGCCCCGAGGGGCGCCCGGACGCGCTCACGATGAGGCGTTACCGGCGTTTCGCCGCGGGCGGTGCGGGCCTGCTCTGGTTCGAGGCGACGGCGATCGCGCCCGAGGCGCGGGCCAACCCTCGCCAGTTGTGCCTCTCTGCGGAGACGCAAGCGTCCTTTGCGGCCCTGCGAGAGGCCGCGTTGCAGGAGGCTCGCCGGGTGCAGGGGGACGCTCACCGGCCTTATACGGTCATCCAGTTGGCGCACTCGGGGCGTTACAGCCGGCCGGACGGCGAGGCCGCCCCAATCATCGCCCATCATGACGGCCTGCTGGATCGCGCCATGGACATTCCGCCCGATCATACGCTGATCAGCGATGGCGCCCTGGATCGCCTGCAGGACGTCTATGTGGAAGCGGCACGGCTCGCAGCCTCGGCGGGCTTTGACGGCATCGATATCAAGGCGTGCCACCGGTACCTGATCTCGGAATTGCTCGCCGCTCACACGCGCGAGGGCCGGTACGGCGGCTCGTACGAGAACCGGACGCGCTTTTTGCTGGACGCGGTTCGCCGGGTGCGCGCTGAGGTCCCCGGAGCGGACATCACCATTCGATTGAACGTGTATGACGGCCATCCGTATCCCTGGGGCTGGGGCGTGAGCCGAGATGATCCGGCGGTGCCCGATCTCGGCGAACCGCTTCGGCTGGTGCGGGATCTGCAAGAGGCGGGGGTTCGTCTGATCAATGTCACGGCCGGTAACCCGTACTATACGCCGCACATCAACCGCCCCTTTGACCAGAACGTGGTGGGAGGCTATACGCCCGACGAGCATCCGGCCCGAGGCGTGTTGCGAATGATCGCTCTGGCCGCGGAGGTCAAGGCGGCGGCGCCGGACCTGGTGGTGCTCGGATCGGGTTACTCCTGGCTGCGCCAGTACGTTGGCCCGGTGGCGGCGGCGGTATTGGCGCGCGGGCAGGCCGATATGATCGGACTGGGGCGGCTCTCCTTTGCCTACCCCTCGTTCGCCCGGGATCTCCTCCAGGGCGGAGCCCTGGATGCAGAGCGCGTGTGCATCACCTGCTCCCGTTGTACGCAGATCATGCGCGATGGCGGGCGCACCGGCTGCGTGCCTTTTGACCGCGAGGTCTACGGGCCGATCTACCGGGATGGTCGCCGGGCGGCGCGCGCCCGGGAGAGCTGAGCATGGAGGGCTGGGCGCCGCAGAGGGAGCTTGGGCGCGACACGGCGGTCATCATCCCTGTGTACTTTACCGCGTCGGTCCGCGACGAGATGATCCGGCAACTCCTCTGGATGACGCTGGCCGATCTGCCCGACCTGGTGCCTGCCCGCCAGATCTGGCTGGTGGTGGATGGCGATGCGCGGAGCGCCGGGATCGCCCGGATCACGCTCTCGCAACTGGCCGCGTCCGGCGCCCGCGGCATCCAGTTGTTGGATAACGCCGAGAACCGCGGCAAGTTCGGGGTGATGCGCCAGGGGATGCGCGCCGTGTTGGCGGCCCAGCCCCAGGTGCGCTACCTGACGGTGATGGATGGCGATGCGGACCACCAGCCCGCGGCCCTTCCTCAGTTGCTGCGCTCCTCCCGCAGCATGGCGGAGGCGTACGGCCACGAGCGGGTGATCGCCATCGGGGCACGGTCGAGCCGTGCGCGCCCGATGGGCTGGGTGCGCGGGGAACTGGAGGCGCTGCTGGATGGCCTGACGGCGGATGCGCTGGCCTATGCGCTGGCGCGGGAGGGGCGCGCATTCGATACCACTCAGTGCCTGCCCGGACGGGTGCCGGACCTCTCCAGCGGGTACAAGGTGTACCTGAGAGAGATGGCTAGCCTCCTCTTTGACGGGCCGGAGCCCAGCACAGGCTGTCTTTCGCCGTGGGATTACTGGCACTATGGGCCCGAGACGGTCACCATCGTCGAGGCGGTGCTGGCGGGTGGCGTGTTCGGCGAGGTGCTGCGCCCCAGCTGGGACTCACAACCCGCCACTTCCTTTGGCGAGTTCAGCGTGGTGCGCATGTACGGCGCCCTGCTCGGCTGGGCCTGGGAGCGCCTCGGTATCCCCCTGGAGGTGGCGGCCACCCACTATGACGTGCGCCGGGCCGGGATGGCGCTCGCCACGGCGCCTGAAGGCGAGTCCCTTCTTCGGGCCCTCAGGGCGGACGCGCTGGCCCGGCTGGCCGGCGCGGGCGACGCGGCCGTACCCCTGCCTCGCGCCACGCTGCGGTTCATCTAGCGGAGAGGCATTGACAGAGGCGCTCGCGGTGCTATACTCGCGGCGCGCTATGAAGAGCAAGGCATCGCATCCCCATTCGCTTTGTCGAGAGGACTATATCGCGCTGGCCATCGTCCTCCTGCTGACGGTGATCGCCGGCGCGGTTCGCGTTGGCGCGCTGGCGCTGGCACCGCCGGCGCTCTACCGCGATGAGGCGCAGAACGGGTTGGATGCCCTCCGCGTGCTGGCTGGCGCGCGGGATCTCTACTTTCCCGCCAACAATGGGCGAGAACCGCTGTTCATCTATCTCTGTGCCCTCTCCATCGCCCTCTTTGGGAGATCCCCCGATGCCTTGCGCCTCGTCTCGGTGTGCGCCGGGACGCTGATAGTACCCGCGGCGTATTGGCTCGGGCGCGAGTTGTTCGATCGGCAGATGGGGCTCTGGTCCGCGGCGATCGCCGTGACAACCGTCTGGCTGATGAACCTCAGCCGCGTCGCCTTTCGGGCGGGCCTGTTGCCCTTAGTGGGGGCCCTGGCCCTGGCGGCGTGCTGGCGGGCGCGCCGGCTCCGGTCCCTCGGCTGGGCCGCCGCCGGCGGCATCCTGCTGGGCCTCTGCCTGTACACCTACCTGGCGGCGCGCCTGATTCCTCTGGCTCTCGGCGTGTATCTGGCCTGGTGCTGGGCGGACCGGCGCACGCGGCGATCGATCTGGTGGCCCGGTGTCGGGATCATCTCGCTGACGGCGGCCCTGGTGAGCGCGCCCCTCTGGATCGTGCTGGCGCGATCTGGCGCGCTGCTGGCGCGGGCCGATCAGGTTTCGATCCTGAGCGGCGCCATCAACCAGGGTGATCCGGCGGGGGCACTGGCGCGTAATGTGCTCCGGACCATTGCGTCTCTGGCCCACGGCGGCGACTTTATCCCGAGGCACAACGTGCCCTGGCGTGCGATCTATGCGCCGGCCACGGCGGCGCTGGCCTGCGCAGGGCTGCTCGCGCTGGCCATTCGCTCGAGGAGAGAGGAGGCGGCGCGGCTGATTCTGGCCTGGTTGGGGGCTATGGCGCTCCCGACTATACTGGCGGAAGGGGCGCCGCACTTTTTACGCGGAGCGGGCGTACTGCCCGCGGTGCTCCTGCTGCCGGCTGTGGGGATCGAGACGCTGCTGGACGCCGTGGGCCGGCGTTGGGGCGGCCGGCCGGCGGCCTCGATCGCACTGGCTGTGGCGGCGCTGGCCGTGGGCCTGAGCGCGGCGGATGACCTGGCGGATTACCGAGCGCACCTGGCCAGCGATGCGGTGTACTACCAGTTCGAGGCGGGCGCGGCTCAGCTGGCGGCACAGGCGAACAGGCAACTGGGCAGCGGCTGGCTGGGGAGTGGGCTATCGGTTCCGGCAGAGGAGGGGTTGGCGGGCTCTGACGTCTGGATCTCTCGCCGGCTGTGGGACAAGTTCCCCTCGCTTCCTTTCCTGATCGAGGCGCAGGAGGCCGCCCACCTGGTGGAGCCTGGGGATCCATGGCCGCCGGTGAACGGGCCCGTCATGGCATTCCTGTGGCCCTTTGAGGACTATGGCGCGCTGCTGGCCGGCCGGCCGGAGGGCTGGGCCTGGGAGGTCCGTTCTGAGGCGTGGGAGCAGGGGGATCTCGAGCCAGAGCCGCGCCTGCTGTACATCTCGCTGCACGGGGAGCCCGCCGGCGCCAGCGAGGGCGGAGCCTCTTTTGAGGACGGCCTGGAACTGGAGGGGCTTCAGGGCTCCGCCGCGGCCGGCCCCTCGGGGGCGTGGCTGGAAGTGGCGCTGCGCTGGCGTGCAGAGGGCCGGCCGCAGGGGGCGTACAGCGCCTTTGTGCACGTGGTGTGCGATGGCGAGCGGGTTGGCCAGAGCGATGGAGCGCCGGGCGGCGACTTGCTGCCTACCGACATCTGGAGCAGCGGCGACGTGGTGGTGGACCGGCGCCGCATTGAGCTGACCCGCTGGGATCCCCAGCGGTGCGAGATTCAGGTGGGACTCTACCGCTGGCAGGATGGCTTGCGGCTGCGCGTGCTGGATGCCGGGGGACTGGCGGCCACGGAGGACGCGGTGGTCATCCCCGGCTCTCAGCTAGCAGGCGCGACAGGTCGCGAATAGCAACGACGGGAGGAGCAGATGATGGTGAGGATTTCGGGCCCGGTCCCGCATGGCAACAGGGTAATTGCCGTGGTGCTGGCTTGTGCGCTGTTGCTCGGCGTGGCGGGGCCTGTGGCGGCACAGTGCCCGGAGACGATGGCTGCCAACAGCTATCTGGAAGATGGGTTCAGCACGCGGGGGGCCGGCGAGGTCGAGGTGGCGAACGGGTGGCAGCCCTGGTACCAGGATGGCCCCCGGGTGGAGGAAGGCTACTTTAAGCGGCCGGAGTGGAAGCCGGAGAACGCGGCGCTCTTTGGCTCGCGACGCGTGCACGGCGGTAACTTTGCGCAAAAGTGGTTCACCACCTATGGAACGCACAACGCGGGCATTTTCCAGCAGGTCAACGTGCCGGCCGGGGCCACCGTGATGGCGAGCGCCTGGTTCCAGACGTGGACCAACAACGAGGACGATATCACCGTCTCCAGCGGCAACTATCGCACGTACATTGGCATCGATCCCACCGGCGGGACCAATGCGCTGGCGGGCACGGTGATCTGGTCGTCCGCCAACATGGTGACGGATCAGTGGGTACAGCAGAGCGTGCAGGCACAGGCCCAGGGGGGCACCATCACCGTGTTTCTGCGGGGCGAGCCCGAGTTCCGGAACAAGCACAATGATGCCTATGTGGATGACATCTGCGTGCGGGTGGTCCAGCCGCCCGCGCCGACGGCACGGCCCACCAACACGCCTGGCCCAACCTATACCCCTGGGCCGACCGATGCCCCCGAGCCCACGGCGACGCCTGAGCCTACCGAGACGCCGGCCCCGACCGACGCGCCGGCGGCCACCGCCACCCCTACGTCCGGCCCGCAATCCCGGATCGTGGTGTACACTTTTGAGGACTTGGATGAGGATGGCAGCCCCACGCCTGGCGAAGGGCCGCTCGCCGGCGTGCTGGTGGAACTCCTGGACGAGGATGGGGTAGAGATGGCCTCCTTCCGCACCGGGGAGGAGCCGCGTGCCTTTGAGGATCTGCAACCCGGGTCGTATACCGTCGTGGTGACGGACCTGGAGGGCTACCGGGGCACCGGTCCCCAGGAGATACCCGTCACGCTCGTGGCCTGGGCACTGCGTGAGCTGAATGTCGGGCAGGCGCCGCTGCCCGCAGCCACCGAGACTCCGGCGCCCACCAGCGTGCCGCCCACGGCGACCAGCGTGGCGGCGGGGCCTGAGGATGATCAGACTGCTGTGGACCAGCCTGAGGCGACGCCTGTGGTACCGGCCATTCCAGCGACCAGCGGCGCCGCTCAGGGCGGGTTCTTCCAGCGTTTCGGCGGGCTCTTGCTGGCCGCCGCGGGCCTGGCGATTGGCGTACCGGTAGCCGTGCGACTTTACGGCAAGCACGAGTGAGCGCGTGAACGATCAGGGAGCGCCACGGCGCGATACGGCAGAACGCACGGGCCGGGAGGAGGTCCTCTTCCTTCTGGCGGCCCTGGCGCTCGCGGCGCTGGTGGCGCTCCCGGCGATCGCCGGCCCAGGGATTGTGAACACCCGGGGCGGCGGCGATTCGCCGTTTCTGGTGCTCCGCACGCATCAGATGGAGCAGGCGCTCCGCTCGGGGGCCTTTCCGGCGCGGTGGATGGCGGACGCGGCCCTGGGCCTGGGCTACCCCGCGTTCACGTACTATGCCGCGCTGCCCTACTACCTGAGCGCTGCGGCCTCTCTTTCCGGGTTGGGCGCCCTGGGCGGGATCAAACTGGCCCAACTAATCGGCTTCCTACTGGCCGGTGGGGCCGCCTACGGGCTGGCGCGGGCGCTCGACCTCAGGCGCCCGGGGGCCCTGCTGGCGTCGGTGGCCTACTCCTACGCGCCCTTCCACCTCGTCAACATGTACGTGCGCGGAGACGCGCTCTCCGAGTTCTATGCCATGGGCCTGTTCCCACTGGCCCTGCTGCAAGCGGTGTTGTTAATGCGGCGGCCCGGGCTCATGCGAGCGCTGGCGCTGGCCGTAACCTACGCGGCGCTGGCGTGCACCCACAACATCTCTGCGATGCTGGCCTCTCCGCTGCTCGTGCTCTGGATCATCGGCCTTTCGGGGCAGGCGCCCAGCGGACGCCGCCGTTGGGCCCTGCTACTGGGAGGCGGTGCGCTTGCGTTGGGTCTGGCGCTCAGCGCCTGGTTCTGGTTGCCGGCGCTCGCCGAGCGGGACCTGGTGCAGCTGGTGGATCAGACCACAGGCTACTTTCACTTTGCCGGACACTTTCGGGGTTGGGATCTGGTGCAGCGCCGGCTCATCTTTGACTATACGCTGACGGGCGGCCAGGACCCCTTCCGCATGGGACTGGTGCAGACGGTGGCCACGGCGATGGGGCTGGGAGCCTGGATCTGGCGCTGGCGATCCGCAGGGCCACTGCAGCGTGCGGGAGGCGCCCTGCTCATCATCTGCTGGGCGGGCGCGACCTTTTTGATGACGGCGGCCTCCCACTTCGTCTGGGAGGTGGTGCCGCTGCTCGCGTATACCCAGTTCCCCTGGCGTCTGCTGGCCCTCCAGGCGCTCTTTGGGGCGCTGGCGATCGGTCGCATACCTGAGATCGTCGCCGGCCGGCGGGCCGGTGGCCGTTGGGGCGCCGCATTGGCGGGGATCGTGTCCGTGGCGCTGATGGCTACCGCCGTGGGCGGCCTGAAGGTGGACCGGTTGACGCTCCGCGAGGGCGACGTGACGGCGCAACGCCTGATGCTCTATGAGGCCTACTCCGGAAACCTGGGCGGCACCGTTCGTTACGAGTTCCTCCCGGCCACGATGCGGCCCCGCCCGTATGCCAGCACAGCGCTTCTCACCGGTCGGGAGGCGGCAGCCCCCTATGCCCTGGCGGGCGAGTTGGGGGCGTCGCAGTTGCTGGCGCTGGACGCGCGCAGCCAGAACTGGCGAGTGAGCATGCAAGAGCCCGGCTGGATCGCCTTCCAGGTTGCGGCCTTCCCGGGCTGGAGCGGTATGCTCGATGGCGCGGTGCAGGGCGTGACGGCCGAGGAGAGCCTGGGGCTGCTCAAGATGGAGGTCCCTGCCGGCGAGCACGTGGTGTCCCTGGCGCTGGGCCGCACCCGCGTGGAACTGTGGAGCGAGCGTGCTTCGCTGCTGGCCCTGCTGGCGGCAGCGGGCATCGTGGTGGCCGCGCTGGCAAAGCGTCCCGAGTGGCGCTGGACGGCTCTCAACGTCGCGACGGCGCTCTTGCTGGCGGCAACCGCCGTCCTCTTTTGCGGACGCTTTGGACCCGATCTAGCCGAGGGCGATGGGCCACTGGTGATGGACTATGTGCGCTCGCCCTATCTGCACCGCCTGGATGGCGGCCTGCGGATGGGCCCGGCGACCCTGCGGGAGTATGAGCTGAGCGCCACCACGTTGGCGCCCGGCGGCGTGCTCACGTTCAGCGGGAGGATGGAGGGTGTGCCCGCCGGCGCGGCGATGCGCCTGGAGATGGTCGCTCTGACGGCGCACCTGTTCCCCGGGTCGCCCGCCTGGGCGGTGGCTGAGGAGTCGGTGGCCGCCGGTGCCGTCGCGTTCGAGGTGTCGCTCCAGTTGCCGACGGCTTTGCCTCCGGGCCTGTATGCGCTGCGCCCGGTGCTCGCCATCGACGGTGTTCCGCAGCAGAGCACGACGTCCGAGGGTACCTCTCTGGGCCTGGTGGCGCTGGAGCCCGTGCGGGTCCTGGATCAGTGGGTCGCCGTCGAGGCGCCGCCGACGTTGGCCTCCTTCGGGCCGCCGGACAGCGAGCCGGAGATCACGCTGCGCGAGCTGCGCTGCGGCCGAGTGGGGGATCGCGTCTATCAGGTGGACATGCTCTGGCGGAGCGAACGGCAGGCTCGCAGGAACTACCAGCTCTCGGTGCGCCTGATGCGCGGCGACGGCTCACAGATGGCGGCCCGCGATCTCCCGCCTCTGGCGGGCAACTACCCGACCAGCCTCTGGCAGGCGACGCATCTCTACACCGATAGCCTGCGGATCGAGTTGCCGGAGGATGCCGATCCCGCACAGGTCGCCGATGTGCAGGTGGTGCTGTACGACGGCCTGACGCTGGCGGCCGCGGGATCGGTCGCGGTTCCGGTGGACTAGGAGATGGGCGAGTTCCAGCGGTCCGCGATGGTGCGCACCCCATCCGGGCAGTCCAGGAAGCAGAGCAGCGGGCGCACCGGCGAATCAGCCGGCGCACGCGGCAGGAGGCGGTCGCAGGCCGCCAGATAGCGCGCGACCTGGGCCAGATAGCCATCGCGCGGCCGGGTGAGGAGATGCTCGAGTTGCTCCTCGCTTTGGACGTGGTCCGTCTTGAATTCCACGAGGACCCAGCCTGCCGCATCGCGATACAGGGCATCGATGATGCCGCTATCCACGCCGCCGCGACCATCCTCGATGCTGAAGGGGATCTCGCCCAGCCGAGTCGTCGCTGAATCCATCTCTGCGTACAGCGGAGACCCGGCAAAGTGCCGGAGCAGCCTTCGGGCGCGGGTCAGTGCGTCACGCTCCTCGGCCGCGCTCGTAACCCCGCAATCGCGCACCTCATCCGCTGCCCAGCGGGCGAAAGCGGGGTCGATATCGGGAAACGACCAGAGGGACAGGGCGCGGTGCACCACCTGGCCGACCACCCAGGCGCGGGCGCGGGGGCGCTCCCGCGCCGGGACCACGTGCCACACCCTGCGAGGGGGATCGAGCGACTCGGGCTCGCCGGGCAGCTCCTCACGAGCCGCATCGAGTGGCTCCAGGAGCGACTGGTCCGGCAGTGAAGCATCGCCCGCCGGAGCGCCCAGCCCGCTGCGCATCGGTGAGAGCTCACAACCGAGCCCGTACACCACACCCGAGATGCGAACGTCGTCACCGGACGGGCCGGGGATGCTCCAGGTGCGTTGCTCTGGTTCCGGAGAATCGGGATCCGACAGCGTGAGCCGATCCTTCAGGCCGAGCACGGCATCCAGGCGCGCCAGCATCCCCGCGAGCGTGAGCTTGCCCGAAGTGGAGCACCGTGCATGGCCTGTGATGAGCAGGCGTTCCTCGGCACGGGTGAGGGCCACATAGAGCAGACGGTCGGATTCGGCCGCCTCGCGGTCGTTCTGCCACTGGGCGGCGATCGCATAGGCCAGCGACCTGGCCTTGGCGGGTGCGGCGTCCTCTGTGAGCCCGGCGCCGGCCAAATCGGGCGGAGGCAGAACCAGGCCAAGCTCAGGATGGACCTGCAGAGATTGCGTGCCTCGAGGGTCGCTGTTGGCGTCGCCCAGCACGACCACGGGGAACTCGAGCCCCTTGGCCTGGTGGATGGACATCAGCTGGACGGCGCCCCTGGCCAGGCCGCGCGCCTCGCCCTCCCGTGAGGACGCATCGCGCACGGCGGCCACATAGTCCACCAGTTCGCCGGGGCTGGTGAGCCCGCTGGCGGCGGCATCCGCCAGCAGCTTGTCGACATTGGAGAGCGCCCGGTGCTGGCTCTGGGCCAGCAGAATGGCGCGATAGTGGGTGGCGTCGAGATAGGCCTTGAGCAGATCCGCCACGGAGCATCGGCCGGCGAGATCGGCCAGGCGGGAGACCACGTTGCGGGCGCGCAACAGGCGGGCCCGGGCCTCTGGATCTGCGAAAACCGGTTCGCCGGCACCGGTGACAGTGGGATCTAGGTCCTGCAGAATGGAGCCCACCTCCTGCCAGAGCGAAGCGGCCCCGGAGCCGCGCTGCCTGTGGCGCAGCAGAGCGAGGGTCATGTCATCGATCCCAAAGGCCGGCGAACGCAGCAAGCCGGCGAGCGCCAGATCGTCCAGGGGATCCGAGATGGCCTGAAGCGCATTGAGGAGATCGCGCACCTCGGGGCGGCCGTAGAACCCCCGGCCCGACACGGTGAGGTACGGAATGTCCGCGGCCTCCAGGGCGTCCTCGTACTCGGAAAAGGAGCGCGAGGCGCGGCAGAGTATGGCGATGTCGCCATAGTCGAGAGCCCGCTCGCTCCGCTCTCCGGTATCCGGATCGGTGCGCTCGATGCGGATCCCTGAGCCGGCGATCTCTATGAGGCGGTTGACCAGTGCGCGCGCGGCCAGGCCGGGCGCGCCGCTCTGGCCGGTGCCTGCGCCCAGGATGACCTCGACATAGGGAGGCGCGTTGCCGACGGCAGGGCCCGGACGCCCTGAACGGGCGTGGGCATAGGGTTCGACGTAGGGCCGTTCCGGATCGGGTTGCGCGCCCAGCAGCGGCGCGAGCATGGCCCCGTGGGCGGAAACGAGATCGGGGTGCGCTCGGTAGGTGACCTTCAGAACGTGGGCCTGGCCGGAACGGTCGATACGAGCGTGCTCCTCGCGGAAGACCGTGACGTCCGCGCCCCGAAACCCATAGATCGATTGCTTGCCATCACCGACGATGAACAGCCGCCCGCGGTCACCGTTCAGCGCCTGCACCAGATCCCGCTGGCGGCCGTTGGTATCCTGGAACTCGTCCACCAGAATGGCCTGCACGGTTTCGCGCCATTCCTCCAGGACGTGCGGGTGGGCGAGGAGCAGTGCCAGCGTCCGTTCCTCCAGGTCATCATAATCCAGGGCGTTGAGCTGGGAGAGGGCGCCGCGGTAATGCCCCAGCGCCTGGCGGTACAACAGCCAGAAGGCGGGCAGAACCTCGCCCGCGAGGGTAGCGTCCATCCAGGTGCAGTCGTCTTTGCCGGCCAGGCCGACGAGGTCGCCGGAGGCCTTTCGCAGGGCAGCGTAGGCTTCCTTGGCGCCCGAATCGCCCCAGACGGCGGCCCTTCCGGCGTTTCCCCCTCTGAGGGCGGCGCCCAGGGACCGCATGGTCTCCGGAAGCCTTTCGATCTCCTCGCAGCGGAGGCACTGCTGAAGCCGCTCGCTGCAGGCGAGCACCTGTTGGATCAGCGGCGCGAGTTTGTCCCCCGCGGCGAGGCCCTCGGCGAGCAGGCCGGAATCTCTGACGTCCCCCAAGGCAGCCAGGGGCGAGGCGATGGCCGCAGCAGAAAGGGCTCGGCTCAGGTAGCCGGCGATGGCCGCTCGCCAACGCGCCCAGGCCTCCTCCGATGTCGGGGGCTCCAGCGAGCCCAGTTCGAGGCGGCGGTTCAGGGCGCTCTCCAGCAGGCGCCGCAGGCTCCGGTCCGTGTAAGAGTCAAAGAGCGCGGACGCCGCGGGATCATCGGCAGCCCAGGCGAGCGCAGCCGTAATGGCGCGTGCCCGTTCCAGCGCAAGGGCGCCCTCCTCCATCTGGAGAAAGGCCGGGTCCACGCCGGCTTCGGCGGGGTGCCGGCGGAGGATCTCGCCGCACAGGCTGTGGATGGTGCCGATGCGCGCGGCATCCAGATCCTGATACACCCGTTCCCAGTAGAGAGCGTCCGGGGGGGTTGTGTCCAGGTACCGGCGGACGGCTTCCCGTACGCGGCCGCGCATCTCGCGGGCGGCCTTGCGGGTGAACGTGATGGCGATGATGCCGCGCAGGGGCACCTGTGCGGCCAACAGGCGAAGGTAGCGGCCGACCAGCGTGCGGGTCTTGCCGGTTCCGGCGCCCGCCGTCACGGCGATGTCACATCCATCGCTGATCACCGGGGACAGCTGCTCATCGCTGGGGGCCAACCGGGCGACGATGTCCGGCAGGCTCATTGGTAGCCCTCCCGGTAGTGCCAGCAAAAGGCCGTGGCAGGGCAGAACGATGGGCAACCTCCCGGGGGGGGCTCCGGCGCAAACCGGCCGCTGCGGGCCCCGTGCACCGCCTCCCAGGCGTGCTCCAGCGCCTGCCGCGTGGCGGCCTCAGGACCGAGCTCGGGAGCCGTTCCGTACCCCGCGAGGGTCAGGGGGCTGCTCGTGGCATGAGCGACGCTCCAGTAGAAGCCATCCGACACCGTCCCCATCTGCATGGCTCGCTCCACCGCCAGCGCATAGAGCGCGATCTGGAGATCATCTCCGCGAGCGAGAGCCGTGACTCTCCGGCCGCTCACGTCTCCGGTCTTGTAATCCACGATTCGGAGCGTGCCATCGGTTGCCTGATCGATGCGGTCGACGGTCCCGGTGAGATCGAAATGATCGCTACTCTGGCCGGGCACCCTCAGTGCCGGATAGGGGCTCGCCCGGCCGCCGAATACCTGCTCCGCCCGCAGGAAACGGAACCCCGTGGAGGCCGATTCGAGGGCCGTGACCGTTTGCCGGAGGGTCCGCAACATGGCGGCACGCGTGCGCTGCCACCAGGCCGTCGGACGGAAGCCGTCGCGATCGGGTGCTGCATCCAGGATCGGGTTGAGAACGTCCTCCAGGCTGGAGAGCAGCGTCTCCAGCGAGGCACCCTCGCCGGCATGACGGTAGAGGGCGTCCAGCATGCGGTGGAACAGGGATCCGAGTTGCTGCACGTTGGGCCCCTCTTCGGGCGTCCGCATAGGCTGTAGCCGGAGGACTCTTTCCACATAGTAGGAAAACGGGCACCGGCGATAGGCCTCCAACTGGCTCACGCTCCAGAGGTGCCCGCTGCCCAGGCGGCCCGCCCAATGCGCACCCCAGGGCTGGAGATCGCCTTCCCAGGGGCTTGCGGCGCGGCCACCGGCGAGTCGGGCCCTCAGTACGAGGGCGCCGTGCGAAATGCCGGCAGCCTCCAGCGGACGCCACCGCTCGGCCTGGCGCCAGGCCGGCGCACGGTCCCGCATCCCCGGGGCGACGGTCTGCCACAACTCAGCCCAGGAGGCGCAGGCGCTGGCCGGCGGGCGATCGCGGCTGGTGAGCAATACGGGCTCGATCTCGAATGCACGGACCGCATCCTCCCAGAAGGGTGAGGGCTGCCAGAGGGCTCCGCCATCGGCGATGCGCGGACGGGTGAGCAACAGGGCCCGCCGCGGCCGTGTAACGGCCGAGTAGAACAGACCCGCCTCGTGGCTCTCGGTACGCAGGCCAAGGGCCACACCGAGGCGCGCGTTGAGAGCCGTGCGCTCGGTGTCCCGAAGGAGTGGGCCTTCGTTGAGCGCGGCGGGGAACTCACCCTCGGCCAGGCCGATCAGGGCGGCGACCTCAAAGGCCAGACCGCGCGCCTCCGCAGCGCTCGCCACAAGGAGTCCCGTCCGGCCCTCGGGGAGTGGAGGCCGGTAGATGGCGGCGTCCACCGCGCCAACGAGGTCGTCCACGAACTGCTCCGGGGTCAGCGGGCGGCTGCTCAGCCCCTCCTCCGCCCACACGAGGGCGCGGAGGACATCCTTGAGGCTGTTGAGGGCCGCAAGGTCGCGGGCCGCAAGGTCGCGGGCCGCAAGGTCGCGGGCCGGCCCACCATCGACACTCGAGCCGCGTGGTGCCGCCGCTCGCCGGGCCAGGCCAATGTCGGAGGCGACCTCCTCCTGGCTGGCGGGATCATCATCGAGGGGCGGCGCCGGATCGCCCCGTTCGGCCTCAGCGGGCAACTCGCCGATGAGATCCTCCAGCCACTGGACATAATCGCGGCAGGGGGCGCGCCCCTGAGAGGCGGCCGTCGGCGGGGTGATGCGCGCGGACAAACGCGCCAGCGCCTCGCCCAGGGCCGTGGCCTCTGCGCCCGTGGGGAGCCCCTCCGGCCTGAGGCGCCCCTCGGTGTCATCGCTCTCGCTGCCGGCATCGATCCGGCTCAGCGCGGCGAAGGCGTCACGCCACTGGCCCAGGCCGCTGACGACGTTGGCCCAGCGGGCCACGAGATCGAGGCGGTCCGCATCGCCCGGCTGGATGCCGAGGGGCATCCAGTCAAAGTAGGGTGAGCGCCAGGCCTCCACGGTGCCCCGCCAGGGGTAGGCACTGGACGGGCGGCCGTCGGCCGGCATGGCCAGCCGCAGCAGGCTGAGGAGCGCTGCGACGGCGGGATTGCTCTGCAGGGGCACTCCGCCGGCGAGGGAGAGGGGCAATCCAAACTCGGCAGCGATCTGCTGGATGGTGGCTCGATAGGGGGCCAGGTCGCGAGCGATAAGGGCGGCCTGATCGGGCGCCAGCTCATGGCGGACGAGCGCGCTCTTTAGCCAGCGGAGGGCCGTGCGCACCTCGGCCTCGCGATCCGGAGCGGCGACCATCAGTACGGCGGGCGCGGCGGGCCGTCGCTCGCGCGCACCGGTGCGCAAAGTGCGCTCCAGGTGGCACAGTGCGGGCGCCCGGCCATGATCCGTGCCTCCCGCCGGTAACGGCATCCCAGAGGGCACGCCGAGGGCCGATTCCAGGCGCTCACGAGCGGCCAGGGCCCGCTGGTAGATCGCGTTTCGCCGCGGCGGGCCGGGCTCGCCGGTGAGTGTCACAAGCGTGCTTTCAGCACGCCGGGCGAGCACACCGAGCACCTCCAGCTGGACGGCGGCAAAGTCGTCCACGCCGTCCACAATCAGGAGCGACCAGTCCGTGGCCAGCGCGGGGTGCTGGGCCAGCGCAGCGTGAGCGCGGGTGCCGAGGGTGGCATGGTCCGCCCAGCCCTGGCGATCAAGGCGATCGCGGTAGGCTGCATAGATCCGGGCCAGATCCGCCAGGCGGGCGGGACCACCCTCGATCGCCCGGAGCAACTCCCCGGGCAAGACGCCGGCCGATTGGAGTTCGGCGAACAAATCCCGAAGCATGCCCGGGACGGCGGGGGCGTGGGAGAGGGGGCTCAGGTACTCGAGAGGCCTGGCGCTGGCAGCGGCCTCATCTAGGAGCGCCCTCACGAGACGCACCTGGACCGGGTTGGGCAGGCGTACAGGGTGCTCGCCGGCGGCCTGGAGTATCTCCAGATACAGCTCGGCAAAGGTATAGATCCGGAGGCCGAGCGCACCTCCGGCGCGCGCCAGGCGCAACCGGCAGGCGCGCACCTGGGCGCGGCTATCGACGATCAGGCGTGCGGGCCGGGCGAGGTCGGTTGCCCGCCTGCGGGCGACCGACAGGGCATACTCCGTCTTGCCGGAGCCAGCCGGGCCGAGATAGAGCGCGGCCCTCATGAGGCGAGCGTGCAGTGCACGGGCGCCCGTTGGGCGAGGGAGCCTTCCTTCAACATGGCGACATGATACTCGGGTTTGCGCCCGCCGTCTACAGCGTCAGCGCCATCACAGGGAGGCACGACCGGCGCGATCGCGCACGCCCGAAAGCACCAGCTCCAGGCGAGGATGCATGCGCTCCAGATAACGCAGCAACGCATCGATGAGGAGGATCGCCCCCGCAAACTCGAGGACCTCCTCCAGGCTGACGATGATCCAGTACGGCAGGTTGTTGAGGCCGTGGAGTTCGGCATAGCGGCCGCCGACCATCTCCATACCGAGGGCGCCGCCGAGATAGACAAGCGCCGCGAGGATAACGCGGTTCCGTACGATCGGGTCCTGCCGCAACAGGAAACGCGCATAGATGATGGCCGCGGCAACGACCAGTACGATCCCCGGCACCACCCAGGCAAAGTAGAACAGCCCCATGGTGTCCATGTCCAGAAAGGCGCGGACCGGCCGGACCAGTCGCTCGTGCAGTGAGACGATCTCGTCCATTGCCATGAGGGCGAGCCCCGCACTGAGCAGGCTCCAGCGCCAGGTGTCCTGCGCTCCACGCGAGTGCTCGGCGCGGGAGATCAGAACGAGCAGGAAAGAAGCCGCAAAGAGCAGCCCCGCCGATAGCGACGTAGGGATGTTGAACTCGCGGTCCAGGCTCATGAGCGTCAGGGCGTTCTGAGGGGACGTGATCTCCAGGGCATGCGGGAGTAGATCGATTGCGAGCCCGGGGAGCAGCACGATGGCCGTCAGTAGTGTCAGGAACAACGTAATGGTGCGGCGTGAAACATGAACGGTGGCCATCGTCGCTTTGTCACCTCCAGGGAAACCGGTTGGCTGCAGATGCAACGGCTTTACGCATCATATACGGTGGGGCCAGCGTTCGCAAGGGTTTCCCTGCCAGCTCCAAACGTTTCGATCCTGGCGCCATCGGGCTACAATAGGTGGGTTAGAACTCAAACCCAGAGGAGGGCTGTGATGCCTGCAATCCATGGCAAAATCGTGTACACCGGCCGTGAGGTTCTGGAAGACGCCGCTGTGGCGTGGGAAGGAGCGGAGCTCAGCTCGGTGGGCCCGGCTCAGGCCGATGTGCTGGCCGAGTATGAGGTGGTGACGCCCGCCATCATCGATGCCCATTGCCATATCGGCCTTTTCCGCGCCGGTGAACCCAGTGGAGAGGCCGAGGGGAACGACCACATGGACGCGATGCTGGCGCATGCGGACGTGCTGGATTCGATCCAGATGGATGACGCCAGCTTTGCGGATTCCGTCGAGTGCGGCGTGTTGTACTCGTGCGTGCTTCCCGGGAGCGGCAATATCATCGGCGGCGACACGGCGGTAATCCGCAACTATGGCGTGCACACGAACGCCGCGCTGATCCGCCGAGCGGGCATCAAGGCGGCGTTTGGATTCAACCCCATGCACGTGCGCGAGTGGAAGGGCGTGCGCCCCTGGACGCGCATGGGTGCCGGAGCGATCCTTCGGGGCAAGCTGTACGACGTCCGGCAAAAGATTGCCAAGGAGGACGCCGGGGACGCGAGCGTGAGCTACAGCGCGGAGGAGGCGGTGCTGCGCCAGGTCCTCAAGCGCGAGCAGCGGCTGCGCGTCCACGTCCACAAGGAAGATGACGTGGCCACGGTGCTGCGGTTTGTCGATGAGTTCAACCTGGATATCACCGTAGAGCATACCTGTGATGTGCACTCTGAGGGCATCTATACCGAGCTGAAGGCGCGCGGCATCCCCGTCATCTATGGCCCGATGGACACGCTGGCCTCCAAAGTCGAGCTGCGGCACGACCACTGGCGCAACATCGAGTACCTGATCGCTTCCGGCGTCACCTTTGGACTGATGACGGATCACCCCGTGATCCTGCAGCGTTCTCTGTTGCTCACCCTGCGCTGGTTCCTGCGCGCCGGGCTCAGCAAGCAGCAGGCGCTGGAGATCATCACACGGAGCAACGCCGAGATCCTGCGGATCGACGATGTGCTGGGTACGCTGGAGCCCGACAAGTGGGCCTCGCTCGTTTGCTGGAATGGGGATCCGTTCAGCCTCGAGAGCTACCCGGTGGCCGTGTATGCCGAGGGCGAACTGATCTACCAGGACCGGCAGTAGACGCATTGGGTAGAAGGCTGTCCGGCCGGGCTCCTCGCAGGAGCCCGGCCGGACAGCGCTGTGATGCGAGCGTAGTACCGATCCATTCAGATCGCGACGCCCCGTCACCATGGTTCACGTGGCGCGCCTGCCGGGCCGCCGGGGCGACTCACGGCCTCTTCGGCGAGTGCGTGGAGACGGGGTGGACACCTGAATACGGTGCGGTGTGGTGAGCCCAACGATGGAACGCCGCGGGCACGTTCACGGCAGCGATGCCAGCGCACGTCGATCCCATCGGGACAAACGCGCTCGTGATCGGCTCGGGCGCGTAATGCCCACCGCCACGTGGCCCCTGCGGCGCTCTGCTCGCGCGCAGCCCTGCCAGCCGGTGCCAGGCGGCTGGCTACTCAGCGGATCTCCACAGAGCCGATCACCAGATAGGTCCCCTGGCCTTCGCGCGCCAGGCGCTCGTCCAGCACCGCCAGAGGGCTAAGCGTGAACGCGTCATAGGCCTCCAGCGTCACCTGGGCTTGCCCCGGCCCGGCATCCTCAGGCACGACCGGCGCATAGAGCGACGTGACCTCCCAGCCGGTGAGCCACTTGAGGGTAGGAATGCCGCCGAGGGCGGGCGTGCCATCGGCCTTGGCCTCCCACCGGCCATCGCTCGCCGCGATCCCGACGGACAGACTGTAGTCCTGTGAGAGGGGGTGCAGGGCGCAGAGCTGCGGGCGCACACTCAGGGGCTGGCCCGGCTCGGCCGCCTGCTCCGGCGCACGACTTCCCACGTAGGCGAAATGCCCGCCCAGGGGAACATAGTGCTGAGGGCCGGCGGGCAGCCTCAGAGCCAGCGTGGCCTTCCCTTGCAGCCGGAAGACAGTGAGTGGGCGCAGGGTCTGCTCATCTCGCTGGAGAGCGAGCCGCAGCGCCTCGGGCTCCCCCGGTATGTCCAGCACCGCTGTGGCGGTATCTCCACTGGAGAGCGCGGGAAGGTGGGCCTCGGCCACGACCTCTCCTCTGTCATCGAGAGCGACCACAGTCGTGGGGGTTCCAGGCGTCTCGACAGAGCGCACCCAGTGCACATAGATTCGTGTCCACTTTGCGACGGTGCGATCCACGTCGTATCCCCGAAGGGCATACCCCCCCTGAAAGTGCACGTCCATCGGGCGCTCCGTCGCCACTGTGCGGTTGCTTGGGCGTACGGTGACTTCGCCCAGCAGAACGTGGTCCTCTCCCCCCTCCGTCGTGAGCCGCTCCCAGCTGTCGGCCGTCTTGGTATAGTAGCCGACGATGAGCTGGTAGGTGCCCGGCTGGGTCTGCAGGAGCAACGGCAGGCTGTAGGATTCGGCACGCATCTGGCCGGGCGGGTAGGTGCTGGTGGTCTGAGAGCGATCTGCCTGGCCCACGACACCCTCCGGACCCACCATCTGGATGGAGACCGCATAGTCGCGATCAAGACGGACGAGCGGGCGCCAGTATAGATGCACATTCAGGGCCCGGCCGGGATGGCTGGCGTCCGGCGCCGTGACCGCATCGATCCGTATGCGATCGCCCAGGACCTGGCCAATGCGTTTGGCGGCGTCGGGCGGTCGCTCGGACGGACGGGTGCTGGCGAGCCAGGCCGTGGCAAGGGGCTCAAAGACGAGCCCGGAGCCTTCGTACTCATAGTACCGGTTCGTCACCAGGACCGGGCGCATATCCACGGCGTCCTGGACGCGCGCCAGCCATGTCTCGGCGTTGCTTTGCGCTCCCTCCGGGTAGACGTACTCCACCTGGACATCGGGCCGGACGCCCTCGACGATTTGCAGGTAGAGAAGGGGCGTCACGCTGTGCCAGTTACTCAGGATGATGGCGCCCTCGGGCGCCTGGCGCAGGATCGCCTCGGCCGATGCGCGCGTTGAGGTATCGCTGTGCTGCAGGAGCATATCGGGCCAAAGAAGTGCCACCTGGCGGACCAGCAGCACGCTCACCAGGGAGAGCATCAGCCCGGTGCGCCTCAGGTTGGGGAGCCGCTCTACGACCAGCCGAAGGCCGCAGCCCAGGGAGGCCGCCATCGCCACATACGAGGGGATGAGATACTCGACCGTCTGAGGGGCGCGATAGGTGATGGCCGAGAGCGCGTTGACGAGCCAGACGCCCCCCAGTAGCACGCCGAGGCGCCAGTTGCGCCAGAGCACGCCGGCCAGGCCGAGGAGCATGGCGACCGGTAGCCACCCGCCGAACTGGAGGCGCAGGATCTCGACATAGACGAGGCAGCGTTCCCAGAGGGACGCGAGAGAGTCCAGGTACAGCATATCTCCGCGAAACCCGAGGGCCAGCACATGGTCGAGGAAACGAGCGACGCTGGTGACGGGTACGGGGTCAAAGGCGGGCGCCATGGCGCTGCGGATCGGCAGATACAGGAGCACCAGCAGCGACGCGGCCAGAGCGATGAGCGGTCGTATCCAGCGCACCTGCTTGAGAGCGCCGTGGGTGGACACAAGCAGGTAGGCGGCGATAGGCAGGCCCAACAGAATGAGCGAGCTGTGGTGCCCGGCGGCCAGGCCAAAGAAGAAGAGCAGCCAGGCGAGGCGCTTGGGCGTCGGCGAACCGGCGCAGCGGATCGCGAGCACCAGGAGAGCCGCGGTAAACAGCGCCGTCAGGCTGCGGATGTTGGCTGTGGTGGCCTGAACCCAAAAGGTCGGGCTGCAGGCCAGGGCGGCCGCGCCCAGCAGCGCGGCCCAGGCGACACCCCGCGAACCGGGTAGGCTGGAAGGCATGCTACGCACGAGGCGTGCGATCAGCGCCAGAGTCAGCGAAGCGAACACCACGCTGAGCAGGCTGATCCGGTGGGCGGTGTCCCCGGCAGGGACCAGGCTGGCCAGGTTCGCGATCATGGAGTAGAGGGGATAGCCCGGGGGATGAGCGATCCCGAGGACGCTCCCCACGATCTGGAACTCGCCGGCGTCCGCCGGAAGGATGGTTGGCGCCACGGTGGCGCTATACAGGAGGAGGCCGGCAGCGAGCGCGCCGAGCTCTGGCACCCAACGTGCCGCCGTGGCAAGCCAAGACGCACCGAGAGGGCGGATGCGCCACAACCACACGCCGCTCGCGAGAAGCCCCACCGCCCAGGCCACCGGGATGCTCAGCTGCGGCCAAAAGACATAGATCAGCAGCAGGCCAAGCTCCGAGTGGCGGATGCGCAGTGTGCTCAGGAGCCGCGTCGCAAACCAGGAAGCGACCAGGCCCACCATCACGGCAAAGATGAGTTGCCAAGCATCGCGCGTGCCCGGAATGAGCTCACAGCCCAGCCGAGCGGCGTACAGGCCCAACCCCAGGATCGCCGCGAGTTCGGTCCACAGGGGCGTGGGTAGCGACACCCTCTGCCGTTCCGTGGACGTGTCAGCCATCGAGCGCCTCGCCATAGGCCTGCGCCGTGGCGCGAGCCGTGGCGGCCCAGGAAAACGCGCGCGCGTGGGCGAGCCCGGCCGCAGCGAGGGAATCGCGCAGGGCATCATCCAGTGCGAGGGATCGCATCGCCTCCGCGAGGGCGCCGGAGCTGGCCTCCTGGACGAGCAGGCCGCCGGAACCCGCAACCTCGTCCAGCGAGGATCCCCGGCAGGCGATCACCGGCGTGCCGCAGGCCAACGCTTCGAGCACGGGGAGGCCAAACCCCTCGTAGGAGGAGGGGAACACAAAGGCGCGTGCCCCCCGGTAGAGGGCCGGTTTGTCGCTCTCCTCGACCCAGCCGGTGAAGATGACGCACTCCTCCATAGAGAGCGTGCGGACGACCGACCGTGGATCGGGGTGAAACGCCGTATCGCTGCCCGGGAGCCGGCCCGCAATCACAAGCGGCAGCTGGTTCGCCAGGCCGGATTCGCCATAGGCCTGCAGCAACTCGGGGACGCGCTTTCGCCGGTCAAAACCGCCGAGATAGAGGAGGTAACGCTCGGGGAGTCCGAGGCGCTCGGCGAGGCTATCGAGTTCCGGGTCCTCCGCGCGCGGCGCCGGGTGGTAGCACGCGTCCGCCGCGAGGTGAATCACGCGCAGGCGCTCGTCCGGGATGCCAAGATGCGTGCGGATATCCCGTGCGGCCGCGTGCGAATCGGTCAGCACAAGGGCCCCCTGACGAGCGGCGTGCGCCACCCAGGCGGTGTACGCGCGCACCAGTGGATTGCCGCGATACCGGGGCAGCAGGAGCGGAATGATATCGTGAATGGTCACCACGCTGGGCACGGCGGAATAGCGCGGCGGCGCAAAGTAGGGCACGTGCAGCACGTGGGCTCCCTGAGCCACGGCGGCGCGCCCAAAGGCCCGCTGCTCAAAGGCGAGCTTGCCCAACCCGCTGCGCACATCCACGGAGGTGGCGCACACGTCAGCGCCGGCGGGCGGCTTGTGCACGGAGACGCCCCTGGGCGCCACGAGCAGCAGGTCGAGATCCGGAGCCTCCTCCGCGAGATGCGCTGCCAGGCGGCGCACGTACTGCCCGCTCCCGGTGGCCGGTTGATTCCAGAACAGGGCGTTGATGGCGACGCGCACGGCATATCCCCCGTCAGGCTGGTCTCTGCACACAGGCTGCATGAGGGATGGTAGAGCATCCTGTAGGCGCTGGCAAGTTCGGATTTCGAGGCACGTGCCGGATTTCTCCGGGCGGCGCGACGTTACCTGTCGCACCGGCGATGTATGCTGTAGTCGAACAGCCTGAGCGAACGTGCCACCGCAGCAAGGAGGGGCCATGAACGCCGACCGCACACACATCTCGGTAATTCTGGATAGGACCGGTTCGATGGAGGCCATCCGCGACGATACCATCGGCGGCTTTAACGCATTCGTTAAGGAGCAGCGGCGCGCACGGGGAACCGCCACCCTGACGCTGGTGCAGTTTGACAGCCAGGATCCCTACGAGGTCCTTCAGGACTGGGTGGATATCCAGAGCGTGCCTTTGCTCACGCGGGAGAACTACGTCCCACGGGCATCCACGCCCCTGCTCGACGCCATGGGGCGCGGCATCCTCGAACTCGAGCGGGCCCTGGAGCAGCGCCAGGGCGCCGACGCGCCGGACAAGGTGATCACGCTGGTGATTACCGATGGGCATGAGAACGCCAGCCGTGAGTTTACCCGGGAGACCATCCGCCAGATGGTGGCCGAAAGGCAGGCCAGAGGCTGGCAGTTCGTGTTCCTCA
>Ga0123332_1001146_pt1 | contig 26189 bp, 20 predicted proteins | sample BioC12SIPDNA_4_FD_89958 | JGI IMG/M metagenome (GOLD analysis project Ga0123332, IMG submission 89958) | Anaerobic biogas reactor microbial communites from Washington, USA - Biogas_R2_A C12 SIP DNA | ecosystem: Engineered > Bioreactor > Anaerobic > Unclassified | place: Washington, USA... | reverse complement strand
TGTTCATAAAGATCGATGCCCAGACACGCAGCAAGGTCGACCTGGTCGACATTACCGAACAGGTGAAACAAGCCCTGGCCGAGGCAGAAGTGGCCGAGGGGGTATGCTTTCTCTACTGTCCGCATACCACCGCCGGCCTGGTACTGAACGAGAACTGGGACCCCAGTGTCGAAAGCGACGTCGCGATGGTGCTCGATCACATTGTGCCGCCCGACCTCCCCTATCGCCACTCTGAGGGCAACAGCGCGGCACACGCCAAATCCCTGCTCGTCGGCACCGACCACTTCGTCTTCATCCACGGCGGGCAACTGGAGTTGGGACAATGGCAAGGGATCTTCCTCGCCGAGTTCGACGGGCCACGGCACCGCAGCATCTGGATCAAGGTCGTCTGCGACATCGATAGCGCCTAACGCACACCTCCCCAATTCCATGCCGTCGTTATCCTGGGAACGCATCGAGGCCCTGCTGAGTCGGGTGCAGAAACCCGGACGCTACGTGGGCGGCGAATATAACGCCGTGCACCGGCCCTGGGACGGGGCCGACGTCCACGTCTGTCTGGCGTTCCCCGACCTCTACGACCTGGGGATGTCGAACTTCGCGCTGATGATCCTCTACGACATCCTCAACCGCGCCTCCGGAGTGCTCGCCGAGCGAACTTACCTCCCCGCGCCCGACATGATCGCCGAGATGCGCGATGCCGGCCTTCCGCTCTACAGCCTGGAATCCTACCGGCCTGTCGCCGACTTCGACGTCCTGGCAATCGCCACGGCCTACGAGCAGCTCTACACGAACGCGCTCGAACTGCTGTCGCTCTCGGGGCTTCCCATCCATGCCGCTGCGCGCGATACCTCACACCCCTTGGTCATCGGGGGCGGGCACGGCACCTTCAACCCCGAACCCATCACCGACTTCTTCGACGTCTTCGTCATCGGCGAAGCCGAAGACGTGATGCTGGAACTGGTCGATGGCTTGCGGCAGACTTCCGCAGGCTCCCGCGAAACGCAGCTGCGCCGGCTCGCAGCCATCGACGGTCTCTACGTCCCGCGCTTCTACAGCCCGACCTACGCCACCGCCCCACGCACCGTGCTCCCGGCGGACCACAGTCAGCCGTCTGCCTCCGCCTCGCCCACCGGTCCTGCGCCGTGCGGCCTGCCCACATCAGCAAGCACCCTGGTCGCGCTCCAGCCCACTGTCCCCGAAGCGCCGTCGCACGTGCTGAAGCGCATCATGCCCACCCTACCACCGACCCCGATCCGCCAACTCGTGCCCAACGTCGAAACCGTCCATAACCGCGCCGTCGTCGAGATCCACCGCGGCTGTACCCGCGGCTGCCGCTTCTGCCAGGCCGGATCGATTACACGCCCGGTACGCGAGCGCCCCGTAGCCGAAATCGTCGATGCCGCCGAGGCCATCCTTGAGGCCACCGGCTACAGCGAGGTTGCCCTGCTCTCGCTCTCGTCCGCCGACTATAGCCAGATCCCCGAGCTGATCCGCGAGCTCCAGGCACGCTTCGCAGGCCGCAACATCTCGATCTCACTCCCCAGCCTGCGGATCGACAGCTTCTCCGTCGAGCTTGCCGCGATGCTTTCGGACGGACGTCGTTCCGGCTTCACCTTCGCGCCGGAGGCCGGGAGCGATGCGTTGCGCCATCGCATCAACAAGAACATCTCGACCGAAGCCCTGCTCTCGGTTGCCGAGGAGGTCTTCGCGCGCGGCTGGCGCAGCATCAAGCTCTACTTCATGATCGGCCTGCCCACCGAGACTGACGCCGACGTCGAGGCCATCATCGACCTGGCACACGAGGTGCGCCGCATCGGCCAACGCCTCGGCGGCCGCAAGGCCGAGGTCCACGTGAGCGTCAGCACCTTCGTCCCCAAACCGCACACCGTCTTCCAGTGGGAGCCCCTGACCGACGGAGCCACCGTTGAGCGACGCCAGGAGATGCTGCGCGCAGGCATTCGTGGGCGCGGTTTCTCCCTATCGTGGAACCCCTATCCCGGCACACAGCTCGAGGCGCTCCTTGCGCGGGGAGACCGGCGGCTCAACGCGGTTGTCGAGCGCGCCTGGCAACTCGGCGCACGCTTCGACGCCTGGGACGACTGGCGCAACCAGGAGGCCTGGGACCAGGCAATCGCCGAGCGCCCCTCCGACGAGCTCCAGGCCCAGTTTGCCGCACCCGAGTCGCTGCTTGACTTCTACCTCTACCGGCGCCGCAGTGAGGATGAGTTCCTGCCGTGGGACCATCTCCAGAGCGGTGTCGAGAAGCGCTTCTTCCTGCGAGACTATCGCCGCAGCCAGGCTGGTGAGCTGCTCGTCGATTGCCGCGATCAATGCCACGCCTGCGGCATCCTGCAGAGCTTCCCCGATCTGCGCACGGAGGAGTGGCAATGCCCCGTCCTCCACTGACCACCCCACCCCGGCCTGAGCCGTCGCCCGCCCGCAAGGGCTCCTGTAGCCCAGCCATCGCCGCTCCGCTCAGCAGATGCCCGGGCTCCCTGCCTGCCCCACACGCCACGATCGCGTGTGCACAGGCTCCACATCTGTGCTCTGACCGGCGGAGGGCCAGCCATGACCGATCCTGACACAACGCCACCGATCGGCATGGCCCCAGCGCCCATTCAGGGCAGCCTGCGTCACAGAATCACCTTCGGCACAGCCCGCTCACTCGCCTACATCTCGGTCATCGAACTGGGCGCTGTCTGGGAGCGCACCCTGCGTCGCGCCCACGTGCCGCTGAAATACAGCCAGGGCTTCACACCCCGCCCGCGCATGCACTTCGCAGCCCCCCTGCCCGTTGGCTGTGGCACCGAGGCCGACCTGCTAGACATCTACCTCACCGAGCCCTGGCCCGCCGGTACGCTCCTGCGTGCCGTCGACGGTTTCGCTCCGCCCGATCTGACCCCCCTCGATGATGCCTTGGTCGACGAAAACGAGCCGGCGCTCTCTGAACAGCTCACCGCTGCTGAGTATCGCATCTGGATCACCGGTGTCGCACCCCAAGTCCTGGAGAACGCCGTGGCCCGCTTCCTCGATACCGACACGGTCGAGCTTCCACGCCGCGGCGGTCGCCACCGTGGCAAGCCCTACAACCTGCGGGCCCTCGTCGAGACCATAGGCCTCGCGCCCATCGACGCGGAGGCCGGGCTTGTCCTGACGATGCGCCTCAGCGCCCGGGCCGGCGCCACCGGCCGCCCCGACGAGGTGATGAAGTCCCTGGGCCTCGCAGGTCTCCATCAGCGGTGCTCGCGCACCCGCCTCATACTATCGCCCACTGCGCCGTAAAGTTGCGCCGGGCGCCAACGGACGCGTAGGCAGCGCCCACCCCCGCGCCTGGCCGTCTTGGGCAGGCAGATCCGCGAGATCATCCGCCCATCAACGGCATCAGCGATTCAGCTCCTGCCCAAATGCGCTAGCCCTGGCAGACCCTGTGGCTTGCGCCCCCTCTAGACGGGCGTATGATATTCGCATGAGTCACCCACGTTAGCGCTGCAGCCTCACACGATCGAGGAGGACATAATGACCGAAGAACGCAACCTGATCGAGAACGTCGTACCCGCAGAGACCCCCGCACTGGGTAACACAGCGCCCTCTGGCGAACAACCCACACCCGGCGCCCGCCCGAAGGTCACCTTTATGGGCAACAGCTACGATCTGGCGTCCGTTGGCGCCGTGATCACCGGCGTCATACTGCTCGCCGCCTGCTTCACCTGCGGTCAGGCCCTCTACTGCCTGCCCGTCATCCCTCTCATCCTGGGACTCATCGGCCTCATCATGGCGAAGGACTCCGTCGACGCCCAACGCACCCGCCTGCTTTCGTGGATCGGCATCGGCGGCGGCGGGTTGACGATGCTGCTCTTCGTAGCCGCCATCGTTGCATACTTTGTCTTCATCATCTTCATCGTGGCCGTCAGCAGCGCGTCCAGCTCGCACTATTACTACGATCGCTTCTGAATTGATCGAGGCTCCGTCACGGTGTGGACCTGATCGAGCGCTCACCCGTCCCGACTGAACTATGCAGCCGGGACGGGTGACGATCTCGGTATGCCCTTAGCTGCACGCGCCAGAACCGCAGTGGCGTGAGATCAGCCGCTTCGGTGCCCGCGCCAACTTCCGCGGCGCCCTGACGGGCCAGCCTGGTCCGCGCCCCTGACGCCTCCCACCATCATCGATCCAGCATCGCCCACGCAGCACGCAGCCACGGATGGACCACCGCCAGCGCCGCCCGCCGCTCCCATAGATATCGCAGGTACGCGCGCACGCCCGCATCCAGTGAGATCCGGAGCCCAGCCTCCACCTCCACCAGATACGGCGGCGTCCCTCGCCGGACCCAGGCCTGGTCCCAGTCGATCTTGTCGGCGAGGAACACGACCTTGTCGAGCGTGCTGGCATCGGCGCGCAGTGTCGTATGGCACCGTATCGCCCACAGCGTCGCCGCCTCTTCCACGCCGAAGAGCGCCTCCGCGAGCACCGCCGACAGCTTCTGGTGCAGAATCATCGGCGCGACGACCTCCTCGGGCAGCACGTCCACATCCCAGGCCCGTGCGGCCTCCACGCGCGCCGCGACCGGAACCACCGCGCTCACGTCGTGAAGCCAGCCCGCGGTCGCAGCGGCGTCTGCCGCGGCACCGCACACCGTCGCGAGGTCCGCAGCGCGCGCTGCGACGGCCCGGGAGTGCGCTGCCGTCACAACACAACCGTGAGCCCGCAGGAATGCCGGGACGTCAACCGCGAGGTCGCCCGTCCGCGAAAGCGAAGGCGCGTATCCGCCCGGATCACTGGGGTACACCGGCAAGGTATCCACGCGGCTATCATACCCAATCGGCGGGAATCTGCACCCAGTCGTCGCCACAGGTCAACCGCAGGCTGGCTGCGGGGGGGGGCAGAACAGGCGTGTGCCCTGGAATCCCCTCGCCACGTTCGGCCTCGAGTTTCGATCGCCAGCGCCGCCCGTGGTATAATCGGAATGTAGTTCAGCGTCCCCTGTGTCCCCAGTCGAGAAGGCATGGTACCGATGGAGATCGAGGCGAAGTACGCGATACTGGATGAGCAGACCGGCACGCAACTCCGTGCCACGCGCCGCCTTGCGGGCTTCAAGGTTACCCCCGGCAGGCACCTCAGTCTGCACGACACCTACCTCGACACCGCGACCGGCGACATCAGGGCCGCGGGGCTCGCTTGCCGACGCCGCGTAGCGAACGGCCGTGGCTTGCTGACCCTCAAAGGGCTCGTGTCGGCGCAGGCAAGTGTCCACACCCGCGAGGAGACCGAGATCGAGGCCCCGGAGCCCTTTGACCCCTCTCCAACGACGTGGCCCGAAGGCGCTCTCCGCGAGCGGGTGCTGAGCCTCATCGGCGACCGCCCCCTGATCCCCCAGTTCACCATCGACCAGGACCGGCTGGCGCGCAAGGTGCGTGAGCCCAAAGGCCCCACCGTTGCCGAACTCGCGATCGACACCGGACACATCAGCTATGGTGGCGACAGCATACTCTTCACCGAGCTGGAAATCGAGCTGGCGCCCGGTGCAACGCCGGATGTGCTCGCCGAGATCCTGGATGCCCTGTCGGGCTTGCCCGGTCTGGCTGCCCAACCCACCTCCAAGTTCGAGCGCGGCCTGGCCTTTGCAGCCCGGGTTGGCAAACAGGCGCTGGCCGAAGAACAGGTCTGCGCGGACGATCCCTTCGGGGTAGCCGTGTGCAAGGTCTTGCGTCCCCACTTCTTCCGGATGCAAGCACACGAGGCCGGCACCTACGCCGGCACTGACCCTGAGGAGCTTCACGATATGCGCGTCGCCATCCGGCGGATGCGGACGGTGCTCTGGATCGCGCGGCCCTATCTGGACATGGATGCCCTCGGCCCGGTCACCAAAGGGCTACGCAGAGCCGCCGACATCCTGGGCGCTGTGCGCGATATGGACGTCTTCCGCCAGAAGACTGAGGCCTACATCGCGGACAAAGGTGCCAAGGCCGCCGACTTCGTCTCGCTCTTTGCGGTATGGGACGCCGAGTATGCCCGCCGCCGCAATCAGCTACTGCGTTACCTGGGCAGCCGGCGCTACGGACGCCTCAAGGAAGCGCTCTGGACCCACTTGGCTCCAGCAGCGCCGGCGAACTCGCCCCAAGGCTTGCCAGCGCTGGACCCCAGCGTCCGCGTCGATGAGGTCGTCCCGGGGATTGCGCGTCAGCGGCTGGCTGCGCTCCTGGAGCACGGAACTGGCATCGGGACCGGCAAGCTCTCGCTGGCCGGCTACCACGCACTGCGCATCGATGGCAAACGTCTGCGCTACACGCTGGAAGTCTTCCGGGGCGTGCTGGGCCCCGAGGTCGGCGACGCCATCGAGGTACTCAAGAAGCTTCAGGACGCCTCAGGCGACCTCCAGGACGCCGTCGTCGCCGTGGCGCACCTCGAGGCGGTCGGCAGCTTTGGCACCTGGGAGCCACCGCGCCAGCCCGGCTCGCTCTGGCAATCAGGGCCCGCCTGCGGCCGAGGACCTGATACCCCCCTCCCCACCGGTCTGCGACGCTACCTCCGCGCGCGCAAGAGCGAGATCAAAGCGTTCGTCGCGAAGGCGCCGGCCACTTGGCAGCGCTTCCTCGATGACCACGTTCCCGAGCAGATCACCACGGCGGCGGCAGCACTCGAGGCGGCCACTCTCCGTGGAGAGTCGATCATGCTAACCTTACAGGACCACAAGGAGAATGCTATGGCACACAACCCGACTTACGTCATCCTCATGGGCCCGCCTGCATCGGGCAAGGGCACGCAAGCCGAACGGCTCCAGGAGTTGCTCGCGCTTCCCCACGTCGCCAGCGGCGACCTTTTCCGCTACAACCTGAAGAACGAGACGCCGTTGGGGCTGCGCGCCAAGGCCTATATGGACAAGGGTGAGCTCGTCCCCGACGACATCACCATCGCAATGGTCCTCGATCGCCTGGCCCGTCCCGACTGCGCCAAGGGCGCCCTGCTCGATGGCTTCCCGCGCACCCTGCCCCAGGCTGCGGCTCTCGATACCGCGCTGGCCGAAAAGGGCAGCGGTATTGACTTGGTGCTCAACATCAAGGTCCCCGATGACGTGCTCATCGAGCGCGTGACCGGCAGGCGGCTCTGCCGCCAATGCGGCGCATCCTATCATATCAAGTTCGCTTCGCCGCAGACGGAAGGCGTCTGCGATAAGTGCGGCGGCGAGCTCTACCAGCGCGACGACGACACCGAGCCCGTGGCGCGCAAGCGGCTGGAGGTCTACGACAACCAGACCAGCCCGCTCATCGAGTACTACGCCTCCAAGGGGGTGCTGGTCGCGATTGATGGCGACCAGTCGATTGACGAGGTCACCGCAGCCCTCCGGGGCGCCATTGAGGCGCGGCTGTAAGCGCTCGCCGCCGGACGGCTCCCGTAACACGGCAAGACCCCAGGGTTCTGGCAAAACCCTGGGGTCTTGTGTGTGCTACGACGTCAGTCGTCGTAGTCCCAGCTGCCGCGATGCTCGACCATCCAGAGCTGTGAATTGAGCGGCGGCTCCCCGTGGCTTGGGCGGCGCCGCTCGTAGCTACCATCGGGCAACAATCGCCAGGACTGCGCCGTGTCCTGCAGGTGCACCTTTAGGATCTTGTCCCGAACTGCGTGCAACTGCGCGCGATCCTCGATCGGGAAGAGCGTCTCGACACGGCGGTCGAGGTTCCTTGGCATCATGTCCGCGCTCCCGATTAGCATCTCCTCGTCGCCATTGTTGTAGAAGTAGTAGATGCGCGGATGCTCGAGGAATCGGCCCACGACCGAAGTCACAGTGATCATCTCGCTGATACCGGGCAGTCCCGGACGTATGCAGCACGTGCCGCGCACCTGCAGGTCCACCTTCACGCCCGCCTGGGATGCGCGATAGAGCGCCTGAATGCAGTCTGGGTCCACCAGTTGATTCATCTTGAACGCCAGATAGCCGTTTCCGTGTTCGCGGTGCTGCACGATCTCGCGATCGATGCGCGCGATGAGCTCGCTGCGCATCGTCCCAGGAGCCACCAACAGCTTCCGGTACTGCTGTTTGCGTGAGTACCCCGTGAGCCCATTGAACAGATCTGCCACATCCGCACCGATGTCCTGATCGACCGTGAAGTAGCCCATATCGGTGTAGATCCGTGCAGTGACCGCGTTGTAGTTGCCGGTGCCCAGGTGGACGTACCGCACCATCCCATCGTGCTCGCGGCGCACTACCATACACAGCTTCGCGTGCGTCTTGAGCCCCACCAGGCCGTAGATCACGTGGACACCCGCGCGCTCCAGCGCCTTCGCCCACACGATGTTGTTCTCCTCGTCAAAGCGCGCCTTCAGCTCCACCAGCACCGCCACCTGCTTGCCGTTCTCGCGCGCTTCGAGCAGGGCAGCGACCACCGGCGCATTCGGCCCCACCCGGTAGAGCGTCTGCTTGATCGCCAACACCTGCGGATCGCGGGCGGCCTCCAGCAGGAAGTCGACCACCGGCGTAAAGCTGTCATACGGATGGTAGAGCAAGATACCCTTGCGACGCCGGATCGCCGCGAAGATGCTCTTGCCGTTGGAGAGCGAGCGAGAGCTGTAGGGAATGAACGGTGTATCTTTCAGCTCCGGCATGTTCAGCTCGGTCAACTGCATCACCTGCGATAGCCCGATTGGCCCGTCGACGGTGTAGAGCAGATAGGGCGCGATCCCCATATTGTCCATCAGGATATCGCGAATGTCCTTCGGCATCGCCTTGTCCACCTCCAGGCGCACAGCGGAGCCGAACTGCCGCATCCCAACGCTCTCCTCGATGGACTCCAGCAAATCCGAGGCCTCATCCTCCTCGATCTCCAGGTCTGCGTCACGCGTCACACGGAAGGGATAGGCCGCAACGACGTTCAGGCCGGGGAAGAGCATGTCGAGGTTCTCGGTGATGACCTCTTCCATCCAGACGAAGTTCGTGTCGGCCACAGCACGCAACCCCAGGGTCTCGTAGCTGTCGGCCTTCTCCTCCTCCGGCACCCGCAGCAACCGCGGCAGAGGCCCAGGGATCTTCACCCTCCCGAAGCGGCGCCCGCGTACCGGGTCGTCCACTACCACCGCCAGGTTCAGGCTGAGGTTGGAGATATGCGGGAATGGGTGTCCCGGGTCAAAGGCCAGCGGCGTCAAGACCGGGAAGATCTCCTTCTCGAAATGCCGGCGGAGCAGACGTCGCTGCTTCCCTTTGAGATCGCGGTAGCGCAGGATGTTGATCCCGGCGGCCTTCAGCTTCGGCTGAAGATCCCGTCGCCAACAGGTCATCGCCTCGTCCAGAATAGGCAGCAGCTCCCGGCGTATGCCGGCCAGTTGCTCCGCCGGAGTCATCCCGTCTGGCGGCGCCTCCACGATTCCCGCCGCTAGCTGGCGCCGCAGCCCCGAGACACGGATCATGAAGAACTCGTCCATATTGTTGAAGAAGATCGACAGGAACTTCACCCGCTCCAACAGCGGGTGCCGGCCCGGCTCCAGAGCCTCGACCAGGACCCGGTAGTTGAACTTGAGCAAGCTCAGTTCGCGGTTGAAGTAGAGCGAAGGATGATCCAGCGCTACCGTCGGCGGCGGCGCTTCGGGCTGCGGCGGTGGCGGCAGCGCAGCCTCGAGCTTGAACAGATCCGTATCGGCGATCTCCACCTGATCCACTGTCATAGTTGTCCGGCCCTCTCAGTCGAATCGACACTAAGGATCCGCGCTCTCCCACGGCGCGGTCGAGCTCGTTTGTGCTATTATTGTACCCGGAACGCTATGCCAAAGCAAACGCTGCTGGCCTCGCCTCAACACGGTATCAGGGGGCTTCTGGGGGCCACACCGATTGACAACGCACCGCCCCGTGGTATACTTTTGGCCGTGCGGACGCCCCGGAGGGATGGCCGAGTGGACGATGGCGGCGGTCTTGAAAACCGTTGCGGCTGCGAAGTCGCCGTGGGTTCGAATCCCACTCCCTCCGCCTGAAGACCCTCGGGTCGCAGCGTGAGGGGTGGGAACGGGGTGACCTTACCAGGGTGTTGACACGGAGAGGTGCCAGAGAGGCCGATTGGGGCTGCCTGCTAAGCAGTTGTGGGGGTTAAACTCCACCCAGGGTTCGAATCCCTGCCTCTCCGCCTGAACGACGCCCAATTCGGGTGTCGTCTTCGCCCCTATAGCTCAATTGGATAGAGCGCCTGCTTGCGGAGCAGAAGGTTCCAGGTTCAAATCCTGGTGGGGGTACAGTCGAGGGAGGGAATATGACCACGACCCAACGTGAGATGCAGCCTGAAGTCGACCTCGACCGTGCGCATAGGTTCTACACGCGCCTACGTCGGAAGATCGCCAACTGGTTCGACCGCAAGGGTCGCGTAGGAGGGCAGATCGGCGATATCTTGCTGGCCCTGCCCGACTTCTTCGCGCTGGTGCTCCGTCTGCTCCGCGACCCCCGAATCGACCAACGCACCAAGCTGGAGTTGGCAGCGGTGACGGCGTACGTTGTCTCGCCCATCGACCTGGTGCCCGACTTCCTTTTCCCCGTCGGCTTCGCTGATGACGCGCTCGCGTTGGCCTTGGTGCTGGGTCGCGTGGCCAAGCTCCTGGGAGATGCAGGCGAGCCGATCCTCCAGGAGCACTGGGAGGGGAAGACCGGCGTCCTGCAGGCAATCACGTCCGTGACCCATGCTGCCGACAATTTGCTCAACCGCCGCGTCCTTGGCCAGGTACGGCGCCGGTTCGGTCGCTAGTTCCCTACCGCTGCGAAGCGATCACTGCCTTCAGGTATCCGATGCTCTCTGCGGCGATGATGGCGCTGCGGCTCACAGGGTACTGTGACGCCCCAATGATCTCGAGGTCGACCGGGCCGTCGTAGCCCGCCTCCAGTAGCACCCCACAATACCCAAAGAGGTCGATCTCCCCTCGTCCGCAGGCCTGCTCCTCAGCCTTGCCGGGCGCTGGACCTGGCCCTGAGTCGCGGATGTGGACGTGACGCACGCGCGAGACCACCTGCTTCAGCGCCTCGCGAGGTTCCTCACCGCCACGGTAGATGTGGCTCGGGTCCATGTCAATCCCGAACCCCGGCGACCCAATCTCGGCCATCGCCTGCAGCGTCGTCGCCGTGTTGTAGATCGAGGTCCCGATGTGCGCCTTCACGCACAGGCAGAGCCCGTGCGCTTCCGCCTCTTCGGCCAGCGTCGCCAACCGCGCGATACAGGCGTTCAGATCCTCTGCCACGCCGCTCTTGCCCGAGGGGCCGATGTTGATGATGGGGATCCCCAGCGCCGCGCCCGCCTCGAAGGCCTGCCGGATCCGCACCTCGTCCAGCGGCCCCACCTCCATCGCCGTGATGGGCAATTCGAACTCCTCGCGCAGCTCGCGGATCAGCCTCGCATCCGCTCGCCAGTTGGCCAGATGCAGATGCTCTCCCAAGGGATCGCCAAAAGCGCCAAAGCCATCCAGCGCCGAGATCTCCAGCCCGTCATAGCCTGCCCACTTGATGTGCTGGAAAGCTGTCCGCAAGTCGTGCCCGCCAAAGAGCACCGAGTTCACACCGAGTTGCATCGTTCATCTCCTTAGTTGTGCAGCAGGCAGAAAGCCTCGCCTGCCCGACTGCTCTACTGTCGTCGCACCCATTGTACACGGACTCCCCGCCTCTGCACAAGTTCAGCATGGAATCATCTACCTCTCAGCGAGATCAGCGATTCAGCGTGCGGCGAGATGCTACAGCCCCCTGTCTGGAATAGGGCTATCGCACCTGACCCGCAACTCGTTGGGACAGGCGCTATGCGACGATCACGACCGCTCCCCAGCTCTGGGGCACCTGGAGGACAGCCGCTGGCGCCTCACCCAGCCGTATTGGGCACGCAAATCTGCGAGATCATCCGCCTATCAGCGGCATCAGCGATTCAGGGCGTGCGTCGAAATGCTACAGCCCCCCCGCCTGGGACTTGACACGCAGGAAGGTCGTGATATGATCCTATGCAACTGACGAGAGGCATGGACTCGGGAGCATCACGCCCCTATAGCTCAATTGGATAGAGCGCCTGCTTGCGGAGCAGAAGGTTCCAGGTTCAAATCCTGGTGGGGGTACACCCAAACGAACACAACACGGGCGCCGCACTTGCGGCGCCCGTGTTTCATTTCGGCACAGCACCCCGCCCCGCCCGTTCGCCTGACGCAACCGTCCATGCCGGACCCTGCGGGCGCGCAGGGTCCGGCCCCGTCACCACACACAGCGGCTGCGGCACCGCGACCTTCGCTACGACGCCGCGACCTTCGCTACGACGCCGCCGGATTCATCACGCGCCCCACAAACAGCAGCGCTCCCGTCTGGATGTCACGAATCACAAAGATGAACGGCCGGTCGACCCGCACCTCCTGGGGCTCTGCAGGCGCCGACGTGAGTTTCATAATGACGGCGGTCGCCGCCGCGGCCTCCGTGCCCGCCTCATCGACCGATACGAACGCCTGATGGATGACGTCGGAGATCATCAAGGCCCGGGCGCCATCGATCCCCGAAAAGTCGGCCGCCTCGGTGAAGGCCTCCGGCATGCCCAGCGCCGACAGCGCGTCGGTCAGGCTGAACTTGCTCGTCATCTCGAAGCGCGGCATCGTCAGGTCGAGCTGCTGGTAGCTTAGTTCGGCCAGGATCGCCGCCAGCTGCGCCTGATCCAGACCCGCTTCGAACGCCTCGAACGCGCCGGTGTCCGGCAAGAGGATGACCATCGAGAGCTCGTGCCCGTCATAGGGCAGCTCGATAACCTGGTAGCCCGCTCCGGCGGTATACCCGAAGCCCGTTTGCTGGCGCATCAGGGGCACTTCGACCGCGGTGCCGTCGAGCGGGAAGAAGTCGCCATCCTGCGTTGCCTCCTCCTCGAACGGTTCCGCCCACGCCGCGTTGAAGTAGATCGCGTTCGTGAGCACCAGGCGCGTCAGCTCACCGAGCGCCCCCTCCGGGATCAGGTCCTCGATCCGCCCCTCGGTCTGCTCGCTCACCCAGCCGTTGATGGCCTGCCGCGCGGCCTCGGCGTCGGCCACGAAGTCCAGGAGGCGCATCCCCGCGCCGTAGTTTCGGGCCAGTAGATCGAGGTATGTCTCCAGGAATGCGTGGTCCTGCTGCCCCCAGAGCGCGTTGACGACGCGCAGCCGGAAACCCTCGCCGTCCTTACCCTCAGACCCCTCGCCACGCTGGCTTAGCGCCAGATCCAGCGCGTTGAACGCCGGGTGCAGTTGGTGCTGCGGCAGGGTGAAGTGCAGCGCCTCCGCCATCTCCGCTTCGGTCGTGCTGCGCGCGCCGGCATACGTCATCGCCAACGCCACCGAGATGCTGTGCGGAGACAGGAATAGATTGCCCTCGCCGCGATCCGCCAGATACCGGTAGAGCTCCAGTGCGAACGCCTGGTTCCCCGCGGCGAGCGCGTCAAGAGCGTCCTCACCAGCGGCGGGCGCTGTCTCTCGCGGCACATCAGACTGCGCCAAAACGATCTGCGCGCCAGGCCTTGGCCGCGCCACGCCACACCCCACCGTGCTCAGGAGCACGGCAACTAAAAAGAGATGCACCACGCCATGCTTGCGTAACACAGATTTCATCTTGAATCCTTCCTGCGAAGCCCTCTCATTGACCCACCAACGACCCAATGCTCTATCCTAGAGACGCCAACCAGCAGCCGCAAGTTCCAACCGCCCACATTCCAGCGCTCCACCACCCCACCGCCGCTCGTGCTGTACCACAACCCAGCCGTTTTGTCACCACTCCCGCTGGACCACAACCAGCGTCCTGCCGCCTCACGACCACCCAAGCTGTACTACAACCCAGCCGTCTCACCACGGCTCGCACAGTCCCACGGTCCAGCGCTCTCCCACGTCTCTGCACCCTTGCGTGCCCGCTGTCTGGCGCTATACTGCCCGCGATACCATCGCTTCAGCTGGACCACACTCCAGCGCTCTCTCTGCCATACCGCATCGGTCCACGAGCGACAGCCCGGAACAGCAGACCGGAGATCGAGGCCACCATGGACCACAAACAAGTCGGACGCTACTGGAACGCCAACGCCGCAGCGTGGACCAAACTGGCCCGCGCGGGCTACGACACCTACCGCGACTGCCTTAACACGCCGGCCTTCTTCGCGCTGCTCCCGCCGATCGATGGCCTTCTCGGCCTGGACATCGGCTGCGGCGAGGGCTACAACACCCGCCTGCTGGCCGAGCGCGACGCGCGCGTCGTCGCCGTCGACATCGCCGAGACGTTCATCCGCCAGGGCCAGGCGCTGGAGCGCCGGGCGCCCAGCCGCATCCGCAACGGCGGCATATCCTACAACGTGGCCAGTGCCGTCGAGTTGCCCTTCGCCCCCGCCACCTTCGACTTCGCTACGGCCTTCATGAGCTTCATGGACATCCCCGAGACCGAACGCGTCATCGCCGAGGCGTACCGCGTCCTCAAGCCCGGCGGCTTCCTGCAGTTCTCGATCACCCACCCTTGCTACGATACGCCCCACCGCCGCAACCTGCGCGACGCCAACGGCGTGACCTACGCCATCGAGGTCGGCGGCTACTTCCGCAACCTCGAAGGCGACGTCACGGAGTGGCTCTTCAGCGCCGCGCCGCCTGAGGCAAAGGCCGGGCTTCCCAAGTTCAGGACGCCGCGCTTCACCCGCACCCTCAGCCAGTGGCTTGGCCTGCTGCTGGAGAGAGGATTCGTGCTGGAGCGCATCGAGGAGCCCTACCCGAGCGACGAGGCCGTCCGCGCCTGTCCCAACATCCAGGACGCCCAGGTCGTCGCCTACTTCCTGCTGGTGCGCGCGCGCAAGCCGCTCTGAGACCTTTGAGCTTTCCCGGTCGAGTGAGCATCGTGTCGAGCGAGAAAGCTCAAAGGTCTACCGGTAAAGCAAGAGAGTTCAATATACCCAGCAAGGAGGTCCCGATTATGACGCGCCTGGAAGGTTTCGACCGCTACATTCAGGACGCGATGACGTCCTGGCACTGCCCCGGCGTGGCCATCTCAATCGTCCGCGGCGACGAGGTGCTGCACCGGGCTGCCTACGGCCTGCGCGATGTCGAGGCGCAGCTCCCGATGACGGAGGACTCGCGCTTCGCTATGGCCTCTGTCACCAAGTCGTTCACCGCGATGAGCGTGGCGCTGCTGGTCGATCAGGGGAAGCTCGAGTGGGACAAGCCCGTCCGCGAGGTCATCCCCGAGTTCATCCTCAACGATCCCTACGCCACCGCCCACGTGACCGTGCGCGACATGCTGAGCCACCGCACCGGGCTGCCCCGCCACGACTTTGCGGCCTGGCGACTGGACCTGCCGCGCGCGGAGTTCGTCAAGCGCCTGCGCCACCTGAAGCTCAGCACGTCGTTGCGCGAGAAGTTCCAGTACAACAACCTGATGTACTACATGGCCGCCCATCTCGTCGAGAGGGTTGCCGGGCAGCGCTGGGAGGACTTCATGCAGGAGCACGTCTTCGCCCCTCTCGGCATGGTCGCCTCCAACTTCGTGCCCGAGCCGCCCCACACGGGACAGGTCAACGCGAACGGCTACCGCGTGGACCGCGACGAGGAAGGCGGCGCCAAGGGCCTCATCCCTATGCCCTTCGGCGCGCATACCGAGCTCTCACCGGGCGCGGCTGGCGCGCTCTTCTCCACCCTCTCAGACCTCACCCGCTGGCTCACCGTGCACGTGAACGACGGACGCCTGGGCGACCTGCAGTTCATCTCTCCCGACAACCTGAAGCAGATGCACCTCCCGCAGATGATTATCCCCGGTGGCGGCTTCAACGAGGCCCTCATGGGCAACACGATCTTCGCCTACGGCATGGGCTGGTTCATCGAGCCCTACCGCAGCTATACCTTGATCCACCACGGCGGCAACGTCGAGGGCCACAGCCTGATTGTCGGCTTCGTCCCTCAGGAGCGCGTCGGCCTCGTCGCGCTGACCAACATCGCCGCCGTGCCGCTGCGCGACGTGCTGCTCTACGAGGGGCTTGACGGCGCGCTGGACCTGTCCGACCGCGGCTGGAACGCCAAGTTCCACGCGATGATCGACCCGCTCATCGCCGGCGAGGAGAAGGCCAGACAGACCTCGGCCGATGAGCGCGTCGAGGGCGCCCCACCCACCCATCCCCTGGATGCCTACGTGGGCACCTTTCACACCGAGGGCTATCCCGACTTCGCGGTGCGGGTCGCAGGTGAAGGGCTCGCGGCCCCCGATGCCCCCGCGACCGGAGACCCGGACACGGGCGAGGCGACCTTGGAAGCGTGCCTTGTGGGCAGCCTCGACTGGAACCCTGTGCGCCACTACCACTACGACGTCTTCGAGTGGGACCTGTCCGTCTTCCACGAGCAGATCAAGCTCCGCTTCCTGACCAATGACAATGGTGATGTGGACGCCATCTCGATCCCCATCGAGCCTGCCGTCGACGACGTGACCTTCAGCCGCAAAGAGCCCGAGCTCACCACCGCCATCGTTGAGGCCCTGGTCGGCAGCTACCAAACGCCCGTCGAGGGCCTCGCATTCCGCGTCACAGCCCGCGAGGGCAAGCTCTACGCCGCACAGACCGGCGCTCCCCCCAGGGAGATCAAGCCCTACAAGCTGACCAGCGCCCTGGTGGGCTTCCGGCTCGACCGCGTCCGCCTCGACTTCACGCGCGAGGGCGACGCTATCACGGGCCTCGTCATCAAGATGCCCTCCACTACCCTGGAGGCCCGGCGTGCTCCATGATCCCGACTAAGGGTGCGACAGACGGGCTGCGGCCTTTCGAGCCATGTCGCGTGCCGCAATCCGAACGATCCGGCGATGTCACGAACCACCGGTGTGCGGCCATGCCGCCGGTCCTCTCTCAACCCGGATCCTCTGCACCAGGGAGGCGCGTAGGCGATGATGTCAGCGGCGCCTGAGTTGGGCGCCTATGAGGGACGCCGCCCGCGCAACCGCAGCGGTGTCCGCAACGTATCATAACGGGCTAGTTCACGCAATGACTCACACTAGACGACAGGAGGCGACTGCGATGGAATGGGAGTACAAGACCATCACGCTGAGAACCGAGGGCTTCTTCGGCGGTAAGTTCGATCCGGCTCAGCTCGACGCGATGCTGAACGGGTTCGGGCGCGACCGCTGGGAGGTGATCTCCGCCTTCGGCACGGCCGAAAGCTACGGCCGCACCCGCGATGTCGTCGTGATCCTCAAGCGCCCGCGAGAGGCGTAGCTGGGCGCGCTTGTGCGGGCGCCCACAGGAACTTTTCGACCAATAGTTCGACCACGTGAGAGGAGGCTGACATGCTCGACGTCGGGAGAATCGTGCTACACGGCGCTGTTCTGTCGTTCCTCGCCTCGGCCCTGCTTGTCGTCGTGCTGCGGGTTAACCCGCGCATCTTCCTGCACGACTACCCCGAGGCAATCCAGGCGCAGGTGCCCCCGAAGACCGCGAACGAGAAGCGCCAGTCGGCGCTACTCGGCGTCCCGTTCTTGCTCCTCCTCGCGGTCGTCCCCTTTCTCTCCACACTGGCGCTCAGACGGTCGGGGGGCACCGATGTCTCGTTCCTGAACCTCTTCCTCAACGCCTTCGGCGTGAGCTTCTTCTTCAACCTGGTCGACCTGCTGCTGCTTGACTGGCTGCTGTTCTGCACCCTCACGCCCAAGTTCCTCGTCATCCCAGGGAGCGAGGGGAACCCGGCCTACAAAGACTACGGGTATCACTTCCGGGGGTCTCTGGTCGGCACGGTGATCTCGGTCGTCGCAGGACTGGTGATCGCTGCTATCGTCTGGGTGATATAGGGCGGACGACTGCTGGCATCCCGGACGCACCGCCGCTGATTCCCGCGTTCATTTCGACAGGCGAGGCAACCCATGAAAGTGCTGGTCGCATACTTCTCGCAGACAGGCAATACGGAGAGGGTCGCCGCAGCGATCCACGACGAGCTGCTGGCGCAGGGCCACACCGCCGACCTGATGCCCATCGACGCGCTCACGCCCGAGGGCCTCCTGGCCTACGACCTGGTCTTCCTGGGCTCAGCGTGCCATAGCGCCGACCTGGCGCCGCCGGCCAAGGCGCTGCTCGAGGCGATCACGTTCTCGCCCCCGTTCGGGCTCGCCGGCTTCGCCACGCACGCCACCGTCATGCCGCACGGCAGCGAGAACGACGGCGCGCTGCACGACGCGTGGGCGGGGCAGTGCGCCAAAACCTTCGAACGTGCCAGCCGCGAGAAGGGGATCGCCTGGTGTGGCTACTTCAGCTGTCAGGGAGCGCCGTCACCGCCCATCGAGGCCTTCATCCACCACCAGATCGTGACCGACCCGGAGGCTTGGGAAACGTATGTCGCGGAGGTTCGGCAACACCCCAACCCCCACGATCTGGCGGAGGCGCGTGCCTTCGCCCGCGACGTGTTGAGCACCTACGATGGCGCTTGATCCCGCGGTCCTCGGCCTTGCCGCCGCCCGCTACGGCTTGGCGCCCCAGGCGCTCCACCCCCTCCACGGCGGCAACTTCAGCCACGTCTACGGCTTCACGCGCGACGGCGCGGCCTCTGTGCTCCGCATCACACCGCCCAACGCCGACGTCGACGCCGCGGACATGCGCGCGATCCTGGCCTGGGTTCAGGTCCTCGACGCGCACGGCGCCCCGGTTGCGGGCCCGGTCCTCTCGGTCGCCGGCCGGCTCGTCGAGACGCTCGACCACGCGACCGGATGCTACCTCGTGACCGCTGTCAAGCAGGCACGCGGCCAGCTCGCCGAGACCTTGCCCTACGACCGGTGGAGCGACGCGCTCTTCCAGGCCTGGGGCCGCGCAGCGGGCAGGATGCACGCCATCGCGCAGGCCCACGCCCCCACCGACCCGGTGCTCCGCCTCCCGGAGTGGGACCAGACCGGCAACTGCTTCAACGAACCCTTCCCCGCTGCGCTGGCCGGCACGCCCATCGCGCGCCACCTGGCGCAGGTCCGCGCCCACCTGGCCACGCTCCCCAGGGACCCGTCGGCCTACGGCGTGATCCACGCCGACTTCCACGCCGCGAACTTCTTCGTCGACCCCGAGACGGCCACCCTCACCGTCTTCGACTTCGACGACTGCGCCCAGGGCTGGTATGCGATGGACATCGCGATGGCGCTCTTCGACGTCCTCGTGGTCTACCCACGGCCCGACCGCACGGCTTTCGCCGCCCACTTCCTAACGCACTACCTGGCGGGCTACCTCCGCGAGAAGCCGCTCGACGCCTTCTGGGCCGCGGAGCTCCCCCACTTCCTCAAGCTGCTCGAGATCAACATCTACGGCCAGGTCTACCACGACCACGACCCCGCCGACACCACCTCGTGGGTCGGCAAGTTCCTCGGCCCCTACGACGGCGGCACCCACGACCGCCAACGCCGCATCGAACGCGGGGAACCTTACGTCGACCTGGACTTCGCCCGCACCCTGGAGACCGCCCGGCCCTAACCCCTCACACCCATCTCCGAGACCTTTGGGCTCTTCGCCTCCACCACTCCCCTTCACCACCCCCCGAGCCCAAAGGTCTTCCGCCTCTTCCCCTTCGCCACTCACCTTCACCGCCGCCGAGCCCAAAGGTCTTCCGCCTCAGCGCCGCACCCGCAGCAGCCGCCCGTCCGCGGGCGCCAGCCAGAAGCGTACCACCAGCCCGTCGGCGTAGCGCCCCACCGCATCGACCCCCTGGTCGCGCGAGATCGGTCGCAGCTCGCCCGTCGAGCGCGCCACCTCCTCCACCGTCGCGCCGGGCGCCGCCAGGTGCACCGTCGTCCACGCCGCGTGCTCGCGATCGCGGTTCATCACCATCACCCACGCGTCGCCCGCCTCGTCCGCGAGCTCGCCCACCACGAACGCGCCACCCTCGATCTTCGTCACCAGCCCCGCGCCGTCCAGCACCGTCGCGCCCTGCGGCGCGTCGGGCCAGTGCGCCACCCGCGTCGACGTCAGCGTCAGCAGATGCGGCCCGAGCCGCTGCAGCTCCAAGTTCACCTGCTGGACCGCCGCGTATTTCGTCGTGGGCTTCCCGTAGATGCTGACGATGCCCTCGCGATAGTTCTCCACGTCCGGCGTCAGATACGTGAAGTAGACCAACCCCTTCCCGCCGTAAGCCAGCGTCGTGTAGGCCTGCCACCGCAGGTCCGCCGGCGACGGATCGCGATAGGCGAAGTGCGGCGTCGAGAGAACGACGTTCCAGAAAGGCACGCCCGCGCGGAGCGCCTGCCGCCGGATGATCTCCAGGTTCTCGAAGTACTCCGGACGGTCGCCCCACTCCATCAGCGCGTAGTGATCATACGAAAGCACCGGCGGCTTCACCGTATCGAGGTACGCCGCCACGTGCGCCTCATACGACACCGTGCCCAACTGCTCCGCGCTGGCGTAGTTGGGGAACAGGTTGATGAACGGCACCCGCTCGGGATCGCGCGCCTGGAACGCCCCCGTCAGCGCCGCCAGCTTCCCGAAGTCGCGCAAGTGCGGCTCATCCGTCACCATATAACCGTAGACCGCCGGATGATCGCCGTACGCCGCCACCACCGCGTCCACCACCGCCTCCCAGCCCTCGGTATCCGGCAGATCCCGGTGGATCCGCCGGTCCACCACCAAGGCCTGCGCCCCCGCCTCATGCGCCAGATCCAGCCCGTGGCGCAGCGCCGCCTCTGTCTCCGCGACCAGCGGCAGCACCGTGAACCCACAGTCCACGGCCTCCCGAATTGCCTCTGCCGTCAACGCCGGCCCCAGCCAATAGCTAATCGGAAACACCACGCTCTCCATAGCGTCCTCCTCTTCTCAACGCCCCATTCGCACTTCTCTCCCACCTGCCACCCGCCATCTTCCACCTACCACCTGCCCACTCCCAACTGACAACTGACAACTGACAACTAGCCGTTCTCCTTCCCCCTACCACCCCATCTCGGGCAACAACCCCTCCTGCAACCCACACATCTCATTGATCAGCGCCACCGCATTGCGGTACGAGTGCGCCGTTGGATCCAGCAGCAGCGACTGCAGGAGCAGCCGCCGCGAGCCCTCCACATACGCATCCACCAGCAGCTTCTGGATGCTCCCCTGCGTTCGCAGGATCGCCGTCACCGGCTCGGGCAGCCGCGCCATCTGCCACGGGTGCACCCCGCTGCCGTCGGCCACCGCCGGCACCTCCACCGCTATATCGTCATCGAGCCCCGGAATCGCCCCGCGGTTGGGCACGATCACCGCCCCCAACGTGTGCCGAACCCCGCACGCCAGCGCCTCCATGATCGGCACCGCCAGCTCTCCGCTGGGCCGCAGCGCCTCAGGATCGAGCGGATGCTCCGGCGCCGGCCCCCCCTCCGTTGCCTCCGTTGTGGCCGGTCTCCCGACCGTGCCGCCCTCCGCTGCGGCCGGTCTCCCGACCGTGCCGCCCTCCGCTGCGGCCGGTCTCCCGACCGCGCCGCCCTCCGTTGCGGCCGGTCTCCCGACCGTGCCGCCCTCCGCTGCGGCCGGTCTCCCGACCGCGCCGCTCTCCGTTGCGGCCGGTCTCCCGACCGTGCCGCCCTCCGTTGCGGCCGGTCTCTGACCGTGCCGCTCTGCTCCGCGGTCTCCGACCGCATCCCCGCCGCCTTCCTCCACCCCAAACAACGGCACCGCCGTCGGGTTCTGCCCCAGCGAATAGATGAACTGCGGAATCTCCCCCGTCTCCCACGGGTGCCCATCCACCGGGTCATAGTAATACTGCAGCAAACTGCTGGCCAGGAACTCCCCCGCCCAGCGGATGTACTCCCCGATATGGTTGGCGCCGGGCGAGGGCCACAACCCAAAGACCCGCAAGCAGATGCGGCTCAGCGCCAGCTCGTCCCAATGCGCCAGCGGCGCCGCCGCGCGCTCCCTCGCCCGCAGCAGCGGATAGAGATCCTTCCCCGTCGCCCGGTCGCGGATCGTCTGGAACCAACTAATGTGATTCATCCCGCACGCCGCCATCTCCAGCTCCGCCGCCGGCCGCTGCAGGAACGCCGCGATCTGCGCCTCGCCCATCGCGACGCCGTGGCACAAGCCATACGCCTGCACGTCCGTGAGCGTGTTCACCACCTGGCACAGCTTGCTCTCGGGATTCGTGAAGTTGAGCAGTACCGCGTCGGGGCACAGCGCCTCCATCCGGTGCGCGATCTGGAGCGTCGGCCCCATATTGCGCAGCGCGTGGAACAAGCCCCCCGGCCCCCCGTTCTCGCCATAGATCTGCATGAACCCGTAGTGGCGTGGCACGTGGAAATCCTGCGCCCAATAGCGATACCGGTCCACCTCGATCGCCGACACCACGAACTGCGCCCCATCCAGCGCCGCATCGAGCGCCGTCCCGGCCGTGACCTGCACGCGCCGCCCCAGCCGCTCGGCCACCCGGCGCGCGTACGCCGTGATCCCCGGCAGGTGCTCGGGCACGATATCCATCAGCGCCAACTCGACCCCGGCCTCGGCCAGCGCCTCGCTCAGCAGCACGTCGCGCACCGTCGCCGGCCCGAACGACTGGCTCCCCGCCCCGATGATCGCGATCTTGACGGTCATAGCGTGTTCCTCCATCGGATGGTGTGTGTTGTCCGGGGGATAGTATAGGCGGCATCGCGCCGCATGCACGCGGGCGCCGCCGGCATGTGACGTATGGCGTCCGGTAGATCTGCCGGTAGGGGCGCAGCATGCTGCGCCCTTGTGCCAAGTCCCTTATGTACGCCCGCTTTGCACAGGGCCGTTCGGGTGTATAGTCCCCGTGGAGAGCATACCATCACGGGCCTACGCCTCATCGAGCGCCAACAGGAGGGATTGCCCATGGAGTACCTCGCGTTCTACCGCCGCCTGACCGCGGCCCTGCCGCCCGGCACCATCCTTCAGAACCCCGGCGGCGGCACGACGACCATCGTTAGCTACACCGCAGATGACAAGCTTGCCTACCGACGAGGCAGATCGCGCATGTACGTCCCAATCCGCGACCTCTACGCTACCTATCGCGCCTTCGGCGGCCAGGCCGTCTCCTCCGCGGACCTGCGCCACTTCGCGCCAAGGGTCTTCGATTCCAAGCGTGGCGGCCACTCCTGCAACTGCACCGTCTTCTTTATGGCACTCCGCGCGATGCGGCTCGTCGATCGCATCGAGGGCGCCGGCAGACCAGGCGATCCGTTTTGGGTGGACCTCGGAGTCTCGCAAGGGCCGTCGGGCTAGACTCCGCCTGACTCTCAGTAGAGTATGAGAGGTACCTGAAACAAGCCCTATGGAAATCGTAGACACGTACTCGGTTCGCGATGCGGAATCGCTTCTCCGCGCAAAGGGAGCGCTCGAAGCTTGTCTGAATGTGGCACGTCGCTGCTCCAAGCTCGATAAGCAACCGCAGCTTTTGCACACCCTAGGCTTTGAACCGCGATGGGGGTTCGACGCAGGCGGCAACCGCCCTCGCTTCAGCGGGTACAGCGCACACTGGAAGGTAGGGATAATACAGGAGATGCGCGAGCAGATGAATATTCGCTCCCGCCTCCTGTTCACTGAGATCGCGCATCAGAAAGGTCTGGTCGAGGTCGCCGTGTTCATCCTGCCAGTGACCGGACAGGGCACGTTCGACCGCACCGTGCGCGAGCTAACGCAGTTCGAGGTCTTCACCCGATACTTCCCGTTGCAGGTGCCGGTGTTCCTGATCGGCTGTGAGCGATAGCTAACGCGGCACGGCGTGCTTGCCCCGGGGGGCTCCTGGACGCCGCAGGCCTTTGCCATTGACACCTCGCCACTTCCTCCTATACTTCTTCATGGGCCTCTTCAACAAATCGTGGTGTCCGCCTGCTGGCGCGACGGTGGCCCCTGTCCTCATGGGATCATACAGAACGCCGCTGGCGCAACAGGCGTAACACCGGACAGGAAAGAAGGTCAGTCAACTATGCCCAACAACACATCCGCCGCCCATCTTGGCTTCGAGGCCGAGCTCTGGAGGGCCGCCGATGCCCTGCGCTCCAACATGGACGCCGCCGAGTACAAACACGTCGTCCTCGGCCTCATCTTCCTGAAGTACATCTCCGACGCCTTCGAGGAGCAACACGCCAAGCTGGAGGCCGAGACGCATCTCGGCGCCGACCCCGAGGACCCGGACGAATACCGCGCGGTCAACATCTTCTGGGTTCCGAAGGAGGCTCGCTGGGCCTCCCTACTGGCCAGCGCGCGCCAGCCCACCATCGGCAAGCTCGTCGACGACGCCATGCTCGCCATCGAGCGCGACAATCCCACGCTGAAGGGCGTGCTGCCCAAGGACTACGCCCATCCGCGCCTCGACAAGCAGCGCCTGGGCCAGCTCCTCGACCTCATCGGCGACATCGGCCTGGGCAAAGCCGACGACCGTTCCCGCGACATCCTGGGCCGCGTCTACGAGTACTTCCTCTCTCAGTTTGCCAGCGCCGAGGGAAGGAAGGGCGGCCAGTTCTACACACCCCGCTGCGTCGTCCAGCTTCTGGTCACCATGCTCGCGCCCTACAAGGGCCGCGTCTACGACCCCTGTTGCGGCTCCGGCGGCATGTTCGTCCAGTCCGAGCGCTTCATCGAGGCCCACGGCGGCAAGATCGGCGACATCAGCATCTACGGGCAGGAATCGAACCACACCACCTGGCGGCTGGCGAAGATGAACCTGGCGATCCGCGGCATCGAGGGCAACCTCGGCCCCGAGCACGCCGACAGCTTCCACCGCGACCTGCACCCCGACCTGAAGGCGGACTTCGTGCTCGCCAACCCGCCCTTCAACGACAGCGACTGGCGTGGCGATCAGTTGCGCAAAGACCGGCGCTGGCAGTACGGCACGCCGCCGGCGAGCAACGCCAACTTCGCGTGGGTGCAGCACTTCATCTACCACCTGGCGCCCACGGGGCTGGCGGGCTTCGTGCTCGCCAATGGCTCCATGTCCACCAACCAGTCAGGCGAGGGCGAGATCCGCAAAGCAATCCTGGAGGCCGACCTGGTAGACTGTATGGTCGCGCTGCCGGGCCAGCTCTTCTACGCCACACAGATTCCCGTCTGCCTCTGGTTCATCGCGCGCAGCAAACTCCCCTCGCCCCCTGGGAGAGCGGAGTCCCCGGGCTTGGGGAGGGCCGGGGGTGAGGGCCTCCGCGACCGGCGGGGCGAGGTCCTCTTCATCGACGCGCGGCAGATGGGCACGATGATCGACCGCACGCACCGCGAGCTGACCGGCTACGACGACGAGGGGAACCTGATCCCCGGCAGCGACATCGACCGCATCGCCGGCACCTACCACGCCTGGCGCGGCGACGCCGGGGCAGGGGCAGAGGCGGGCACGGGGACCCGCCCCTACGAAGACGTGCCCGGGTTCTGCAGATCCGCCACGATCGAGGAGATCCGTGGGCACAACCACATCCTCACCCCCGGGCGCTACGTCGGCGCGGCGGAGGTGGAAGACGACGGTGAGCCCTTCGAGGAGAAGATGGAGCGCCTGACGGCGACCCTGCGCCAGCAGATGGCGGAGGGGCGCAAGCTCGACGAGGTGATCTGGGCCAACCTGGAGGCGCTCGGGTATGGGGAGTAGCTTCACTCCAACCTCCGTTTCTGATCTGATCGACCTCCAGGTATTGGTGATCAATGATGGCTACCGTGCCAAGAACTCAGAACTGTCGTCTGGTGGCTTGCCATTTGCCAGAGCCGGGGACATCAACAAAGGCTTTCACTTTGATGGCGCGGACTGCTTCCCAGTGCAGGACCTCGCCAAGGTAGGCATCAAGATTAGTGAGCCCGGTGATGTCGTCTTCACGTCTAAGGGAACTGTTGGCAGGTTTGCCTTTGTCAGAGCCGACACGCCTCGGTTTGTATACTCGCCACAGTTGTGTTTTTGGCGCGTACTGAACCCCAATTGTATAGAGCCCCGGTGGCTGTACTATTGGATGCAGTCACGTGAGTTCGCCATCCAGGTCGCAGAAGTGGCAGGTCAGACCGATATGGCAGAGTATGTAAGCCTGCGTGACCAGCGGCGTATGCACATAACCATCCCATCTCTTCCTGAGCAGCGCGCCATCGTCGGCATCCTCGGCGCGCTCGACGACAAGATCGAGCTGAACCGCCGCACCAACGAGTCGCTCGAGTCCATCGCGCGGGCCATCTTCAATTCGTGGTTCGTGGACTTCGACCCCGTGCGGGAGAACATGGCGCGCAAGGCCGGCAGGTCGCGGCAGCGGCCACTCCCCGGCTTAGCCGCGCCGCTGGAGGCTGCGGGCGCCGCGGCACCAGAAGGCGTGCTCGACCTGTTCCCGGATGAGT
>Ga0123332_1001145_pt1 | contig 26193 bp, 25 predicted proteins | sample BioC12SIPDNA_4_FD_89958 | JGI IMG/M metagenome (GOLD analysis project Ga0123332, IMG submission 89958) | Anaerobic biogas reactor microbial communites from Washington, USA - Biogas_R2_A C12 SIP DNA | ecosystem: Engineered > Bioreactor > Anaerobic > Unclassified | place: Washington, USA... | reverse complement strand
GTTCACAGCGACTCGACCTTCCGCTTGAGGGTGACCCAGCCGAGGCCGAACAGCACGACGAGCCAAGCCGTCGCGACGGCCAGGGATCCGACCGACTCGGGCCAGTTGGCGTCGTAGAGCATGGCGCCGACGAGCACATCGATCACCGGGTAACTCGGGAGGGCCTGGACCCACGGAGCAGCCGACCCGGGAAGCAGGACGGCGAAGGCGGGGATGAGGAGGGGGATCGTCACGAGCATCGCGAGGAACAGCTGCCCCATGAAGTCCTTCCCCGCCGAGCCCACGAACAGCGCGACCCCGGTGAACATCAGTGCCCCGACGAGAAGGGTCGCGAGCAGGAGCGACCAGTTCTGGGCCGTCGCACCCCCGATGAGCGCCAGGATGATGAACGCCTGGCCGAGCGAGAGCACGGTGCCGAACACCGTCTTCGCGATGAGGAAGTCCGCGACGCGGGCAGGGGTCACGAGCACCGCCGTCACGGTCCGCTGGAGCACCTCGGTCGAGACCAGCGAGGCCATCGAGAAGGTCTCCATGAGGAGGACCATGAAGAGGAGGAGGGGGCGCATACGCTCGCGCAGCGTCACCTGGTCACCGGCCCGGTCCACGCCCAGCACGATCTCGTCCTCGGCCGGGAATCCGACCGGCAGCTCGCGTCCGGCGACCTGGTTCGCCAGCTCCCGGACGAAGCTCGTCATCGCACCCCGGACCTCCGGCGGCACGCCGGCGTCGGTGTAGACGGTCACCGCGACGCCGGCCTCCCCGGCCATGACGTCGGTGATGAAGCCGTCGGGGAAGGCGATCCCGATGTCGGCGACCACCCGCTCAGCCGCCTGCGGCTCCGGCTCGTTCGCGGGGTCCCGGACGAGGGCCTCACCGGTATCGGTCCGCCACGCCTCCAGGCGACCCTCGACGACGCCGGCCAGCTGGGCGGGGTCGTCGATCTCGAGAACGGCGAGGCCCTCCTCGTCGGCGAGGTCCAGCTGGTCCAGCATCGCGAGCTGCTCGGGCGTCGCGCCGGCGGCCTCGAGGTCGGCGCGGGCGTCCGCGACGAGCGCCTCCACCGACGGCGACAGGGCGAGCGTGATCGTCTCGTCGACCGAGTCGGGCAACAGCCGGAACAGCAGGGGGATGGCTATGAGGAGGGCGATCGTCAGCCCGAGATAGACCAGATCGCGAGAGTATGCGGTGAGTTCCTTGCGCAGGAGCGCACCGATGATCATGGGTCGGGTGACCCGGCGGCTCATCCCGCCAACCCCCTCCCGGTGATCTCGATGAACACCGCCTCGAGCGAGGCCTCCTCGGTGTGGATGGTGAGCAGGTCGGGAGAGGCGGCGAGGTCGGCGAGGCGTGCCGAGGAGCTGGGGTCGAGGGGCAGCTCCTCCTCGCGCACGCCGTCACCGTCCCGGAGCCGCACCGTGACCGAGCGGGTGCCGTAGCGCTGCTTGAGGTTCTCGACGGTGTCGAGGGCGACGATCTCGCCGTCGTTGATGAACGCGACCCGGTCGGAGAGTTCGTCCGCCTCGAACATGTCGTGGGTGGTGAGCAGGACGGCCGCGCCGCGCTTGGCCTCCTCGCGGATGGTGGCGCGGATCGCCGCCGACGTGACCGGGTCGAGGCCGTCGGTCGGCTCGTCGAGGAAGAGCGCGTCGGGGGTGTTGATGAACGCGCGGGAGATCATCATCCGCTGGCGCATGCCCTTGGAGTACTGCCGGACCCGGTCGTTCGCCCGGTCGGCCAGGCCCACCCGGCGCAGCACCCCGAGTGCGTCCGGATCCTTGATGCCGTAGAGGCTGGCGAAGAACTCGAGGTTCTCCTTGCCGGTCATGTTGAGGTAGAGGTTCTTCTCCTCGAAGCAGACGCCGATCCGGGCCTGCATCTGCGGGTCGTCGGCGGTGACGTCGAACCCGAGGACCGCGGCACGACCGCCCGCGGGTCGCAGCTGCCCCGTGAGCATCTTGATGGTCGTGGACTTCCCGGCCCCGTTCGGTCCGAGGAAACCGAGGATCTCGCCCGGGGCGACCTCGAAGGAGATGCCCTTGACCGCCTCCACGTCGCCGTAGGAGTACCGAAGACCCTCGACCTGGATCGCGGCCATCATGATCCCTTCCGGCCGCGGCCGTGCGGCCCTATTCGCCATGATGGCACTCGCGGCCTGCGTTGTGTCCGGGGGATGAGGAGGCTCACGCGGTCGGTGGGCGGGTCGATGCTCTCAGGCGTGACGCGGCGTGGGGACTGCGTGCGGATCTCCCCCGTCCACAATGAGATTGGTGGTCGGGTGTCGTCCACAGTGGACGATTCGCGGGTTCGGGTTGTCAGTGCCGAGCCGTTGGTAGTCGTATGACTGCGGCAGCGGCGCTGGACCCAGGCGCGACGGTGACGTCGCTGCCGAGAGGGATAGCATCCGGGCATGAGTCAGAGCGTCGTCGGGCGCGGCACGTGGTGGTGGGTGGTGCTGCTCGGGCTGACCGGGCAGCTCGCCTGGACGATCGAGAACATGTACCTCAACGTGTTCGTCTACGACACCATCACGGACAACCCGACCGTGCTCGCCGTCCTCGTCGCGTCGAGTGCGGTCGCGGCGACGGTCGCGACCCTCCTCGCCGGTGCCTGGTCGGACCGCGTGGGTCGGCGGCGGCCGTTCATTGCGCTGGGCTACATCCTGTGGGGTGGGGCGACCGCGTCGTTCGGCCTCATCGACGTCGAGACCGCCGCTCGGTTCCTGCCGGCCTTCGACGCGGTCGTCGTCGCGATCGTGGCGATCATCCTGCTCGACTGCATCATGAGCGCGCTGGGATCCACCGCGAACGACGCGGCGTTCAACGCCTGGGTCACCGACACGACGACCCCGGCGAACCGCGGACGGGTCGACGGCGTTCTCGCGACCTTCCCGCTGCTGGCGATGCTCATCGTCTTCGGTGCGCTCGACCCGCTCACCCAGGCCGGTCGGTGGTTGACCTTCTTCTCCGTGGTCGGCGGGGTCACCGCGGTGGTCGGGGTGGTGGCATGGTTCCGACTGCGTGAGGCGCCCAAGCCCCGCCCCTCGGGCAGCTATCTCGCGAGCGTCGTCCACGGCCTGCGGCCGAGCACCGCGCGGGCCAACCCGCGGCTCTATCTCGCCCTGCTCGCGTGGGCGGTCCTGGGCACGAGCACCCAGGTGTTCCTGCCGTTCCTCATCATCTACGTCCAGCGATACCTGCGCATCGAGAACTACCCGCTCGTCCTGGCCACGGTCCTCATCGGGGCGGCCGTCATCAGCATCCTCGGTGGCCGGGTCCTCGACCGCATCGGTCCCTCGCGCGGCATCCTGCCCGTCGTCGGCGCCTATGTCGTCGGCCTGCTCGCGATGTTCGGAGCGCGGGGGATGCCGGCGGTGATCGGCGCGGGCATCGTCGTCATGGCCGGATTCATGCTCGGTGTGGCCGCCATCTCGGCGACCGTCCGCAACCTCACCCCCGTCGACCGTGCCGGCCAGGTGCAGGGACTGCGGATGGTCTTCGCGATCCTCATCCCGATGGTGCTCGGTCCCTTCATCGGCGCCGCCGTCATCACCGGGGCTGACGAGACCTATGTCGACCTGGGTGTGGTGCGACAGGTGCCGACCCCGTGGGTCTTCCCCGCCGCTGCCGCGGTGGTCGTCCTCATCGTCGTCCCTGTGCTCCTCCTGCGTCGCCGGGAGACCGCGGCCGAGCTGGAGGTGGTCCGGTGATCACCCCGTGGGGAGCCTCGCTCGACCCGGAGAACGTCCTGCCCGAGTACCCTCGCCCGCAGCTCGTCCGCGACTCCTACCTCAACCTCAACGGCCATTGGGAGTATGCGTTCACACCGGCAGGTGCACCGGTGCCGTCGGTCTGGGACGGCCGGATCCTGGTCCCGTTCTCCCCGGAGGCGCCGCTGTCGGGGGTCGGTCGCCGGCTGGAGCCGGACGAGGCCCTCTGGTATCGGAGGCGGATCGGGCTGCCGGAGGGGTTCGTGCGCGACCGGGTGCTGCTGCACTTCGGCGCCGTGGACCAGGACGCGCGGGTGTGGGTCGACGGCGTGGTCGTGGGTGAGCATCGGGGCGGCTACCTGCCGTTCACCGTCGATATCACCGACGCGCTCGCGGGCGGGGCGGACAGTGAGCACTCGGGTGCGCACTCCGGCGCGCTTGGGGAGGGGGAGCACGAGATCGTCGTCGCGGTCCGTGACGTCACCGACACCTCCTGGCGCAGCCGGGGGAAGCAGGCCGTCGAACCCGGCGGGATCTGGTACACCGCCCAGTCCGGCATCTGGCAGACGGTCTGGCTCGAGTCGGTCCCGGCGGCCTATGTCCACCGCCTCGACCTCACCCCGCATCTCGACACCGGTGAGGTCGAGGTGCTCGTCCACAGCGACGCGGCACACCGGGCCGAGGTCGTCGTCACGGCCGATGACGTCGAGGTGGCCCGCGCGGTGGTGACCGCGGGTGTGCCGTCCCGGCTGGCCCTGTCCGAGGTGCGCACCTGGAGCCCGGCGGACCCGTTCCTGCACGACGTCCAGGTGAGGATGGGGGAGGACCGGGTCAGCGCATACCTGGGGATGCGGTCGGTCGCCCTCGGTGCGGATGAGAGCGGCCGAACTCGACTGCTGCTCAACGGCGAACCGTTCCTGCATGCGGGACTGCTCGACCAGGGGTACTGGCCGGATGGGCTCTACACCCCGCCGTCGGACGAGGCGCTTGTCTTCGACATCCAGACCGCCAAGGATCTCGGCTTCACGATGCTGCGCAAGCACATCAAGATCGAGCCGCTGCGGTGGTATCACTACTGTGACCGGCTGGGGATGCTCGTCTGGCAGGACGTTGTCAGCGGTGGGACCAGCTACGGCCGGGTCGCGACGCAGGGCCCGGTGGTGGCGCCGTGGCTGCGGCTCGGTGACGCGCCGTCCAAGCGGTTCGGGCGCGCGGATCTCGAGGGCCGGGAGGAGTTCCTGCGGGAGCTCGAGGACACCGTCGACCTGCTGCGCTCGGCGCCCAGCGTCGTCGTGTGGGTGCCGTTCAACGAGGGGTGGGGGCAGTTCGACGCCCGCGACGTGGCCGAGCTCGTGCGGCGGCTGGACCCCACGCGGCTGATCGACCACGCGAGTGGGTGGCACGACCAAGGCGTAGGCGATCTGGTGAGCAGGCACGTGTACTTCCGCCGGTATCGACTGTCGCGCAAGGATTCTCGCGATCCCCGTGCTGCGGTGCTGTCGGAGTATGGGGGCTACTCGTGGCGCGTGCCGGGGCACACCTGGTCGGAGAAGGAGTTCGGCTACCGGAAGTTCCGCGACCGGGAGAGGTTCGGCGCGGCGTTCCTCGCGCTGCAGGACGAGCAGGTCGGGCCGGCGCTCGATGAGGGTCTCGCGGCCTTCGTCTATACGCAGCTCAGCGATGTCGAGGAGGAGACCAACGGGCTGCTCACGTATGACCGGCGGGTGCTGAAGGTCGACGCAGACGCCGTTCGCGCCTCGAACGACAGGCTGCAGCAGCGATTCTCGTCGGCTGTGAGCGCGTGATCGCTGAGGTCAACGCTGCAGCCCGATACACGAGTGGCTTCCTGGAGCCTGGTGTGCGGCACCGAGACCCGATCCGGGGCACCTGCCGCCTCCTGGCTCATGCTGCACGCGCTCGTCGTCAGCCGATGCCGCCGTCGGTGGCAGGGACGCCGCTGTCTCCGGGCCGGACCAGCCCCGACTCAGGGCAGCGCGAAGTCGACGAAGCCGAAGCCGGCCGCGGCGATGAGCTCACGCTCGATGAGGCGGGTGCGTAGACGTTACGCCGGGTTCTCAGTCAGCGGGTGGTGTGGGTTGCAGCGCGACGACTGTACTGCCGCAGCGGGGTGGCGCGCGTCGGTCAGGGCTCGCTGCCGGGTGGCAGATGGACGGGCACCGGAGCGTCGGAGTCGAGCACCTCGTGTGACCAGCTGTGCGGGACCACACCGCCCGAGACCGTCGGCGCCGCTTCGGGGTCCTGTGGGTCCCTGACCGTCGGCATGCTGCCGGTCTCGACGTGATGACCCGGGCCACCCGCGCGCCGTGGGCGGCTCGCCCAGCTACTTCGTCTTCCGGGACGCGGTGCGCGGGCTGTTCCCCTATGAGCACGTGATCCCAACCCACCAGGGCCGGGCGGCGGAGAAGATCCTCTTCTCCGTGCTCGGCGGACCGGACAAGGTCGTGCCGAGCAACACCCACTTCGACACGACACGGGCCAACATCGAGTGGACCGGTGCGTCAGCCGTGGATCTGGTCATCGACGAGGGGCGCGACCCGGAGTCGCTGCACCCGTTCAAGGGCAACATGGACCCGGCCAAGCTCGAGATGCTGCTACGGGAGCGCGGTGACGACGTGCCCTGCGTGATGATGACCGTGACGAACAACTCCGGTGGGGGGCAGCCGGTTTCGCTGCAGAACCTACGCGAGGTGAGCGCTGTTGCGCACGCCTATGGCAAGCCACTGTTCCTCGACGCGTGTCGGTTCGGCGAGAACGCCTGGTTCATCCGCGAGCGCGAGCCCGGGCACGCCGACCGGGACGTGCCCGACATCGTGCGCGACATGGCCGCCTGCGCGGACGGCATGACGATGTCGGCGAAGAAGGACCCGATGGGCAACATCGGCGGCTGGCTCGCGCTCAACGACGATGAGCTCGCGGCGCAGTGCCGCTCGATGCTCATCCTCACCGAGGGCTTCCCCACCTATGGCGGCCTCGCCGGGCGGGACCTGGAGGCGCTCGCGCAGGGCATCGCCGAGTGCGTCGACCACGACTACCTGCGCTATCGGATCCGGTCCACCGCATACCTCGCCGATGCCCTGGACCGGCTCGGGATCCCGTGCCTGAAGCCGGCCGGTGGCCATGCGGTCTATATCGATGCCCGGGCGATGCTCCCGCACATCCCGCCGCTCGAGTTCCCCGGCCAGGCACTCGCGGTCGCGCTCTACGAGACCGGTGGGGTGCGCTCGTGCGAGATCGGCTCCGTCATGTTCGGCCGGCATCCCGATGGCTCTGAGTCGCCGGCGGCGATGGAGCTGGTCCGGCTCGCGATCCCGCGGCGCACCTATACCCAGAGCCACATCGACTATGTCGTCGAGGTATGCGAGCGCGTCGCCGCCGGCGCCGCCGACCTGGGTGGGTATCGGATCGTCGACGAGCCTCCCGCGTTGCGGCACTTCACCGCCGGGTTCGAGAAGCTCGGCTGAGACGGCAACGTCCTCGGCTCCCCCGGACACCGAGGTATGGAGATTGCCCCGTTTCGGGTCCTAAGGCGGGACAATAACCATCCGTCGACGGCGCGGACGGCTGGTGCTCATGGAAGGGACGGTGCACCATGGGAACCATGAGTCTGATTGAAGGTGACGATCTCTTCAGCACCGACGCGCCGTTCCCGGTCAGCTTCCGGCCCACCAACCCGACTCGCTGACAAGGTGCTCACGGTGGCGACGCATTCGGTCTCGATCTATCCGGTCTCGGTGAAGCGGATCTATGCCGACCCGAGTCCGGACGACGGCGCCCGCATCCTGGTCGATCGGCTCTGGCCGCGCGGGGTGAGCAAGGAGCGCGCCGCGCTCACCGAATGGCTCAAGGACGTGGCGCCGACCCCCGAGCTGCGGACCTGGTATGCCCACGATCCCGCCAAGTTCGGCGAATTCGCGTCGCGATACGAGAACGAGCTGAGCGCGAACGAGGACCAGGCCGCGGCATACCGCTCTCTGCTGGCGTTGGCGAGGCGTGGCGCGGTCACGCTCCTCACCGCGACCAAGGATCCGACCATCAGCGAGGCCGAGGTTCTCCGCCGTCTGCTGACCGGCTGAGCCTGCACGGCGTGAGCGCGACGCAGCGGCCCCGGACGGTGCAGATCGGCGGCGACACCATCCTGCTGGGCGGCGCCACCCGAGCCCAGCGAGACGAGCGTGATCTGCCATGCTTCACCACTCGCGGATCAGGTAGTTGTCCTCCGCGAGCACCAGGCGGAGGTGACCCAGCCCTTCCATGAGGCGAGGCTCTCGCCCTTCGGGTCACAGGCAGCCACAATGGGGTATGCCTGACACGCCAGCCCCTGCACCTCGCGCGGACAACACGACCGTCGGACCCGAAGATCGGGTCTCTCTCAACCGGCTCATCCTCATCTGCATCGCAGTCATCGCCGCGATACTGCTGGCCGTCCTGGTCATCGCGGTCGGGCCACGATGGTGGGCGCAGCGGGTCGGGAACATGGTCGACGGCCGGCTGTTCATGGGCAGCGTGATCGGGATCGTCTTCGGCATGGTGTTCACGATTGCCCCGTTGGTGTTCCTCGCGGTGGCGGCCCGGCACCTGCGCACCATCAAGAAGGCGGTCGCCGCGCTCGTCGTCGGACTGCTGCTGGCGCTGCCCAACATCGCGACTCTGGCGATCGTGGTCGGCACCGGCAGCGCCGCACACGCGGGCGAGCGCATCCTCGATGTCGACGGCCCGGGGTTCCGCGGCGGATCGCTTGTCGGGGCGATCATCGGGTCCGTCCTAGCGGCATGGATCATCTACCTGATGTGGAGCCGCCGTCGGCGCGGGGACGAGCTGGCGCGCCTCAGCGCGGAGGAGAAGTCACGCAAGGCCAGCGAGGGAGCGTCCGCCGACTGACGAACGCTTCGCGCGGGGACGAGCCCACGCCACCATTTCGGTCCTATTTCGCGATTGTGGTGGGCCTTGGGTGTGGGGGTGGGGCCGTTGTCTGCCGGACGACGAGCGCCGGGGTCACCAGGCACGTCGGGCCGGGATCGGCGCGGTCATCGAGTCGACCTCGCACCCGCTGCATCGCCTGTCTCCCCAGCTCGCGGGCGTCCTGACGGACCGTCGTCAACCTGATGTGGGAGTACCCAGCGGCCCGGATGTCGTCGTATCCGCTCAGCGACATCTCGTCCGGCACAGCGAGGCCACTGGCCTGGAACCGCGAGAGCACTCCGAGTGCGCTGCGGTCATTGAATGCGGCGATCGCGGTCGGCAACTCGGACTCAGGGCGAGCGAGTATGCGGTCGGCGCCAGTGGCGCCGGCACCTTCGTCCAACCCGCCTGACACGGTGTCCGGGTCCAGACCGTGCCTGCGCATGGCCGTGGTGTATGCGGTGCGGCGTTGAGCAGCGCCCGCCGCACGTCCACCGTCGAGGTGCAGGATGCGCTTGTGGCCGAGCCCGACGAAGTGGTCGATGAGCAAAGACATCCCGACGTGCTCATCGGTGCGCACCACATCGACGGACAACAGGCGCAGCTGACGAAGGAGCACGACCGTGGGCACTCGCTCCGCGAGCTCGGCGATCTGGGCAGTGCGCAGCTGCGGCCCGATGAGGATGATCCCCTCGCACCTCTCGGCGAGCACTGCCTGGGCGGCGACCCGTTCACCGCGACGGGCGGTCGCCGCACTGAGCACCACCTCGTATCCGTGCTCTTCGGCAGCGGCATAGATGCCATCGATGACCTCGGCGTGGAAGTCGCCCTCGAAGGCGAAGACGACGCCAACCATGCGAGTGCGCGACCGGCCCAGCCTGCTGGCCCTGCGGTCCGGCTGATACCCGAGCTCGGCGGCGGCAGCCAACACGCGCGCGCGGGTCTGCTCACCCGCGCCGGGGACGTTCCGGAACACGATCGAGACCAGGGCCCGGGACACCCCAGCGCGCAGCGCGACGTCCTCCATGGTCGGGCGATCGGAGGGCATGGGCCACATTGTACTAGCGCGCTCTAGGTCCCGTGGTTGACAGGACGCGCGATCAACGGCATCCTGGGTGACTAGAGCGCTCTAGTCCTCGTCGTCTTCCAGAGAAGGATCACCATGCCGCAGTCCTCGTTGCCGGTCCGTATCGGTCTGATCGGTGCCGGACGTATCGGCGCGAACCATGCAACGGCGCTGGTCAGACACGTGTGGACCGCCGAGCTGGCCGCAGTCGCCGACGTCCTCCCCGACTCCGCCAGGCGCCTCGGCGCCGAGCTCGGCGTGCCGGCTGTCGAGATCGAGGAGCTGCTCGCGGACCCGACTATCGAGGCGGTCGCCATCACCGCCTCGGCCACCGCGCACTCCGCGCTGATCCAGCGTGCTGCAGCCGCTGGCAAGGCGGTGTTCTGCGAGAAGCCGATGGCGATGAGCCTCGCCGAGGCCGATGCTGCCATCGTGGCCTGCGCGCGGGCCGGCGTCCCACTGCAGGTCGGCTTCAACCGCCGCTTCTCCGATGACTTCGCCAGCGCATACGGTGTGGTGAGCCGCGGCGAGATCGGCACCCCACGCCTGTTGCGCTCGGTGACCCGCGATCCGGGTCTGGCGAATCCGGGAGGAGTGCCGCCGTGGACGATATTCACGCAGACCCTCATCCACGACTTCGATGCGCTGCTCTGGCTCAATCCCGGCGCTGCCGCCATGGAGGTGCATGCCTTCGCCGATGCCCTGATTGCACCGGAGTTCAAGGAGTCCGGGCTGCTCGACACCGCTGTCGTGACGATCCGCTTCGACAACGGCGCCATCGCGACGGCGGAGGCGAACTTCGCCGCCGCATACGGATACGACGTGCGCGGTGAGGTCTTCGGCTCGGCCGGGATGGTCACGATCGGCACTCCGGCGCAGCAGTCTCTGCAGACCTGGACCGGGACCGGCGCTGCGCGGAACACTGCGCGCAGCGACACCGAGCTCATGCATGACGCGTATGTCGGTGAGTTCCTGGCATTCTGCGACGTCGTGCGGCATGGCGCACCGGTCCTCGTTGGCGGCGCCGAAGCCAGGGCGGCCCTTGAGATCGCGCTCGCTGCCATCGCCTCCGTCGGACAAGGACGCTCCGTGCGCGTCGACGAGATCCGAGTCAACCCTGATGCGGTTCGCGATGGAGCGCACTCCTAGCTGAGACATCGGGCCGTGCATCTGCTTGGCTGGGATGATGAACACCTTCCAGCTCAACGACGGTCACCACTTGCCCGTGATCGGGTTCGGAACGAGTCCGCTGAAGGGCCCCGACGCGGTGGCTGCCGTGCTCAGCGCTCTCGAGGCCGGATACCGGCTCATCGACTCGGCCGTGAACTACCAGAACGAGACCGAGGTCGGCGAGGCCGTTCGGGCCAGTGGACTGGATCGCGACGAGGTCCTCGTGACGACGAAGGTCCCGGGTCGCTTCCACGCGCGTGAGCTGGCGGTCCGCAGCATCGAGGACTCGCTGGCTCGGATGCGGCTGGAGGTCCTCGACCTTGTGCTCATCCACTGGCCCAACCCGAGCCGAGACCTGTATGTCGAGGCATGGGAGGGCCTTGTCGAGTGCCGATCCCGCGGCCTGGTCCGTTCCATCGGCGTCTCCAACTTCAAGGAGCACCATCTCGACCGGATCATTGCGGCGACCGGTGTCACTCCAGCCGTGAACCAGGTCGAGGTGCACCCACGCTTCCCGCAGACCGAGCTGCTCGAGCTGCATCGCCGGCTGGGCATCGTCACCGAGTCGTGGTCGCCGCTCGGGAAGGGCACTGTCGACCTCGCTGCTCAGCCCATTGCGGCCGCCGTCGAGGCGCATGACGTGACCGCCGCCCAGGTCATCCTTCGCTGGCACCTGCAGCGGTATGCCCTGCCCCTGCCCAAGTCGGCGTCGCCGCAGCGCCAGCGCGAGAACCTCGACCTCTTCGGGTTCCGGCTCTCCGACGACGAGGTCGACGCGATCACGGCGATGGGCGTCGACTCGGGACGCCGATTCGACGGAGATCCGGACACACACGAGGAGATGTAGCACCTCACGAGCTCGGTCGGTGTGGCGCCGGGCGGGTGAGTGTGGTGCCGAGCGCGGGCTCTATCCCCCGGATGGCACCTCAACTGCTCGGGTCGCTCTGGTCAGCGCCGGGAGAGGGCGCCCTGGATGCGAGCGCGCAGGATCGGTGCCGGCTGGGCGCCGATCAGGGTGTCGATCACCTCACCACGGTCCAGGATGAGCAGCATCGGTATGCTCTGCGCCCGATAGCGCTGCGCAGTCTCCGGGGCCTGATCCACATCCACCTTGACGACCTTGAGCTGGCCGGCAAGCTCCGTGCTCAGCGCATCGAGGACCGGCGCGATCAGCCGACACGGCGCACACCATGGTGCCCACAGATCGACCACAACCAAGGTGCGCGTGTCCACGGCGGCATCGAAGGTGTCGTCACCAGCGTCGACCAGCCACGGCAGGTCGCTCTTGCACTTCGGGCACCGGGGGTGACCCGCGGCAACCAACGGGAGACGGTTCTTGGTCCCACACGAGGGACAGGCAATGACGGTGCTGGCCATGAACCAAGCCTAGGCCCGTGGGCACAGAGCGTGCCCCGCGCCGACCGTGCTGCAGCGAGAGCGACCGTGAGCAGGGTGACCCGTGAGGCGGTTCGATCCCGCCGGTCAGGCTCGCTTGCGGTACCCTAGGCCCCGACTCTGCCCGATGACGTCAAGCCCGCCAGAGGGAGCCACTGTGACCGAAGGCGTTGTGCTCGCCCACGACTACGCGACCCAACGCGGTGGCGCGGAGCGCGTGGCGCTCTGGCTGGCCCGCGCGTTCCCAGGGTCTCCGATGTACACAACCCTTTACGACCCTGCAGACACCTTCCCAGAGTTCGGCGCACTCCAGTTGCGGACGACGCCGCTGAACCGGGTGGCTACCTTGCGCCGCCACCACCGACTAGCGCTGCCGCTCCTCGCGCCTGCGATCACGTCACAGCACATCGAAGCCGATGTTCTGGTGGCCAGTTCGAGTGGGTGGGCACATGGATATCGGGGCGCCAAGCGCACGATCGTCTACTGTCACGCACCGGCGAGGTGGCTGTACCAACGCGACCGATATCTGGGAGGGCGACTCGGTGACGCTGTGGCCCATCGAGCTCGAACGGCCGCTGCCAGGGCAGTGCTGAGTAGTCTCAGCCCGGCACTGAAACGCTGGGATGCTGCCGCAGCTCGGCGTGCTGATGTCTATCTTGCCAACTCGACCGTCACCCAACGCGCTCTGCTTGAGACCTACGGCATCACCGCTGAGGTGCTGCCACCGCCGCCGTCATTGGTTCCAGCGGGCGGCGAGCGCGAAGTCGCGGGAGTCGGCGACGGCTTCCTGCTGTGTGTTGCGCGATTGCTGCCCTACAAGAATGTCGATGCGATCATTTCGGCGATCCAGCTGCTGGGTGATCGTCAGCTGGTTGTCGTGGGTGACGGGCCGGATCGCGGTCGGCTGCAATCCCTGGCCCGAGTCAGCGGTCATGGGGTCAAGATGCTTGGTCGGGTCGATGATGACGAGCTGCGATGGCTCTATCGGCACACGGCCGCCCTCGTCGCCGCCTCCCATGAGGACTATGGGTTGTCGCCGCTGGAGGCCGGTGCTTTCGGACGGCCCTCGGTCGTCCTCCGTGCCGGGGGCTACTTGGACACCGTCGTGGACGGAGTGAACGGCATCTTCTTCGACAGCACGGACGCGGTCGCCATTGCGGCGGCGATCGAGCAGGTCCTCCTGCAGACCTGGGACGCTGAGCAGGTGTCTGCACACGCGGCAAGATTCAGCCCAAGTCGGTTCATCTCGCAGTTGCAGCGCGTAGTGGCGGGAGTCGCGCACGACGGAGGCGGGCGGTGACGCCACACAAGGCACTCCTCGACCAACTCCGGTCGCACTGGGTGATCGCCCGGGACGATGAGAGCGAGATAAGGCCAGTCCTTTGGGTAGGACTACCGCGTCGATCCGTCGAGCGCGGATCGGGACTACGCGGACCAGTCGGACTCTGGCAGAGTGCCGCCATCCGCATTCTCAAGACGTGACCACCGTCCATAGCCAACCCGTTGCGCCGACACCCAGCCGGTTGCAGCGACTGGTTGTTCTCGACCACTCCGCGGAGCTCGGCGGGGCCGAATTGGCGCTGCTCCGTCTCATCCCGGCACTGGGACCGGACATCGAGACTCAGGTGGTGCTCTTCTCGGACGGCAGGCTCCGCACCGAGCTGGAGGCGATCCGTGTACCAGTCGATGTCGTTGAACTGGATCGCGACTTGTCGGACATCGATCGGCATCGAGTTGCCCGCATGTCCTGGGAGAACCTGATCTGGGCGCTCCGGCTGGTGCCGTTTCTATATCGACTCACCAGCCGACTCCGGCAGCTTCGCCCTGATGTCATCCTCACGACGTCCCTGAAGGCTGACCTGCTCGCCGTTCTCCCCGCGTGCGCCACCGGCAGCCCCCTCGTCTGGCATGTCCACGATCGCGTCTCTCCCGACTATCTTCCTCCCAGTATGGTCAAGCTCGTTCGGTGGGCTGCCAGGTTCCCGGCCGCCATCATCGCCAACTCGCAAGCCACGGCGCGGACCCTGCCACCTGGATCCACCGTCGCCTACCCGGGGTTCTCTCCAGAGCAGGTCGGACCGGCACGCGACTCGGCCTGCACTTCGGCACCGGTCGTGGGACTCATCGGGCGGATCAGTCGAACCAAGGGGCAACTGGAGTTCGTCAGAGCAGCCAGGCAGGTGCTGGAGCATCACCCAGATGTGACCTTCCGGATCATCGGGGGAGAGATGTTCCTCAACGACGACTACGCCACAGAGGTTCGCGCCGAGATTCGCCGGCTTGGAATCGACGAGCGTGTCGATTGGGTTGGCTTCGTGCCCGATACGACAGCTGAGCTGGACCGGCTGGATGTGTTCGTCCATGCCTCACCCGTACCCGAGCCCTTCGGCCAGGTCATCGTCGAGGCGATGATCCGAGGCGTTCCTGTGGTCGCGACTCGCGCCGGTGGCGTGGTTGAGATCCTCAGCGACACCCTCGGCGATCTCGGGATACTCGTGCCACCCGGGGACAGCACAGCCTTGGGCGCCGCCATTCTCAAGGTGCTCGATGACCCGGCTCGAGGTGCGGAGATGGCGGCACGTGCGCGTGCGTCAGCCCTCACCCGGTTCCCAATCGCCCACACCGGGGCTATCGTGAGTAGCGTGCTCTCTCGCGCCGCGCGTCATCCGCGACCCTCATGAGTCGAGTGCATCAACGCCCACGGCTCCGTCGGCGCCGAGCCAGACGCGGACCACCTGGTCTACTGGCTCTTCGAGCTTGACCGGGTAGGCACTCGGACCTGCGCCTTGCAACTAAAGCTCGCAGACCCTGCGGAAGAGACCGACAGTGCCCGCAATCGCGGGGAGCAACTGCTCGGTCGATCGATCGAGGACTTCTGGCCCTCCACCAATGGGGTCGATGACATCATCGTCCTCTGGCGTGGTCAGCAGGCTCAGCTCGGTGCGGGCGAGCACCACGGACGCTGCCGCGATCTTCAACCGGTCGGTGAGGGTGACCGGGTCTGGAGCGATCTCGGCGCGCAGGTCGTCATCGGTCGTGGCGGATGCCAGGCGGCCGAACTCGCGAAGAGTGAACACACGCCGCGCCACTCGTGGGTTCAGCTCGACGATGAACCTCCGGTGGTCCCGGGAGAGCGCGAGGACGAGATCGGACTCGGCCAGCATCGCGGCCGTCAGTTGTCGCGCCACATGCCGCCCAGGATCGCTCACTCCGAGTCGGAGAGCCACGAGTTGCGCGGCCTCATCCATCGCGTGGCCCACCACAGCATGCGTTCCCGCGGAGGACACCCGCACCTGCGGGAGGTCCGCGAGTGCGTTGGCGAGCAGCCGCTCCGCCAAGGGTGAGCGGCAGATGTTCCCCGTGCACACTGTCAGGATGGTGAAGCCCTCAGCCACGCGCCCGCCCCTTGGCCATGCGTCCCTTCGCGCGCCGACCCGCATAGACCCCGTCGGCCTCGGGCTGATAGTCGGGAGTGTCCCCATAGCCGCCATACCCGTAGTTGCCATAGCCATAGCTGTCCGGGCCCTTTGCCGCCAGCATGGTGACGATCACCCCGAGTAGGTCGGCACCAGCCGTGTCGAGGGTGCGCGCCGCGCCCTCGAGCGCGTGCTTCTTCGTGGAGCCCGAGGCCACGACCATCAACAGCCCTGCAGTCTTCTTGCCGATGACCGCCGCGTCCGTGACCATGAGCGTGGGTGGGCTGTCGATCAGCACGTAGTCGAAGCGGCGGTTCAGCACATCCAGGACCTGATCCATCGCCGTCGAGCCTAATAGCTCGCTGGGGTTGGGCGGGGTGCGTCCTGCGGGCACGACATGAAGCTGGTTGCGGCCCCACCGATGCATCACGTCATCTATCTCGGCATTGCCGATGAGGACGTCGGTGAGTCCGGCACCGACTTCGATGCCGAGGTACTCGGAGGCCTTGGGCAAGCGCAAGTCGGCCTCGACCAGTGCGACGCTCGCTCCGGTCTGCGCCAGTGACAGGGCGAGGTTGACTGCGGTGGTCGTCTTGCCCTCACCAGGCCCAGGGGAGGTGATGACGTAGGTGAGTTGGTGGCCTCCCACGTTGAGGAACTGGAGGTTGGTGCGCAGGGCTCGGAAGGACTCCGCACGTGGGCTGTGCGGATCGGTGTCCGCAACCAAGGGGTTCTTGGCTGCGCTCGGGTCATCGACGATCCCCCCGAGCAACGGCTTGTCGGTGATCTGCTCGATGTCATGGAGTGAGTGGATCCTGGTGTCCAGCACACTTCGCAGGATGGCTAGGCCGACCCCGACACTCAGACCGACCAATACCCCAAGCACCAGATTGAGCTTCGTATTGGGGCTCACGGGGACGTCGGGCACGAGTGCAGGTTGCGTCATCGTCAGCCTGATCGGGCTGGTGCCCGACGGCCGATCAGGCGCCAGCTCCTGATTGACCACCCGGGTGAAGCTCTCCCTGACCGCGTCCGCGATCTGCGCCGCCTGCTCTGGCGATGGTGACGTTGCGCTGATGTTGAGGAGCACCGAGTTGGCAGGCGAAGAGGCCGAGATGTGTTCAGCGAGGTCTGCTCCAGTCATGTCCAGACCCAGCTCCTGGACGACTGGATCGAGCACCACGCCGCTTGTGACCACATCGACGAAACTGCCAACGATCTGGCGTGCGAAGGTAGATCCCTGCACGAGGTCTCCAGAACTGGCGGTCTCACCGGCCTGCACCGAGACGAACAGTTTCGTGCGTGATTCATATTGCGGCGTGGCTAACAGCGAAGATCCTGCAGCGATTCCGATCCCAAGGAGGGTCGAGACGAGAACGAGCAGCCAACTCTTGTGCAGGACGCGCAGATACTCACGAAGTTCCAATGTTCCCAATCCCAACGAGCGGCGCCTGCGTGCGCGAGCACGATAGCACAGTAGTCCAGAGCGGTGGTCCGCATTGCATGGCCATGGGTGCGCTGACCTGGCGATTCCTCAGAGTCCAGCATTGATCGGTTGGCGGTTCAGCACCTCCCCGCCGCGGGATGAAGACCGGCTGGTCGTGAACGATGTCAACCCTCCAGTCCGGGCCTGGCGCGACGCTGGGTAGGAATGCCCGTTCGGAGGCCCCTGATGCCAAACCCGGTGTAGGCAGCAGCCTGTATCGTCGCTGACACCGTCAGCGCCGCCATAGCGCCTGAGGCTCCGAACTGAGGGGTGAGCACGAGGAGCAGCAACACTCCCGCAACTCCGCTGCCTAGAAGGATGGGGTACGCAGCCCGCTCGTAGCCCAATGGCACCGCGACCCAGAGGAGCACCATCTGCCCCAGGGCAGTCGTCGACACGGCGGCCGAAACAGAGATGGCCTCAAGATGGCTGAGCACGACCTCGCCAGAGAACAGAACGTCGACCAGCCACGGTAAGGCGAACACCAACAGAGGCAGCCCACTCGCGGTACAGAAGTACGACACCACCAGCGCGCGCCGGGCGCGCCGGGCGCGCTCTCGCCCACCGACTCCCCCGATCCACGACTGGAGTCCGGCAGGCAACGCAGCCAGGCCGTTGTTCAGTGCCTTCTGGGTCTGGTCCATCGCAGCGTACGTTGGGAGCGCCGAGGGGGCGACGGCCGCGACGACCGAGATGCCCGCGTAGTAGTAGCCCTGGCTGGCAAGTCGTGACAGCGCCGCACTGGCCAAACGCCACGGCGATGGACGGGAAAGCGCGCGGCTGGCCGTGAAGTCGTGTCTGGCGGTCGGCCAATCGCGCGAGACCGTTGCCAGCGTGGCGAGTGGCATCACGAGCCCAGCGATCAACAGGGCGCACCCGTACGACCACAGTGGTGCGTCGAGCCCCGCGAGGAGCGCCAGCGCCGCTCCGTAGGCTGCGAGACGGACCAAGGCCTCATTTCGGATCAGGAACCACGGCTCTCCAGTCCCCGCGAAGTACCAGGACGACGTCATCCCGTTCAATGCGGCGGCGGCGCAGAACAGAGACGCGTCCAGCCATACACTTGGGGCGACTACAGCGATGATGCCAACGCAGACCGGCAGAGTCAGGGCGAGCGTGATCGCTCGCTCCGTGACGCTGCGCGCGTACAGAGCTCTACGACTAACGCCTGTCGCCCCCGCCACGGCGTGTGCGCCCCCGATCGGCCAGTCGAGACCGACAACCACACCTGCCAGAGCGCCGATCGATTGGCCGATACCCACCGCCACCCAACCGCTCGGACCGAACCGGCTGGCGAGCACAGGGAGTATGAGCACTGCGCCAATGAAGCTGAAGCCAGGAACTATGAGGAAGCCGGCGAAGCGCTTCACATGCGCGGCTAGTCCATCCTGGCCGCGCTGCACGGTCACGGGCTTGGCCCGTGGCGCTGAGGGTCTGCTGCCACGCGCCTTCGGTTGCGTTCGCCGGGATGGTCGGGGCGCAACCCGAGCAGGATCAAGAGAAGCGCGGTAGCGTAGATGGGGAGTAGGGAGCCCATGGGCCCGCGCACGATGCCGAGCATCGCGAGCGCAACGAACGGAGCGATAACCGTCCCTACACAGGTCGTGCCCGAATGCCACGCATGATCGAGGCGCCCGCAAACCCACCCCAATACAAACACGGCAACACCCATCCCCAACCAGCCGAACTCGACGTAGAACTCGGCGTGGACTGGAAGGGATAGATTGGTGAACCAATAGCCAGCGTCGCTCGCGATGTCGATGGACGCCGGAACCGCCTTGTCGCTCCACACGGACCGGGGCACTACGTATGCGAAGGATGACACGAGGTATCTCCCACCAGAGTGACCATGGGCCTGCACGTAGGCGAGAGCGTTCATGATCTGTTGGAACCCGTCGAAGTCCGGTCCAACGAGCGCCTCAAACCCGACTTGCCGTTGTTCCGTCGAGTCTGCTCGTGAGCCGAGAAGGCTTGCATACGGGTAGACGATCAGCACACCGAGCAGGCCGGCCGTCGCCAGCAGCCACCCTGCGCGGGCTGACCGAGGTCGGGCGAGAGCAAGCGCGGCTGCGCCCCATGCGCCCACTGCGATGAAGCGGCTCGTGGTCAAGGGATTCGCGAAGAGAGTGAGCAACACGAGAGCGGTAGCCGAGACGCCGATCTCCCGAAGTCGCACCGAGCCTCGTGTGTGGTTGGCTCTGAGCCAGGAGATCGTCAGCAGTGCGAATGCCGTCGCAGCCGCTGCCGGAAGCACCCCCGTCAACGCATCAGCCAGAGTCAGACCTCCGGCGTCGCCCGCGACCACCGACATGGCCTCCCTCCGCTCTCCCCGGCTTGAGAAGAGCACAGCGACCCCTCCCAGGGCGCGGACGACGAGCAGGGCCCCGCCGAGTGCAACAACGACAAACAGCGCCAGGTAGCGTCCGCTGACCCGCTGGCGACCCGGCGCGCGAGAACGAGATGAGCCGAAGGCGAGAGCATGTCCACCGAAGAAGCAGGCGACCGCCACGACGGTCATGAGTAGTGCGTACGCCACCCGATCAGGCGGGTGGCGTCCAACCCCGTCCATCCACGCAAGCCGCCCAGTTGCCAACTGGTGAACCGGCGCGACTCCCAACCAACCGAACACGAAGATGAAGTAGATGAGCGCGATTGGGCGCATCCCACTCCGGACCGCATAGATCGCGCCGCCTAGGCACAATGCAAGCGTGGCGAAGGCCAGGAACCCCTGGAGCCGGAGCCCCAGCGGCGCGAGCCACACGATGATCGCCGCAGCGCCCAGCAACGCTACGGGCAGGACAAGGTCCGCTGCTGGCCTTCGCGGACCGAGTCGAGGCCCGGCGTGCTCGCTCATGCTCTGCCGCGCGCGAGAAGCCCGCTGTATACGTCCATATACTCCCGCGCCATCCGCGCCGTCGAGCGCGAGTGGGCATGGCGGCGCGCGCCATCAGCCAACCGACCACGCATCACTTGATCGTGAGCGAGCCGACGCATCGCCTCCGCGAGCGCCGAGGGGCCCCCAGGAGTGACGAGCAGGCCCGCCTCGCCGAACGCCAGCGCCTCCGGAATCCCGTCGATCGCGAAGCCAATCACAGGGGTCCCCTCGCACTGGGCCTCAAGCGCGACCAGGCCCAGAGACTCACGACGGGATGGCATGATCAGGGCGACCGCTTCCGCCATGTAGCGCTCGGGCCGCGGCTGGAATCCCAAGAACTCGACGGCGTTCTGAAGGCCGAGATCTGCGGCCTGCTCCTCGATACCCGGAAGGTGATTGTCCCCTATGAGCAGCAGCCGCGCATCGGGGACCGATCTGACAAGCTCCGCCATCGCGCGGACGGCTAGGTCGGCTCCCTTCAGCGCAGACACCGCGCCTACCATTACAAAGGTGTGTGGTGGAAGGCGCACGGAGTCCGCTGGAGGCCACCTCCGAAGAGACCCTGTTGGACCGTTCACAACGGTGTGAAGCCGGCTCATCGGGACACCACGGTGCTTCATCGCCTCGGTCACGGCACCGCTCACACCCACGACAGCCTTGCTCAACCCCATTGCTGAGACACCGCGCTGGTACTCGTTGTGGACCGTCGCCACCGTGGTTCTCGCCAAAGGGAGCGCCAGCACGGCTGGCGTAATCGTGTGCGAGTGGACGACTTGCGGGTCGAACTCGCGGATCACACTGCGCAGTTGCAGAAGGGACCGCAGCGCCCCTCGGGGCGATCGATCGGCAAACTCGATCCAGGAGGTGGTGACACCCTCCGCTTCAAGTAGGCGCGAGAACTCACCCCCGCCGGACGCTACGCGCACGTCGGCGCCCATCCGGGATTGTTCAACGGCGAGGTCGATACACACATTGGTGAGACCGTTCCCCGCGTCGCGGATGTGGTTGATGAGATGAAGGATCCGCATCGCTAACCCGCCGCATCCACGAGCGCATGGTCGGCACGGCTGGCAGTCCGGACTGGTCCTGCTCCAAGGAGTTGGGCGAGAACGGTTCGGAGCAGCGGGTCGCGGGTCGGGGCGTGACTGAGGCGTTGGGCGTCGAGGAGACACCTGTCGGCGCAAACGTCCGCACGAAAGCGCGGCGCGCCGACAAGTTGCAGGCGGGAATCTGCCCGCTCGAACATGTCAGCGAAGGCACGCATCACCCGTTGAATCGGCACGGGTTCTCTGCCGCTCTCATACGGGCTGCAGCTCGGGGTTGAGGGCAGCATAGTGGGCTTGCTCGTATTCGATGGGTGGGACCAGTGCGAGGGCGCCGTGGAGCCGGTCGTGGTTGTACCAGTCGACCCAGCCGGCGGTGGCGAACTCGACGTCAGCGAGGCTCTTGTAGGGCCCGACGTGGAAGAGGTCGGTGCGGATGCACTCGGTCTTGTACAGGCCGTTCCCGGATTCGATCATCGCGTTATCGAGCGCATCGCCGACCGAGCCGATGGAGGCGGCGATCTCCTCGATCTTCAGGTGCTCGGTCAGCCGGATCGAGGTGTACTGGGATCCGGCGTCGCTGTGATGGATCAGGGTGCCGGCGGTGACCGGGTGACCCTCACGGTCCCGCTGCCACAGCGCCATCCGCAGCGGCGTCATCACCAGGTCGGTCTGTTTGCTGCTCGAGGCATGCCAGGCCACGATCCGGCGGGAGAAGACGTCGAGGATGAACGCCACATAGACGAACCCGGCCCAGGTCCGCACGTACGTGAAGTCGGTGACCCACACGGTGTCCGGGGCGGTCGCGGTGAAGTTGCGCCCGAGCAGGTCCTCGGCGCGCACACCGGCGTTGGACTGAACCGTGGTCCGCACCTTCTTGACCCGGCGAATTCCCTGATGCCCCATCAGTTTCAGGCATCGAGCCACCCGGGTGTGGCTGACCGTGGGATGGGTCGTGCGGCGCAGGTGTCCGGTCATCTTCCGACGCCCGTACATGATCACCGGGGTGGCTACCTTCCGGCCTTCGCGGCGTTGCCAGCAGGCATCGACGATCGCGTTGATCAGGTACGCGTCCTCGACATCCCGCTGACAGGGGCGGGCCTTGCGCCAGGCCCGGTAGGTCCGCGCGGCGACCTGGCAGCCCTGCTCACGCAGGACCCGACAGATCGACTCGACCGCGTGGCCCTGGCCGCGAAGCTCGTCGATGAACGCCATGATCAGCGGGTGCGGGGGTCGAGTTCCCCCACGAAGAAAGTCGTGGCCGCCCGCAGCACGGCCACGTCTTCACGCAGCCGGGCGTTCTCGGCCTTGAGCCGCTTGATGTCGGCGTGCTCGGCCGAGGTCGTGCCCGGACGCAGCCCGGCGTCGGTCTCGGCCTGCAACACCCACCGGCGCACCGTCTCGGTGCCCAACCGTTCGACCTTGGCCACCGCACGAGCAGCCGCGGTCAACGACGTGTACTCCTCCCGTTGCTCCAGCACCCGGCGAACCACGCGCTCCTTGACAGCGGGATCAATCTTCTTCGGCATGACGCCATCCTTCCTGACTCAAAAGACAGCGGCATCAAACCCGTGCCGATTCACGTCCTATCCTTTCCACGGTGCGAGTCTCGCGACCATGCTAGCCACGCTCGACTCAGATCGCACCGATGCGACGAGACTCACGAAGCCGGGCCCCGCGAAAGGGTAGACTGCCTGAAGCTTCGCTGATGTAACCTATCGGCCAAATCAGGGTGCTCTGCGGCCAGCAGTGGCGGAAGCAAGCGAGTTCGAGTGCTAGCCGAAGTGAGCGAGGTCTCGCCAGTGCGGACTAGACAGTGGGAGCGTCATTACTACGCGCGTTGGCTGCTGATCTCAGATTCGATGGTTCTGCTGGTCTCAGTCTTCACAGCTCAGTTCCTCCGCTTTGGTTGTGACGATCCGTTGATCCTTGTCACCCCTACAGCGCTACTGGGCGTGCGGGTGGATTACACCGCTCTCTCCGTTCTGATTGTCGCAGTCTGGACTCTTACCCTTGTAGATGCCCGCGACGTCCGCGCAACTGGCATTGGATCCACAGAGTTCAAGCGGCTTTTTCAAAGCACGTTCTGGACCTTTGGCCTCCTCGCGATCGCGAGCGTGTCCCTCCAGACAGACATTGCGCGGGGTTATATCGTCCTCGCCTTCCCGCTGGGTCTGACTCTATTGATACTGTCACGCTGGGGCTGGCGTAAGTGGCTGCACGCCAGGAGAAGCGAGGGCCACCATCTGCACCACGCGATCATCGTTGGCGAGGCTGACAAGGCTGAGCATGTCGCCTTGAAGATAGGTCGGGAGCCATACATCGGCTACGCCGTTGTCGGCGCTATCACCTCGCCCGGTCCGCGTCATAGCAACGTGCTAGGCGTCATACGGCCGTGGACCACTGAGTATCCCGAGATGATTCGGTCTCTCGTGGACGATCTGGGGGCAGATACGTTGATCCTGGTGTCGATGAATGACCTGAGCCCTGACCAGCTGAGGCAGATCGGATGGGCGATGGAGGAGTCCGGGGTGGAGATGATTGTTGCGCCGGCTTTGACAGACATCGCAGGCCCAAGGATTCATACCCGACCTGTTTCAGGTCTGCCGCTAATATACATCGAGTATCCAAGACTTGAGGGAATCAACTACTGGGTGAAGCGACTCTTCGACATCCTGGTATCTGCATTGCTTCTGCTTATCCTGTCACCGCTCCTCTTCGCCGTCGCGGCCGCTGTCAAGCTATCAAGTCCAGGCCCGTGCTTGTTTCTCCAGCAACGAGTCGGGCGTCACGGTGAGCCGTTCCTCATGCTGAAGTTCCGTTCCATGGTGGCCGGTGCAGAGGGACAGGTCGATGCGCTGCAAGGCCAGTCCGATGGCAACGCCGTTCTGTTCAAGATGAAGTCCGACCCGCGCGTTACGCGTGTCGGCGCCTTTTTGCGGCGATTCTCGTTGGACGAGCTGCCGCAGCTTGTCAATGTCCTTCGCGGCGAGATGTCCCTGGTGGGCCCCCGACCGCCCCTGCCATCCGAGGTCGCATCCTATGAGAGATGGGTCCATCGTCGCATACTGGTGAAGCCGGGCATGACGGGAATGTGGCAGGTCAGTGGCCGGAGCGATCTCTCCTGGGAGGACAGCATTCGGCTCGACCTCTACTACGTCGAGAACTGGTCCATGACCAGCGATCTGGTGCTGCTCTGGAAGACTCTGAGGGCGGTTATTGGCCAGAAGGGAGCATACTGAGCGGATCTCTCATCCTGACGCCGACAGCACCTGCCCGGCCACCACGATCCGCTCCCCGCCGCGATGAGCGGCTCGCCGCAGGTGATCTTGTCCGCACTGGAGCAGGTCCGCCTGGACGCGTCCGACAAGATCATCGGGCTGGACTGGGAGAACCCGATCGTCGACGGCTGCATCGTCAGAGCACCCTAATACCGGACGTGGCCGCCATCCCCGGTGTCACGGTCTGAAGGAGGCCGGGTCTCGGACTACGTTGTCGAGTCCACGTCGGCTCAAGATGAGCGTCTGCATGCTGTGATCTCCGGTGGTCGTCAGCGCCCTGCGGCATCTGCAAACTGGCCCAGGCGCCGGCGAATCCGAACAGGCATTCCCAGTGCGGGCGGCCGACTTGGCCGGAGTCCCATCCCTACATGAGACACGATCGCCATCCATAGAACGCATCGGCCGACGAAGTGAGGTCGCGCAAGTCGATCCTTCGCACAGAAGAGGATCGCAGGGGCGCAGCGAGATGCGGGGCCGGGCGAATCCGTGCCCGACCCCGCATTCGAGGGTGAATCGTCGATCCGCAACTACGGTTCGGCGATCACCGGACCGATCACGTTCGTGGTCGCGATCTCGTCGAATCCTGCGTCATCGGTGAACTCGACGACGACTCGGATATGGCGATCCACCTCGTCGACCCGGAGGGTCCACGAGTTGCCCGGACCAGTCCGCAGCACCTGGACATCGTCCTCGAACGCTGCGTCGGCGGCGCTCTCGAATTGATAGATCCAGCCGCCCTCGGCCGCGCCCTCGACCCCGTTGGCATCTGTCGGGGGCCGCGCCTGGACATTCTGACCCACGATGAGCCCACCCGGGTGGAGGAGGGCCGGGATGACGGACGGCACCTGAGTCGCTGTGACCGGGTTGGCGGTCCAGGGACTCAAGATCACGTGCCGCTTGCCCTCGATCGTGAGAGAGACCCGCGCCCGCAGGAACTGCTCAGCCGTCCCGAAGGGCACGGTGACCGTCCAGCCGGTGAGCTCGCCGTCCTGGAGGACCTCGACCTCGGTGACTCCGTCCCCAGACGGGCCCTCGCCAGCGAGCCACTCGACCACGATGTTGCTCGCGGTGTCCAGGTTGAACGGATCGCCATCGGGGGTGAGCAGCGTTGCCGTGATCGGGGAGCCCTCGGCTGGGTCATCGGTGTCGAGCTCGACCTGCGCGACGGTGTCACACGCCGCACCAGGCTCGTCACCCTCGGGCGACTCGATCCGAAGGTCCCAGCAGGTGTCGAAGAACTGGAGCAACTCGATGTTGCGGATGACATCCGCGCCCTCGGACTCCTCAGCCTCAGATCCACCGGTGATCACATTGGTGTGCGCGACCTCGTAGTAGCCGTCACCAAGATCGGTGATGGTGTACTCCGCACGGGCACCAAGGTAGACCGAGGTGTCGAGGTCACCCTCCAGTGCCTCATTGACGAGCTCGCGGACGATCCGGAGATTGCCCGGGTCGATCTCGCCGCGCAACGCCCGCTGGGTGTAGGCCGCCGCGGAGTCTCTCCGCTCGAGGATGTCGCCCGTCTCCGGGTCAACCAGCGCAAGCTGGACCTTGAGCATCAGGTCGCCGTCGATGACGTCGTCTCCGCCACGTCCCTGGATCGTGTCCGATCCGGGACCACCGACGATGAGGTTGTTGAGTCCATCGGTGTCCACGACCGGGCCATCCGCCATGAAGCGAGCGGCGTAGTCGTCGTGGTTCGGCGGCTGGAGGAAGTCCCGGAGGCCGTCCACCAGGTCCAGAGTGTTGTCGGTGCGGAGCGGGTCCTCAGTCATCTTGTGCAGCTCAGGGTCGGCACCCTCGGGGCCATCGAGCTCTCGCCCCATGCCGCGCAG